>Ga0302325_10013373_pt1 | contig 17505 bp, 16 predicted proteins | sample Palsa_T0_2_FD_201948 | JGI IMG/M metagenome (GOLD analysis project Ga0302325, IMG submission 201948) | Peat permafrost microbial communities from Stordalen Mire near Abisko, Sweden - Palsa_T0_2 | ecosystem: Environmental > Terrestrial > Soil > Palsa > Peat permafrost | place: Sweden: Abisko... | reverse complement strand
TCGTTGCCTACACCGTAGCTGGCAATGACCACCAGGATCTTGAGGGTAGATCTTGATTCCCCGTTCACGGGCGGATCCAGGGCCGTTGTGAGATGCCCTTGCCTTGGGTTGGCCCGCAATCGATTGCCGCTCTTATTCATATTCAATTCGATTGGTGCGCTGCATGGACGAACCATTATGATGAACGAACTTGTTCAACCATTGTGGCCAGTGCAGCCAGTCGTAACCGCCTTCGAGTTTGGCGCGAAACAGCGAGTAGTCGTCCCAGGAGTTCACCGGCAGGCGCGGAAGAAAGAACCGGTCGTCGTTGCGGCTGGCCCGGCCGAGAACCGTCGAAACCCCGCTCTCAAAACCATGATTTTTTAGGATGTCCTCGAGGAACCGGGTAAAGGCATGGTCTTCCTCGGGGAAAGCAAACGGGTAGGCAAAGGATCGCACCGCGGCGCCAACGTGATCTTCGATCGTGTCCTTCGAGAAGCACACCTCATAATCGATCTCCTCGGGACCCAGGGACCGTAAATCCGGGTGACTGACGGTGTGGGACCCGAATTCAATCCCCTCGGCGTGCAGTTCGCAGACTTCCCGCCACGTCATGTAATCCACTCCCTCAATCCTGACGGGCGTTTCCTGAATCCTGCTGGTCGCCAGAAACACGCTTGCGGTGAACCCATATCGTCGCAGCGAAGGAAACGCATCGATGCAAAAATCCTGATAGCCGTCGTCAAAGGTAATGACCACGGTCTTTGGGGGGACCACGCCTTCCTCGATGCCCGCTCGCAATTGCGCCAGGCTCAACGTCTGATAGCCGGCTTCATGCAGCCACTTCATCTGCTTGGCAAACATCTGTGGCGACGTATTGATTTGATAATACGGATGCTTCTTGCCGAACAGATTATCGGAAACGCTGTGGTACATCAGGATCGGAATGCGCCCGGAGTCCTTCGCGGCGAAGAGCCGTTTCAGGGGATAGCTGCAACCCAGCGTAAGCAACCGGTCCAGCCGCGGCAGTGCGAATCCGTCTCCTAGGATCCGCGACACCCGCCGTCGGATATATCGCCGGGAACCCTGGCCGGGAGGATCGTCAGCGACGATTACGTTTCTGTATTTTGATTTCAAGGTCAACCCTGTTTCCGCTTTTCAATTTCTAAACCGTGCTGGAAACCGGCTGCTTGTGCTTTACGGCGGGCTCTTGGCTGGAGATGAATTCGCACACTTCTTTCACGACCCGGCGCTGCGACTCCTCGGGCAATTGCGGATACATGGGCAGGGAAAGAATCTCGGAAGCGACGGCCTCGGTTACCGGAAAGTCTCCCGTCCTGTATCCGAAGCCTTCATATGCCTTCTGAAGATGAAGGGGAACCGGGTAATGGATTCCGGTGTCGATATTCGCTTCCGTCAGATGCTTTTGCAACGCGTCTCGATGCGCCGAGCGCACCGCGTATAAGTGATAGACCCCTCGAGACCATTCCGGCTGGTACGGAGCGACGATCCCTTCCACTCCAGAGAAGAGCTCGTCGTATCGCTTGGCGGCTTGCCGCCGCTTGCTGTTTCCTTCCGCCAGGTGACGCAGTTTCACGCTCAGAATTCCCGCCTGGATCGAATCCAACCTGCCGTTATACCCTTCGATATCGTGGTAGTACTTCTTGGATTGGCCGTGATCGCGCAGCATGCGGATCTTGCGCGCGACCTCTTCGTCATTCGTGGTTACCGCGCCGCCTTCGCCGCACGCCCCCAGATTCTTGCCGGGATAAAAGCTGAAGGCCGCGGCGTGACCCATCGACCCCGCCTTCCTCCAGCGGTTGTCTTTCTCTGAAAAGTATTCCGCTCCGTGCGCCTGGCAGGCGTCCTCGACGACAATCAGGTTATAGCGCTTGGCAATTTCCAGAATGGCGTCCATATCGGCCGTTTGCCCGTACAGGTGCACGGGAACCACGGCGGTGACCGGCGCCTGCAGCTTGCGGTGAAACGCCGTTCCGGTTTCGCGCTCCAGGTAGCACTCTCTTACGAAATATTCCCGCAGCTTTTCCGGGTCCATGCAATACGTTCGTTCATCGATGTCCACGAAATCCGCCCGCGCCCCGGCTTGGGTGATGGCTTCCGTGGTGGCAATGAACGTATGCGGCACGGTGACCACGATATCGCCCGGCTGCACACCCGCGGCCATCAGCGCGAAGCGGACTGCGTCGGTGCCGCTGCCCAGTCCGACGCAATGCTTGGTTTCGCAAAAGTCCGCGAACCCGCGCTCGAACTCCTCCACCATTGGCCCGCCGACAAAGCCGCCCGTGCGAAGGGATTTCTGGAATACGGCCGTCAATTCCGCCTCCCACTCCTGGTGGGGCGTAACCAGATCCAAGAACGGGATTTTCGGTTTATTGTGCATTACGCGTTCCTTTGCTCGGCTGTGATTTGGCGGAGCACTCGTGCCGGATTTCCGGCCACGATGGTATTCGCGGGGACGTCCTTGGTTACCACGCTGCCCGCGCCCACGATGGCGTTCTCGCCGATCACCACGTTCGCCAGGATCGTTGTGCCGGAACCGATGGATGCGCCTCTCTTCACGATCGTGAGCTCGACTTTCCAGTCCTGTTCGGTCTGCATTTTCCCGGGCTGGGTCGTCGCGCGCGGATAGGAGTCGTTGATAAACGTGACGCTGTGCCCGATAAACGCATCGTCTTCAATCGTGACGCCCTCGCAGACGAAGGTATGGCTGGAAATCTTGCAGTTGCTGCCTATCTTTGCGTTCTTTTGGATTTCCACGAATGCCCCGATCTTGGTATTTTCGCCAATCTCGCATCCGTACAGGTTGATGAACTTCGACAACTTTACGTTCTTCCCCAGCTTCACATCCGGCGCTACGCAAACGGTGTCGTTCATAGCGATATGATCTTGCCTTTCTTCTGAAGGGATTGATCGGCGGCTTCCAGCATCCGCACGATGCGCAACCCCGCCACGCCGTCGTTAAAGGGCTTCTGGTCGTCCAGCACGCAGGAGACGAAATATTCCGCCTCCGCCTTGAGCGCCTCGATCTGTTCCACCTTCGGCGCCCACATGTCCCCCGTCCGGTAACTGACCAGTTGCTGGTACACGGCCTCGCCGTTGCTCATCTGCACGCCCTTGTCGTACACCTTAATTTTCTCGTCCGCTTCCAGGTCGTTCCACACCAGCATCTTCTTTTCCCCGCCGATCAGCGTGGTGCGCACCTTCACCGGCGACAGCCAGTTCACATTGATGTGGCCGATCATGTTGTGCGGATAGTAGAGCGTGATAAAGGCGATATCCGCGACGCTGTTCAGATGCGTCTCGCCCGTGGCCACCACGGCCTCCGGCTTGGCCTCGATAAGGTAGTCCATGATCGAAAGATCGTGGGGCGCCAGGTCCCAGATCACGTTCACATCGTGCTGGAACAGACCCAGGTTCACCCGCGTGGAATCGTAGTAATACAAATCTCCGATGGTCTTGTCCCGGATCAACTGGTGAATCCGCTTCACCGCCCCCGTAAACAAAAAGGTGTGATCCACCATGATCTTGAGATTCTTGCGGTCCGCCAGTTCGATCAACTCCTCGGCCTGCGCGGCGCTGAAGGTGAACGGCTTTTCCACGAAGACGTGCTTGCCGTTTTCCAGGGCGGATTTGGCCAGCTCGTAATGCGTCCAGATCGGGGTTACCACCGCCACCGCATCGATGTCCGTGGCCATTACAAGGTCCTGGCAATTGGTGGTGACCGGCATGTCCGGGTAGGACTGCCTCACGCGCCGGAGGGCTTTCTCGCTCTTGTCGCACACCGCCACCACTCGCGAGCGTTCCTGCCCGTGGAAGTTCCGGATGATGTTCGGGCCCCAATACCCGGACCCGATCACACCCATCCGAAGTACGGGTCCCTTGGTTTCTTCTTCCGGAAGGAGACTCGTGGAAAAATTCGTGCCTGCGTGTTTGGACAATTCTTCCACCCTCAAGCTGGTTTTCTGGAGTCGGCATGCGAAGCGGAGACGGGCCGTCGCTGCCTATTTACGTGCCGGTTTCTCGAACCAGGGCCCCAAAAACAAAAACATGCCGCATCTTGGATTTGAAACCGCTCGGAACGCGGAAAACTCTTCCCGGCAACCAAACCGCTATACCGTCACCAGTGTGGGGCGGGCTTCCAGGTATCCTTTTCGTTCTTGACGGGGGCCCCGGGCCGGAGATTGCAACGTCACATACGCGGAATCAATTTCGGCCGCTACGGATCGCTGCAACAGACTGATCGAGATCAGCAGACGGTTCTTCCCTTTGAATGCCGTCAAAATGCCTTCCACCCCGGTCAACGGACCGGATTCTATTCGAACGCGGTCTCCCACCTCCAGGAACGGCCAGGGCTGATTGGGAATCCCCGAGGCGACCAGGGTCTGCACGGCGCGAATTTCGGCTTCGTCAAGCGGGATCGGCACGTGGTTCGCGCTTACAATTTGAATCACTCCGGGGGTCTTCAACACAGGGAGCCGGTCCATGGGATCGAATCTGCAGAAGATATATCCGGGAAACAGCGGCACCTCGAATTCTTTGATGCGGTCCGACCATCGCTTCCGGCACTTGTACAGAGGGAGGAACAGTTCACAGCCGCCGGTCCCCGCGAGGCGATCGACCACGCCCTTCTCGTGCTGTGACCGAACTTGCAGGGCGAACCAGGCCACCCGGCTTCCTTCAAGGAGTCCGTCCGACTGGCCGCTGCCTGATTTTGATTTTGTGCGCATCTAAGCTTTGCTTCTTAGGCCTTTGCCCACAGATAGGCTACCGCCACAACTGTCACAGCTATGCGCCAGCCGCTGGGTAAATAGCACGCTAGATGCCATGGGGCAATTTAGAGCATAATTTTACCAACTTATTGCATTGGCAGGAGTTAACAAGAAAACAACGCTATTCTGGCCGGTACCCCTTATGGCGGGATCATGTGTGGAATGAAGATTCATATCCCGAAGTTGCAATCGCTTTCCGCCTTTTCTTGCTTCCAACGCCCTGGCCATGTTCCGGCTTGAAACGAGGATTCACCTTAAATTCGGAAAGGCATTAGACGATGAAGGAAATTCATTGCACTTGAATCCCGCGGGATGACCTTCGGTTGTGCTGCCTGGATACCGCTCCACGGTAGCTCTAAAATTTCGCTATTTAGTTTCAATGACATAAGGAGATTCGCGGCCGCATCTTTTTAATTTCTCCGGCTGATGCTCTGGCAGTTCGATTGCGAGAGGAATCAGTGAACAAAATGCCTGCGAACGACCAAATGAGACGTGCCCCCACACCAGACCAGGAAATAGACTCCACTCAGCCAGCCCCGGTGGGCATGGAAAAGATAGCCGGAAGCAGGAGCTTCGGTGAGGACGTCTTCCAGGCCATGCTGACGCTCGAACGTCGGCGGGCAGAACGCTCCGGCCAGCCTTTTGCATTGATGCTCCTCAGCGCCCCTACCTCAAACGGTTCTTCCGGTAGGCTTCTTCACCGCGCGCTTCAGGTCGTCGCCAAGACCTCGCGGGAAACCGATCTGGTCGGGTGGTATAAAACCGGCACCGTCCTTGGAATTATTTTTACGCAAATCGCGCCCGAGGCGGCCTCCGTCGAACCTATCATTCGCGCCAAGATTTCTTCGGCTCTGCAAAAGGATCTTGGCGAAGACACTGCCAAGCCCATTGTCATCTCTGTTCACCTCTTTCCGGAGAACTGGAACAAGAGCGATTCCGAGTGGGTGGCTGATTCCAAGCTTTACTCCGACCTGGACCGCAAAGTTCCGCGGAAACGGGTCTCGCAAGCCCTGAAGCGCGTCATGGACATCGTCGGCAGCGCGGCCTTGCTGCTTCTCTTGGCGCCTGTATTTGCGGTCATCGCTCTGATCGTCAAGCTGACCTCTGATGGACCTGTGCTGTTTGAGCAGGAACGCATGGGTCAATTTGCCGCCAGATTCAAGTGCTTGAAATTCCGCACCATGTTTGTGAATTGCGACGCCAAGATTCATCAAGCTTATGTTCAGCAGTTCATTGCCGGCATCGTGGCGGACCAGCAGGGAAAGCCGCCCGAGAAAACCGTCTACAAGATCATCAACGACCCCCGCATCACCCCGGTCGGGCGTTTCCTGCGCAAGACCAGCCTGGATGAACTTCCTCAGCTTTGGAACGTCCTGCGCGGTGAAATGTCGCTGGTCGGCCCGCGCCCTCCGGTTCCCTATGAGTTTGAGATCTATGAGCATTGGCACCGCCGCCGCGTATTTGAGCTAAAGCCTGGAGTTACAGGGCTTTGGCAGGTTAGCGGCCGCAGCAGAACGAAATTCGACGACATGGTTCGCCTGGATTTGCGCTATTCGCAAACATGGTCTTTGTGGCTGGATATCAAGATCCTCCTGGCAACTCCCCGCGCCGCTTTCCTGGGCACGGGCGCCTACTGATCCTCCCCTAACAATCCCTTGACGATCCGTGCCGGCGTCGCAAAGAAGCGCCTATCGGTATTCTTGTGCAAGGATGCCCGCCGAAGGCCATGCTAACCTCGCGACCCGCCCGCCTTCAGTCCGCCACGGCAGGGGTATCGGCAGGCGGGGCAGCAGGTGGCCGGCGAGCGGACCTCTTGGGAGGCAAACCGGCCTGGCGGATCTTGTACAGCAGCGCGCGGTAGCTGATCTTGAGCTCGCTCGCCGTCCGCTTGCGATTCCAGCGGTTGGCCTCCAGGACGCTCAGGATAATCCTTCCTTCGAGCTCCTGTACCGCCTGCCGCGTCACCTTCTTCAAATGGATGGGCCCGCTCGTCGGCAATTCAGGCACGGCGTGGGTGCGGTCCCAGTGCAGCAGCTCCGCGCTGACGGCATCTTCCGATCCCAGAATGACGTATCGTTCGATCAAGTTCTCCAGTTCGCGGATATTCCCCGGCCAGGGGTGCTTCTCCAGTAGCCGCAATAACGTCTGCGAGTAGTCGCGAACTACGGTGTTGTGTCTCTTCTGATGCCGTTTCAGAAAATAAGCCGCAAGCTCCGCGATATCTTCAGCGCGAGCGCGCAGCGGCGGCAGATTGATATTCACCACGTTGATGCGGTAATAGAGGTCTTGCCGGAAACGGCCGATGGAAATCTCCCGCTCCAGCGGACGATTCGTGGCGCAAATCACGCGAATCTGCACGGTAATGTCTTCGCGGCCCCCGATGCGGGAAAACTGAGCATCCTGCAGCAATTGCAGAAGCTTGGCCTGCAGCCCCAGATCAATCTCGTCGATGCCGTCCAGAAACAAAGTCCCGCCGTGGGCCAACTCCACGCGACCCTGTTTAGCGGCATAGGCCCCCGTGAAAGCTCCCTTCTCGTAACCGAACAACTCGCTTTCCAGCAGCGTCCCGGGAATTGCCGCGCAATTGACTTTTGTAAACGGACCTGCGGATACAGGGGACCGGCTGTGAAGATAACGCGCCAGGACTCCCTTGCCGGTGCCGCTATCTCCTTGAATCAGGATCGGCACGCTCGCTGCGGCCACCTTATCGATCTTCTGTCGAAGAGCCTGCATCGCTGACGAACGGCCGAAGATCATCGGCTCCGGCGGAAGTTCCTCGCTCCGCCCAGCAATGGAAACCTTTTGAATGCCAGTAGAGGCCATCGTCAAAAATCCTCGGTGAACGAACGTCGGTAAACGAACGGAGGCCCCAAAAGCGACTCTCCCTATTGCTTCTTTAAGCACATTGCCAGCCACATTCTTTCAGCCATGGACACCCGAAAAATCCATCCAAGACCTTTGCTATTCTTATTCAAAGTACCTGTTTTCAATAAGTTAAAATATATTTTGGGGATGTGGAAAACGCTTTCCACAGGCTTGTCGAAAGGAAAATGGCAGGAAACGATTTACCTATTAAGGGAAGCTCCATTCCGACTGTGGCAACTACGAGGCAGTACTTCCGATCAGTCTTTGTAGCAGGCGATGGAGAAGGGCGCGAGCCTCCAGCGACATGAACGTAAACTCAACTCCCATGCCTTTTCCCGCTTGGGAAATGCGCACGACGGCCCTCGCCCGAACCTCACCCCCGGGAATCTCGAAAAGGAGCCTGATAAAGTCACCTTCCGGCGGCGGTTCCGGGGTGCTGATAAACAATCCGCCCAGGCCCAGCGTAGACACGCGAGCGACAGTGCTCGCCTGCGAGCTTTGCCACGTGACGCCCATGCCATGGGGCAATCCAATGCGGGGATAACGGCGTTCTTTGGCCAATGTCGACATCCGGCCCTTACCTATGCAAGCAGCGTTCCATGCGCGGCGTCCGCCTGATGCCTTCGAAACGAATCCGTTAACAGTTGCCTCCCGGCGAAATGCGGGCGCAACTCTAATTCTCGGGTGCGGCCTGTGCTTACAGCCCGCTTCGTATCATGGATATGCGCGTCCTCTCCGGATGAACCCAACCGGCTCCTGCGACATTCGCCGAAGTTTTCGCCCGTTCAATCCTCCGATTCAATTCGCGCCATAGGTTACCTGTTTGTATTCGGCCCGCCGCGAATGCCTTGCCGCCCTCCTTGTCTTTCATATAGTCTGGACGTACAGTGAAAAGTAAGTCCTCCAAGGCACTCAAAGTCTGTGTCCTGTCGCCGCACCCCTTGGTGCTTTCGGAATTCGCGCGGGTGCTTACCGGACCTGGCTTCCAGTTGATATCTCGCCAACTGGAATCGATGCTTGGGCCGGACTTGCGCCGTCTGGTTGTGCCCCGCGCCCTGGTCTACGTCGTGGACGCGCACGCGTCCCAGCCGGCCACCGCGGCGTTGCTTGCCAACATCCTTGAACACCAGAAAAACGCGCGCCTGCTGGTGGTGGCTGAAAAATTTTCCACCAATGAGAGCCATGATCTGCTGCGTCTGGGAGCAAAAGGATTGCTCACCTACGCGGAAGCGCGCGAGCAGCTTCCCCGCGCGCTGCCCCTGGTCGCGGGAGGGGGATTCTGGGTGCCGCGCGCCTTGCTCTCGGAGTTTGTCGACTCCATATTGACCAATGCCCATGGCCGGCGCTTGAAGGTGGAAACGGCTACCCAGCTGAGCAAGCGCGAGCAGGAGGTGCTGGACGCCCTGCTGGAAAACCTTGCCAACAAGGAGATCGCCAGCAAGTTCAATATCTCGGAGCGGACCGTGAAGTTCCACGTGTCCAATCTCTTGAGCAAGTTTGGGGTGCGCCGGCGAGCCGACCTGATTCTCCTCTGCTACCAGCGCCGCGCGGTCTCACCATAAGCCCGCCCCTTTTTTCTTGGGGACCCCAATTTCCCGGCCTGCCGCTGCAAAACGCCGTGCGGCAGAAAAAAACCCTTCCGGACTCCGGCGTCTTGCATGCCTGCGGGAATCGGCCGGGGGTTAGCAGGATTGACAACTCGATCGCTGCGTGGCTTCTTCGCTCCTGCGATACCTGTTATAGTCTCGCTTCGTTGCGATCGGAACAGTTTCTAAAGGAGAACGGGAGTGAACAGCATCGCCATGGCCACGGAGCGGAATGCAGATTTCTTCAAGAGTGCCAGTCTAAAAGTTGGCGTCGTAGGTTGCGGTTACGTCGGTCTGCCCCTTGGATTGCGCTTCGCCGAGGCTGGGCACTACGTCGTGGGCTTTGACACCGATCCCGGTAAGGTCGATAACCTCAATCGCGGACAAAGTTACATCGGACACATTCCCGGCGCCAAAGTGCAACAGCACGTGTCCACCAAACATTTTTCCGCCACCACGGACTTCGCGAAAATAAAGGATATGGATGCCGTGGTGATCTGCGTCCCGACCCCCCTCGATCAACGGCGCGAGCCCGATCTCTCCTATGTCGAACAGACAGCCCGGGCCATTCAGCCGAATTTGCAGCGCGGCCAGTTGATCGTGCTGGAATCTACCACCTACCCCGGAACCACCGAGGAGCTGGTGCTCCCGATTCTCGAAACCAGCGGCCTGCGCTGTCCCATTGGCCACGGTCCCACCGGCGAACACATCGTGCCGGACTTCTTCCTGGCGTTTTCCCCCGAACGGGAAGACCCCGGAAACAAGCAATTTGGCCTGGCGCAAATCCCCAAGGTCGTGGGCGGCGTCAATCCCGCCAGCGGCCGCGCCGCCGTGGCCCTCTACACCGGAATTGTCGCCAAAGTCGTTCCCGTCAGTTCCACCCAGGCCGCGGAGATGACCAAGCTGCTGGAAAACATCTTCCGCTGCGTGAATATCGCCCTGGTCAACGAACTCAAGATGCTGGCCCAGCGAATGGGCATCGATATTTGGGAAGTCATCGACGCCGCCGCCACCAAGCCCTTCGGCTTCATGCCGTTTTATCCCGGCCCCGGCCTGGGCGGTCACTGTATCCCCGTGGACCCCTACTATCTCTCCTGGAAGGCGCGCGAATACGACTTTTCCACCCGCTTCATCGAGCTGGCCGGCGAAGTGAATACGGCCATGCCCTATCATGTCGTGGATGCCATCTCCGGTGCTCTCAACGACCGCAGAAAATCCCTCAAGGGAGCCCGCGTGCTCGTCCTCGGCGTGGCCTATAAGAAGGACGTGGACGACCTGCGCGAGTCCCCTACTCTCAAGATCATGCAGTTGCTGCGTGAGCGCGGCGCCCTGATTGAATACAACGATCCCTACTTCCCCGAACTTCACAAGATGCGCCATTACGACTATGCCGGAATGCGCTCCGTGGAATTGAAGCCCGCCAACATGGCCGCTTACGACTGCGTGGTCATCGCCACCGACCACACCCAATACGACTACTCCTCCATCGTCCAATCCTCTCAACTCGTGGTGGATACCAGAAACGCCACGCGAAAAATTACCGCCGGCCGCGATAAGATCGTCCTCTGCTAAGCCGGCCATGGGCGTCCACCGCGAGAACATCCGCGCCCAGCTTCGCGAAAGCTGCCGCGTAAAGGAAAGTTTCTCGGAAGACCTGCTCGGCCGGATCGAGGCCTTTGCCGAACGTTCCGCCGAGGCCTTATCCAGCGGCGGCAAGCTGGTCTTCTTCGGCAACGGAGGCAGCGCCGCGGACGCGCAGCATCTGGCCGCCGAGTTGGTCGTGCGCCTGCGCGCCGATCGCCCTGGCCTGCCGTCCCTGGCGCTCACCACCAACACCTCCGTGCTCACCGCCGCCGCCAACGACCTCGGCTATGACTATATCTTCCAGCGCCAGGTGGAATCCTTGGTCGCCCGTGGCGACGTCCTGGTGGCCCTTTCCACCAGCGGGTCCAGCCCAAACGTTGTCCGCGGGATGGACGCCGGCGCCCTGCGCGGCGCCTTCCGCGTGGCGTTAACCGGCGAAGCCGGAGGCGAACTGGCTCGTCGCGTGGACCTGCTCCTCAACGTGCCCTCCCAGGACCCCCAGCGCATTCAGGAAGCCCACATCACCATCGGGCATATCGCCTGTTCGCTGATCGAGCGGCTTCTCTTCGGGATCTAGGCCCGGTCCTTTCCGCCATTAACTTTTAGAAGGTATCCTGCCGCGCGGCGCTTGCCTTACCACGTCATGTCACCTAGTTTGGAGCCTATGAACTCTTCCCACGGGTCCGATTCTGGAAGGAATCGCCGGCGCAGCCAGCGGGTTATGCTGAGCCTGCCCGTGATTGTCTCCGGCGAGACTCCCGACGGCCCATTTCGGGAAGAGACGCGCACGGTAGTTGTAAACGCTCATGGCGCGCTGCTAACCCTGGCCGCCAGGATTTCCCAGCAACAAATCCTGCGCCTCAATACTCCGGGCAACACGGAAAACCAGGCTTGCCGCGTCACCTACGTAGGTCCTACCGCCAACGGACGGACGCAGTTCGCCGTGGAATTCACCCAGCCCGCCCCGCAGTTCTGGCATATTGCCTTTCCGCCCGAGGACTGGATGCCGCTGATCGACGCCGTTCCCGCAAAAACGAACCCTTAACTACATTTGAGTAAGTTCGATGCGCGCCGTGCCGAAGGGAATTTCCGCCTCAATCAGCACCGGCGTGCGCGCGGCGTCCTGTGCCAGCCAGACCGTAAATTGCGTGGAGGTAAGTTCGTCGCCGTGTTCAAAAACTCGCACCCGGATGCTTGTTGCCGTGAATTGCCCGGCCGGCACGGTCACCTGACCCGATGGCTGGTCGACTTGCGCCGTGACGTCGTACAGATTGTGCCCGTCGAATACCGGAGCGTGAAACACCGCTGTGCGCTTCCAATCCGCCGCCCGCAGCGCGTATAAAAGCCCGATCGGGTCGCAGGTGCCCGCCGGCACGGTCGCCGTGGAAACATTCGGCGAGGCGGGCGGGTCGCCCGCGCTGCTCATCCGCCAGGTCCCTTTCTGCTGCTTGCCTTGTTCGCTCAGGTACATCTCATATTGCAGCGAAGTCAGCCGCACCGCATCCGTATAGGAATCGAATTGATCGTCCAGAGCATAAAGAAGCCGCATGGTGTCCATCGAATGCGCCACTGCCTGAAAATGCCAGGCGGGACGGCCAAAAAAATCGCGGCGTTCCAAAACGGACAGCTTGAGGTTGCCGGCGCTTACCGCATACTTTGACCACACCGCCCGATAGGCAAGCACCTCACCCACATGAAAAGGGGTCGCCGCCAAAACTTCGGGAGCGGGCTTCGCCGGGGCCGCCTTGTGGCGGGAATGCTGGGTGCCCTGTGCCTCGCCGTTTAGGGCGATGCTTCCACCCAGTACCGATAGGCACACCAGCGCCATGGCGCTGCCCACCACACGGACATGCAACTTTAAGGAATAGCGGGTCATCTTGATTAGTTCGAGGCGTCTCCCCCATCGCGGCGTTGCCCGGAAGCCTTTCCCGTGGCACGCTATAGCGAAGCCTATCGGAAATGGGCCGCGGCTGCCATGACTACCTGGCCTCGCGTTGCGGGATCTGCGGGCCGGCTGCGCTGCGGGATCGCCAAGCACATGGATCGGATCGGGCCTGAAGTTTCGAGGAGGAACACGCCGATGCGGTATCTCGTTACAGGTGGAGCCGGATTCATTGGCTCCAACACGGTCGACGAACTGGTCCGTCGCGACCACCGCGTGACCGTGCTCGACGACCTCTCGTCCGGAAAGCTCGCCAATCTGGCCAACGTCCGCGACAAGATTGACTTCATCCAGGGCAGCGTCACTGATCGCGAAGCCACCCAGCAAGCCTGCCGTGGTGCCGACTTCGTTCTGCACCTCGCTGCGCGAACCTCCGTGCCGCGTTCGGTAAAAGACCCCATCGAGACAAATCGCATCAATGTGGATGGCACCGTGAATCTTCTCGTGGCCGCGCGCGACGCCGGTGCGCGCCGCGTCGTGTTTGCGGGATCCTCCTCCGTCTACGGCGACACCCCCACTCTTCCCAAGCACGAGCAGATGCCGCCCGCCCCGATCTCCCCTTATGGCGTCTCCAAGCTGGTCGGGGAGTTGTATGGCCGCGTTTTTCAGCGTGTCTACGGCCTCGAATTCGTTGCCGTGCGATATTTCAACGTCTTTGGCCCGCGCCAGGACCCCGGCTCGCCCTACTCGGGAGTTCTTTCCCTGTTCATCACCGCCGTGCGCGATGGAACTGTCCCCACCGTGTTTGGCGACGGGGAACATTCAAGGGACTTCACTTATGTCGAAAACGTGGTCCAGGGCAATCTGGCGGCCTGCGTCACCCCGGGCATCGCCGGCATGTCCTTCAACCTGGGCACCGGCGGCCGGCACACCCTGAATGAAACCTTGCGCCTTCTGGAAAAATTCGCCGGCCATCCCGCCAATCCGAAATATCTCGCGGCCCGGGAAGGCGACATCCGCGACTCCCAGGCCGATATTTCCGCCGCCCGTCAAAAACTCGGCTATACCCCCACCGTCGATTTCGAGGAAGGTTTGCGCCGGACGTGGGACTGGTACTGCCGCCAAGCTGCTCCCGTAAGCGCAACCACCAAGGGCGCCGAATCCCGCCCCATTTAGGAAATAAATGTTAGGGAATGAATGTTTAGGGAATAAATTGCCGGTGCCACAATTCAAAAGCCAGCAGGAGGTGAATATGCCTCTGATGCTCGGCTTGCCCGCTCTCGTGCTTTGCGCACATCCCCTGTAAAACCTTGCGATCGAAGTAGCGGTTCACCGCGGCATCCTCGCTGAGCAGGCATTCGCGAACGAAGGGTCTCATGGACGTCCTCAGCCACTTCCCCAGCGGCGTGGTAAAGCCTATTTTCTTGCGATAGACCACCTGCCTCGGCAGCCACTTCTCCATGGCCTTCTTGTGCAGGTATTTCCCCCGGAATGCCCGCAGCTTCAGTCCCGGCGGCAGGCTCTCGGCGAACTCGATCAGGCGCGTATCCAGAAACGGCACGCGTACCTCCAGGGAGTTCGCCATCGACGTCTTATCGCATACCATCAGCAGATTGTCCGGCAGCGTCGTCCGCGTATCCAGGTACAGAATCTGCGTGAGCGCGTCCAGGTCCTGCACATCCGCCTGCAACGGCTCCAGGGACCGCCTTGCCTCGTCGCCCTCCGGCGAAATCTGTTCCTTCACCCACGGCTGGAAAAGACGCCCCCTCATCTCCGGCGTAAAAATGGAATAGATGCTGATCCATCGCGCCAGCGCGTCGCGTTCGTGCAGCGAACCCAGCCCTCGTTTCAATGGCTCGTTCTTGATCCAGCGCTCGCCCACTTTGCGCAGAAAACCTTTGCCCAAAGCCTTGGGCAGCCGCGAATACAGTTGCGCCAGTTTCACCCCGAGATGGCGCCCATAGCCCGCCCAGGGCTCGTCGGCCCCCTGCCCCGTCAGCGCTACCTTCACCTTCTCGCGGCTGAGCAGGCTGACAAAATAAAACGCCGCCGCCGCCTCGTTGCCTACGGGCTCTTCCAGATCCCAAAGATAGCGCTCGTAGTACTTCTGGAAATCCTGTGGGCCGATTGTCAATTCCGAATGATCGGCTCCGAACTGCTTTGCCAGGGCGCGGGCATCCTCCGTCTCGTTCGACTCCTCGCCGGATTGAAATCCGCCCGACTGAAATCCGATTGTGCCCGGCTGAAATCCGATCGTAAAGGTGTGCACCGGCCGGCTGGAAAACTCCCCCATGATCGCCAGCAGGGCCCCCGAATCGACTCCCGAACTCAGAAACAGTCCCACCGGAACGTCGCTCCTCATCTGCAGCCGCACGGCGCTCTCCACCAGGGACCGGTATTCCTCGATCAGCTCCGCCTCCTTAATTTCGGAACGAACTCGCGGCGTCCAGTTCCAGTAGCGCGTGATCTGCATCCCCGTCGACTGCACCACCACCCGGTGGCCGGGAGCAAGTTTCTGGATGCCCTTGAACAGCGTCCCCGGAGAAGCAACGTATCGCAGCGTGAAGAGTTCGCTCAGCGCTCGCAAGTCCACTTCGCGCGGGCATTCTGGATCCACCAGCAGCGCCTTGATCTCCGAAGCAAACAGAAACCGGTTGCCCAGCAGAACGTAATACAACGGCTTGATGCCCAGATGATCGCGAGCCAGAAACAACCTTCGCTGGCCGCAATCCCACAGCGCAAACGCGAACATCCCATTGAACCGCCGGACGCAATCCACTCCCCACTCTTCATACGCGTGCACGATGACTTCGGTGTCGCACCGCGTCTTGAACCTGTGCCCCTTCCCTTCCAACTCCTCTCTCAGCTCCACGAAGTTGTAGATTTCGCCGTTAAACACCCCCTGCAGGCTTCCGTCTTCGTTCGACTGCGGCTGGCCGCCTCCCTCCACGTCGATAATGCTCAGCCGGCGATTGCCCAGGCCCACCGGGCCGGAAATGAAATGTCCCTCCCCGTCCGGACCGCGATGCCGGATCCGCTCCGACATTCTGCCCAGCAGGTCCCGGTCAATCCCGTTTCCGCGAAGATCGTAGATTCCGCAAATGCCGCACATTTATTTCGCGCACATCTCCACAAATTTCCCCGCCATCGCTCGCTGTCCGGCTGACGATTACCACTCCATTCGTATCATCCCGAAACTCAGGCAGCGTACCCCCAGATAGGCGGTTTCGTCTTACTATTTCCCGGCAGAATTTAATGATTTTGGGGGAGACTTAATTGGGGTCGTCAGGAATTGATATGCCCCGCCAGTTCCGTGAGGCTGTCCACCAGCAGGTCGGGAGGATATTCCGCCAGGCGCTCCCGCCCCAGCCCATACGTCACGCAGCAGGCCCACGTCCCTGAATTTCGCGCCGTCAACACGTCCACTTCGGAATCGCCCACCAGCATGGTTTCCCTCGGCGCGGCCTCCAGGTCCCGTAGCAACACATTCATGCCCGCGGGGTCGGGCTTCTTGGTCTCAAAACTGTTCCCCCCGTAGATGAAGCGAAAAAATCGCTTCAATCCCAATCCTTCAATGATCTGCTCGCTGAAGCGTACCGGCTTGTTGGTCAGCACCGCCATGGGAAGGTCCTCCAGCGCAGCTAATCCTTCGCGCACGCCGGGATAGGTCACCGTGTTGTCCAGCATGTGTTGCCGGTAATAGCTCAGGAAAAATGCCAGTCCCGCGGCGCATTCCTGCGTCGTGGCTTGCCCCAGCGCCTGTTCGATCAGCCGCGCCGCCCCTCGTCCCACGTAGCCGAAGATCTGCTCCTCCGGCAGCGGCGCCCGGCCCATGTGCTCGAGCGTGGCGTTGACCGAAAGCGCCAGGTCCAGCTTGGAGTCGATCAATGTGCCGTCCAGGTCAAACACCAGCGCGCGCACACCGGCAAACGAGCCTTGCTCTATGGCCATTAGGTTCCCTTGTTAAAGATCAACGGTTTCCTTGTAAAGATCGATGGTCCCTTGTAAAGATCAGTTGATAATTGTAATCGAAGATCGCGGCGGCTCACCGGAACTTCGGGATCAGGCAGCGTCCTAATTTGCGTTTCGAGACATTAGGGTTTTGCCCCCCTTAGGGGGCCGCTCTTAGGGGGTCGGAGCTTCAGCTCCGACATCTAGCAGCACAAATGTTTTGGGCTTTAGCCCCTGAGGAAAATGTCTCGTGCTCCCGCCTGGTCAAATTAGGAAAGTGCCCGGAATTACGGAAACGATCGTAAATGTGCGGGAATCAGACCGGAAAAGCAGGGTCGGCGAGGTCTTCGTCCCCTGTTGCATTAGGGCGGAGTTTCCCGTACTGCGAACAGTCCGATCATCGTGAGCAGCGCCGCCGCGGTCAGGTAGTAGCCGACGTACTGCAGTCCGTAGTTTTTGGCCAGCCAGGTGGCAATGTAAGGTGCCACGGAGCCTCCCACGATGCCGCCGAAGTTGAAGGCCAGCGAACTTCCCGTGTACCGCACCGCCGTCGGAAACAGTTCAGAAAGCACGGTGCCCAGCGGGCCGTATGTCATGCCCATCAGCGATAGGCCCACGGCCATCATCACCACCGCCCCCACCGTTCCGGCCGCGAAGATTGGCGCCATCACCAGACCGAAAAGCCCGATTGCCGCTGTCACCCACAGCATCACACTCCGGCGGCTTCGTTCCGCCAGAACCGCGGACAGCGGAATGGTCAGCGCGAAGAAAAAGATGTCGAATAGCTGCATGAGCAGGAATTTTTCCCGGCCGAACCCCAGCGCGCTTGTCCCCCAGGTGAGCGCGAAAACCGTCATCAGGTAGAAAA
>Ga0302325_10013371_pt1 | contig 17506 bp, 15 predicted proteins | sample Palsa_T0_2_FD_201948 | JGI IMG/M metagenome (GOLD analysis project Ga0302325, IMG submission 201948) | Peat permafrost microbial communities from Stordalen Mire near Abisko, Sweden - Palsa_T0_2 | ecosystem: Environmental > Terrestrial > Soil > Palsa > Peat permafrost | place: Sweden: Abisko... | reverse complement strand
TAGCTAGTCGTTTAATGAGCCAACGGGCAAAAATCACTGCCGTGCTCGCGCTGTTCGCCAGCGCCGCTTTGCCGTCGCTCGGCTGGGCCGCTTCCGGAGGTGCGGGAATCGGCGGCGGGGCGGGCGGTGGTGGCGCCGGCGGGAGCGTCCGACCAGGCAACGTGGCCGTCAGCGCGACCAGCGACGGGATCACGATCGCCACGCGCGCATCGGCGCTGCTGCGCAACGGACTGACGTTCACAGGCACCGCCCCCCGGTCCGACGCCGGCAACACCGTCGAGATCGAGCGTCTCGGGCACGAGACCGGCTGGACCTGGGCCCAGACGGTCACCGCCACCATCGCGCACAACGGCAGCTTCACCGGGGTCTGGAACACGAACCACATCGGCGAGTTCTCGATTCGTGCCGTGCTCCAGAGCAGCGCGGCGGCGGCCGCCGCGCCGCCGACCGTGACCGTGACGGTCTACCGCCCGTCGCTCGCGACGATCTACGGGCCGGGATTCTGGGGACAGCGCACCGCCTGCGGTGAGAAGCTCAACCGCGCGACGCTCGGTGTCGCGAACCGGACGTTGAAGTGCGGCACCAAGGTCGGCCTCTACTACCACGGCCGTACCCTGATCGTGCCGGTGATCGACCGCGGCCCGTACGCGAACGGCGCCGACTGGGACCTGACCGACGCCACCGCCAAGGCGCTCGGGATCCCCGGCACCGCGACGATCGGCGCGGTCTCGCTGCCGGTCGCGCCCGGCGCCACGGGCTGACCCCCACGCCCCGCGGCAGCTCTTCCTACGCGCTCGACCGCGGTGTGCTGTCGATCAGCACGGTGACCCCGCTCGCGGCCGCCGCGAACCGTGCCTCCTCGGCCGCCTCGATCAGACTCTCCGAGTCGCGCCCGTCCTCGCCGAGCACGGCGACGCCGACGGTCACCGACAGCGGCGCGCCGCGCCATTCCGGCGTCGCGCCGACCATCGCCGCAACCCGGCCCGCGAGCGCCTGTGCCCCCGCCCTGCCCGTGTCACGGGCGATCACCCATGCGCGCGTCTCGCTCTCGCAGGCCAGCACATCGTGCCGGCGGACGGCGTCTCGGACCGCCTGGGCGAACCGGCCGAACATCGCGCTCGCCTCGCCAGGCGCCTCGACCGCGAGCACGCGATCGGCGTCCTCGAGCCCGACCAGCAGCAGCGCCACCTGCGCGCCGGTGCGCTCGCATCGCTCGAGCTCCTCCTCGAACGCACCGACCCACAGGGCCTGCCGGTCGAGTTCCGTGGCCTCGCGCGTGGCGGCCGCCGGGATGGTCTCGCTCTGTAGAGGTCTGAGGATCCGTGTGCGCGTGGCCTTTACATCCGGCGGGACCACCGGCTCCTGGTCGGGTGGTGTCGCGGGCATCACCCGCGTCGTCACGGGACGGTCGCGCACCGCTTGCTCCTGCGCGGCCGTGACCGGCGGCCGGTCCGCGCCGCGCCGCAGCGCGGCGCTCCTGACCAATTCGATCACGAGCGCGAGCCGCTCGGCCAGCTCCGCGACCTGATCGGGATCGGGGTTCGCCAGCGCCTCCCTGATCCCGCCCCAGATGACCCCCTGGAGCGCGTCGACTGCCAGCGCCGTCGCCTCCAGGCCGTGCGCTCCCGACAGCTCGCCGGCCCGCCCGGCGAGCTGCTCCAGCGCGCCACCGGCCTCGAGCCGCCGCAGGTCGGCGTCATCCGCGAGCGCGCGGACGACCGCGTCGCACAGGCGCGGGCCGTCGCGTGCCAGATCGGCGGCGAGGATCGCCGGCATGTCGTCGAGCGGGGCTCGCTCGAGCAGCGCCAGCAGCCAACCCTTCGCCAGACCCTCCACGCGTGCCAGCAGCGCTTCCACCGGCGCATCCGCCACGGGCCGCGCGCGGCGACGACGTGGCGGTCCAGATTGCATCGATGCCGTTTTATCACGCGAGCAGCGCCACAATGAGATTGTCGTGACCCCGCTTACAACGGTGCAGCAGTTGCCCATCGCGGCGTACGGCGCGCAGAAACGGTAAGAATCCCGCCATGACCGGGCCGCTGCTCGCGCTGTTGGCGCTGATCGGGCTGATTGCCGCGCGGCGGCACCGACGCAACCGCCTGCCCGGTCACACGATGATCGTCTCGCCCCGCGAGTCGACCGTGATCGCGCGCGACGGCGCCGTGCGCTCGGTTCAGTCCGCCGAGCTGACGACCACGCCGGGGGAGCTCGACCGGCTCTGGAACCCGACCAACCTCGAGAACCTGGCGCGCACGTACTGGTTGTTCCTGAGCAAGGTCACGCTCGGGATCATCCGTGTCGTCTACACCGAGCACGCCCGCTCGGTCGTATTTATCGCGAGGCCGTTCACGCTGCTGCGATTCGAGACGCCCGAATACGAGCTCGAGGCCGACCGCGGGCACGTCGAGTGGAAGATCCGCGACGGTCTGCTCGTCGCGCGGAGCGGCCGCGGCTGCGGCTTCCTCGGGGTGGACGTCCGCCGCGAGGGGTCGGCGCGGCTGCGGATCGAGGTCGAGGTGGCGAACTTCTATCCCGCGATCGCAGCCGGTTTCAGCATTCCGGTGTACGAGATGACCCAGTCGGCGATCCACGTGCTGGTCACGCACGCGTTCCTGCGCTCGCTCGCGACGCTCGAACTCGCGGAGTCGCGCGTCGGCGCGCTCAGAGGTCCCACCGACACGCCCGGGCCGGCCGACGCCGCACCCGAGAGCGCCGAGCCGGGAGATCACCCGTAGCGGGCGCCGATCAAGGTGCGCAGCTTCGCGCGGTCATGCCGCGCCGAGATCCGGCGCACGGTCCCCGAACGCGAGCGCATCACGAGCGACTCGGTCGTCGCGCTCGTGGCCTGGTAGCGGACGCCTTGGAGCATGTCACCGTCGGTCACGCCGGTAGCCGAGAAGAACACGTCCTCGCCGGCGATCAGGTCATCGCAGTTGAGCACCCTGGTGAGGTCGTAACCGGCCTCGATCGCGGCCGAGCGCTCCCCGTCATCGCGCGGCCAAAGCCGTCCCAGCAGCTGACCGCCGATGCACTTGATTGCGGCGGCCGAGATCACCCCCTCGGGCGTGCCACCGATCCCCCACAGCAAGTCGACGGGCGAGTTCTCGGACACTGCGAGCATCGCCGCCGACACGTCACCGTCGATGATCAGCCTGACCCGCGCCCCAGCCTCGCGAACCTGGCGCATCGCCTCGTGGTGACGCTCGCGATCGAGCATCACGACCATCACATCGCGGATGTCGCTCCCCTTGCGCTCGGCGATCAGCTGCAGCGTCTCGGGCAGCGGCCGGTCAAGGTCGAGCAGGTCGGCGATCTCGGGTCCGCCGGCGATCTTCTCCATGTAGAAGACCGGCCCCGGATCGAACATCGACCCGCGCTCTGAGAGCGCGATCACCGCGAGCGCGCTCGGCATTCCGAGCGCCGTCAGCCGCGTGCCCTCGAGCGGGTCGACGGCGACATCGACCTGCGGTGGCGAGCCGTCGCCGATCTGCTCGCCGTTGAACAGCATCGGCGCTTCGTCCTTCTCGCCCTCGCCGATCACGACCACGCCGTCCATCGAGATCGAGTCGAGCACGATGCGCATCGCGTCGACGGCCGCCTGGTCCGCGCCCTCCTTGTCGCCGCGACCGACCATTCGCGCGGCGGCGAGCGCTGCCGCCTCGGTGACGCGCACGAGCTCCAGCGCCAGATTCCGGTCAGGCCGGGAGTTGGCTTGAGACGACGTCATAGCACCCCCGGTGGCTTGCGCCGAGCGCCGCTCTCTCGCGCGCGCCAGATCGAACCGGCCAGGATCAGCAGCCCGCCGAGCAGCGCGACCCACCAGCCGAAATCGACGCTGATCTCGCCGGATGGCGTTCCGGGCTTGTCGATCACGCCGCGGAACAGAATGAACGTGAGCGCCACGAGCGCGGTCACGGCGGTCAGCTCACCACGCGGCCACGAGAGCGCATGGCCGCGGACGATGATGTAGGCGAGGATCGCCGGCGCGATCGCCGCCACCAGCAGTAGGAAGCGCAGGATCGTCAGCGAGTGCCAGCCGCTGCACGACGTGTTTGGGCCGCGACAACCGTTGAGCACCGCGTTCGAGTTCCCGAGCGAATACCAGGCGAGAAACACCGAGATCGCCAGCAGGACGCCTCCAAGCGCGGCAATCATCTCCCCCCTGTCGAGCTGCTTCACGTCCATCGCGGCGGAGCCTACTGCGTTTCGCCAAGCCCCTACAACCCTCCGGCGGCCAGCTCGGGCCGCGCCGCACCAGAGCTCGCGGCGGCATCCCGGACGGCGCGCGCGACGGCGTCGTGGACCTCCTGGTTGAGCGCGTCCGGGACGAGCTGATCGTCGGTCGCGAGATCCGCGAGCGCGAGCGCGGCGGCGAGCTTCATCTCGAGATTAATCCGGTCGGCCCCGGCCTGGAGTGCGCCACGGAAGATGCCGGGATAGCCGAGCACATTGTTGACGCTCCGCCCGTCGCCCGCGAATGCGGCGCCGGCCCGCTCGGCCTCCTCTGGCGAGATCTCCGGGTCGGGGTTCGAGAGCGCGAGGATCACCTGTCCTGGCCGGATCATCGCCGGCTTGATCAGCCCGGGGCGGCCGGTCGTCGCGACCACGACGTCCGCCTCGCGCATCACATCCTCCATCGATGCGATCTCGATTCCTCGCTGCACCGCCCGCGCGTGCGACGCCTCGTTCGGGTCGAACGCGATCACGCGCTTCGCGCCACCGTCGACCATCAGCGATGCGATCCCGTACCCGGCGGCGCCGAGGCCGAGCTGCCCGACGGTCGCGGCACGCAGCTCGATCCCGGCATGGCGGCAGGCGACGATCGCGGCCGCCACCGACACGACAGCCGTCCCGTGAACGTCGTCGTGCATCACGGGCTGGGGCAGCGCCTCGATCAGCCGGCGCTCGATCTCGAAGCACTCCGGAGCAGAGATGTCCTCGAGGTGGATCCCGCCGAACGTCGGCGCCACCCGCACGACTGTCTCGACGAACGCGTCCACATCCTTGGTGTCGATCAGCACCGGCATCGCCGAGATCCCCGCGAACTGGTCGTAGAACACCGCCTTACCCTCCATCACCGGCATCGCAGCAACCGGCCCGATGTCCCCGAGCCCGAGCACGCGCGTACCGTTGGTGCAGATCGCCACGCTGCGCGAGATCATCGTGTAGCGGCGCGCGAGCTCCGGCTTGGCCGCGATCACCAGGCACACGCGCGCGACCCCGGGCGTGTACACGTCGCGCATCTCCTGGACCGTGCGGACCGGATGGATGGCCTCGATCCTGAGCTTGCCGCCCTCGTGCCGGATCAGTGCACGGTCCTGATGCCACAGCACGCGGATGCCGTCGAGCGCGTCGATCAGCTGCGTGATCCGTTCGGTCTGGGCCGTGTCGCGGACCTCGACGGTGATCTCGCGGATCGAGTGCTCGCGCCCGATCGAGATCGTCACGACGTCCCCGATCAGCCCCTGCCCCTCTGCGATCGCCCCGACCACGCGCACGAGCTGCCCTGCGCGGTGCGGGATCTGGACCCGATAGGTGCAGTCGAGCACGATGCGACTCTAACCTGCAGGCCGGTGGACTTTCGACAACTGCTTCCCGAACCGGGACGGTTCCCGCTCGCCGAGCGGCTGACGGCGCTCGAGCTGGGTGCAGAGGCCGGCAGCGAGCGTCCCTACACGATCGCGAACTTCGTCGCGAGCGCCGACGGTCGCGCGACGTTCCGCGGCCGCTCCGGGCAGCTCGGAGACGATTCCGACAAGGCCGTGTTTCACGCCCTGCGCGAGCAGGTCGACGCCGTGCTTGCGGGGACGCGGACGCTGACGACCGAGAACTACGGCCGGATGCTCGGCAAGCCCGAGCGGCGCGAGCGCCGCGCCGAGCGCGGCCTGGCGCCCGAGCCGCTCGCGTGCGTCGTCACCCGCAGCGGCGCGGTTCCGGTCGAGATCCCGCTGTTCAACGAGCCCGAGGCGAGGATCGTCGTGTTCACGGCAGCCGGCACCGCGTCGAACGTGGACAGCTGCCCCGCCCAGGTGACGCTCGTGGAGCTCGACCCGGCGCAACTGACCCTGACGACCGTGATGCGCCGACTGCGATCAGATTTCGGCGTGCGCTCGCTGCTGTGCGAAGGCGGGCCGACGGTGTTCGCGGCGCTCGTCCGCGAACACCTCGTCGACGAGTTGTGGCTGACGCTCGCCCCGAAGCTGACCGGTGGTGGCGACGGCCCCGCGCTGACGAACGGCCCCGAGCTTCCCGAGCTACAGCGGCTGAGCCTGATCTGGGCGCTCGAGCGCGACGGCTCGCTGTTCCTGCGTTACGCGTTGAGATAGCTTCCGGCGACGCGCTGAGCTCGGCCGAAGAAGTCGGCTTCGGCCTGCCCCAGCGACGTCGTGGGCGGCGCGGAGTGCAGATATTCGGCGGCGATCGCGCCCCAGTCAGCGCCGGCCCGGAGTTGCATCAGGACAACGGCGACGATCCGATGCATCCGCCGAACCAGGATCGATTCGGGCGGCAGCGTGAACTGGTTCACCTGCGTCCTCGCGGTCTCCCGGTGATCGCCGTCGGGACGCTCGCGGTTCCGTCCGTTCCGCGCGCGGTCGGGCGAGAAGCGCCGCTCGCCCGGCACCGCATACCACTTGGTCACCATCCGCATCATCTGCAGCGCCCACTCGCCGTCGACGGCGTCCGCACGGCTTGCGGGGAGATATCCGCCCTCCTGGAGGGCCGCCTTCAACGCCACCGCGTCCGCGTCGCGGACGGCGAGCGCGATCGCGCGTTCTGCGGCCAGATGGCGAGCGTCGACGTCACGCATCAGCCCGAAGTCGAGGAAGCCGACCCGGCCGTCAGGGCGCAGCAGGTAGTTGCCGGGATGAGGATCCCCGAGCGCGATCCCGTTGCGATACAGCAGCCCGAAGTAGAACCTGAACACGATCTCGCCGTAGCGGTCGCGCTCGGCCTCCTCAGCCCTGCGCACGACCTCGAAGCGCTCGCCTTCGATGTACTCGGACACCAGCACGCGCCGCGTCGAGAGGTCCGTGTAGACCCGGGGTACGTGAGCGAACGGATGTCCCCGCATCAGCCGCTCGATGCGGCGCTGGTTCTGGGCCTCGAGCTCGTAGTCGAGCTCCTCGGAGATCCGCTCGCGCAGCTCTGAGGCAAGCGATTTCGCATCCAGTCCGGGGGCGAGCCGCTTGACGAGCGGCAGCAGCAGCATCGCGTTGCGCAGATCCGTCTCAACCGCCTCGGCGACACCTGGGTACTGGACCTTTACGACCACCTCGTCGCCGCCGACGGTCCTCGCGCGATGCACCTGTCCGATCGACGCCGCCGCAAACGCTCGCTCGTCGAAGTCGGCGAACACACGGCCGACGGGGGCGCCGAACTCCGCGCGCATCAGCTTCTCGAGCTTCGCGAATGGCACCGGGGGAATGTCGTCGCGGAGCGCACCAAGCTTGCGTTGCAGCTCGTCCCGCTCGTCCTCGGCGAGCCCGTCGAACTCGATCATCGAGATCATCTGACCGACCTTCATCGCCGCGCCGCGCATCTGCCCAAGCTGTTGCACGAGCTGGTCGACGAGCGCTGCCGTCCGCTCGCCGTACGCGGCCGCTGCCCGCTCCGGCGTTCTGACCCGGTTGGCGGTCCGCATCCCGGCCCACCGCAGACCCTGCCCGGTCACCAGCCCACCGACCCGTGCCGTCCGCGCCAGCCGGCCGGTGGGCAGCTTGCCCGCCTCGGGCGGCGGATCGTCGGACGACGCACTCATCGATCCGAGGCTAGCGACACCTATATCGCCGCTATGTTTGCGATGTGAGGCGCGACCGCCAGCGAGTCACCGAGGCGATCGTTGTGGCAGCGACGTTCAGTGGCGCGCCATCGACTCTCCACGCGCTCCTTACCAAGGGCGGCTTCCGGTCCGCGATCGACTACGTGTACGACGCGACCTCCGCCGTGGGAACGCTCGTCCCGCCCGGCCGGCCGGGATTCATGCGCGGAGCGATCGTCCACGCCGGCATCTCGGCGGCATGCGGCGAGGCGTTGGCGCGGACTCTGCCTCAGCGCCACGCGGTCGCCTGGGGTTCCGCGGCCGGGCTCGCGATCGGCGTGATCAACCTCGGCATCATCGGACGCAGGTTCCCGGCGATCAGAGCCCTTCCGCTGATTCCGGGGCTCGCGGACAACGTCGCGTTCGGCGCCCTGTTCGCACTCGTCGCCGATCGGCGGCTCCGCGGAACCGCCGCTGCCGACGCTGCGCCTTAATCGTTGATGTCGAGGACCGGCATGATGTTGGGCAGCTGCTGACCTTCCTCGGCGTGCTCATTCGGCACTACAGCGGTGCCGAGAGCGAAGAACTCGATCACGTGGCTGCCCCAACCGTGGTTGTTCTCGTGCAGCTTGACCTCGACGATCCCGAGCACGCCGTCACCGATCGCTTCGGCCTCTTTCTGCATCCGTTCCATCGCGAGCTCGCGGGCGTCGTAGAGGGCCTGGGTGTACTGCTCGAGCTCCACGTTCTGACCGGTCTGGCGCAGTGATTGCATCATTCCGCGGTGGGCGACGTGGTACACGCAGTTGCCCATCACGAGACCGACGGGGCGCTTGCCCGTCTGCATCAGGGTCCAGAACGCCTGACCGCTGAGATCGGATGTGAACGGGCGCCCGTTGGGCGCTCGGTGGACCTTGCCGCCTTTGTGCTTGATCGCCGTCCCGATCGCGATGAACTCCGCCATGTCGGCGCCCCACTCATAGCGCCCGACGTCCAACCGGACACCGACGATGCCGTCAGCGCCGAGCTGTTCGGCCTCCTCCTCCATGCGCGTCATCGCCAGCTCGCGAGCCGAGTACATCGCCTGGGTGAGGACGCCCATCTCCTGGCTCTGCTTCCAGTTGGCCTGCTGATAGCCGATGTGGTAGATGCTCGAGCCGACGACCAGACCCACCGGTTCGAAACCGGCCTTCTCCACGCACAGGTATTCGTTCACGGACAGATCGGACGTGAACAGCCCGCGCGCATTCATCTGCAGGCGCTCGCTGGCGTGCTCGGCGAGCCCTTCGGTACTCGTCGGATCGTATGTCGACATCAGCTGCTCTCCTGAAGTGGTGGTGGATTAGTCGCCGAGGTTGATCGACATGACCGGCTCGTCCAACGGGGCGGGATGAGGCTCGTGCGCGCCCAGGCGAATCGCCGTGCCCAGCACGTGCATGGAGACGATGAAAAAGTGCTGCCGATAGCCGGGGCTCTCGTACTCGTGGTGATGTACCTGGTGTGTGAGCGTGGAGATGACCATGTCGTTCGCGCCGACATCGCTGGCTTGACGGCGGACCTCCTCCATCGCCAGGTGACGCGCTGCATACACGCCCTGGGTCAGCTCGGTCATCTCCTGGTTGCCCCACCACGAGCCCATCATCTGATTGGCCCGCATGCTGAGAGCCACGGACACCACAGAGGTGTGACCGATCACCCCCAGCGTCTCGGCGCCGATCCGGCGCAGCTTGTAGACGTCCTGCCCGGAGAGCGCGCACATCCGCGGTCCCGAGCGCGCGGCCCGCGCAACCGTGTTCTCGCGCACGGCGGTGCCGAAGACCGCGTATTCAACGTTGCCCGGCTCCCCGAGAAAGGCCTTGGTCGAGATCTCGATCCCGATCACGGCATCCGCAGCCGCGAACCGAGCCTCCTGTCGCAGCCGATCGAACGAGCGCTGACGCGATAGGTTCCACGGCGCAGCAAACGTCGGCATCTCACTGAGCCCGCCGCCGTACGAGGACCAGTTGTAGTTCTGCCAGCCGTGCTGGACGACCGACGAGCCCATGATCTGCGCAACAGGTGTCAGACCGCTGGCCTGAGCGACCGCATACTCCTTGGCACTCAGATCGCTGCTGAAGACCGGCGAGCTCGCCGCCGCGATCCCCTTCAGGCGCTCCTCGGCTCCTAGCGGGATACCACCGGCTTGGATCCGCTCCAGGTCAACCGCCGCCGCCTGACGCTCGTCTTCGCTTTGCGGTATCGCTCGTTTTCCGAATAGTGGCAACGCTACTCATGCTTGCACATCCGCATTACGGGCGGGCAAAGAATCGGCTCTCCTACAGGCCCTTAGCCTTGGAGCGCTCCTGGGTCCGCGGGGACATCGACCGCGTGCTCGCGCAGAGTCTCGAGCGGAACGATCTCGAGCGCACGTTCGTGGGTGGAGGCGAGGACGACGAACGCGGCGGCCCCGTCCATGTGCGCTTGCAGCCAGTTCCGAGCGGTGACGCACCACCGATCGCCCGGTTTGAGTCCGGGAAAGCGGTATTGCGGCATCGGCGTGATCAGGTCGTTGCCGATCTGCTGTTGGTGCTCGAGAAACTCGGCGGTGAGCACCGCGCAGATCGTGTGGCTGCCGAGGTCCTCGGGACTCGTGTTGCAGCACCCGTCACGGAAGAAGCCGGTGATCGGATCGGTGCCGCACGACGCGAGCGGTTCTCCGAGCACGTTGCGTTCAGCCATAACCTCAGTATCGCTGTTCTGCCCCCGCAGATCCCGAGCATTTCCGCAGTTTCGATTTGGTTTACATCGGGGATGGGACAATTAGCTCCATGGGAACCGAAATCGTCGAACGCAGCTCGACGGCCCAGCTTGTCGATGCGCTCCACGAGACGCGGGAGCGGACGCTTGCGCTGGTCGCATCGATCCCGGACGAAGACCTCGAACGGGTCCACTCGACGCTGATGAGCCCGCTCGTCTGGGATCTCGGGCATATCGCCGCGTTCGAAGATCTGTGGCTCGTGCACCGCTTCGGCGGCCAACCGTTGCTCCGCGACGATCTCGCCGACGTGTATGACGCGTTCGAGACTCCCCGCGCCGGACGCGGCGAGCTCCCGTTCCTCACCGCCGGACCCGCGCGCGCGTATCTCGACGAGGTGCGCGACCGGACACTCGAGGTGATCGCCGAGCAGGGAACCGCCGACGGGCTCATGCACGAGATGGTGATCCGCCACGAGCAGCAGCACAACGAGACGATGCTGCAGACGATCCAGCTCGCCCGCCTGAGCGGCTACCGCCCGCCGCCGGTGCGGCACGGCGCCGCTCGAACGCCAGACCGCAACGGCGGCGCACGCGCCGCGATCGGGCTCGAGCTGATCGAGGTCCCCGCCGGTCCGTGCACGATCGGCACCGGACCAACCGGATTCGCGTACGACAACGAGCGACCAAGGCACCGGACCGACGTGCGCGGTTATCTGATCGGCCGCATCCCGATCACGAACGCCAGCTATCTCACGTTCGTCGAGGGCGGCGGTTACGAACGGCGCGAGTGGTGGTCCGACGAAGGCTGGGCGTGGAAGGAGGAGTACGACATCACGCGACCCGCCGGGTGGACGTCGGGCTTGGACGCCGAGTGGCGTCTAGGGCAGCTCGAGCCGCTGCATCCGCACCGACCCGTCGTCCACGTCTCCTGGTTCGAGGCCGACGCCTTCGCTCGCGCGCACGACGCCCGCCTTCCCACCGAGATCGAGTGGGAGAAGGCAGCGACCTGGGACCAGGAGACGGGGTTGGCGCGCGCCTATCCATGGGGGAACGACCCGCCGGTCGGCGGCGTCCATGGCAACCTGGATCACGTCAGCACGGGTCCCGAGCCGGCCGGCGCGCACCCGCAGGGCGCCTCGCCATACGGCTGCCAGGCGATGATCGGCGACGTCTGGGAGTGGACCGCGAGCGACTTCGCCGCTTACCCCGGATTCGAGCCTTTCCCTTACAGGGAGTACTCGGAGGTCTTCTTCGGGCCCGACTACAAGGTCCTCAAGGGCGGCTCGTGGGCCACGCGGGCACGCGTGATCGCGCCGGCGTTCCGCAACTGGGACTACCCGCAGCGCCGCCAGATCTTCACCGGCTTCCGGATCGCGAGGGATCACAGATGAAGACAGTCACTCAGACCGACGAGATCCACATCGAGTCCTATCTCGAGGAGTCCGACGAGCGCTCGCTCGCCTACGACGTGCTCGACGGGCTCACGCGGCCGTTCAAGGAGCTACCGCCGAAGCACTTCTATGACGCGCGCGGTTCGGAGCTGTTCGACCTAATCTGCGAGCTGCCCGAGTACTACCCGACGCGCACCGAGCTCTCGATCCTGACCGCGAACGCGCAGGAGATCGTCGAGTCAACCGGGGCCGGCGAGCTGGTCGAGCTCGGTTCGGGCGCAGCGGACAAGGCGCGCATCCTGTTGAACGCGATGGAGGTCGCCGGGACGCTCGTGCGCTACGTCCCGTTCGACGTCTCCGAGAGCGTGGTTCACGACGCAGCGCGCCAGCTCGTCACCGAGTACGACCGGCTCCAGATCTTCGGCGTCATCGGCGACTTCGAGCGCCACCTCGAGATGGTTCCCGAACGGGACGGGGTGCCACGCGTCGTCGCGCTGCTCGGCGGCACGATCGGGAACTTCCCGCCCGGCACGCGCCGCCGCTTGCTGCGCAAGATCGGAGCGCTGCTCGGGCCGGCGGACCGGCTGCTGGTCGGCACCGACCTGGTCAAGGATCCGGCCGTGATCGAGGCCGCCTACGACGACGCCAGCGGCGTCACGGCCGAGTTCAACCGCAACGTCCTGCATGTGATCAACCGCGAGCTCGGCGCCGATTTCACGCCCGAGCAGTTCGAGCACGTCGCGTTCTTCGACCGCCGCCACGAGTGGATCGAGATGCGGCTGCGCGCACGCGAACGGGTCAGCGTCAGGATCGCCGACCTCGACCTCGAGGTCGAGTTCGAGGCGGGCGAGGAGCTCCGCACCGAGATCAGCGCGAAGTTCACCCGCGAACGGATCGAGCAGGATTTCGACGCGGCCGGGCTCGCGCTCGATCGCTGGTTCACCGACGCCGACGAGCTGTTCGCGCTGTCGCTCGCGCGCCGGCGCTAGCGCCTAGCGGTGCCCGGGCGGGCCGCGCGCAGTAGGGTTCCGCTCCATGCAGATCGAAGGCAGCGGCGCGCTCGTCGCGGGTGGCGCATCTGGACTCGGCGAGGCGACCTCGCGCGCGCTCCACGCGGCCGGCGCGACCGTCGTGATCGCGGACCTAAACGAGGACAAAGGCGCTGCTCTGGCCGCTGAGCTCGGGGACGGGGCGAGCTTCGCACGTGCCGACGTCACCGACCCCGACAGCGTTCAGGCGGCGGTCGACGCCGCCGTCTCGCAGTCCGGCGGCCTTCGGATCTCGATCTGCTGCGCGGGCATCGGCTGGGCGGAGAAGACCGCCGGCAAGCGCGGCCCGCATCAGCTCCAGCCGTTCGAGACGGTGATCAGGGTCAACCTGATCGGGACCTTCAACGTGCTCCGGCTGGCCGCCGCGGCGATGCTCGCAACCGAGCCGAGCGCCGCCGGCGAGCGCGGCGTGTGCGTCAACACCGCCTCGATCGCCGCCTACGACGGCCAGATCGGCCAGATCTCCTATTCAGCCTCGAAGGGCGGGATCGTCGGGATGACACTGCCGGCCGCGCGCGATCTGGCGAGCGCCGGGATCCGCGTCTGCACGATCGCGCCCGGTACGTTCGACACGCCACTGCTGGCGGCGCTTCCGCAGGAGAATCGTGACCAGCTCGGCAAGTCGATCCCGTTCCCGTCCCGGCTGGGCCGTCCCGAGGAGTTTGCGGCGCTCGCGCTGCACATCGTCGAGAACGAGATGCTCAACGGCGAGGTGATCCGGCTCGACGGCGCGCTGCGGATGCCGCCCCGGTAGCGCGGGCCGGAAGCTGCGCGAGGATGTCCTCCCAGGAGCTGTCGCCGGCCGATCGTTCCTCGCTCGCGGCCGAGCGCGGCGCGATCAACATGGCGGTCGGAGGGATGCTCGTGTTCGACTCCGAGCCGGCGCTGACCCGGGCGATGGTCGCCGAGCGGATCGGCGAGCGGATCCATCTCGTCCCGCGCTTGCGCCACCGCCTCGAGGAGCCGCCGCTCGGTCTCGCCAACCCGGTCTGGACCGACGACACCGCCTTTGACCTCGACTGGCATGTCCGCCAGCTGAGCCTGCCCGCGCCCGGCGGCGACGCCGAGCTCGGCGCCCTCGTCGGCCGCGAGTTCTCGCACCGGCTCGATCGCTCGCGACCGCTTTGGGAGGCCACGCTGATCGAGGGCATGGAGGGCGGCCGTCAGGGCCTGCTGTTCAAGGTCCACCACGCGCTTGTCGACGGCATGGCGGCGATCGGGATGGCCGCGCTGGTGCTCGACCCGAGCGAGGAGGCGCTCGAAATCCCGGCCCCCGATCACGAGTGGTCGCCGCGCAAGTACGACATGCGCCGCCATGTCGCGCGGCTCGCGAGCGGGCCTCCGAAGCGCGCGCAGAGGCTCATGAGGGAGGGAATGCTGCGCGCGCTCGATCCCGATCCGCGCCGGGCCGCGGCGGACATGCTCCGCAACAGCGAGGTCGCGCTCGAGCTGGCCCGCCAGCGCCCATCGGCGCCGATGACGCCGCTCAACAGGCCGATCTCGCCGAATCGTCGCTACGCGATCGCGCACGGGGACCTCTCGACCTTCAAGGCCGCCGGCAAGGCCGCCGGCGGGACCGTTAACGACACTGCGCTGGCGGTCGTCTCCGGGATGCTCGGACGCTATCTCGCGGCCGTGGGTCCCGACGGATTCAACGACGCCGGGCACTCGCCGGTCGCGCTTGTGCCGGTCAGCGTGCGCGAGCCGGACGAGAGCGGCGAGCTCGGGAACCGGATCTCGACCGTGCTCGTCGACCTGCCCGTTGCCGAGCACGACCTGACGAAGCGGATCCAGGCGATCACGGCACAGACGAGTCAGCTCAAAGACTCGGCCGCCGTCCGCGCGGGCGCGCTGATGGTCGGGGCCGCAGGCTGGGCGCCGCCGCTCGTGTCCGGGATGCTCGCGCGCGCAATGGGTTCGGTGCGCGCATTCAACCTCGTCGTCTCGAACGTCCCGGGGCCCCAGCAGCCGTTCTACCTAAGCGGTGTTCGGCTGCTCACTATCTATCCCGTCGTCCCGCTCAACCCCGCGAACCAAGGCCTGACGGTCGGGATCCTCAGTTACGACGGGCAGATGTGCTTCGGCCTGCTCGCCGACCGTGACCTCGATCCGCCGCTGGCGATGGCGGCGGCGGGGCTTCAGTCTGCGCTCGGCGAGCTGCGCTGAGCGCTCACCAGCTGCCGCTCACGTGCAGCCCATCGCGCTCGAGCTCGACGAGCCAGCGCGGTGGCCTCGCGTTCGCCCGCGACGCCCTCGGAGCCGACAGCCGGAACCGCTTGGTCGTCGCGACGCTCTCCATGAACCCGTCGCTGACGGTGACGCGCAACCGCCCCCGGCGCGCGCCGGCGAACGCGGCCAGAGCGAGCGTCGCCTTCCCGGTGTCGCCGCCCACCCACAGTACATGCCAGCTCCGGCCGTTGGTAGAGAACGACACGAACACGTTCAGCGTGGCGTGGTCGTGGTCGTGGCTGTTCCAGCGCAGCGTGATCGTGCGTGCGTGGCGGCGAACGCGTGGCGTCCTGACCGTGACGCGAGGCTTGAGCTTCGGCGCGCTTATCTCGGTCAGCTGCTTGCCCTGCGTGCGCACCACGAGGCCACCCACCTGCTGCCCGTGCGTTGGGATGAAGCCCTGAAGGCCGGTCATCACCTCAGCGGGAGTGTTCGGGCCCGGATCGGTGTGAAGCGGCTCGCCGGCCAGCGGCTCGGTGGCGATGAGCTTGCCTGCGGTGTTCACGAGCGACGCGGTGTAGTCCGAGCTGACAGCGCCCACGGCACCGCCCGTGGCGGGCATCACCGCCGGCGCCACCAACTGACCATCTACGTCGACGTACCCGAGGAACGAAACAGATGGGCCCTTGATCGCCGCCCCACCATCTGACCCCGCGCTCGCGGCCGCGGCGGAGACGTCCGCAGCGCCCTCCACCGGCTCGGGTGTGCCGTTGCGGTTCGCGTTCGGGTCGTCCTCGTTCTGCGGGCAGTCGGCGGCGGGCGGATGCTTCGAAAGGCAGATGAATTCCTGCTGCCAGCCACGCGCCGAGATCCAGTCTTTGCCTGGAGCCGCCGCGGTTGGCGGATGGTTGTAGTCAGGGACATGGGCGCAGTAGCTCATGAAGTCGTATGCCGTGTCGGGGATGATCACGAACGGTCCCTCGCCGCTCGACTCGGGCACCCGCCAGGCGAGGTTGACGCCGTAGCTGCCGACCGTTGGGGTGCTCGCCGTCGACGGCCCGTTCGCCAGGTTGCTCGTCGGCTCGAGATGACCGCGGTCATCCGGCCAGTCGGCGTCAGAGCCGCCACCCTCGGGGCCGCCGCAGCCGTTCCCGTTCGGTGGCGGTGGCTCGAGTGTGTCCGCGTGGCGGCGACCGATTCCATGGCTCATCTCGTGCGCGATCGAGCTGATGGGGCGCAGGCTCTCAGCGACCGCGATCGGCTCGTGCACCTGGTCACCGTTCGCGTTGCTGCCGAGCAGCGCGTCGTAGTCGGTCACGCCGATCAGCGCTCCGCGATCGAAACCCATCACGACCTGATGGAGATGGTTCACGTCGCCTTCATCCTCGAACTGCTTGATCGCCCACTGCTTGACAAGGTTGAGCGCGTTGTCGTTGAGGTGCGGGTGGCCCAGGAGGCTCGTCATGTCGATCGTCGTCTGGTAGCCCTCCGTGACGATGTCGTCGACCGGCAACGTCGCGTAGGCGAGCGCCATCACCTGCTGGGGATCCGTCGGGGCCACGAACTCGCCCGCCGTGATTCCGGCCCGGGAGCTGGCGGACTGGGCGACGTAGGTCAGCTTCACGGGCGTGACCTCGAACTTCTGCTGGGTCGCGAACTTGACGTGATTGAGCGTCATCGAGGTATCGCAATGCGAGCCGCATGGCTGCGGGCTCGCCCGCGAGGCTGTCGCCTGCGTGACGCTTGCGGTCAGCGTCACGTCCTCGCCGGCAGCGGTCCATGACGACGGCAGCAGGAAGTTGAACGACGTGTTCTCGAGCCCCAGCTGGTCAGCGATACTCATCGACGACAGCGTCCTCGGTCCGCCCGGGTCGGCCTGTACGGGGCTGCCCGGTAGCGCATGACCGTTGACGCTTGCAGACAGGGTGCCGACCAGGGCCTGCGGGACGCTCGACACGATGCCCTGGGGTGAGACGAACACGCGCGCCAGCGTCGCGTGGCCGGCCACGAGCGGCACACCGTTGTATGTGACCGTGCCGCCGCCCGCGTTCGTCTGCGCCGGGTCGCCTGCCGCCTGGGCGAGCGAGATCCCGATCGCCGTGTTCGAGAACGTCGGGAGGATGACGGTCGGGATAGATCCCACCATCAGGGACGACGCGGCGTAGTTCGCGTCCCCGTTGTAGACCGGCGCGACGTTGTAGCTCGGGTGCTGCGGCGAGTTGATGCTCGTGAACGTCGTCTGGCACGTGGCCTTGCCATTCGTCACCGGCACGTCGTTGCAGCCGGAGTAGATGGTCCTGTTGTCTGCGCCGTTGTAGTCGTCGTAGAGCGTCACGGTGCCGCCGTCCGGCGTTGGCGTCACCGTCGTCGTGATCGTCGCGGGCTGGCCCACATAGATCGTG
>Ga0302325_10013369_pt1 | contig 17507 bp, 11 predicted proteins | sample Palsa_T0_2_FD_201948 | JGI IMG/M metagenome (GOLD analysis project Ga0302325, IMG submission 201948) | Peat permafrost microbial communities from Stordalen Mire near Abisko, Sweden - Palsa_T0_2 | ecosystem: Environmental > Terrestrial > Soil > Palsa > Peat permafrost | place: Sweden: Abisko... | reverse complement strand
CCCGAACGAGAGCCGAGCGAGCCGTTCGAGCTGTGCCGCGGTCTCCTCGTAGCCCTCCGCCGCAAGCCGCGCCCCGAGCACGGCGCCCGCCTTGACGCCGGCCTCGTCGCGCCAGCCGCGGACCGCCTGGATCGCTTCGATCGTCCGTGCCAGCGCCCGCTCGGCGGGCCCGTCGAGCGGTCCCGCAGCGACGTCGGCGTCGGTGCGCGCCGCCAGCAGGCCGTCGGCGCCGGGAACATACGAGTAGATCTCTTCGGTCACGAACGGGATCACCGGGTGCGCGAGCTTCAGGGTCTCGGTCAGCACGTGCAGGAGCGTCGCCGCGAGCCGCTCATCGCCCGCTCGCAGCCGCGGCTTGACCAGTTCGAGATACCAGTCGCACAGCTCGCCGTAGACGAAGTCGTAGAGCCCGAGCACGGCCTGCGCGAACTCGTAGCGTTCGATCCGTCGCGCCACCTCGGCGCGCGCCCGCTCGAGCCGCGAAAGGATCCAGCGGTCCTCGACCGTCGCCGGATCGATCGCCGCGCGGATTGGGCTCCCCACCGGCCCGACGCCGAGCAGGATCAGCCGCGCCGCGTTCCAGAGCTTGTTCGTCAGCTGCAGGCCCTGGGCAATCTTGTCCTCGGCGAATTTCACGTCCTGGCCCGAGGACATCGCCAGCAGTCCCCATCGGACCGCGTCGGCTCCGTAGGCCGGGAACTCGCCGGGTGGGTGGGTACCGTCTTCGAACACCGGCGGCCGCGGCCCACCGTTGATCAGCTCGAGCGGATCGATCCCCGTTCCGAGCGATTTCGATTGGCGCCGTCCATCTGGCGCCTGGATGATCGCGTGGATGTGGACGTCGTCAAACGGGATCTCACCGACGAACTCGATCCCCATCATGATCATCCGTGCCACCCACAGGAAGATGATGTCGCGCGCGGTGACAAGCACGTCGGTGGGATAGAACGCGCGTAGCGCGTCGGTCTCCTCCGGCCAGCCGAGCGTCGCGAACGGCCACAGCGCGCTCGAGAACCAGGTGTCGAGCACGTCCGGATCGCGCTCCCAGCCGTCGCCCTCGGGCGCGGTCATGCCCACGTACGTCTCGTCGCCGCGGTACCAGACGGGGATCCGGTGGCCCCACCACAGCTGGCGCGAGATGCACCACGGCCGGATGTTCTCCATCCAGTCGAGATATACGCGCGTCCAGCGCTCCGGGTAGAACCGAACGCGCCCGCTCGTGACGGCCTCGATCGCGGGCGCGGCGAGCTCGTCCATCCGCATGAACCACTGCAGCGAGATCAGCGGCTCGATCCGCTCGCCCGAGCGCTGCGAGAACGGAACATCGTGGGGGTACTCCTCGGTCCGCGCGAGCAACCCCTGGTCGCGCAGCTCACCGACGACCGCCGCCTGCGCTCGCGCAACCCCGAGCCCGACGAACCGCGCAGGAGCCTCGTCCGTGATCCGGCCGTCCTCGCCGATCACGCTGATCCGCTCGAGCCCGTGACGGTTGCCGATCTCAAAGTCGTTCGGGTCGTGGCCCGGCGTGATCTTCAGCGCGCCCGTCCCGAACTCGGGCGTGACGTACTCGTCGGCGATGATCTCGAGGCGCCGGCCGACGAGCGGCAGGATCGCGTATTCGCCGATCAGCCGCTGGTAGCGCTCGTCGTCCGGATGGACGGCGATCGCGGTGTCGGCGAGCATCGTCTCCGGACGCACGGTGGCGACCGTGACCGAGCCCGCGCCGGACTCGAGCGGGTAGTCGATGTAATAGAGCGTGTCCACGACCGAGATGTCCTCGACCTCGAGGTCCGAGACGGCGGACCGGCTTCCCGGATCCCAATTGACCATGTACCGGTCGCGGTAGATGTACCCCTTCTCGTACAGCGCCACGAACACGTGCAGCACCGCTTCGGCGTACGCCTCGTCGAGCGTGAAGCGCTCGTCGTCGTAGTCGGCCGAGGCCCCGAGCCGCTTCAGCTGGCCGATGATCTGGCCGCCGTACTCCTCGCGCCAGCGCCACACCCGCTGCTCGAACGCCTCGCGGCCAAGTTCCTCGCGGCTCGTCCCCTCCTCCCTGAGCGCGCTCTCGACCTGCTTCTGGGTGGCGATGCCGGCGTGGTCGGTCCCGAGGATCCACTTCGAGCGCTGGCCGCGCATCCGGTGGTGTCGAATCAGCGCATCCATGATCGAGTCCTGGAGCGCGTGACCCATGTGCAGCGAGCCGGTGACGTTCGGGGGCGGGATCGCGATCGAGTAGTTCTCGGCCGCCGTTCCCTCCGGCTGCGGGTGAAACAGGCCTGAGGCGAGCCAGCGCTCCACGATCCGCGGCTCGACCTCGGACGGCTCGTAGCGGGTCTTGTCTGAGAGGTCGGACATGGGAGGCGATGAGTGTATGTAGCTCGTGACAGCAGAGTCTTATAGCGTTTATGAACTACTACATCTATGCTATTTTTGAGACGATGAGTCCTTCGGCACTTGTTCGGCAGGCACGCGAGACGGCGGGCCTCACGCAGGCCGAGCTAGCCGCTCGCCTGGGAGCCTCGCAGTCCGTCGTTGCTCGAATGGAGCGGCGTGGTTCCAACCCGACGTGGGTCACCCTCGTTCGTACGCTTCGCGCCACGGGCCACGACCTCGAGCTCGCGCCTCGCGCCACACCGGCCGTCGCACTTGATCTGGGGCAGCTCCGCGAGCGGCTAGCACTGACCCCTGCCGAGCGCCTGCGCCTGTTCCAGGACTCGCAGCGAAACCTGGATTGGATGAGGGCGAGCGCCCAGCGGCGCGCCCGTGCCTGAGAGCCGACCGCCGCTGCGCTCTGACGAGATCCTGCGACGTCTGACTGCGCGCGGGGTCGACTTTGTGGTCATCGGCGGTATCGCTGCCGTCCTTCACGGCTCAGCCCAGAACACGTTCGATCTGGACATCTGTTTCGCGACCGACCAGGGGAATCTCGAGGCGCTCGGCGAGGTTCTGATCGGACTCGGTCCGCGGCTGAAGGGCGTTGAGGACAAGCTTCCGTTCACCCCCGACGGGCGCATGCTTCGGGGGATCGAGGTGCTGACGATGGTCACAGAGTTGGGCGAGCTCGATGTCCTCGCGCGGCCGGTCGGTAGCCCCGGCTACGACGCACTTCGCCGCGACGCCGACAGGTTCGACCTGGGCGGGTTCTCGGTGCTCGTCGCGTCGATCGAGGATTTGATCGCGATGAAGCTCGCGGCGGGCCGCAAGAAAGACCTCGCGGCGGTCGAGGAGCTCGAAGCGATCCAGCAGCTACGGGGCTGACATCGCCCGAGAAGCTTCTGTTTGCTCCGCGCCCCACCCGGGTACCACGTGTCCGTCGTCGAGTCCCAACGACGGCTCCTGCCATCGAGGATCGTGAGCCTCGATGACAGCTTCGCGAACGGCCTCCGCAGGGGGCGGGGGCCGTTTTGCTTAAGCCGCTTCTTCTTCGGGAACTGCGATCGTCACGAGCGTCGGCGAGACGCCCTTGTCGATCGTCTCCTTGGTCACTACGCACTTCTGCACGTCGCGGCGGGAGGGGAGCTCGAACTGGACCTCGAGCAGGACCTCCTCGATGATCGAGCGCAGGCCGCGTGCTCCGGTCTCGCGCTCGAGCGCCTTGTCGGCGACCGAGTTGAGCGCCTCCTCGGAAAACACGAGCTCGATCCCGTCGAACTGGAAGAAGCGCTGGAACTGCTTGACGAGCGCGTTGCGCGGCTCGGTCAGGATCTGCATCAGGTCGTCGCGCGACAGCTGATGGATCGCCGACATCACCGGCAGGCGGCCGATGAACTCGGGGATCAGGCCGTATTGGATCAGGTCCTCGGGCAGGCAGTGCTCGAAGATCTGCCCAAGGTCGCGCTGCTCCTTGGTCTTGATCGAGGCGCCGAAGCCGACGCCCTGATGGCCGATCCGGCGCTCGATCACGCGATCGAGGTTGGCGAACGCGCCACCGCAGATGAACAGCACGTTGGTCGTATCGATCGACAGGAACTCCTGGTGGGGATGCTTGCGCCCGCCCTGCGGCGGAACGCTCGCGGTCGTCCCCTCGAGGATCTTCAGCAGTGCCTGCTGCACGCCCTCGCCCGAAACGTCGCGGGTGATCGAGGGGTTGTCGGCCTTGCGCGCGATCTTGTCGACCTCGTCGATGTAGATGATCCCCGTCTCGGCCTTCTTGACGTCGTAGTCGGCCGCCTGGATCAGCTTCAGGAGGATGTTCTCGACGTCCTCGCCGACATAGCCCGCCTCGGTCAGCGCGGTCGCATCGGCGATCGCAAATGGCACGTTGAGGATCTTCGCGAGCGTCTGCGCGAGCAGCGTCTTGCCACACCCGGTCGGCCCGAGCAGCAGGATGTTCGACTTCTGCAGCTCGATGTCGTTCTCATCGGACTGCATCATCTGGACGCGCTTGTAGTGGTTGTAGACGGCAACCGAAAGCGAGCGCTTGGCCTGCTCCTGGCCGACGACGTACTCGTTCAGCACGTCGTAGATCTCGCGCGGCTTCGGCAGGTTCTCGATGTCGAAGCTCGGCGGGGCAGTGAGCTCCTCGTCGATGATCTCGTTGCAGAGATCGATGCACTCGTCGCAGATGTAGACCCCCGGGCCGGCGATCAGCTTCTTGACCTGCCGCTGCGACTTGCCGCAGAAGCTGCAGAGAAGCTGTTCGTTGGAGTCCGTGGGACGTGCCATGCGACAAATTCCTCTCTCCGGAGATACGGGCGACCAAACCCGACCTCGCCGCCTAAGAGTAACCCCTTAGTGCTGCGAGATCACGCGATCGATGATTCCGTACTCCTTTGCCTCCTCAGAGCTCATGAAGTAGTCCCGCTCGGTGTCCTTCTTGACTTCCTCTACGGGCTTGCCCGTGTGATGGGCGATGATCTCGTCAAGACGTCGGCGGACGTCGATGATCTCTTTAGCGTGGATCTCGATATCCGTGGCCTGACCCTGGAAGCTCGACGACACCTGATGGATGAGGATCTTCGCGTTCGGCAGCGCCATCCGCTTGCCGTGAGCGCCGCCGGACAGCAGCAGCGCGCCCATCGACATCGCGATCCCGACGCAGATCGTCTGCACGTCGGGCTTGATGAACTGCATCGTGTCGTAGATCGCCAGCCCGGCGTACACGGATCCACCAGGCGAGTTGATGTAGACCGAGATGTCCTTGTCGGGATCCTCGGACTCGAGATGCAGCAGCTGAGCGACGATCAAGTTCGCGATCTGATCGTCCACGGGAGTCCCGAGGAAGACGATCCGCTCGTTCAGCAACCGGCTGTAGATGTCGAACGCACGCTCCCCGCGTGACGTTTGCTCGACCACCATTGGTACCAGTGGGCTCATGCTCCTCGCTTCTTTCGCATCCGGTCTCGGAATCCTGCCGAGGTGCGAATGTAGCAACAGGCCCTCGGCGGTCTGTCCGGCCGAGCTACGAGCCCGGGGTCCAGAGCCGTTTTGCGGGCGCGCCGTCCTCGTCCTTGCCCGGCGTCCACAGCTTGTCGCGGGCCCGCGCCTGCTCGACGCTGATCGGCTTCGCCTCGCGGACCAGCAACTCGATCGCCTGGGCCGTGGCGAGGTCCTCGCGGACCCTGTCGATCCTCCCGGACTTGCGCAGCTGCTCGAGCAGCTCCTCGGGCTTCTCAGACTCGCGCTCGGCGATCGGCGTCAGCGCCGTGACCAGCTCCTCGTCACTCGGCTCGATCTGCTCGGCCTCCACGATCGCGGCCAGCACCGCCTCACGCTTCAGCGCCTGCGCGGCCTCTGGCTCGGCCTCGTGAGCGAGCGACTCCTCGTCCTTGCCGGTGATCCGCAGGTAAGCGTCCTTGGAGATGCCCTGCCGTTCGAGCGACGTCAGCATCCGCTCGAGCATCTCGTGCGCGCGGGCGTGGACGAGCGTGACGGGGGCCTCGACGTCGGCCGCGTCGACGACCGCGCTCAGCACCGCTTCCTCGAACTCCCGCTCGATCGCACTCTCGTCGGCCTGCTTCAGTCGCGCGCCGACGTCATCGCGCAGCTCTGAAAGCGTGTCGAAGCCGGCCGCGCTGGCCGCGAACTCGTCGTCGAGCTCGGGCAGCTGCTTGGACTTGACTTCCTTGATCGTGACCTCGAACGAGGCATCCTTGCCGCCGTGAGGGCCGTATTCCTCGGGGAACGTGACAGCGACCGTCCGCGTCTCCCCCGCGCCGGCGCCGGTCAGCTGTTCCTCGAAGCCGGGGATCAGCCGTCCCGATCCGAGTTCGAGCAGCTGATCGCGGCCCTCGCCGCCCTCGAACGGCTCCCCGTCGATCGTGCCGACGTAGTCGATCACTACGGAGTCGCCGGTCTGCGCCGCGCGCTCCACCGTCTCGAGCGTCGCGAACCGGTCGCGCAGTCGCTCGAGCTCCTCGTCGAGCGCCTCCTGGGCCACCTGCGGCTCGCGCCGCCCGACCTCGACGCCCTTGTACTCGCCGAGCTCGGCCTTTGGGCGGACGCCGATCTCGATCGAGAACGACAGCGGCTGGCCTGCGGCCGGTAGCTCGTCGAGGTTCAGGTCGGGATCGCCGACGGGCGCGATTCCGGCGCCATCGATCGCGTCCATGTACCAGCTCCCGAGCGAGCTGCGGAGCGCCTCGTCGAGCACCGCCTCGCGTCCGAGCCTGCGGATCACGACCGTGGGCGGAACCTTGCCCTTGCGAAAGCCGTCGAGCTTCATCTGGCGCCCGAGCTCGCGCGCCGCCTGCTGCACGCGGCGCTCGACCTCCTCCGCGGACACCTCCGCGTCGACGCGCACGCGCGACTCGGGAAGCTCGGTCACATTCGTTCTGACGTCAGCCATCGGAGCGCCAACGATAGCTTCACCACGTGCTTTCCTGGATCTCCGGCACCCTTTCCCGGATCTCTGCTCGGATCGTGACCGGTCCGGCGGCGTTCTTCGTCGCCTGGATTGTCGATCTCGTCGCATTCCTGAGCGCGCTACTGGTGCGACGGATCGCGAACAGGAGAGAGGGCACACGACGGTCGCGCAGGCGGTCCTAAGGGCGGTCCTAAGCACGGTCCCGGCGCGACCTGGCCGCCGCCCTTCTACGATTTCTGGCCGATGCATCTCCGGTGGAGGCTCGTTGGCGCGCCCTGCGTGCTTGTGTGCGTGGCGTGCGCGGCGACGTTCATCGCGACCTGCGCGCTGCCGGTGCTCGCCCGGGCATCGACGACCGAGGAGTCGATCCTGATGGACGACCAGGAACTGGTCTACTCATCTCCGTCGCAGGCCGTCGACACGCTCAAGCAGCTCGCCGGGCTCGGCGTCGACCGCGTCAAGGTGTCAGTCGTATGGACGCTGGTCGCACCGGATGCGAGCTCCACCCAGCGCCCGTCGTTCGACGCCTCGGACCCCGGCGACTATGGCGCCGGCGCCTGGGCGCGCTACGACCTGATCGACAGGACCGCCCACGAGCTCGGGATGCAGGTGTACTTCATGATCGCGCCGCCGGCGCCGCTGTGGGCACTCCCCGCGCACCAACCCAACCAAGGCCCGCCGCTCGGCCGCGCCCCGAACCTCACCGACCTGCACGACTTCGTCGAAGCCGTCGGACGCCGCTACAGCGGCACATACCCGGATCCCGATTCGGACACGACCACAGCGAGCCCGCCCTCCTCGGTGCTCGGCGTCCCGGTGCCGGTTACGGTCCCCGGGCTGTCCGGCTCGAGCTCGAGTGCCACCGCCGCCACGCTGCCCGCGGTCGACTTCTGGGGGATCTGGAACGAGCCCAACGAACGGTCGTGGCTGAACCCCTGGTACCGGAAGCTGTCGAACGGTAAGCGTGAGCTGATCCAGCCCGAGGAATACCGCGGCATCGTCGACACGTCCTGGGACGCGCTCCAGTCGACCGGACATGAGGGCAACACGATCCTCGTGGGCGAGACGGCCAACGTCGGCATCTGGCAGCCGGTGCAGTTCGTGCAGGCGCTGTATTGCGTCAGTCGCAGCGACGAGCCGTTGCGCGGGCGCGCGGCCACCGCCGTCGGCTGCCCGACGTCCGGCAACCGAGCACGGTTCGTGGCGGAGAATCCGGGACTGTTCGACGGCGGTGGGTTCGCGCACCACCCATACTCGTTCGACATCGCGCCCAACCGCCCATATCCCGATCCGTCGTGGGTGACGCTCGACAACCTCGCCGGCTTCGAGAAGACGCTCAACCGCATCTTCGCCGCGTACGACAAGGCGCGCAGCGGGGGCGTGCCGCTGTACCTGACGGAATGGGGTTACAAGACCGACCCGCCGAACCCGTTCGCGAAGACGACCACGGCCGAGCAGGCCGAGTGGCTCGACGAGGGCGAGTACATGACCTGGCTGGACCCGTACGTCCAGGGGATCGCGCAGTTCGAGCTCGTCGACTCCGCACCGAAGCCCGGCAAGAAGGTTGGTAGCCGCGCGTACTGGAATACGTTCCAGACCGGGTTGGAGCTGCTCAACGGGACCCATAAGCCCTCGTTCGACGCCTACCGGATCCCGATCTGGGTGCCCCGCCCGCGCCACGGCTCGCGCGTGACCGTGTGGGGCCAGCTGCGTCCCGCCGATCACGAGACGCTCCAGTACGGGGTGATCGAGTTCGCTCCGCGGGGCTCGAACGCGTTCGAGCAGCTCCGCGAGGTGCAGACGGCAAGCTCGGAGGGTTTCCTCGTGGCCCATCTCGCGATCCCGTCCGCAGGCCGCTTGAGGCTCGCTTGGCTCACTCCTGCTGGCGGGATCGACTACAGCCGTACGGTTACGATCAGTTAGCCGCGGCCGGCTCCGGCTCGGCCCCCGGTTCTTCGACCTGACCGCCACCACGGATCAGGTTGCGAACCTCTCGCAGCGCGACCGGCAGCGTCGTCGTGTCGTACGTCCGTGATGCCTTGACGTCGGCGAGCATCGCGGTGCAGCGGTCGACCGCCGCTCGGTGGCGCTCCATCCAGGCTTCGACGGCGGCCTCGGCGTCCTCGTGCTCGTCGCTCGAGTCGAGCACCTCCCGGGTGAGCTCGTGATGGAGGTTGTAGAGGTCGTCGCGCAGCGCCGCCCGCGCGAGCGTCTGCCAGCGGTTAGCGCGCGGCAGCTCGATGATCCGGTCGCGGAGCCAATTGAGCTCGAGCCGCGAGCCGATCCCGAAGTACACCCTCATCACCGGCTCGAGTGGGCGGCAGCAAACGCCGGCGACCTCAACGATGTCGAACACCGCCAACATCGACGGCATCCCCGCGACCCGGACCGCGAGTTGGTTCGGAACGCCGGCGCCCACGAGCTCATCGACGCGGGTCGCGAACGCCCACCGATCGCCTCCATCGAGCACCCCCGGGAGCGCGCCCGCCAGCAGCGTCGCCCCGGGCTCAAAGCGCTCCGTCTCCGCGGCGATGTCGATCGCGTGCGGGGCCGCACGCGCCAGCCACCGCGTCGCGCGCTCGACGAGCCGGCGGCCCTCGATCAGCATCGCCAGCTGCGTGTTCGCGTCCACGTCGTTGTCGAGCGCCTCGACCTGCTGCCAGAACCACCCCATCTTGAAGATCTCGCGCGAGACGGCATACGCTCGCGCCAGAATCGACGGGGGCGCCCCGGTCTCCTCGCCGAGCCGGAACGCGAACGTGGTCCCGGCCCGGTCAACGAGCTGGTTGGCGACGACGGTCGCGATGATCTCCCGCCGGAGCCGATGCTCGCGCATCTGCGTCGAATAGCGCTCAGGCAGAGGTGAGGGGAAGTACTGCTCGAGGTCGTGGGCGAGGTACGGATCCTCGGGCAGGTTGGACTCGAGCAGCTCGGCGTACAGGTGGATCTTGCAGTACGCCATCACGACCGCCATCTCGGGGGCGATCAGGCCCTGGTGGGCGGCCTTGCGCTCGGCGAATGTCTCGTCGCTGGGCAGGAACTCGATCTCGCGGTCCAGATGCGCGACCTGCTCGAGCTGGCGGATCAGGCGCTGATGGACGTCGATCATGGGCACCGCCTGCGCAAGCGCAAGGCTCATCGCCTGGGTCTGCGTGTAGCTGCCGTACAGCACGTGTTCAGCGACCGCGTCGGTCATCGCCACGAGCAGCTCGTTGCGCTGCTTCTCGGTCATGTCGCCGCTCGCGATCAGCGCCCCGAGCAGGATCTTGATGTTGACCTCGTGATCGGAGCAGTTGACGCCGGCGACGTTGTCGATCGCGTCGGTGTTGATCCGCCCGCCACCCGAGTTGGGGCCGCCCGCGAGTGCGTACTCGATCCGGCCCCGCTGGGTGAAGCCGAGGTTGCCGCCCTCGCCGACAACCCGGCAGCGGAGCTCTGAGCCGTTGCGTCGCACCGCGTCGTTGGCCTTGTCACCGGCGTCCACCTGGCTCTCGCTCGACGCCTTGACGTACGTCCCGATGCCGCCATTCCAAAGCAGGTCGACGGGCGCGCACAGGATCGCCCTGATCAGGTCGGTCGGCGCCAGCTCGTCCTGCTTGATCCCGAGCGCGTCTTTGACCTGGGGCGAGATCGGGATCGATTTCGCCGACCGGGCGAACACCCCACCGCCAGGAGAGATCAGCGATTCGTCGTAGTCGCTCCAGGCCGACCGCGGCAACTCGAACAGCCGCTTGCGCTCCTCAAGGCTCGTCTCCGGATCGGGGCTCGGATCGAGGAACACATGCATGTGGTTGAACGCTGCGATCAGCCGGATGTGAGGCGACAGCAGCATCCCGTTGCCGAACACGTCGCCGGCCATGTCGCCGATCCCGACGACGGTGAAGTCAGTTGTCTGGATGTCGGTGCCGAGCTCACGGAAGTGGCGCTTGACCGACTCCCAGGCGCCGCGCGCGGTGATCCCCATCTGCTTGTGGTCGTAGCCCTGCGAGCCGCCCGACGCGAACGCGTCGCCGAGCCAGAAGCCGTAGTCGGCGGAGACCCCGTTGGCGATGTCCGAGAACGAAGCCGTGCCCTTGTCGGCCGCGACCACGAGGTAGGGGTCATCGTCGTCGTAGCGGAACACGCGCGCCGGCGGCACGACCTCGTTGCCGGCAATGTTGTCGGTCAGATCGAGCAGGCCGCTGAGGAACGTCTCGTAGCAGGCGATCGCCTCCTCTAGCAGCGCCTCGCGTCCGCCGTCGGCGGGCGGGCGCTTGACGACGAAGCCGCCCTTCGAGCCGACCGGAACGATCAGCGCGTTCTTCACCATCTGCGCCTTCATCAGGCCGAGGATCTCGGTCCGGAAGTCCTCGCGGCGATCCGACCAGCGCAACCCGCCGCGGGCCACCTTGCCGCCGCGCAGGTGGACGCCCTCGACCCGCGGCGAGTAGACGAAGATCTCATACCGAGGCCGTGGCAACGGCAGCAGCGGCACCTTCGCCGGGTCGAGCTTGAACGACAGCGCCGGCCGTGGGTGGCCGGCTCCACCGCCACCCGGCCCGCCGGCCTGGAAGTAGTTGGTTCTCAGGATCGCCTGCACGACCGACAGGAAGCTGCGCAGGATCCGATCCTCGTCGAGGCTCTTGACCGCGTCGATCCGCTCGACGAGCTCCTGCGCGAGCGCGTCCGCGGTCGCCTCATCGCGGTCGTCCGGATCGAAGCGGGCGCCGAACAGCAGCACGAGCAGCGCCGCGAGCTCGGGGTGCCCGAGCATCGTCTGCTCCATGTAGCGGTCCGAGAACGGTATCCCCGCCTGGCGCAGGTACTTCGCGATCGCGCGCACGATCGCGATCTCCCGGCCGCGAAGCCCGGCCCGGAGTACCAGCGCGTTGAAGCCATCGTTCTCGAGCTCCCCGCGCCACACGCCGAGGAATGTGTCGCCGAACGGATCACGGACCGCCTCGAGGTCGGCCGCCGCGCACCGCAGCCCGAAGTTGTAGATCCACAGAGGACCGCTGAGTTCGCCCTCGGTACCCAGGTCGGCGGGCGTGATCTCGTACGGGTGCTCGTCGACCACGCGGGCGCCCATGTTCTCGAACGTCGGCAGCACGTCGGACAGCGACACGCCGGTGCAGCTGAACAGCTTGCAGCGGGCGATGTCGTCCGCCGCCTCGAGCGGGCGGTAGAGGCTGAGGATCGGGCACTCGGTTGTCAGCTCCTCGAGCCGCGCGATGTCCGCCACAGCCGAGCGGGCGACCCAGTCGGCGCGGTACGCGGCCGGGAAGGCGGCGCCATAGCGAGCGAACAGCGCCGCCCCGCGCTCCTCGCCAAAGTCCTCGTGCAGGGCGTCGCGCAGATCGTCGGTCCAGGCGCGGGTCACCTGTACGAGCCTCGACTCGAGCTCGGCGAGGTCGTACTCCTCGGGCGCGCCAGGCTCCAGGTGGACGATGTAGTGCACGCGTACGAGTAGCGACTCCGACAGATGGAGCGTCCAGTCGACGTGGATGCCGCCGAACGCCTCGGCCAGCAGCACGGAGATCCGCTCGCGATTCTCGGTGTTGAAGCGGTCTCGCGGGATGCACACGAGGCAATCCATGAAGCGATCGAGCGGGTCACGGCGCGCGAACAGCCGCAACCGCTGGCGCTCGCCGAGACCGAGCACGCCGATCGCGATCTCGAACAGCGCGTCGATCTCGATCTGGAACAGCGAATCCCGTGGGTAGGTCTCGAGGATCTCGACCAGCGCCTTGGAGTCATGGCTGGCGGGAGGGAAGCTGGCGCGCTCGAGCACCTGCGCCACCTTGCCGCGCAATAGCGGGATATCGGTCGGGCTCTGCTTGTACGCCGAGCTCGTGTACAGCCCGAGGTAACGGTGCTCGCCCGTCACCTTGCCGGCATCGTCGAACGTCCTGACACCGACGTAGTCCAGGTACGCCGGCCGGTGCACGGTCGCCATCGAGTTCGCCTTCGTCAGCACCAGCAGCTCAGGCATCTTCGCCAGCGCGAGCGCCTTGTCGTCGAGCACCGTCATCGGCGTGGCCGCCTCGCCGGCCAGGATCCCGAGGCCCGAGCCCTCAACCGCCCGCAGGCCGCCGCCGCCCTCGCCCTCCTCGAGGTCGTACTCCCGGTAGCCGAGGAACGTGAAGTGATCGTGGACGAGCCAGTCGAGGAACGCCTTCCCCTCACGCACGTCGTCGGCGGCGATCTGCGGCGGCCGGCGTTCGAGGTCGGCGGCCAGCTCACTCATCCGCTCGCGCATCCTGCCCCAGTCGCGAACCGCGGCCAGCACGTCGCCGAGCACGCGCGCGATGTTGTCGTGCAAGACCTCGAGCCGGTCCTTGTCCGGCGCGCGCACGACCTCGGCGTGGATGATCGACTCGGCGAGCTCGTCGTCGGCGTTCGCGCCCGGCTCGAGCAGCTCGATCAGCCGGCCTTTGGCGTCGCGCCGGACCCACATCACCGGATGGATCACGAGATCGATCCCGCAACCCAACCGGGCGAGCTCCATCGTCACCGAATCGACCAGGAACGGCATGTCCTCGGTCACGAGCTCGACGACCGTGTGCGACGAGGTCCAGCCGTACTGCTCGAAATCGGGGTTGTAGACGTGGACCTTCATCTCCCCGGGCGCACGCTGCTGGGCGAGATTCCACTGCGCCAGCGCGGCGCCGTAGAGGTCGAGCGGGTCGCGGTCGGCGAGATCCTCTGGCGGGACCCAGTGGTAGAACTGACGCACGAACGCCGTGCATGGCCCGACCTGTTCGCTGGGCAGCCGCTCGCGGATCCGGGCGCACACCGCGTCGATCAGCTCGGTCTCCACATCCGCGGACTTCAGCGCCATATCGACCACCTCTCCGGGTTCTCCCACGCGGAGCGCCCGAGCGGAGCGTACTGCCTCAGTCGTGGAAGGTGCCACTTAGACGGGCTGCTTGCACCGGCTGCTCACAGGGATCGACTCTCACGTTCGGCTTACAGGTTCCGATGACACTGTGAGCGCCTCGGCGCGCCCTTGCAGCGACCGCAGGCGTGCCGGTAGAACATATGCCCAGCCGCCAACTGACGTCCGCCCCGCGCGCCCGACTCGCCCCCCCTCGCCGACTGCTGCGCCTCCGTTCCGACGCGGCGCTCGCCGAGCGGTTCGCCGACGGCGATGAAGCCGCGTTCGCGATCCTGTTCGAGCGCCACCGGGCGAGCGTGCTCGCGGTCTGCATCGGAGTGCTCGGGTCGCGCCACGACGCCGAGGACGCGGCCCAGGAGGCGTTTGCGGCGCTCGCGGTATCGCTTCGCAGCTCCCCGCCGAGGGAGCTCCGCGCGTGGCTCGCGCGGGTCGCCCGCAACGCCGCGATCGACGTCGCGCGCCACCGTCGCACGCGGGAGTCTTTGAACGATGAGCTGTCCGGCGACGACGGCTGGTCCACCCACGGCATGACGGCGTCGCAGGGCGTCAAGGACGAGCTCGAGTCGGTCGTCGCGGGCATCAGGGAGCTGCCCGAGGCACAGCGCACGGCGCTGCTGATGCGGGAGCTCGCCGGCCACAGCTATCGTGAGATCGCCGGGCTGCTCGAGACAGATGAGGACGCAGTACGCGGCCTCATCGCCCGCGCCCGGATCGGCCTGCGCCGCTACCGCGAGGCGGCCGAGCTGCCCTGTGCCGCCGCGCGCGAGGCGATCGCCACCGAGCCCGATGGTCGCCGCCACGACCGCACGGTGCGCCGCCACCTGCGCGGCTGCGCCGCCTGCCGCGCGTACCGCAGCGCGCTGCGCGAGGACGCCAAGGCGCTGAGAGGTTTGGCCCCCGTGGGCGCCGGCGGCGCCGCGGGTGGCGGCGCGCTCGTCGGGATCGCCGCCAAGGGCGCGATGCTGGGCGGGGCGGTTACGCAGGTGACCGCTACATGTGCGGTGTCGGTGTGCGCGGTCGGCGGGATCGCGCTGCTCGCGCCCGGGGGCGTGGTCCACCGTCATCCGGTCGGCGGGGCGGCGGCCGCGCATCGAGCCGCGGTCGCGCGCGCCGGCGAGCGTCATCACGAGCTGAGCGGCGCGCCGTCCAGAGCGGCCGCGACGGCGCTCACCGGCAGGACCCGCGCCGCGGGCGGATTGTCGCCCGCCGTGCCCGCTGGCACGCGCGGGAACATTGCGCGGCTGACGATCACTGCCAGCGGTTCGCTGCCGTCGGTCGCGGCGCGTGGACGGTTCTCGGTTCCAGCCGGCGGGAGAGCCGGCACCGGTTCGCGGTCCTCGCGTTCGCGGGCGTCCCGGCCGGGCACCTCCCCGTCCCCGGCTTCGTCGACCGGGTCGGGCGCACCGACCGTCCTCGCCACGCCGCCGAGCGGCAGTGGCGCGCCCGGCCACGGATCCAACGGGACCGGACCATCGGGGAGCTCGCTGCCGACCGCGAGTGCCCCGAACCCGGCGGGGCGGTTGGGCTCGCACGGTGGCGCCGGACCGAGCTCGGCTACGGACTCCTCGTCCGGGTCGGGCTCCGGCTCTTCGGGGTCCGAGGCCGCTACCGCCGGCTGAAGATCACGACCGGGATCTCGCGCTCGGTCTTTTGCCGGTACTCGTCGTACGCCGGCCAGACCTCGGTCATCAGTGCCCACAAGCGATCGCGCTCATCCTCGCCGGCACGCACGGCCCGGACCGGGATCTGCTCGTCCTTTACCTGGATCAGCGCGATCGGATCGACCTCGAGGTTCTTGTACCAGTCGGGGTCCTCGGGAGCGCCGCCCTTCGACGCGACCACGATCCACCGGTCCCCGTCGGCGCGATGGATCAGCGGCGTCGTGCGCTCCTCGCCGGACGAGCGACCCCGCGTGCTCAGCAGCAGGATCTCGGTCCCGCGCCAGTTGTAGCCCCGTTCGCCGCCGGTCTCGCGATAGACGCGGACATGCTCTTGGCCGAACAGCTGGTCGTCGCCTTCGGACATGCCCCTGAGCATAGTGAAGTAGCGGCCGGACTTGACAGGGAGGCGAACATATGTTCGATGACGAGCGACGGCAGCCCCTACACCCGCTTCCGGCGCGCGCTCGAGGCCGGCAACGACATGCTCGTGCTCGCCACCGCCCGCGAGTTGCCCCACATCGCGCTCGACGACGCGCTCCAGATCTGCCTCGTGCTGCGCGGCGGTGACCGGGCGCGCTACGAGCGCGCGGCGGTCCGCTGGCTCGGGCGGTTCGCGCTCGAGGCGCGGGGACTGACGATCGCCGACCTCCGAGCCGCCGCCGACGCGCTCGACGCGCTCCCCGCGCGCGCCAACGACGCGCTCGAGCGGCTGCAGCGGCTGTGCCTCGAGCATGGGCTCAGCTGATCTTGGCCGGCTCACGCTGGCCGCAGCCGAACGGGCCCTTAGCTCGGGCCCCGCTCGATCGTCGCGCGCACCTCAGCCTCGCGCGGCTCGCTGCCGAACCCGCACAGGACCCAGGTAGCTCCGGCCTGCTGCCACGGAGCGACAGGCTCACCGGGCGCTACCTCGACCACGAAGTCGAACGCGCCGGCGACCTCGCCCCGCAGCCCGTGGACCTCGGCCACGAGTTCGGCGAGGGCCTCGGGACCCGGCAGCTCGATCGGAAACAGCCCGTCCCAGCGAGCGGCACGCGCCAGCGGGCGGCGGTTCGGCCAGCGCGCCGCGGCCCACACGGGGATCCGCGTCTGCTGCACCGGACGTGGCTCGAATTCCCCGTCCCAAAAGGCGCGCAGGCGCTCGAGGCCGTCGTCGAGCAGCCTCGCCCGCTCGCGCGGGTCGACGACCTCGCCGAACGGCCCGAGCTCGCCGCTGCGGTCGCTTCCGAGCCCGACGCCGAGGGTCAGCCGCCCGCCGCTCAGATGGTCGAGCGTCACCGTCTCGCGCGCGAGCTTGTGGATCCGCCTGCGCGACAGCGGCGTCACGAGCGGCCCGAGCCGGAGCCGCTCCGTCGCGCACGCGATCGCGGCCAGCGCCACCCACGGATCGGCGACCGCGGACACAGGCGGCCGGTAGCGGATGTGGTCCCAGAGGAAGAAGCCGTCCCAGCCGGCGCGCTCCGCTCGCTGCGCGAGCTCGGCCAGCAGCCGTGGATCGACGAGTTCGTCGAACGGCGCCAGGAAGATGCCCCGCTTGGCAGGCACCCCGCGACTTTAGCGCCGCGGCTCTCGCGGTCCAGATCGCGATCGACGCGATCGACGCGGCGTACGGGCTGCGTGCAGGCCTGGCCGCGTTCAGGGAGATCCGCGAGCAGTCCGGCAACTGAGTCCGTCGACCCGGAGCACGACCGCGGTCGCGGTGCTCTTTGCTCAAGCATTTAGCGCAGGCGTCGATGGACGTTGTATGGCCCAGATCTCGGTTCGACGGATGACCGCTCTGGTTTTGATGACGGTGCTGCTGATCGGCGGGACCGTGTTCGCCGCGGCCACGATTGCTCGGAACAGCGCCGTCGGTGCTGCTCGGCAGCAAACCGCCTCCGAGCTGATGCTGGCGGCGATGCTCAACCAGGAGACCGGTGCGCGAGGATATTTCGAGACACACGACACGACCTTCTTGCAGCCCTACACACTGGGAACCTCAGCATTCGTGCGCGCGCTGTCTGAGTCGCGCGGCTACGCGGGTGGGGATGCGGTGCTCCAGGAGGCCCTTAGCGATCAGGCGCAGCGCAGCGCCCAATGGCATGCAGCTGCGCAGGCGCAGATCGACCGGTTGCAGAGCGTCGGCAAGACCCCAACCCTGAGCCAGGCACTCGCCGCCAAAGCG
>Ga0302325_10013368_pt1 | contig 17507 bp, 15 predicted proteins | sample Palsa_T0_2_FD_201948 | JGI IMG/M metagenome (GOLD analysis project Ga0302325, IMG submission 201948) | Peat permafrost microbial communities from Stordalen Mire near Abisko, Sweden - Palsa_T0_2 | ecosystem: Environmental > Terrestrial > Soil > Palsa > Peat permafrost | place: Sweden: Abisko... | reverse complement strand
CGCCATGCGTTGTTGATGGTGAGCGTGACTTCGCACCGACGGGCTCGCATGATGCGTTTCACGCCCGCGAGCTGCAGGCGCCGGGCCGGGTTTCTTCGCTTTCGAGGGCGATCCGGTCGCGTTTCTCGGCGGCCGTCGGGCGGGCGCGATCTCGACGCGGTCCCGAACGTGCTGCGCGACTTCGGTGACCCGAGTCCGCACGAGCCGAGCGAGATCGACATCACTGTCTCCCCCGACCCGCTACGAGCGCGTGATGCCCCGCGCTTCCGTCGGGCGTGTCGTTCTGCACGCTTCACTCATCGACACATCCCCTGTCTCTCCGATCTGCTGTCTCTCGCGGTGGCGTCTCACTCCGCTCGGGCCCTCTTGGGTCGCACGGGGCCGTGCGGCGGCCCGGCGGACCCCGTCGACTATGAACCCAACCGGGCGAGAGGACACCATTGATACTGCACCTACCAGCCATGTCGGCGCAGAGCTCCAAAGATGCCGCGGTGAGGCCGAAGGATGCCGGTGATGCTAAAAGTTCTCACATCCCGCGCACCACAATCACGCTGGATGACGATGTGACTGCTCTGATCGAGAGCGCGCGCGCCCGTACCGGCGAGTCATTCCGTGCTGCCGTCAATCGTCTCCTCCGTCGCAGCGCGCGCGCCGTACCGCCGTCGGTTCCGGCGGCGTCGCCGCGGCTTCCCGGGCGCCGATCCTGGACGTCTCAGATGTGTCGGCGCTGCTTGCGACCCTCGACGACGAGCGGCGTGCGCAACGCGGCGTCGCGTGACGCTCATCGACACAAACCTGCTCGTATACGCGACCTTCGAGGGCACACCGGAGCACGGCCGCGCCCGTGACTGGATCGAGGCGCGCTTCACCGAGGGCGAGGGAACCGTTGCCCTCTGCTGGGCGGTCCTCTACCCGTTTCTTCGGCTCATCACGAGCGCGAGGGTATTCGGAAAGCACGCCGTCACGGTGAGGGAGGGGTGGGGCGTGGTCGCCGCCTATCTCGAGCAGGCCGCCGTCAGGTTCGTCGTGGTTGGCACCCGACACCCGGCGATCGCTGCCGAGCTCGCCACACACCCGGGCTGCGCAGCGACGACGTCCCCGACGTCGAGATCGCGGCACTCGCAATCGAGCATGGGCTCGTCCTCGCATCGCACGACCATGGCTTCCGGCGCTTTTCCGGCCTGCGCGTCGTCGACCCCCTCACAGGTGGACGCGCCGTGACCCAAGTGCGTCATCGAACCGACCCGATCGATGGAGGTCGTGGAGTTCCGAGGGCGTGTTCTCGGCGAGGAGCTTGCTGGGCGGAGTTTGCGCGTCGAGCGTGCCCTGGCCTCCGCCAGGGAGGAGACGCGGTGAACCGCAGCTGGGCGCACGAGCGCGGGATCGCGGCGCGACGCGGGGTGCTCGCCTTCCGCTGCGACGAGGAGCTCGCGATGCACGTCCGCGCCGCCCTCCGAAACGGCCTCACCTCCCTCAGGGAAGTTCCGCTCCAGCGCGCGATCTCCTGCCGTGTGCCCGCCGCTGCCGCGTCCTCGATCGCCCGCTCCGTGCTGGACGCGGCATGACCCGGGCGGTCGTCATTTCTGCCGTACGCACCCCGGTCGGGCGCTACGCCGGCGCGCTTTCGCGCATTCGCCCGGACGATCTCGCGGCGATCGTGATCGGTGCTGCGGTCGAGCGCTCCGGTATCGATCCCGGCGAGATCGAGGACGTTTGGTTCGGCGCCGCAAACCAGGCCGGCGAGGACAACCGCAACGTCGCCCGGATGGCCGCCCTCCTGGCCGGGCTGCCGGACTCCGTCGCGGGTGTGACCGTGAACAGGCTCTGCGCATCGGGCCTCTCGGCGATCGTCGGTGCCTGCCACGCGATCCAGGCCGGCGACGGCGACCTGTTCGTGGCAGGCGGTGTCGAGTCGATGTCGCGCGCGCCGTACGTGATTGCGAAGCCCGAGCAGGGATTCCCGCGCGGCGATGCGACCGCCCACGACACCGTCCTCGGCTGGCGTTTCCCGAACCCGCGCCTGGCGGCGAGGTTCCCGCTCGAGTCCATGGGGGAGACCGGCGAGAACGTCGCCGAGCGTTGGGGCATCACGCGCGAGGATCAGGACGCCTTCGCGCTCGAGTCACAGCGCCGCTGGGTCGAAGCCCAGCGGGCCGGGCGGTTCGCCGACGAGCTCGTCCCGGCCGGCGAGCTCGACCACGACGAGCACCCGAGGCCCGACACGACCGCGGGGAAGCTCGCGTCGCTGAAGCCCGTCTTCCGGGAAGGCGGCACGGTCACCGCGGGCAACGCGAGCGGCATCAACGACGGCGCGGCCGCGATCGTGGTCGCGAGCGAGGAGCGGGCACGTGGGCTTGGCATCGTGCCGCTCGGCATCTTCTCCGGCAGTGCCGTCTCCGGAGTCGACCCACGCGTGATGGGCATCGGACCGGTCGCGGCCGTTCGCCGGCTGCTCGATCGCACCGGCGTGCCTCTCGCTGAGATCGACCTGGTCGAGCTCAACGAGGCATTCGCATCGCAGAGCCTCGCCGTGATCCGCGAGCTTCGGCTCGATCCCGCCCGGGTGAACGTCAACGGCGGCGCGATCGCAATCGGCCACCCACTCGGGATGAGCGGGGCGCGGCTCGTCGTCTCGCTCCTGCACGAGCTGCGCCGCCGCGGGCGCCGCTACGGTCTTGCGGCTCTCTGTGTCGGGGTGGGACAGGGCCAGGCGGCGCTCTTCGAGCGCCCTGCCGGCCGATAAGGACGCAGGTCGGCAGCGTCTGCGCGGCCCGGGCCGGGCCGCGCGGGGCGTTCGACGTCTCGACGATGAGCTATGAGTCGCTGAGCTATGAGTCGCTGAGCTATGAGTCGATGAGGCATGAGTCGATGAGGCATGAGTCGATGAGGCATGAGTCGACGAGGTTGAGTGAACGAGTTGCGAGCTCGTCGCCGGCTGCGCTCGACCTCGTGCGTCCCCGATCAGTCGGCGACGCTGTATGCCCCGGACATGCGGGTCGCGAGCTCGGTGAGGAGCCGGACGCCGGCACCGGTCGCGCCCGCTGCGAGGTAGTCGCGCTGATCATCGAGGTAGGCGGTCGACTGGATGTCGACGTGCGCCCAGGGTGTCTCACCGGCGAAGCGCTCGAGAAACGAGGCCGCGATGATCGGGTAGCCGAAGTTCTTGCCGGCGGTGTTTCGCAGGTCGGCGATCCGGGACTCGAGCAGCCGACGGTAGCGCGGGTGGAGCGGCCAGGGCCAGGCGTGGTCCCCGCTCGCCTCGCCGGCCTCGACGAGAAGCGCACGCCAGTCGTCGCGGTTGGCGAACACACCCGTGTACATGTCACCCATGCCGCCGCGCATCGCTCCGGTCAGGGTCGCGATGTCGACGAGGTGCGTCGCCCCGTGCTGCTTTGCGTACCAGATCGCGTCGGCCAGGATCAGCCTGCCTTCAGCGTCGGGATTGGTGATCTCTACACTGAGCCCGGCCGCCGTGGTGAAGATATCGCCGGGCCGGTAGGCACCGCCGCCGATCATGTTCTCCGCCGCGGGAATGACCGCGAGCACGTCGAGCGGGAGCCCGAGCTCGGCGATCGCGCCGATCGCGCCGATCACGGCCGCCCCCCCGCCCATGTCGGCCTTCTGGCGCACGATGTCGTCCTGTGGCTTGAGGAAGAAGCCGCCGGAGTCGAAGGTCACGCCCTTGCCGACGAGCGCGAGGACGTCGCCCCGCGCCGGGCCGCCGCGATAGCGCAGGACGATGAGGCGGGCCTCGTTGACGCTGCCCTTGCCGACGAGAGGGAGGGCGCGAAGATCCTCGATGGCAGGGTCATCCGGCGCGTACACCGCGACGGACACGGGATGGCTCTCGAGCAGCGCCGTGGCGGCTCCGGCGAGGCCTTCGGGCGTCATCTCGTTCGGCGGGGCGTCGACGAGCGCGCGCGCGCGATTCGTCCAACGGGCGACGATCGCCGCCCGCGCCGCGGCCGGCGCGAGCTCCGCTGGCGCCTGGGCGATCACGGTTCGCTCGGCCCGCGAGACCGCGTCGCCCGTCTTCCAGCGGGCGGGGTCGTGGTCGCCGAGCAGCGCACCCTCGACCACGGCCTTCACCTGCTTCTCGGCGCTCGTGCCGAGCTCGGCGTCGAGCGCCCAGGCCAGCGTGCCGCCGATGCGCCTGAGCGAGCGGGCCGCGGCGGCGGCTGCCGTCCGCACGGCGTCGTCATCGACGCCGGCCGCCTGGCCGACTCCGACGAGGGCAACCCGGCGTGCCAGGGGACGGTCGCGGTCGCCGGTGTGGAGGATGGCGGCCGTGCCGGGCTCCGCGCTCGCCTCGTTCGCCGCCACGAGCTGCGAAAGACCGCCCGCGAGCCAGCCGTCGAGCCGGCTCGCTGTCGCCGACAGCGTGCCCGTGAAGGGCACGGCCAGGACCTCGGCGGGAATCAGCTCCGCGGCCTCGTCTGTGAGTACGATCTCCACGCCTTCGGCTCCGGACGCATTCTAGGCGCTCCACGCGCCGAAGGCTCTTGACATGCTCTGGGCCGCGGGTTACGTTGCTCGTGCAACTAGTTGGCACGTCTTTCGAGGAGGCTTTATGCGCTGGGTTACACCCGAGTTCGAGGTCTTGGAGCTCATGTCCGAGGCAAGCTGCTATCGCTACAGCCGGTAGCGGGACTCGAACCAATGGCGCGGGGCTCCCGAATTTCGGGAGCCCTACGAGCTGAGTCTGGTGCGGGTTCGGATCCTAGGGTCGGCAGCCGGCGGTGGTCTCCCTCAGTGGAACTGTCACTGCCGCGTGTGCGAGGCGGCCCGTGCGCCGGGTCGGGGCGCGCTGCCGCGTTCGCAGTCATCGGTCGCGGTGCGGGGAACGCGTGGTCCGTGGTATCTGCTCAACGCCTCACCTGACCTGCGCCAGCAGCTCGAAGGTCTTCCGGCGAGTGCGTCCAACGGCGTGCGTGCGACTCCGGTCGGCGGCGTGGTCCTGACCGACGCGGAGATCGATCACGCCGCGGGTCTGCTGCTCCTGCGCGAGTCGAGCGTTCCCCTGCGGGTCTGGTCGACCGAGGAGGTACGCGCCGCCCTAAGCGAGGGCTACCCGCTGCTGCGGATGCTCGAGCGCTACTGTGGCGTGGAGTGGTCGCCGATCGAGCCGGGACGCAAGTTGGGCCTCGACGGCTCCTCGCTCGAGATCGAGGCATTCGAGACGGGTGGTGACGCGCCGTTGTACATGGGACCGGGCGCAGATGGGCCGGGTTCGATCGGGCTCACGGTTTCGGACAGTGAGAGCGGAGCGAGTATCGCCTACGTTCCGGCGCTTGCGTCGCTCGACGGCGATACCGCGGAGCGGCTCGAGGCGAGCGAGTGCGTCCTCGTCGACGGCACCTTCTGGACGGGCGACGAGCTGATCGTGCTCGGGATCGCCGAACGTGATGCCGCGGCGATGGGCCATCTCCCGCTCAGCGGCCCCGAGGGAAGCCTCGCGGGGCTCGCGAAGCTCAGTTCCCGGACGATCCTCGTGCACCTCAACAACACCAACCCGATCCTGCTCGAGGGCTCACCCGAGCGTTTGCAGGTGGAGGCAGCAGGAGTCGAGGTCTCCTACGACGGTCTGGAGTTCGAGCTATGAGCGAGCCGGGGCGCACGAGCGCCGCTGACGTGCCGTGGACCAGCGAGGAGTTCATTGCCGCCCTGCAGGCGCAGGGTGCCCGCTACCACGACCTCCATCCCTTCCACGTGCGCATGAACGCGGGCGAGCTGTCCCACGACGAGCTGCAGCGCTGGGTGATCAACCGCTACTACTACCAGCGCAGCATCCCGTTGAAGGACGCCGCGGTGCTCTCGAACTGTCCCGAACCTGACGTACGCCGCGTGTGGATCCAGCGCATCGTCGATCACGACGGGGAGGAGCCGGGGAGCGGCGGGGTCGAGTCGTGGCTGCGGTTGGGTGAGGCGCTCGATGTCAGCCGGGAGGACCTCGTGAGCGAACGCTGGGTCCTTCCCGGCGTGCGCTACGCGGTGGACGCCTACATCAACTTCTGCCGCACGCGCCCCTGGATCGAAGCGGTCGCCGCGTCGCTGACCGAGCTCTTCGGCCCGGGCGCGATCCGGGTGCGGCTCGACGCGCTCGAGCGTCACTACCCGTGGATCGACCGGGACGGCTACGAGTATTTCCGCGCGCGGTTGCAGCAGGCGCCGCGCGACGCCCAGTACGCCCTCGACCTTGTTGTCGAGCGTTGCCGGACGCGCGAGCAGCAGGCGCTGGCAGTGCGGGCCCTGGCGTTCAAGTCCGATCTGCTCTGGGCGCAACTCGAGGCGATCGATCGTGGCGATACCCGACCGCCGGCGGTCGTCGTATGACGGAGTCCGCGGTCCGGAAGCCTCGCCTTGCGACGGGGGTGCGGCTACAATGGGACCGCGTGCGCGAACGGCATGTTCTTCTTTACCCCGAGGGTGCGCTCGCTCTGAACCCGACTGCGGCAGATGTGCTCGGGCTCTGCGACGGGGAGCGCACCGTCGATGACATCGCGGCCGAGCTCAGCGCGCGCTACGACGGCTCCCCGGTGGGCGATGACGTCGCGCGGCTCCTGAGCGCGATCGCGGATCGCGGGCTGGTGATCGATGCCGACGCCTAATCCGCTGCTGCTGATCGCGGAGCTCTCCTACAGCTGTCCGCTGCACTGTCCCTACTGCTCGAACCCGCTCGATCTCGGCTCGGAGCGCCGTGGCGAACTGCTGACGACCGAGGAGTGGGTGCGTGTGATCGACGAGTCGGCCGAGCTCGGTGTGCTCCAGCTGGCGCTCACGGGCGGCGAGCCGCTCGTGCGCAAGGATGTCGAGGAGCTCTCACGCGCCTCGGCCGCCGCGGGCCTCTACAGCACGCTCGTGACGGCAGGGACGCCGTTCACGCGCAAGCGCGCCGAGGCGCTTCGAGCAGCGGGGCTCGACCACGTCCAGGTGAGCATCCAGGACAGCGACCCGGTCGAATCGGATCGCGTTGCCGGAACGGGAGCTTTTGCGCGCAAGCTCGAGGCGGCGCGGCTGGCGCGCGAGCTCGGCTTTCCGCTCACGATCAACGTCGTTCTTCACCGCCTGAACCTCGACCGGGTCGACGAGATCATCGAGCTCGCACGCGAGCTCGGCGCGCAACGGCTCGAGCTCGCGAACACGCAGTACCAGGGTTGGGCGGCGCTGAACCGCGAGACACTGATGCCGACACGGGCGCAGCTCGAGGCGGGAGAGCAGGCCGTCGCACGCGCACGGGAGCGGCTCGGGCGACGGATGGAGATCCTCTGGGTGCTCCCGGACTACTTCGAGGAGTTCCCCAAGCCGTGCATGGGTGGCTGGGCGCGGGAGGCGATCCTCGTCAACCCCTTCGGTGAGGTCCTTCCATGTCAAGCGGCGACGACGATCCCCGGTCTCGTGTTCGACAACGTGCGTGAGCGGTCGCTCGCAGATATCTGGTTCGAGTCGGAGGCGCTCGAGCGCTTCCGCGGCACTGACTGGATGCCGGAGCCGTGTCGCAGCTGCCCCTTCGATCGCCAGGAGATCGACCATGGCGGCTGCCGTTGCCAGGCGCTCGCGCTCACCGGCGATGCCAGCGCGACCGATCCGGTGTGCCACCTCTCTCCCCACCACGCGCTGATCGTCGAGGCGCGCCAGGCCGGAGAGCTGGATGACCCGGCAAACGAACTGGTGTACCGGGCGCTGCTACCCCTGGCCGGACGACGGTAGCTCCGTCGCGGCGATGACCGTAGCGCCCGCAATTGCCGCCTCGGGTCTCGGCCGTGACTACGGTTCGATTCGGGCGGTGGACGCGATCGATCTCGAGGTGCGGCCGGGCGAGTTCTTCGGCTTCCTCGGCCCGAACGGCGCCGGGAAGACCACGACGATCCGCATGCTGACCACGCTCCTGCGGCCCTCGCGCGGAAGCGCCCAGATCGCCGGGAAGGACACGCTCTCCGACCCGCTCGGCGTGCGCCGCAGCATCGGAGTCGTCTTCCAGGAGACAACGCTCGACGTCGACCTGACAGCGCAGGAGAACCTTCGCTACTGCACGCGCCTCTACGGCCTCTCCCGCAGGGAGAGCGAGCTCCGCATCGACGAGGTGCTGCGTCTGTTCTCGCTCAGCGAGCGTCGCAACGAGCGCGTCCGTAGCTTCTCCGGAGGCATGCGCCGGGCGCTCGACCTCGCACGCGGCGTCCTGCACCGCCCGTCGATCCTGTTCCTCGACGAGCCCACCCTCGGGCTCGATCCCACCCAGCGCCGGCGCATCTGGGGTTTCCTCCGCCGCCTCTGCAGCGAGGATGGAACGACGCTCTTTCTGACCACGCACTACCTCGAGGAGGCCGATCCGTGCGATCGGGTCGCGATCGTCGATCGGGGACGGATCGTCATCGCCGGGGAACCGACCGTGCTCAAACGCGCGCTCGGCAAGGAGAGCATCGAGCTGAGCTCCGAGCACCCGGAGGCCGTTGCCGAGCAGGTCATCCGTCTGACCGGCATCATTCCCCGCATCCGTGACAGCGTCGTCTCGTTCATCGTCGAGGACGCCGCGGCGGTCATGCCACTCATGCTGCCGCTGACCGAGCAGGATGTCGAGGTGCGGCTGACCCGCCCCACGCTCGAGGACGTCTTCGTTTCCGTGACCACCGACAGGGAGGGCAGCAATGGTCTGGGCGGTTGAGGCGGTCGTCATTCGTGAGTTCGTCCGCTTCTTCCGCCAGCACGGGCGGCTGCTGAGCACCTTCGCGCGACCCCTGCTCTGGCTGATCGTGATCGGCTCCGGGTTCGAACGCGTGATCCCGAGTGAGGGGACGGTCTCCTACAAGCAGTTCCTGCTCCCGGGGATCTACGCCATGGTGATCCTCTTCAGCACGATGCTCTGCGCGCTCGCCACCGTCAGCGACCGCGAGTTCGGGCCGATCCGCATGCTGCTGATCGCCCCGCTTCCACGCTCAGTTGCCGTGATCGCGAAGACGGTCAGCTCGACGCTGCTCGGCATCTTCCAGGCGGTGCTCTTCCTGCCGCTCATCTGGATCCTCGGCCTGCGGCCCTCCGCCGAGGCCGTGCTCGAGCTGCTCGGAGCGCTCGCGCTTTCCGCGCTCGTCCTCGCGAGCCTCGGCATGGTGCTCGCCTCGCGGCTGCGCTCGATCGAGAACTTCGCCGGCGTCATGAACTTCCTCATGTTTCCGATGTTCTTCCTCTCCAGCGCCCTCTACCCGGCCTCGACGCTGCCGGGCTTCCTCCAGCCCCTCGTGCGCGCTGACCCGTTGACCTATGCCGTCGACCTCATGCGCCACCCGCTGCTGCAGGGGCTCTACCCGGCGAACCTCAGCTCCTCCTACACCGCCCGCTTCGACATCCTGGTGCTCGTCGCGTCCAGCATCATCCTGACCGGGGTCGCCATCCTTCTTTTCGGTGAGGAGGATCACCTCGGTCGCATCCTCCTCACCGAGGCCCCACGGGCGGGCCGCCGCGGTGGGCCGCCCGTCGCCCCGCCGCAGCCCTCCACGCCGACCGTCGTCGGGGCGCCGCCGGAGCCTGCGAGCGCAGCGCCCGCGCCCGCCGAGCCGCCGCGGAGACGGAGTCCCGTTCAGCCCCGCGCCGCAGTCGCCGGCCCGCCGCTCGCGGCGCCCGAGAATACCGCGGCGAGACCCACCGACTTCTCTGCCGAGGAAGGCGGCAGTATGATCGCCCAGTGAGGCCGGAATGGATGGGGCGCCGCTTGGGGCTCTGGATCATCCTCGCCGCCGGGATCGTGTTCGTCGCGCTCCTCGCGACCGGCGTTCTCTCGAAGAGCACCGGCGGGAACAGCAAGGCGATACCGACGGCCGCCCAGACCATCGTGACCACACCGGAGGGGTCGCCGGCGCTCGCCGACAACCCGTTCGGCCCGGATGATTGGGGCACCTACGGCGGCAGCTTCGACGAGACCCGCCACTCGACGCTCACCCAGATAAACCAGCAGAACGTCGGGGAGCTCGGACGCGTGTTCGCGATCAACTTCCACCAGCTCGACCGGGCGATTCCGGAAGGTCAAGAGAGTTTCCCGATCGTCGTGAACGGCATCATCTACGTGACGACCTCGAATGACTACGTCTTCGCGATCGACGGCGGCAGCGGCCACGTCCTGTGGCAGTATCGTCCGAGCAGCACCGGCGTCTATTCCGACTACGGCGTCAACACCAACCGCGGTGTCGCCTACTGCGACGGGAAGGTGTTCCTGCTCACGCTCGACATGCACATCGTCTCGCTCGACGCGAGCAACGGGAATGTCGTTCAGGACGTGCCGATCTCGAACGCCGTCCCCGGTGCCACGGCGGCCCTCGGCTACTCGGAAACCGCGGCGCCGATCTGCTACGGGAACATCCTGCTCATCGGGGCGTCGGGCTCCGACTACGGCGTGCGCGGCTTCGTCATGGCCTACCACACCGATCTCACGCCCGCCTGGTCGAGCCCGTACTGGACGATCCCACCCGCAGACGAGGGCTGGCGCGCGGCGGGCAGCGTCGTGGGTGGCGGCACCAGCTGGAACCCCGCGACGATCGATCCCGAGACGAACATGGTCTACATCACGACGTCGAATCCATCCCCGATCTTCGACCCCCAGGCGCGCCCCGGCCCCGACCCGCGCACCGACGCCGTCGTTGCGCTCAACCTCTTCACGGGCAGACAGATCTGGTGGCAGCAGCAGCTCGCCGGCGACCAGTGGGGCTACAGCACCTCGCAGCCCGTGCTCGTCTTCAACACGGTCATCGGCGGTCGACGGGAGCGTGTCGTCTCCGTCGGAACGAAGGAGGGGGAGTGGTTCATGTACAACGCGCTCACCGGTGCCCCGGTCTGGCAGCACGTGAACCTCCTCAACCAGAACGAGCACCCCGCGCTCAAACCGGGCCAGTCGGTGACCGTCTACCCGTCCTCGCTCGGCGGGCTCAACTACTCTCCATCCTCCTACGATCCCGGCACGCGCTACGTGATCAACTCCGAAGCGGAGACGGCCGTCACCCTGCAGGAGAAGACGAACGCGGCCGCGCTGAACAAGGCCAAGGTGCAGGGCGACGTGGACAACGGTCTCGCGAATGGCTCGTTCGGGACGACGCCGATCGGATGGCACAACTACGGCAGTGTCAGCGCGATCAACACCAGCACGGGCGCGGTCGCCTGGAAGTTCATCACGGCCGAGCCGGGGCGCGGCGGCGTGACGACGACCGCCTCCGGACTCGGCTTCGCGGGTGGCGGCAACGGCGATCTGCAGGCGTTCGATACCAAGACGGGCAACGTGCTCTGGACATTCCAGACCGGCTACCAGATCGCAGCCGGCCCGACGATCTACGAGGTCCACGGCGTCGAGTACGTCGCGATCGCGATCGGCGGCACGGCGACCTCCTCCTACGGAGGGACAGCCTCGATCCTCGACGTTTTCGCGCTGCACGGGAACGCGAACCAGTCGCCCGCGCCGCAGCTGCGCCCCCGCGGCCTCGCGCCAGGTGTCTACGACCAGCCACTCGAATTCCTTTCCACCGCCCCGGCCTCGCACACGCTCGAGCTCACGGCCGTCGCCTCGCTCAACGACGCCGCGGGTGACCCCGACATCGACGGAACGAAAAAGGGCAGCATGATCGTGCGTGTGCCCTCCGGCTGGACGCTCGACGTCACCTTCGCGAATCAGTCGAGCCGGAACGCTGACAGCGTCGCGGTCACCAGCCGCCCCGGAGGCTCGCCCGTCGCCTTCAGCGGCGCCGCGACCCCGGGCCCCGCAAACGGCGTGCCGGCCTCGGGGGTGGCGTACTTCCATTTCAAGGCGTCGCGGTCGGGCGACTACGCGCTCTCCTCCACCGCCCCGGGCCGGGCAACGGCCGGTGAATGGATACGGCTCGAGGTCATGCCCTCGAACGCGGTGCCCGAGCTCGTGCTCGACGGAAAGACGTACGTGGTCAGCATCACGAGCGGCGGCGGCGGCGGCGGAGGCGGCCTTGGCCAGTAGCCGCCGCGCGCCCCTCTGGCCGCTCGCAGTCGCACTCGCACTCATCGCGTCCGGCGGAGCGCGCGCAGTCGGCGACCCCGGCGCGGCGCCCCTGATCTCGACCCCGGCGCCGATTCCGCTGCGGGTCTGGCAGGCCGAGACCGACGACCTCGTGCCCGTTACCGGTCGGGTGACGCTCGGGGGCGCGCCGGTCTCCGGGGTGATCCTGACGGTCGGCGGCTACGAGCTGCCGACACCGACCGCACAGGACGGGACGTTCACCTACCTCGTCGACGCGACCCGCCTCGCCCGATACGTCGTCAGCGTGGCTAACGACACGGACGCGCGCGCGAAAGGGGTCGCGCTCACCGCGGCTCAGCAGAAGGCGCTCAGCGCCCAGCACGCGGCCATCACGGTCGCCTACCCGCTCGGAGGCCTCAAGGTCGCGCTCGATGGCCACGGCGACCCGACCATCAGCGGACGCATCACCTTCAGTAACGGCCGCACGGCCCCGCCGGCCGTGTCGCTCTACACCTACCGGCTCACCGGCACCGTGACGGACGCGTCCGGAAAGCCCGTCGTCGGGGCGACCGTGAGCACCCGCACGGGTGACCGCAACTACTGGACGATCTCGACTCCAACCGACAGCCAGGGGCGCTACACCTCGCTCTTCACGGCCTCGGACGAGGCCGGCGACAACCCGGTACCGATGAACGTCGAGGTCGCGATGGGCAACATCGTGTACTCGTTCCTCTCCTTCGAGTTCGTGGAGTTCACGGCGCTCCGGAGCGCACGCCTCGACCTCCGCCTGCCGCCGAACGGCTACGCGATGGCGCTGCCGCTGCCGCAGTCCTACCCGGGCGCGGTTTACCAGGGCCTCGTCGTTGGGGTCAGCGACGGCGGCAGTTCCTCGGTGCTTCCGCTCAGCGCGACCTGGCCCGATGCGCAGGGGCGCTTCACGATCACGCTCCCCCATGCGCTGGCCGGGCACACGGTCAGCCTCTGGGAATCCGAGCTGCAGCTCTTCTCCACCGTGCGAGCAGTCCCGGGAGCTCCGATCGGGCTCGACAGCTGGCCTCGGGCCATGCCGCAGAACGCGGCGCGCGACGTCACGACGATCCGGCTCCCCTAGCCCTGGGGTCACCGTCCGGTGTCGGTATCCGGGGTCAGCATGCGGCGGGAGGCTTGGCGGGTGTGTCGCCGCAGGGTCGAGCCTGAGGCAGTCATCACGCGGCCTCACGGCCGTTCGGCCGCCGCTGCTTCCGCGATCGCTCTCGACGCCCGCCGGACGTCCGTCCCCGAGACGCCGGCACCTGCCGCTCCCGCCTCGCGGCGGCGCCCGGACGAGGACCCCGGGCCGCTCCGCTCGGCGCGCCGGACAGCGAGGTGGCGCATGACCTCGACCCGCGGGCGCGCCGCCATGCCCGTCCTGGTCGCGGCGCTCGCGGCGGTCGGCGCGCTCGCGGCGTCGTCCTCGGCCGCGGCGCGTGCCGCGCAGCCGCGCGGCCTCCCGTCCGGTCACGGGACAGCGCCGTCAGCGTCGTGGTACTGGACGATGGCGGTGTCCTCCGCGGACCCGAACGTGCTCGTGCTCGGGACGAGCAACGGCCTCTATCGCTCCGCCGACGGCGGCAAGACATGGCACTCGACCGGACCGAGGGGCATCGAGCCCACCAGCGTCGTGCAGGTGGGAAACGCGATCTTCGCCGGCGGCGCGGCCGTCGCACCGCAGGCGGGCCCGGTGACCACGACCGCGTCGGGGAGGACCGCTCCTCACGGGCATCCCCTGCTCGCGGCGAGCAGCGACGGTGGGAGAACGTGGCGAGAGCTGCATCCGCTCGGACTGCCGAACGTCTCACTCCAGGCGCTGGCCGTCGACCCCGGCTCGAGCGCGGTGCTGTACGCCGTGCTCACCAGCGGCCAGCTCTACCGTTCGACCGACGCCGGCCGCAGCTTCCGGCTCGTGTCGCCGAAAACCGAGCAGACGCCCTGGGCCCTCGCGGTCACCCGAGGCGGTCACTTCATCGCCGGCGACATGGATACCGGGTCGTATCTGAGCGCGAACGGCAAGGTATGGCAGCACACCGACTTCGCCGATCGGTCAGGCAGCGAGATGGTGATGGAGTATGCGGTGCAGCCGACCGACTCGTCCCGCGTCCTGCTGTCGAGCGAAGGCATCGAGATGTCGACTGACGGTGGCCGGACCTGGCAGGTCGCGTTGAGGTCGAACGTGATGTTCGGCCCCGTCGCCTGGGCACCGGGCACCTCTGCCGTTGCCTATGCCGTCGGATTCGACGGCTCCGTCTGGCGCAGCGATGACAGCGGCGAGCGCTGGACGGAGGTCTCCTGAGTGAGCGGTTCGCGTCGCGGTCGCCGACCTGTGCCGCCGCTCGCCTTCTCGTAGCGCCGGGACCGTCGCCGAGCGTCGCCGTCTCGCGTTCGCTGCTGGGTCGGCCGCGGCCGATGGGGGCGCGGCCCGGCGCCGCCTCCCCGACGTGGGGATCACCTGTCGGTTCGCCGCGCGCACACCGGGCGGATGCGCGAGCGCGCCGCTCAGCCGGCGGAGGCGTCGAGACGCGCGGGTCTCCGCATACGCGCCAGTGACGGTCGTCCCCCGGGCGGCGCGACGACGAGCGTCGCGAGGATCGCGAGCAGCAGCAGGTTGCGGGCGAGGACGAGCCAGGCGTCGCGATACTCGTCGATGTAGGCGTTGTAGCGGGGGAGGTAGAAGTAGAACTGCGTGTCGGCCAGGGCCAGCGCGAGCAGCACCGCCGCGACGAGTCCGCGCCGGCCGCGCACGAGTGCGACGAGCGGCACGAGCCAGATCAGGAACTGCGGCGAGAGCACCTTGCCGAAGACGATGAACGCGCACACGCACGCGGCCGCGAAGCGAACGAGCCGCTGCGTCTCGGCGGGGCCACGGGCGAAGGCGACCCAGAGGGCGATCAGGCACGTGATCTCGGCGATCGTCGTCGCGGCCGCGAGCACGCCGTAGCCACCGATGGCGAGCGCGTCGTGGGAGATGATGACGCCGGGGTGGACGAACGTCATGAGGTAGGAAGCCGCGAGGCTCTCGATCTGGAGTGGTCGCGAGAACTGTCCCCAGAGGCTCTCCCACAGGCCGTGGGGGGCGAGGATCGCGAACGGGGCGAAGACCGCGACGACCGTCGCGAGCCCCAGAAGCGACGCCCGCAGGAGCTCGTCGCCCCCCCGCCGCCGTAGCGTCCAGACGGCCGCGAGGGGGATCAGCGCGACGGCGAAGAGCTTCGCGGAGAACGCGAGTGCGAGGGCGAACCACCCGAGCCGGTGGCGGTCACGGACGAAGCTCGCGAGTGCGCCCGTCATGAGGGCGGTCGGCCACAGGTCGAAGCGGGTGAGCAAGAGGGAGCCGACGAGCAGCGGCCCGACGGCGACGAACGCGACGCCGCGCGCGGGCGGCCGCGCGAGCAGCACGAAGGCGAGGCAGACGAGGCCGCAGCCCTCCATCAGGCGCGCAAACCAGGTGCCGTAGCTGTTGAGGTCGGTCGGATGGCCCACGAAGGTCGGTGCGACGAAGGCGGGCAGCGAGCCCGGCGGATACTCGACCTCGAAGTCGCGGTAGGGAACCTCGTCGTGGCGCATCTGGAGCCCGTAGGCCTGGTAGACGCCGGTGTCGACGATGCGTCCGCGCGCGTAGAAGGAGTGGTCGAGGAACGACCATGACCACAGAAAGATGACGACGGCGAGGGCGAGCCCGATCACCCGGCGGTCGATGAGCGGCACACCGGGGCGCGACCGTGTCACCGGGGCGACAGTAACAGCGTCCAGGGGCACACGCGCCCCGGCCCCCAGTCCGCGGCGGCCAGCGCGTTTCGATCCCCTCGACCACGCGCGAGCGTGCCCACCCGCGCAGGTCGCTCCGCATACCGCGGTGCAGGCACGCCGCACCGCCACCGCTCGACGAGATCCGGCTCGCGCCGTCTCGTAGAGTACGGGGGATGCAGATCCGCGCCGCGGTGCTGGAGGAGTTCGGAGCGCCGCTCGTCGTTCAGGAGGTTGAGCTCGTCGAGCCGAGGGCGGGTGAAGCTCTGATTCGGCTGCGTGCGTGCGGGGTCTGTCACACCGACATGTACACGGCATCCGGCGCCGACCCGACGGGGTACAGCCCGTGCGTGCTCGGTCACGAGGGCGCCGGCGTCGTCGAGCGTGTCGGAGACGGCGTGACGCTCGTGAAGCCCGGGGATCACGTGATCACGCTCTTTGCGCCGGAGTGCGGTGCCTGCGCGCACTGCCTGAGTCCGCGCACGAATCGCTGTCTGGCGATCCGCGATCAGCAGAATGCCGGGTATCTGCCCGATGGGACGACGCGTCTCTTCCGCGACGGGGTGCCGCTGCGCCACTTCATGGGCACCTCGACCTTCGCCGAGTACACGGTGATGCCGGAGATCGCGCTCGCGAAGGTCAGTCCGGAGGCGCCGCCCGCGGGCTGCGCACCCTTTGCCTGCGGCCTCTCCACCGGCCTCGGTGCTGCCCTCTACACCGCCCGGGTCGAGCCGGGCGCGACGGTTGCGGTGTTCGGATGCGGACTTGTCGGCCTCGGCGCCGTGATCGGTTCGCGCCTGGCCGGGGCCGGGCGCATCATCGCACTCGACCTCTCCGAGTCTCGACTCGCCCAGGCCCGGCGGCACGGGGCGACCGACACGGCGATCGCCTCCGGCGACGCCGTCGACTGGCTTCGCGCCGAGACCGGCGGCTTCGGGGCCGACTACACCTTCGAGGCGACCGGCAACGTCGCGGTGATGCGACAGGCGGTGGAGGCGGCCCGGGAGGCGTGGGGCCTCGCGACGATCTGCGGCGTGGCCGGGAAGGGAGAGCTGCTCGAGCTCGTCCCGCGTCTCCTCGTCACCGGGCGGCGCGTGACCGGCACGTCGTTCGGCGGGGTGAAGGGCCGCACCCAGGTGCCGCTGCTCGTGGAGCGCTGGCTCGCCGGGGAGATCGACGTCGACGCGCTGATCTCTCACCGCATCAGCCTCGGGGAGATCAACCACGGTTTCGAGCTGATGGAGCGCCAGGACGGGGTCCGCAGCGTCATCGAGTTCTCGTGATCATCGAGCGCAGCGAGCACCCCGGCTGGCTCTCCAACGCCTACCTGCTCGCCGAAGGGCCCGGCGGATCGGGCGTCCTGATCGACGGAAACGGGGTCGTCGAGCCGTTGCTGGAACGGGTCGAGCGCGACCGGATCGAGATCACCCACCTGCTGCTCACGCACTCCCACGGCGACCACGTCGTCGGCATCGCGGCGCTGAAGGAGCGCTTCGGGGTACCCGTCGTCGCCCATCCGCTCACGGCGGGCGAGCTCGAAACGGGCCTCGTCGACACGCTGAGCGGGGACGGGCACGTCGTTCGGAGCGGCGGGCTCGAGATCCGGGCGATCCTCACGCCCGGACACGCCAAGGGTCACCTTGCCTTCCTGTGCGGAGCCGACTGCTTCACCGCCGATGTCCTCTTCAAGGGCACGGTCGGCGGGACGCGCGGTCCGGGCGGCGACTACGGTGAGTTGCGGGCCTCGGTGATGGAACGGCTGCTGAGG
>Ga0302325_10013367_pt1 | contig 17508 bp, 13 predicted proteins | sample Palsa_T0_2_FD_201948 | JGI IMG/M metagenome (GOLD analysis project Ga0302325, IMG submission 201948) | Peat permafrost microbial communities from Stordalen Mire near Abisko, Sweden - Palsa_T0_2 | ecosystem: Environmental > Terrestrial > Soil > Palsa > Peat permafrost | place: Sweden: Abisko... | reverse complement strand
TGAAGGCCAAGAATTCTTTCCTCGGAATCGACTTCAGCTGGGTCGGCTCAATAGTTTCCGCTGTAACTTCGTATTTCTCCCCTGAGAGGACCGCACCAAGGCCCAGAACGTCCCCCGCGACCGCGATCTTCAGAATCAGCGTTTTGCCCTCTTTCGATATGCAGGAAAGTTTGACCCGTCCAGTACAGAGCACGAAAACACCGCTCACCGGCGTATCTTCCTCAAAAATCCTGATACCGGACTCAAAGCCGGCAGGCATTCCCAGAGAGTCGAAATCGGCCAGTGCCTCCGGATCCAGATTGCAAAACATGCGCTGGGAGCGATGCGAACAGTGCAGACAATCGCGCAAGGATCGAAAAATGGATGTGGAGGGCATCGAGATTGGTACCTCTTACTGTCTGCGCTTCCCGTCAGGACGCGATAAATTGCGGGGTCAACGATGTTCTCAGCTTCTCACATACGGAACAACGCCGCCTGAAAGCCAGGAAATAAACTAGCTTTCCGGGGGCCGAGGCCCGAGATTAGAGCGGTCTATGCTCCCATTGCTCCATTTCAGCCACGGCAGGTCGCGCAAAACGAAGAGCCTGTCCGCTCAGGTATTTCCCTGGCGGACAGGCTCTTTGCGTTTCTGGAAACGGCCTTATACCTTCGCTTCGAGATCCGTGATCACATCAAAGAACCGCTGATCCAGCCGGCGGTTGGTGGCAATCGCTTCCTTGATGGTGATGTCCGTGATGTCCGTCCCCTTCAACACTGCGATTCGGCCCCACTTCTTCTCGTGAACCATGTCGATAGCGTGCAGCCCGTAGCGCTGACCCAGCAGCCGGTCATAAGCCGTCGGAGAGCCCCCGCGCTGCGTGTGCCCCAGGTTCACCGAGCGCGTCTCGAAGCCCGTCTTCTCTTCGATCAGCGAAGCCAGCGCCTCGCCGATTCCGGAGAGCCGCGCATGGCCGAATGAATCTACGGCAGCCGTGCTGGTTACCTGACCAACGCTCGGCAGATGGCATCCCTCGGCCACGACCACCAGGCCGTAAGTCTTGCCGCGATCGTAGTTGTACTTGAGCAGCGCCGAAACATGATCGATATCGATTTCCTTCTCGGGCACCAGCACCACATCCGCTCCGCCGGCCACACCAGCAGCATAGGCGATCCAGCCTGCGTCGCGGCCCATCACTTCAATCACCACAACGCGGTTGTGGGAGTCCGCCGTTGTGCGAATGCGATCCACAGCCTCAGTGGCAATCGAGACTGCGGTGTCGAATCCGAAGGTCGCGTCGGTGCCGTTAATGTCGTTGTCGATGGTCTTGGGCACGCCCACGCCGGGGATTCCGGCGTCTGTAAGCGCCAGCGTGACGGACTGTGTATCGTCGCCGCCGAGTGCAATCAGCGCATCAATCTTGTTGGCCTTCAGCACCGCTTCAACCTGCTCGATGCCGCCAGGAATCTTCTTCACATTGGTCCGCGAAGAGTGCAAAATCGTTCCACCCTGCAGTTGAATGCCGTCTATCCGCTCCAGCGTCAGCGGAATCCACTTGTTATCCAAAACCCCGCGCCAGCCATTCAAAAAGCCGACAAACTCATCGCCATACTTGTTGATTCCCTTCTTCACCGCGGCATAGATCACCGCATTCAATCCAGGGCAGTCTCCGCCACCCGTCAACAGCGCAACTCGCATCGCTTCATCTCCTGAGAATTCGGTCTGCTGTGCGCGAATCTCCGTGCACACGCCAAACCGTCCATCGACAGTGTACCCGCTCAATTTCGTTGACCTGCCAAGAACTGAGGCTCATCTGCCCCAAAGCGCCTGCGCCACGACGCAAAACAGGCCCTCCGAAGAGAGCCTGTCCTTATGCGCAAAATCAAGATGCGCAAAATCTTTGTTCACGCGTTACCTGGGTCCATGCGGGGCTTCATGTCCGTGCGCATCATGCATGGCTTGACCATGAAATTGAGCCCTATGATCGACAGGGTGCTCGCCGCGCGCGGGCATCGGTCCGTGATATCCCTGCCGGTAGTCCAAACGATGATCCACATGGCCATAGAAACCATTCGGCCCATGGAACCAGGGTCCAGCACCGATGAACAAGCCGCCTGAGAACCACTCAGGACCGTAATATCCGTCCGGAGCGCAGTTGTAAGGGGGTTCCTCATAGTATCCGTATGGGCATACAGGAGCAGCGCCAATCTGCACCGCAACCTGAGCTGGTGCGCTGGAGCCAGCCACGGTAAACAAGCCCGCAGCCACAGTAGACATCAAAAAGTACTTCAAAGCATGCATAGTTTTTTTTCACCTCAAGTCATTGGAATGTGTTCCGTGAGAGATTGGTTGTTTAGATTCTGAAAATCAACACGTCCGGAACCGGACATTCATTTGCAAAACCGGACAGGACTTCAATCGATGCTGCTCATGCATTCTCCCCCTAACTCGTTTCCTGGCAGCCCCTTCCGTCAAGATCGACGTGCGCTGAATCTGGCCCTTCAATTGCTCAATACGCCGCTGGAAGCTCGAATATCGGAGGCAAATCATGGCGAATTTTGAACGCATTCGGGACATAATCTCCGGGCCGATGAGCCCTGAGATCATTCAACAGCGCTCCTTAGCCGGTTGGCAGATGGTTTCGATTGAATGGCGGAGGGAACTGCCCGACTCGGAAACTCCCTCCGACGGCGCATACGGCGAAGATGTTCCCTACGGCCTCCGCATCTCCGACGATGGACTGCGGCTCGAAGTACACCCCGTCGAAAACCACGCGCTCATGCTCATGATGGAACTGCTCGGCCAGGATTTCTCCTATTCGGCCATCGTGAGCGACCTCAACGAAAAAGGCTTCCGCACGCGCTCGGGCCAGCCCTGGAGCCGCGTGGCGGTATTCAATATGATGCCGCGCCTTATCGAGGTAGGCCCACGGCTGTTCGCTTCAGAAGAATGGAAGGCTCAACAGCCGGCGCGGCTGGCAGGCGGGCGGACGGGACCTCAGCTCTCCTGAGGTTCCGAGCTCGATTCGACTCGGATTCGTCTGGCCATCATTCTCAAAGCCGTTATTTCAGCTCTTCGCCTTTGCACGCTGCGTGTTGGCATTGGCAAGTGAGTTCGGTGATATTTTTTGCGGATTCGCATCTCTCGCTGCAGAATTTTTTGCCTTCCGGAGCCAGGCAGCTACATGCGGCGTGAGCGCATTTCTTCGATGTTGTCATCACAATCTCCCCTTTCAACGGATTGAATCAGCCGATATCCGCGGATCGCAAGCAGCTGCAAGAAATCTGCAGTGAGGAGTGCGGAATCACGCCGATCCTTCCGACAGGCATTCTCACATCGCCCAGGTCTGCGCGCTGCCTCTTCTTGCTCAGGTCATAATTTAAGATTCATATCAAGTAATTCGCCAGGCAACTCGTCGAGCGCTAATGCACCAGAACCCTGAAGTTCTCCAGGTGCTGGTCGCGACGATGTTCCATTAGGTCCGACCCTCCGGTTAGTTTCGCAGGAAGTGTGGCATTAGTAACATCCTGATTCTAAAGGAATAGTGTTTAATAGGCCTTATGCCCCAAACCGGAAGCTTCGTACTTTTGCTGTTCGTTCTGGCAGTTGCCGCCATCCTGCTGGTAGTTTTGCAGCTGACGCGGCTTGGGTATCTGGTTCGAACATCCATCCCGGACCGTCCGCGGCGGCGTCTCTTTCTGGCGTGGGTCGCCTTCTTCGTCACTTTTCTCAGCGTGCGGCTGCTGGTTTCCTTTGTCGTTAAAGGGGATGGCCCATTCAATTGGGTGATGATGGGCGGCAGGCACATTCACCACCTGGTTTGGGGAATCCTCATCCTGCTGATGGTCGGCTACGGCTGGCTGCTCGATCTTGGTCGCGCACACTCGCCTCTCTCCATCCTGCTCAGCCGCATCATGTGCATTGCTTATGGCATGGGCGCAGCGCTCACGCTGGACGAGTTTGCCCTCTGGCTCAACCTCGACCCAGACGTCTACTGGGTCAAGACCGGCGGCCGCCTCAGCATCGACGCAGTGGTGCTCTTCGGATCGGTGCTGATGATCGGCGCGTGGGGCGCGCCATTTTTCCAATCCCTCAAAAAGCTCTGGACCAAAGGCGGTACGCTTCGTCATCGCATGGTCAAGCCTATGCGCCGCGTGACGTGGCCTCGTCGGCGTAAAGGCCCGCGATCAGCTCCCCGTATCGCTCCGTAATGATTCGCCGCTTCAGCTTCATGCTCGGCGTAAGCTCGCCCGTATCGAGCGCCCATTCATCGGCAACCACGCGAAACCGCTTCATGGTTTCGAAGTTGGAGAGAGTCGAGTTCACCTTGCTCACGATTTCGTCGTAGAGCGCGATCACTTGCGGCTGAGCCACTAGCTCCCGCCGTGTCAGCGCACCGATCCCGTTCTGGCGCGCCCAATCCTCCAGCGCTGCGAAGTTGGGCGACAGTATCACAGAAACAAACTTATGCTTATCGCCCACCAGAGCCGCCTGCGCGACAAGGAGATTTGTTTTCAGCTTGCTCTCGATGGGCTGCGGAGCGATCAGCTTGCCTCCGGAAGTCTTCAGCAACTCCTTCTTGCGATCCGTGATGTACAAGAACCCATCGCCGTCGATCTTCGCAATGTCACCGGTGTAGAACCACCCATCGTCATCAAAGCTCTCGCTTGTCGCTACCAGTTTTTGCCAATATCCCTGGAAGATGCCTGGGCCGCGGACAAGTAGTTCGTCATCCTTAGCCAGCTTGCATTCCACATTGGGCAGCGGCTTGCCCACTGAGCCCATCCGATGCACCGACGGCGTATTGATCGCTATCACTGGAGAGGTTTCCGTCAGTCCGTACCCCTCAAGCACTGAAATCCCCACCGAAGCAAACCAGTTTCCGGTATCGATCCCCAGAGGCGCGCCACCGGAAATGAAGCTCTTCACCCGTCCGCCAAACGCTTCTGCGATCTTCGAGTAGACGAGTTTTTCCGCTAGTCTCCACCTCAGCGACGCCGGCCGGTTGCCTTCATGGATTGCGTCTCTGAATCCAGCGCCCAGACGCACTGCCCAGGCCAGAATTTTCGCCTTCATCGGCGACGCAGCCGACTTGCCCTCGACGCCCTGGCGGATCTTTTCGTACACTCGCGGCACGCCTACGAGCACCGTCGGCCTCACCTGCTTCATCGTCGCAGGGAGCCTGTCAAACTGCGGACAATATGCCACCTGAGCGCCAAAGAAAAACATGGCGTAATCCAGTGCTCGCGCAGTAATGTGCGAGAGCGGCAGGTAGGAGATCGATGAATCCTGCGGCCCAAAGCCGAAATCACGCGTGGCAAAGCTGGTATTGGAAGCGAGGTTGCCGTGCGTCAGCATCACGCCCTTGGGCTCGCCCGTTGTGCCGGAGGTGTAGATCAGCGTGGCCAGATCCGTTGGCTGCACCGAACCCGCGAGAGCGTCAAAGTCCGGATCGCGCCCTGTATCGCGGTTAGCCGAACTGCCATCGGCCTCGCGCAACAGCGTCGCAAACATTACCGCGTCCGCCGGTCCTGCATTTTCAAACATCCCCGCGGAATCCATCATGACCACATGCTCCAGCGGGGTATTCGCCTGAACAGCGGCAACCTTGTCATACTGCGCCCGCGTGGAAACCACGATGATTCGCGCACCTGAATCGCGCAGCAGCTCGCCGATCTGCTCCGAAATCAGCGTTGGATAGATCGGTACATCCACGGCGCCAATCGCAAGCACGGCAAAGTCGGTAATCGCCCACTCCCAGCGATTCTCGCTGATGATCGCGATGTGATCCCCGCGCTTGATTCCCCAATTCAGAAAAGCCTTCCCCAGCGCCCGTACACGGCTGTAAATCTCCGCTGAAGAAATACCCTTCCACGCTCCAGCCTCATCCTGCCAGAGCATCGCGTCCGGCCGCTTCGACGCAGCCACTCGCAAGAACAGTTCATTCACTGTTCGAATATCCGAAAAGCGGCCTCCAGACTGCCCCTGTTTCGCATCCGAAATCATTGCGCCCTTACTCGTTGCGTACGTCTCGCTCATAGCTCTACAATCCCACCCAACTTAATCTCGCTCGTGAAGCAGGCAACGTGCAAGTGTAGCAGCGGCAACCAGTCCCGCGTAAGCGCCACCAGTTCACTTCCACCACTCCGACCGCACCTCGACTCCATCAACCACCTCAGTCGGCAAACCCGGCTGCGGCGACCAAATCTTCAAACCTTGCTCGGCAAATATCCGCCGGATCGGCTGCCGCCACGCATGAAGCGCCAGATCGAACAATCCCCAGTGAATCGGCATCAGCAAACCTTGGCTGCCTAACTCCTTGAACATCCGAACGGCGCCATCCGGCCCCATATGAATCTCAGCCCAGAGCGGGTTAGACGCCCCAATCTCCAGCATAGTCAGATCGAACGGTCCATATGTACGCCCAATCTCCGCAAATCCCGCCCACTCCCCGGAATCCGCGCCGTAGTAGACCCTATGTTCTGGGCCGGCCAGCACAAACGAAGCCCAAAGCGTCTCAAATCGATTCAGCAGGCTGCGGCCTGAAAAGTGCCGCGACGGCAGCGCGGTAATCTCCACCGCGCCCACCCGCACGCTGTCCGTCCAGTCCATCTCTGTGATCTTTGCAGGATCGACTCCAAAGCCACTCAGAATATTTCCCACCCCTAGCGGCGTAAGCCAGCGCGCTCCGGCAATAGCCTCCATCCCCGCAAGTCGCGCTATCGTACCCGCTCCGAGATGGTCATAATGGTCATGCGAAACCAGCACCACATCCACGCGAGGCAGCTCTTCCAAAGCCAGCGGAGCGGAGAAGAACCGCTTCGGACCAGCCCACTGCATCGGAGCAGCCCGCTCGTCCCACACCGGGTCCACCAGTACGCGGACTCCATCGATCTCTATCAGCATTGCCGAGTGACCCATCCAGGTTACGCGCAGCCCTGTCGCCGGTGCAGTCTCAAAGACCCGCGCATCCGTGCGGAAAGGCCCCAAAGGCTGCTTTGGCGTCCGCTCTTCCTTGTTGGTCAGATACCGCCGGAGCACCCGAACCATCGTCCGCCAGTCGCCCACACTGGTCGGCACTGGATTCTGAAACTTCCCATCAACCCGCTGCGCCCGCTTGATCATCGCCATCTAAATGCAAATACCTCAATTAAGATGGTCTCACCTCGAATCAGGATCGACCCCTGTCACACTCCGTTCAAACCCTTTCGCTCTGTCCAGGAACCAGGACGGGACAAGCAGCGGCCACGGAGCCAACTTTCAAGAAATTACGGCCGTTCACACCCAGCAGGGCTGCAAAACGATTTTGCCATATGCCCAGGCATATGCCAGATTTTCACCAATGCACAAAGGACCCTAATTCTCAGCAAACCCAACTCAAAGATAGATAAAGACATACATCAAATTCGCTTGACACGTCCGAAGCAGGACAACAAGTCGAAATTGTTCTACGTGGAACAATCGTTGTTCCACACCAGAACTCTGCTGGATGGCGCAGGGAGTAACGGTTAACATAGGGCATCAATATGAGCACCGCCGCACAACCCGAAGCAACCAGCACACCCACTCCGCTCTCCATGCGCGAAGTGCTGCGCTTTACCACCATGCGCCGGCTCTGGTACGCCCAGATCGTCTCCAACTTTGGCGATTTCCTCGCGCTCTTCGCCGTCATTGGAGTACTCACCTTCAAACTTCATGCCACCGCGCAGCAGGTCACCGGCGTACAAATCTCGTATCTCGTGCCCATCGCCATCCTGGGGATTCTCGCCGGAGTCTTTGTCGACCGCTGGTCCCTCAAGCGCACCCTGGTTTCAAGTGACGTCATCCGCGGATTGCTCTGCCTGCTTCTGCTCGTGTCCACGCAGATCTGGCACTTCTACGCGATCCTTGCCGCCATCAGCGTTGTCTCCAGCTTTTTCGGGCCAGCCCAGGGCGTGGTGATACGAGAAACCGTACCGTTCCACGGCCTCCGCTCTGCCAATTCCCTCATGCAGACTGTCATGTTCAGCATGAGAATCGTCGGCCCGTCCGCCGCCGGTCTGCTTGTCGCCAACTTCGGCCCCAACGTCTGCTACTGGCTGGACGCCGTCAGCTTCTTCGCCTCTGCGAGCTTCATCGCCTCCACCGTCATCGAGCGCAGCGCCCAGGTACACAAGCACACCGCCGCGGAAGACAAGGGGGCAGTCGCCAAAGTGCTCCACGACATGCAGCAGGGAATGAACTTCATTCTCCATCACGCGGGACTGCTCTTTGTTGTGCTGGCCATGGCCGCGGGTATGTTTGTCATCGGTTGCTTCGGACCGCTCATCGCAGTCTACGTCCGAGACTCCGTCCACGCCGCGACCGCAATATACGGCATCGCGAGCGCGATGATCGGCGTCGGCATGTTGGTAGGCGTCAACGCGCTCAACAAATACGGCAAGAGCATTCGGAACACAACACTGGTCTACTCGGGCCTCCTGGGCATCGCTGTCGGTCTCATATTGCTCTGCCTTCTCACCCGCATCTGGAGCACCCTGCTGGGCGACTTCTTCATCGGCTGCTCGGTAGCCGGCATCATCATCCCTGCCCAAACCCTGATGCAGCAGGAGACCCCTCCGGAACTGATGGGGCGCGTCGGCAGCACCTTCATGTCCAGCGTCTTTACCGCCCAAATCCTGGGACTGCTCGTCAGCGGAGCCCTGGCTCAGTTCACCAGCGTAAGAAACGTCTTCGCCCTCTGCGCGGCGATGCTCGTGCTGCTGACGCTGGCAGGCAAACTCTGGATGGAACCCAAGCAAGCGAAAGCCTAAGCTCGAACCGCCTCATCCACGATTACGCGAATCCCTGCGATATTCGGCAGCAGACTCTCGGCAAATCCATGCCGCTCCTGTAAATATTGCGGAGTATTGTAAGAAACCCAAACCTTCCCGTCGGCATCTTCCCAGACCAGCACCTTCAGCGGAAGATCAAGCGCAACCGTAGGAGCAGACAGCATCAGCGGTGTTCCAGCTTTGGCGTTCCCAAAGATCAGCAGCTTCGTCGGCTTCATCTCCAACCCAAGCGCAGCCGCTCCGCCGCTGTGGTCGATGCGCGCCAGCACTGGAATCCCCAGCGACTGCAACACCGCTCCCAACCGCTCCAGCGTCTCATCCACGCAGTATGGACTGCTCCGATGCAGCATGCCCTTATCAGGCAACTCCGGCATAACTCACCTCAAGCCCAATCTACGCCATCTGCTCATACTTTGGGAGTTAGCCGGATCAGATTTTTCGCCAGCTTGTCCCATTGAGTCAGCAGCACTAAGCCGCACGAGCTCGCCGTCTTGGCCACATGCAGCTCAACCAGTTCATAGATCGACTTCTGCGCGGTAAAGTCAAGATCGTTAAAGCGCTCAGCGACAAGAAAGTCCTTGTGATACAGGCCTTTCTCGATAAATGCAGCCTTGTCATCGTAGATCCAAGCCAGGCCGCCGGTCATGCCTGCGCCGAAGTTGATGCCGGCGTCACCCAGCACGACCACCAGCCCGCCGGTCATGTACTCGCAGCCGTGATCGCCCACGCCCTCCACAATGGCCAGCGCGCCGGAGTTGCGCACTGCAAAGCGTTCGCCCGCTCGTCCAGCCGCATAAAGCGCGCCTGAAGTAGCGCCATAAAGCGCCACATTTCCCAGAATCACATGCTCCGTACTTTGCCGCGCGGCTCGCCCTTCGCCGCGCAGGATAAGCTCTCCGCCGCACAAGCCCTTGCCTACAAAGTCGTTCGCCAAACCGGTAAGCTTCAGCGTCATGCCCGGAACAGCAAAGGCTCCGAACGATTGCCCGGCCACGCCCTTCAAGTCGAATTGAAGAGCGGACCCGGAAGCCGATGGATTATTGGTGTGAAAGTGCGCGATCTTCCCTGCCAGCCTCGCGCCGACGGTGCGATCTTCATTGGTAATCGTTGTGGTCAAAGAGTACGGCTGGTTCGACTTATATGCAGCAAACGCCGGCTCTACCCAAGCCTCATCGAGCGCGGGATGCTCTTCTGGGCGGTCGTTGCGATTTCCCTGCCACCGAATCGGAGTCTCCGGATCTTGCATCAGTTCCGCCGCGCCCAGGACCGGAGCCAGATCGAGATGACCATCAAAGCGTACCTGCTCCAGCAGATCCGTACGGCCCGTAGCCGCAGCCAATGACGGCAGGCCGAGCGACGCCAGCAGTTGCTGCAACTCATGCGCGAGCTCATCGAAAAAGCGGACAACATGCTCGGGCTTACCGCGGAACTTCGCGCGCAACTCGGGCTTCTGTGTGGCGATGCCGGTGGGACAGGTATTCAGGTGGCACTGCCGCGCCATGTCGCAGCCCAGCGCCACCAGGACTGAGGTTCCAAATGCAAACTCGTCCGCCCCGAGCAGCGCAGCAATCAAGATGTCCCGCGCCGTGCGCAGGCCGCCGTCGGTACGCAAGCGCACGCGTCCACGCAAGCCGTTGAGGATCAGCACCTGCTGCGCCTCAGCCAATCCCAACTCCCAAGGATTGCCCGCATACTTGATGCTCGAAAGCGCAGAAGCTCCAGTGCCGCCGGTGTGCCCGGCAATCACGATGTAGTCCGCATAGGCCTTTGCTACGCCCGCTGCGACAGTCCCTACGCCGCATTCTGAAACCAGCTTTACCCCCACGGCCGCGCGCGGATTGACACGCTTCAAGTCGTAGATCAGCTGTGCCAAATCCTCAATCGAATAAATGTCATGGTGAGGCGGCGGCGAAATCAATTGCATACCCGGCTGGGCATGACGCAAGCGCGCAATCAGCTCCGTCACCTTGTGCCCTGGAAGCTGGCCGCCCTCGCCCGGCTTCGCGCCTTGAGCGATCTTGATTTCAATCTCCTCGGCATGAACCAAGTACTCAGCCGTAACGCCAAACCGCGCGCTGGCCACCTGCTTGATCTTGTTGTTCAGCAGTGACGGCACGCCGTTGTTATCCGGGTAGACAGCGGGGTCTTCGCCGCCTTCGCCTGTGTTGGAACGCGCGCCGAGCAGATTCATCGCCTGAGTAATGGTCTGATGAGCCTCTGGCGAAAGCGACCCAAAGCTCATTGCCGATGCGATGAAATTCTTGACCAGACTTCCGGGCGCTTCCACCGTTTCGATAGCCAATTCCGGTCCCGCAGGCCGAATCTCCAACAGATCCCGCAGAAAAGCAGGCTGCGGTTCCGTGGCCTGCGTCGTAAACGCCGACCACGGAGTAAGCGCAAGAGCCGCGCCCTGCTTGGTGGAACCCATCGCCGCCTGCAAAGCTCGCACAGTCTGTGGCTGCCAGGCGTGAGATTCTGCCTCATCGGCTTTGCGGAAGCGGACAAAACCGTAGTCGGGCAGGTCTTTCACAGCCGCAGGCGCGATTGCTGTGGCAGCTACCAGCGTGCCGCCGTCCTGATTGGATTCAGAGCCTTCGGACATGCTGCCGGAAGACGGCAGTTCACGCCACAATTGCCGAACGCTTTTTTCAATCTCGCCAAAACCTACGCCCGAGAGCGGCGAAGGCGTGCCCACGAAGCACTTGGCAATCACCTCGTCCGACAGGCCGAGCGCATCAAAAAGATGCGCGCCGCGGTAGCTGTCAACCACGCTTATGCCCATCTTGGACATCACTTTAGCCAACCCAAGTTCAAACGCATGGAGCGTATTGGCCTCGCCGTTTTCAGGCGTGAGCACCCGCGCCGTTTCGAGAGCCAGCCACGGACAGACCGCTCCTGCGCCCATGCCCAGCAGCACGGCCAAATGGTGAATGTCGCGGCAGTCTCCGGCCTCGATGGCCAATCCAACCTCGGTGCGGACACCTGAGGAGATAAGCGTGCGATGCACCGCGCCCAAAGCCATCGCCATCGGAATCGGTAATGCTGTGGATGATGCGGAGCGATCCGTGAGCAGCAAGACCATTGCATGGTCGGCAACCAGTTCGACCGCACGACGTGTCAATCTGTCCAAAGCCGCTTCGAGCGATTCATCGGGAGAAAAGACGCAATCCAGAGTCTCCAGCGGAAGCGCGCCGGCAAGCGGATGTTCTTTGGCCTTGAGGGCCTGCATCTGCGCCAGAGAAAGGAGCGGCGAGCGCAGCGACAAACCGGGTAACGCCTCATGCGGTTCAAAAATATGCGGCCAAGGCCCAAGCCGGGTATGCATCTGCAAGACAACTGCCTCGCGCAGCGGATCGATAGGCGGATTCGTCACCTGAGCAAAGCGCTGCCGGAAAAATGCATAAACCGGACGCGGAGCGCGCGCCAGCGGAGCTAGCGGCGTGTCGTCGCCCATCGACCAGACAGCCTCCTTGCCTTCCGCAGCCATCGGCGCGAGAATCATCCGCACCTCTTCGCGCGTGTATCCAAATCGATGCTGAAGCCGGTTCAACTCCGCTGGGTCCAATGGCGCGACCGTCTCGTCGAGAACGATCAGCGGTGTATCGCGCTGGACCAGATCCTGATAGCGGTTGTTTTGATCGAAACGCGCAAGAAGCTCGTCATTTTCGAGGAATTCGTGCGTTTCCAGATCCACCATGATCATTTGACCTGGGCCAAGCCGGCCAGAATGGAGAATGCGCTCGGGATCCATATCCACGAGTCCCGCCTCAGAACCAGCAACTACCAGGCCATCCTCATCAACCGCAAAACGGCACGGACGAAGCCCATTGCGGTCCAGAATCGCGCCCACCTGGCGACCGTCGGCAAACGACAGCGCGGCCGGGCCATCCCACGGCTCGACGCAATCGCCCGTATATTGCAGAAAAGAAGATTGGTTGCCGTGATTTGCAGGTGGAACCAGCATACGCAGAGCTTCCGCAACGGTGCGGCCATTCATCGCCAGCAATTCAACAACTTCATCCAGCGAGGTCGAGTCGGATCCGCCCTTGGTCAGTACCGGGTGCAGGTCAAGCGAAAGCGTGGCCGCGCGTGCATCCATGCGCGAGCGATTACCCCAGATCGTATTGATTTCGCCGTTGTGCGCCAGCGTGCGGCAGGGCTGTGCACGATCCCAACTGGGCAGCACGTTGGTGGCGTAGCGCTGATGAAAAATGGTGAACGGAGTAACGAAGCCGGGATCGGAGAGATCGGGATAAAACTGCGGAAGCAAACGCCCCGCGCACAAAGCCTTATAGATGATGGTGCTCGACGAGATTGAACAAACGTAGCCCGGCAGAGCAGAGCGCTCAAACTGCTTACGCACAAGGTAAAGACGGCGATCGAAATCTGTTGAATCCTCGGCAGTTACCAGCACGTGCCAGATATTTGGCAGCGTCGAACCGGCAATGGACCCCAATATCTGCGGACAAATCGGCACCGGACGCCAGCCGAGCAGCTTGATCTGCTGAGCAGCGAAAGCAGTCTCCAACTCCGCGCGCGAGGCCAGCGCCTCTCCGTCAAGAAACACAACGGCTACGCCGAGTGGCTTGTCGTGCTCCAGTTCAATTCCCATTGACAGCAGCAACAGGTCGCGCGGAATCGCAGTCATCACGCCAACGCCATCGCTGGATTTACCATCCGCAGCCACGGCGCCGCGATGCTCGAGACGGGCCAGCGCGGTAAGCGCGTGGTTCAGAATCGTGTGCGAGGGCTCACCGGATAGCTGTGCGACAAAGCCCACACCGCAGGAATCCTGGTCGAAGCGCGAGTCGATAAGATTAGGAAAAGAATGGAGATCACGCCCGGAAGGCGGGGTGATGCCATGCTCTGCAGCGCCGTGCTGGCTTCGAGTATCAGAATGAAGACGGAAGCGATCCATACGTAACTATACGACCTCATGAAATAAGAAATCCACATGGGATTTGACGAGTGGCAAGAAAGACTGCTAGGGAACTTCCGGCAGGGAGTTCCTGAAAACCTCTGCCGGCGGCGGACCATGAAGAAAGAGAAGAAAGAAGTGGAACTGCTTTGCATATTTATACAAACTGTCGTATATTTATGCAAGCGCGGTTCCCGTATGGGGGCCGCGCTTTCGATTTGCTCTCCGGCGAAATCCACCGGCCGGCATACCCAGCTTACGGAGTGGAAACGCCGAAATGAAACTCGAACGCCACAATGCGATACAGGAGCTGGTCGGCAACTCCCTAATTCAGAGTCAGGATGATCTGCGCCGCAAGCTGCGCCGTCGCGGCTTTGCTGTGACGCAGGCGACGCTATCCCGCGATCTCCACGAACTGCAGCTGTTCAAAGGCCCAGCGGGCTACGGCCTTCCAAACGGCAACGGCAATGGAAATACCCCAGGATTGGCCGTGGAAGACGATGACAGCCCGCCTACCGTGGCTGAAGTGCTGGAGACATTTGGCCTCCGCAGCAGGCAGGCGATGAACCAGGTCGTGATTGGTACAGTGATGGGTGGAGCGCAGCCGGTGGCCGCCGCTCTCGATTACGAACAATGGCCGGAGGTGGTGGGCACCATCGCCGGCGACGATACGGTGCTGGTCATCTGCCCGGACCTGCGGCGAGCAGCCGAGGTCCAAGCCAAATTAAGAAAGATATTGGAATCATGAGCACAGCAGTTCAAACAGCCGTAGTAGGCGTAACTGGATACGCAGGAGCAGAGCTGGCGAGGCTCCTGGTGCGCCATCCTCGACTCAAGGGCGCTACGCCCATATTTGCCGGCCGCATGAACGCCAGCCCGGACGTGCATGACCAGGCTCGCGGCGGAGTGACGCTATCTGAGATTCACCCGCAATTACAGGACAGCCATGGCACCGGTTCGCTGCGCGTGCAGCCGTTCTCATGGGAACTGCTCGAAGACCTCGGCGTAGAAGTGCTATTCCTGGCGACACCACATGAACTTTCCCGCGAGGCCGTACCTGAGGCACGTAAGCGCGGCCTGCGAGTCATCGACCTCAGCGGCGCATGGCGCCTTGAGGAAGCTACCAACCGGGCCGTCTATCGATTTGAGGATGAGGGCTCGGCAACAGCCCTGGCAACACAGGCCGAAGCAGTGTATGGTATGCCGGAGTTGCATCGCCACGCGATCCGCGAAGCTGGCCTCGTGGCTAATCCCGGATGCTACGCGACGTCGGTGATCCTTGCGCTGAAGCCGCTTTTGGCGGCGGGCCTGGTCGACTTGAGTCACGGAATTATTTGCGATTCGAAGAGTGGCGTAAGCGGAGCCGGCAAAGCGCCGGTAGCGAAAACGCATTTCATGTACGCTGCGGATAACTTGTCCGCATACGGAGTCTTTTCGCATCGCCATACGGGCGAGCTATTGGAGCAGTTAGAAGTAGATGGCGAGACTCTGACATTTACTCCACACCTGCTGCCGATTCCTCGCGGCATTCTGTCGACGATCTATGTGCGCTTTGTTGAGCCACAGACGAATGCCTCGATTGAAGCCTGCTATGGAGATTTTTTCAAAGGCAGCCCGATGGTTCGTTTGTACGGCACCACGCTGCCGCAGATTCAGTATTCCGTTCGCACATGCTATGCGGACATTGGCTTCAACTTGTCTAAGGATGGGCACAGGGCAGTGATTGTGAGTTGCCTCGATAATCTGCTGAAGGGCGCTGCAGGGCAAGCGGTGCAAAATCTGAATGTGATGCAGGGCTGGGGCGAGGCGGAGGGTCTGGAATGAAGTATGTGATCAAGCTGGGCGGAGCAGGCCTCGAAAATCCCACGCTGCTGCAAGGCTGCGTGCGCGCCATCGCCGATCTTGTGCGCGATGGAAACCAAGTGGCAGTAGTGCATGGCGGCGGCATTCAACTCACGAAAACGCTGGCGCAGTTGGGCAAGAAAAGTGAGTTCATCAACGGACTTCGCGTCACCGATGCTGAGACGCGCGACGCCGCATTGATGGTGCTCGCAGGACGCGTCAACAAAGGCCTGGTCGCCGCATTCGGATCGGTCGGACAGCCCGCAGTCGGGCTATCCGGCGGAGATGGCTTGATGTTTCGCGCCCGCAAGAAACACACTGAACATGATCTCGGATTTGTCGGCGAAATTGCCGCAAGCGATCCTCGCTGGATCGAGACGATTTGGCAGTTGCATGGCGTGCCGGTAATCTCATCCATGGCGCTCGGCTTCGATGGCGAGTACTACAACATCAACGCCGATGAGATGGCCGCTGCCTGCGCCACAACCTGCCGCGCCGATGCGCTCGTGTTCTTAACGGACGTGCCGGGGGTGCGCGCCGCTAATGGCGAAGTAATGCGCTGGCTGAGCATCGATCAGATTGCAGAGATGGCGAAGTCGGCAGTCATCTCCGGCGGAATGCTGCCCAAGCTGAGTGCCTGTCGCGAAGCGCTGCTGCATGGTGTAAAACGTGTGCGCATTCTGCCTGCGGAGGCTGCAAGTGTGTTGCCCGATCTGTGCACCTCGCGCGTAGCACAGGGCACGGAAGTCATGGTAGCTTAGCGGCTGGTGAAGGAAAGGAAATGGCAATGAAACTCGAAGCGATTCGCGCGGCTGAGGCGCGACTTTTACTTCCTACTTACGATCGCAATCCCCTGCTCTTTGAGCGTGGCGAAGGTGTGTATCTCTTCGACGAAAACGGCGATCGTTATCTCGATCTGTTGAGTGGCATCGGGGTGAATGCGCTGGGCTACGGCCATCCCGCGATTGAAGAAGCGATCACGCGCCAGAGCCGCGCGCTGATTCACACTTCCAATTTGTACTTCCATGAGGGGCAAGCCGAACTGGCGCTACGCCTCACCGAGCACACTGGCCTTGACCGCGTTTTCTTCGCCAATACCGGCACCGAAGCATGGGAAGCCGCGCTGAAACTCTCGCGCGCTCATGCGGGCTTGCTGCGTTCAGAAGGAGTGCAGATCGGCACCAGATTTCTCGCGCTCGATCAGAGCTTTCACGGCCGCACCTTCGGGTCTGTCTCGACGACCTACAAGGCTAAGTACCGCGAGCCATTTGGGCCTGTCGTGCCTGGAGTGGAGTTTGTTCGCTTCAATGATGGGTCTGATCTTCGCGCTAAATTTTCATCTGAAGTTTGCGCGATCCTTGTAGAGTCGATTCAAGGCGAGGGTGGCATTCGTCCGTTATCGCAGGAGTTCTTTGCCGCGGCTCGCCAATTGACCGAAGCGACCGGCGCATTGCTAGTGGTGGATGAGATTCAGGCAGGCATGGGACGCACCGGCAAGTGGTGTGGGTATCAGCACTATGGCATTCGCCCCGATATCACCACGCTTGCAAAGCCCCTCGCGGGTGGTATTCCGCTCGGCGCTACGGTGTGTACTGAAGAAGTGGCGCGCGCCATCCATCCCGGAATGCACGGGACTACCTTCGGCGGCGGACCGCTGGCCTGCGCGGTGGCGATTGCCGTCATTGATACTATCGAGCGCGAGGGATTGCTGGATCACGTGACGGAAGTCGGCGACTACTTCCAGAACCAATTGCGTAGCCTTGCGAAGAAGCACGAAGCCATCGTAGATGTGCGCGGCAAAGGGCTCATGGTTGCCGCTGAAGTTGACTCGGCCGAGCTGGGCAAGCACACAGTGCAACAGATGCTGCAGCGCAAGATTCTCATCAACTGCACAAGCGATACGGTGCTGCGCTTCTTGCCTCCGTTCATCCTCGAAAAGGCTCATGTAGACGAGGCTA
>Ga0302325_10013366_pt1 | contig 17509 bp, 11 predicted proteins | sample Palsa_T0_2_FD_201948 | JGI IMG/M metagenome (GOLD analysis project Ga0302325, IMG submission 201948) | Peat permafrost microbial communities from Stordalen Mire near Abisko, Sweden - Palsa_T0_2 | ecosystem: Environmental > Terrestrial > Soil > Palsa > Peat permafrost | place: Sweden: Abisko... | reverse complement strand
GGCTGGGCGCGGGCTCGCCGGCCAGGCGCAGCAGCTTCGGCATCCGCATCCACCACAGCAGTTCTTCATACGGCTCGCAGATGAGGTACTCGTGTCCCTCGGCCTCATGCACGCCGGTCAGCCAGCGCACATCGGGATCGAGCCACAGGTCCGGCGGCAATCCAACGCGCTCAGGCACGGCATCTGGCTCCACGGCAGGTGGCTTGACCGGGCCCTCCCACTCCATCGCCGCCTCTGCCTCCAGTTCCTCGGCCTCGGACTCCTTTGCCTTCACTTCCTCGGTGCCAGTGAGCAACACCACCTTGATGCGCGCGGCGGCGTGCCAGCTCTCTTCTCCTTCAAAACCGAGCCGCGCAAAGGCATGCGCAAACGGCTCGCGCAGACGCAGACGATCAAACAAATTCAGAGCCGCGCGTTCGGGCTCCGCAGCGTCGATAGACTCGGCCAGCAGCTCCAGTACGCTCCACGCCAGCACCGGGCCCCACATCGCGGTAGCAGTGCGGCGCGGGCTGGGACTGGGCAGCACATGGCGCGCCGCACCGCTCCACGGCGCAGGCGAAAGCCCCTCAAGCGCCGGGATGCGCATGGCCGCGCGCAGCCGCTCGCGAAACGCCGGAGCCAGCGACTCGGGGCTGGCCGGCGCTTCGCCAGCCGGCCGCGGCACGCCGCCCACACCGCTGAGATATGCCTTCTGCGCGGCGGCAACGAATGCAAGCGCTCGCAGCCACGCCTGCTCAAAGAACTGCTTGCGCTGCGACTCGAGAGTGGGATCTTTTTGTGCGCCGACCGTCCGTGGATGCTCGGCCAGATCCGCAAAGACACGCACAATGCGGGAGTCAAGCTGAGCCAGCAGCGCATCGTGCACCGGCGCGAGCTCAAGCTGCACCAGAGCATCGTCCAGGCTGGGCACGCCGCGCCCATTCAGCTGATCGCAGAGCCGGTCCCACGGTTGCTGCGCCGTTGCCTCAAGCTCGCGCCAATCCAGTAACACGTGGCACTCGTAGGCATGCAATTCCAGTGTCAGGCCGCGCTCGGCCAGTTCGTTGCCACGGCGCAGATACTCAAGGCCAGTGAGCGAATCGCGATACGCCAGGATGCGATCGGCGCCAAGGCCCAGCCCTTCGCGTAGCCGCAGCTGCCGCAGCTGCCCCGTGCTCTTGTCGGCATACGCGGCAGAGAAATCGATGGTGCCCCTTGCCGTGCCATAGCGATTGTTGTAGACCACCAGCGCCGACTGATTGCCGTTGCGATTCGAATAGGCGAATACGTTCTCTTCCACCGATCCGTTGCCCTCAAAAAAATCGTAAAGCAGAAAATTGCTGCTCTCGGCAAAGAGCCATCGCCGCTTGAGCAGCGGAGCAATCTCGCGCTGATGCCGATCCACCAGGCGCTGATCGGCGTTCTCTTCGTAGCGCGGCCGCTGGTATTCCATGCCGTATTTTTCGGTGAATCCCTCGATCTGCCCGTGGCCAAACATCGGCAGCCCGGGGAGCGTAGACATCAGCGCGGCCACGCCAAAGCATTTGTCGCCGGTGCCGAACTGGTCCACGGCCGTGCGCTCATCGGGATTCGACATGAAGTTCACATAGCGCTTCATGATGTCGGGATCGAACTCCAGCGTATTCTTGATCACCGAGCGATATTCGGCGTTCTTCTCGTCGCGCATCATGTTCATGAAGGCGCTGTTGTAGACGCGATGCATGCCCAGCGTGCGCACGAAGTAGCCCTCCATGAGCCAGAAGGCCTCAGCCAGCAGCAACGTGCCGGGCACCTCCGCAGCCACGCGATCCACCACCTCGCGCCAGAATTCATGCGGCATGATGCGATTGAACTCCGCATCGGACATCGAGAACTCGGCGCGCGAAGGGATGGCGCCGCTCGATCCCTCGCCGGGAAACCAGAGCCGGTGAAAGTGCCGCTTGGCCAGCGTCATGGCCGCGTCGAAGCGGATCACCGGGAACAGCCGCGCCACGTGCAGAATGGTCTGAATCACCTGCTCGCGCACCGCCGGATTGAGGTAGTCGAGCTGCGCCGTGTCGTTCCACGGGAAGCTGGTGCCGTCGTTGCCGTGATAGATGTAGCGCGTGTCGCCGGTCATGCGATCGCGGCGGCGAAACACCACCGCGGCATCGGTCTGCTCAAAGTAGTGGTCTTCGATTTTGATTTCGACGCGCCCATCGTTCGAGAGATCCGGCCCTTCAAACCTATATGCGGGATAGGGCGAATCGGGGCGCGAGATAAACCACTCCGGATGCTCGACCACCCACGGCGAATCGATGCCCATGTGATTCGGCACCATGTCGCTGGCCAGGCGAATGCCGCGGTGATAGCACTTGTCGCGCAGGCGAATGTAGGCGCTCTCGCCGCCCAGGTCCTCTGCGATGCGATAGTCGAAGAGCGAATAGGCCGACGCAACGGCGTCTGTGTTGCCGCACAGCTGCTTGATGGTCTTCGAGGCGCGGCTGCGCTCCCAGATGCCGATCAGCCACAGCGAATTGAGCCCGCGGTCGGCCAGCGTCTGCAGCTCTTCGTCGGGAATCTCATCGAGCCGTGCGATGCTCCGGCCATATAGGCGCGAGAGCTGCGCCAGCCACACATACGTGCTCTTGGCGATCAGCACGGTGTTCGGCATCCACGCCGTGTCGGGTGAAAATTTCTCGTACTCATGCGCCGGATCGCCAAACGTCGGCACGTCGGAATGGCTCACAATCGATGGCCAGTCCTGATGGCCGCTCTCGCGCCGCCGCCGCGCCGCTGCCTCTGCCGCAGCCTGCGCCGCAGCCGACGCGGCAGCCTGCGCCTCCGCCGACGGCGGATTGAACTGCGCCCAGATGGCCAGCTCTTCCTCATGCAGCACTTCGCCGGCAACCAGCAGGTAACGCTCCATGCTGTCGCCCAGCAGCGGCTTCCATAGCGTACGAATCATGGCCAGCTGCTCGGCCAGCGAGAGCGGCGAATTCATAGCGGGCGCGCGCAGCATATCCAGCAGCGACACTGGCCTGGCATTCGCCACCGGCACCAGCGGCCGCGTGGCAAAGTAGTCCGGCAGCTGCTGCGTCACCTGCTTGTAGACCGTCTGCTCGGCCAGCGTCTTGTCTTCAAATAGCTCTTCAAACGGCTTGAACGCCTCGTTGCGGTTAGCCGTCCACAGCAGCATCATCTCTTCGAGTGCGGCCGCGCGATGAGGCACGCCGCCAGTCGCGCCTGCCAGCCATTGCCGCGCGGTCTCCTCGCCGCTTATCACCGTCGACCCGGGAAAATGCTCCACAAACGTCAGCAGCATGAGGTCGAGAGCGTCCGCGCCCACATGCGACGCGAACCAGCTCAGCGCGGCCGTCATCACCTCGGGGTCAAACTGCTCGCGATACCGCGCCATCAGCGCGTGGCTGGCCTCGTCGATCAGGCCCATGGCGTAGAGCGAGCCCGCGTGCACCGCGCGCTCCGGATGCCGCGCCGCATCGCGCACCAGGTTCATGCGGTACGCAAACTCGCGGCACGCGCGCATGCTGGCAAAGACCACATTCCCGTTAAAGGAGAACAGCGATTTGTTGAACTGGTAGCGCTCGCGCGCATCTCGCGAAATATGAAATTCCATCATCAGAGCCGTTCTCCCTATCGCCGTTCCAGGGCTGGCGCGCCAGGCTATTTTTGCAAATTACCCCATCGATATGGGCGCCCCAGGTCCCGATTTTGGGACCTGGGATCCCACAAACCTTCAAGTTCGTGCCTGCGATCCGTACAGAGCGCAACCAGAATGTAAGGTAATACGAATGAGTACACTGGCGCCAGAATCCCCAGAGGAAGTCCTCGGTTGCCCTGCCGCGCCCGCCCGTTCCTCTAGTTGCGCTGCAAGTTAAGATGCTGAATTGATCGGTAGGCGCCCGCGCCGCCCGCAGGCGTGGCATCTCAATCCTTCGCGCCTTCGCATCGGCACCAAAACATGAACCCCATCGCGACAAATTCCCACTGCACCGCCCTATAGAATCGACACCAGTGGCAAGCCCGGCATCATCTCAACCTCCGCAACCCTCGCACTCGCGCTGGGCCCGCGCGTGGCGCCTGCTGCGGCCCACCCATGCCCACTCCGCATTCTCGGCGACCGTGCTGCTGATGGTTTTTGGCCTGCTCTCGCGCATCATGGGGCTGGTGCGGGTCAAGTACATCCTCTGGCTCTTTGGCAAGGGCATGGAGGCCGACGCCCTCAACGGCGCCTTTGTGCTGCCCGACATGATCTCCTACTTCCTGGTGGGCGGTGCGGCGTCCATCACGTTTGTCACCATCCTCACGCGCTACCGCGACGCGGGCCGCGAAGAGGAGGGCCACCGCTCGCTCTCGGTGATCCTGACCACCATGTATGTGGTGCTGGGCGCGGCCATTGTGCTGGCCGAGATCGCCGCGCCCTGGTATGTGCACTGGTGGTTTCCCGGGTACGCGGCGGACAAGGCCGCGCTCTGCACGCGGCTGACGCGCATCCTGCTGCCCGCGCAACTGTTCTTCTTTGCCGGCGGAGTCTCGGGTGCGGTGCTCTTGGTGCGCAAGCAGTTCAGCGTGCAGGCGGTGGCGCCGCTCATCTATAACCTGGGCACCATTGTCGGCGGCCTGTTGCTGGTGCGGCGCATGGGCGTGTCCTCGCTGGCCATCGGGACTGTAGCCGGTGCGTTCGTCGGTCCGTTTCTGCTGAATGCGTATTTTGCCCATCGGCTGGGAGCGCGCTTTCGGCCGATATGGGACTTGAGCGACCCCGGCCTGCGCGAGTGGGTGCGGCTTTCACTTCCATTGATGCTGGGCGTCTCGCTGGTCACGGCCGACAGCTGGATCATCTCCCACTTCGCCTCGCACACGGCCGGCGCGGTCTCGCTGATGAGCTATGCCAAACAGCTCTTCACCGCGCCCATGGCGGTGCTGGCGCAAGCCGCGGGCGCAGCGTCGATGCCGTTTTTCGCGAGTTTGTGGTCGCAGGATCGCCGTTTCGAATTTGCGACCGAAGTAGCCGACTCCGTGTCGCGGGTGTCCGCAATGGGACTGCTGGTGGCCTCGGCGCTGGTGGCCATGGCCGTGCCCTTCGTCGATCTGCTCTTTGCCGGCGGCCGCTTTACCGGCGGCGATGCGCGCGAGTGCGCCGTCTACTTTGCCGTGTTCTCCGTGGCCATGTTTTTGTGGGCGGCGCAGGCCATCTACGCGCGCGCCTCTTACGCCGCGGGCAACACCATCCTGCCGATGGCCGTTGGTACGGTGGTCACCCTGGTTTCGCTGCCGATTTATTACGCGCTCTATCGCTGGCTGGGCGCAATGGGCCTGGCCATCGCGTCGGACGTGGGAATCACCATGCAGACCCTGACGCTGGCGCTGCTGCTGCATCGGCGGCGCATGGTGTCGCTGGCCAGCCTGGACTTTGCCGAGCTGGGCCGCTGCCTGCTGGCCGGTACAGTGGGCGGGGGGCTGGTGTGGGGCGCGTTTGCCGCGCTGGGCAGGGCGCTGCCGACTCAACTTGCTCACCCTACACGATGGGCCGATCTGGCGCTGCTTGCGGTGGGAACGATCCTGTGGACGGCGGCGGTAAAATTCCTGCTGGAAATCACTGGCTCGGCGCTGCCTAAAGTGGCCATGAAGCGGCTGGGGCTGGGATAAGGCAATCTCAGGAAAGGAACTTGAAGGTCTTGCCCTTGGGCATTGTCTTCATCCGCCGCAGGAATTCACTTTCGTCGATCTCCTGCGGCCAGTCGAGGTTGATAGAGACCCTCATATCCCCCATAACAGGTACATCAGGGAGGCGAGAGGCGGCGTCACTCACTTCAAGTCTTATTGCCCTTAACTCTTTTAGCTGCACAAAGTCGCGGAAGTATGCTTTTCTGTAGTTCTGGATAGACTTATAGGCGAACCGCGTCTTCTTGGACAACTCGTATATGCCAACATCGGTTTCATCGAGCAGAATCTTCAAAATTTCGATCTGCCGCTCCCCAACGACTCGCTTTCGTTTTGTCTCCAACCGGTTGAACAGGCTATACATGGTGTCGCGGAAAAGGGCGCGCTGCATCTGTTTGCGAATCTCGGCGGTAAGCCGTTCGCACTGGATGCGAACCCCCTGCAAGGCGAAGATCAGAAACGGCGTCAGATCGTGGCTGCCCTGGGGGACCTCACTGAGGATGCGCAAATACGCAGACTTCTCGTCATAGTAGTAATTCGACATCGCGATAAACGCCCGGTCGGTGAGTCCGGCTTGCTGCAGCAGCAGCGCTTCAACCGCGCGGGCAGTTCGGCCGTTCCCATCGAGGAACGGATGCATCGCGGCCAGATGGTAGTGAATCGCCATCGCCTGAATCAGCGGGTCGTGATCGCGGAATTCAGCCGCGACGGATTGAAGCAACGATTGAAAGGCTTGTTCGCAGGCCGGTCCGCCTTCCACGCCACGATGCTGCGGAATGCCGAATGTGACGTTGTAGTCGCGGCCACGAAGCTCCCCGGGCGGGCAATGGTCTTCGTCGCAACCGGTCACAAGGCGGCGATGAATCTCACGCACTAAATCGGGCGAAATCGGGCGGTCTTTAGGAAGCTGTCCGATCCAGCGATAGGTTTGCATTGCAGAATGCGCCTGGCGCTGGGATCGAGTGCGCAATTCCTCAGCAGAAACATGGGGCTGGATCGCTTCTTCCAGCTCCTTTTCTGTGAATTCCGCTCCTTCTATGCGGCTGGTTCCCGCTACTTCGCGCTTTAACTGCAACTCCTGCAAGGCTTCGACCCAGCTCTTCTGGAAAGGCAACGTCGTAAGCGACTGAACAGCCGACTTGGCGGCAACCAACGCAGCCATCACTGCGCCAGCATCATAGAAAATCCAGTGCCTTGGAAGCTCATACCGTATCATCTCAATTACCGCTCTATTTCGAAGTCATCTCAAACTCATATTTTTTCATCTCGTTTATTTTCTGTCAATTATATTCAACAATACTGATTTCATTTCCTGTTCGTTCCTAAGCCGTTTCAGGCTCGTTTTCAATCCATTCCTGCCATCCCTGTGCAATGGGGACTGCATGCCAACGCGGAAGCACAAAAGCCCCGCCGATGCCGCGGGGCTTTTGTGCTTCGTCAACCTGCGTAAAGGGCGTCTATCCCTGCGCAGCCTTGAGCGGCTCGGCCGTGGAGGTTGCCGGTGCTCCAGACTTGGCGTCTGGCTTGCGGATGTCGATGCCGCCCTTGAAGAACGCGCCATCCTCGATGCTGATGCGGGCCGCAGCCACGTCGCCGGTCAGCGCGCCCTCGGCGCGGATATCGACCCGGTCGGTAGCCACGATATTGCCGCGCACCTTGCCCAGCACCACGATCTCGCGGGCGTTGATGCTGGCCGACACCTGGCCGTTGCGGCCGATGGTCACGCGGTTGCCGGGCAGGTTCACGCTTCCCTCGATCTTGCCATCCACATAGAGGGACTCGGAACCGGTGATTTCGCCCTTGATATACAGGCCCTTGCCGATGGTGGCCTGTTCGCCGGTGACCGCGGTCGGGCCGGGCGCACTAGGGCGGGGTGTGGGCTCAAGAACGGCCGGCGGAGGGGGCGACGGACGCGGGGGTTCCGGGGTGGGGCTGACGGACGGTGTTCCGGTCTGGTTGGGTTTCCACATTGCGCTCAAAGGTGCTTCCTTTTCTGTCCTGCAGGACGTGGGGATTCCAAGGCGGGGCCGTTCGCGATCAGCCCCGGGAAAAAATGAGGATTGCGAATTGCCTGGCGAGTTACCTGCATGGGCCCTTCATTGCGCTTGCGGAAGTGACTTCCCGCGGCGCTCTGATTTTCTCGCTGCCGCTATTGTAAGACGCGACAGGCACAATCGCGCAATGCCTGCGCCCCGGCCGCCGAGGGTTGCCGAAAAGGATAACAGCAGAAGACGGAAAGACGGGCAGTCTCCGCGAGAGTCTCGATGCCCGAAGGGAAGGCGATTTCCGGGTGTCGGCCTCGATAACTTCTTTTCGTAAGATATCGAATTTATGGCGATCGAAACAGGCGCCGCAGCACCTTTCCAGGCTTCACCCGCACAGGCTCAGGCGCCCACCTGCAGGGTAATCGCATGGCCTCAGAGGGCAATGAAGGCATTGAGATCAATTTCCAAGGCGTTGACAGGAGAAGAGTTAGATGCCCTCAATTTTTATTGAGAATATTTAAAGACACCATTCACGGGCCTGTGCAATATTGTTGAGGTTTCACAATGGAACAACATTGCAGCTGCCCGTTCCCCCCAGGGCTTATTGGCAATTGCAAAGTTGGGCCTTCCCCCTGCGAGGCAAAATCATGAAGCATCTCCCCCCTTCCCGTTCCGCAGGCATGGCTATCGCCCTGTCTTGTCTCTTCGCCATCGCCACGCTTCTGGTCAGCGCGTGGCCGACTCAGGCGCAGAGTGCCGCTTCCGCCCCCGTAAAACCGATCCTCGTGGCTCCGGGCGGCCTGGTCACCCTGGCCGGCCACGTGCCCATCCAGGTGCTGGAGGGGACCGCCACGCGCGTCAGCCATTACAACCCCCAGCAAAAGCTGCGCCTGGTGCTGGGCATCCAGCCGCCGCACCTTGCCGAAGAGGAGCAGTTCCTCCAGGAACTCCAAACCAAGGGCTCGCCCAACTTCCACCAGTTCCTGACTCCCGAGCAGTGGAACGCCCGCTTCGCGCCCTCGGCCGAGGACGAGCAGAAGGTAGTGGACTGGGCTGAGAGCCAGGGATTCACCGTCACCCATCGCTTCAACCATCGCCTCCTGGTGGACGTGGAAGCGCCCGCGGGGGTCATCGAGAATGCCCTGGGCGTGACCATCGACCGCTACCAGGTCCCCAGCGAGCCTGACTTGAAGTTCTCCATCGACCACGACCCGGTGATTCCCGCCAGTCTCTCCGGCATCGTCCACAACATTGAGGGCCTGAACAGCATCCAGCACGATCACGGTTCCCGCCCAGATTCGGCAGAAGGCCACCCTGCGGACTACGCGGAAGGTCCGCCTGTCGCGCGCGGGGGCGAAGGCCGCGCCGACGCCGACCCGGCCGTGATTCGGGCTGCAGAGACGGAGGCCGGCAAGCGGCCGCCGCCATCGAACTTTGGCCCACCCATCGACAACAACGAGCTCACACCCGCGGGCGTTTACAGCTCGCAGGTATACAACTACGACGGCCTCGATAACCTGGGCCACTGCTGCAATCCCCACAACGACTCGGGTGGCTCGCCCAACGTTTCCAGCATCGCGATTGCCGCGTTCGGCAACTACAACGGCAGCGATATCGCCGGCTTTCACACCGCATTTCCCTATCTTGCCGAGAACTACAGCACCTGGCTCATCGACGGCAACATCGACTGTTCCTCTGACCCCACCGACTGCCCCAGCGGCGAGACCACCCAGGATCTGGAATGGACTATCGCCACCGCCAACAGCTTTGGCTCGTCCAACGACACGTCCCACATCTGGGTCTACATTGGCGCCAACTACAACAACGGCACTTTTACCGACTTGTACGGTTACATGCTGAGCGACAACGATGCGCGGGTGTTCACCACCAGCTGGAGCTGCACCGAGAACTACCAATGCTCCACCGGCACCATGGACGACCGCCACAACATTTTCAACAACATGGTCGGCGAGGGCTGGACCCTCATCGCCGCCTCCGGCGATCGCGGCTCCTCCGACGATTGCTATCTCCCCAAGGGCTCATCAACCTACAACACCGCGCACGAGGCTGTGGCCTATCCCGGCTCCGACTATCTCGTTCTCGCCGCCGGAGGCACACAGCTCCAGGTCTACAACGACGGAAGCTGGGACTACGAGCATGCCTGGCAGGGCGGCACCTACTTCGGCGCCTGCGGCCAGAACAACGGCGGTTCCGGCGGCGGCATAAGCTCCTACTATGCCAAGCAGGCCTGGCAGAGCTTTCTTGGCGGAAGCAAGCGCCAGTCCCCCGATATCTCCCTCAACGCCCTCGGCGTGGGCCAGAGCCTCTATTTCAACGGCAAGCTGCAGGGCAGCGCCAACGGCACCAGCGTGGTGGCGCCTGAACTTGCCGGCTTCTTTGCGCAGGAGAACTCCTACCTGAACTACATCGGCCACATCTGCGGTACAGGCGGCACGTCCTCCTGTACTCCCGTGGGCGATCCCATGTCGTTCTTCTATGCCCCCGCCCAGTACGGCGCTGGGTATGTCTCGCACTACCCCTTCTACGACATGACGGGAAATTACTGCAACAACAACGACGTCACCGCGTCCCAGGGGCTTGGCTACTACTGCACGAAGACGGGCTGGGACAATGTCACCGGCTGGGGCTCGGCGAACATGCTGCAGCTGGCCTGGGCCATCAACTGGTATCTCATCCCCGCCACTGGCTCTGGACCCACCGTGACCTTTTCCGGCCCGGCCACCGGCCGCTGGTACAACTCCGACCAGCAGATTTCCTGGACAATCAAAGACCCTGAACCGTCCGGCAGCACGGCCAGCAGCGGCGTCGCCGGCTTCACCCAGGGTTGGGACTCTCTGCCGTCCGACTCCTTCAGCAAGCCCCACGGCGGCACCGGAGACACCTATTGGAGCGGCCCCGAATATCCCAACTACACCGATGGCTGCATGACCCTGGTGGGAAATCCCACCTGTCCCGGCGGCGTCTCCCAGGGATGCCATACCGCCCACGTCCGCGGCTGGAACAACCAGGGCTGGACCACCGGCGACCAAACCTACGGGTCCATCTGCTACGACATCACCCCACCCACCATCTCCGTGAGCAACATCCCGTCCAATGCCAACACCAACTGGGTCAACCAGTCGGTCCAGGTCACGCTGACACCAACCGATCCGGGCAGCGGCAACGGCACCGGATCCGGCATCAAAAAGACCTACTATGCCATCAACTCCTATTGCAGCTCGGGCAGTCTCGGTTCCTGCTCGGTGTACAACGGTCCAATCACAATCTCAGAGCAGTTGGCGAACTACATCTACTACTTCACCGAGGACAACGCGGGCAACTTCAGCAACGAGTCCTTTGAGTATGTGTACATCGATACCACTCCGCCTGTTACCACGGTGGGACTTTCCGGGACCGTCTACAGCGGCAGCACATACGACACAGCCGTGAACGTAAGCTTCAACTGGTCAGACAACCTGAGCCAGGTCCACTACACCTACTATGAGCTCGACGGCGGACCGGCGATCACCTATGACGGCATATTTACCGTCTCCACGCTCGGCAGCCACACGGTCAAATACTGGAGCGTGGACTACGCGGGCAATATTGAAACCGCACATGTTGCAAGCTTCTCGATCGTCTCTCCCACGACCGCCGCGGTGGTGGCCACGCCCAGCCCGTCTTTCGTGGGCCAATCGGTGAAGATCACCGGCACCGTCAAAGCCACTGTCTCCGGCACGCCCACCGGCTCGGTGATCTTCTATAACGGCGCCACCAACCTCGGCGCCGGCACGCTCACCAACGGCGTTGCCAGCATCACCACCACGGCTCTGCCCGCGGGCGCACTCACGCTGCAGATCTCCTATGCGGGAGCCGGCAATTACCTGGCCACCAATTCTCCGCCGTTTGACCAGACGGTGGACGCTCCGGCTGCATTGACCGCGCCTGTGGCCAGCCAACTGACCGGCCGCAGCGCGACCTTCACCTGGTCGGCAGTCAGCGGCGTCGAGGCGTACGAGATCTGGATCGGCTCGACCGGCGCGGGCTCGTGGAATCTCTACGCGTCAGGCCCGATCTCGGGCACGTCCGCGACGCCCAACAACCTGCCCACCAATGGCGAAAAGCTTTACGTGCGGCTTTTCACCGAACTTGACGGCGCCTGGGAGTCGATCGATTACACATTCAACGCGGCTGCGCTGGGCGTGCTCACTACGCCGTCGCCGACCAGCACGCTGGCCGGTCCAGACGTTACATTTAGCTGGTCCGCCGGCAGCGGCTCTCCGAACTATCAGCTCTGGATCGGCTCGACCGGCGCCGGGTCCAACAACGTCTACTGGTCGGGCACTATCACCGGCACTTCCGCTACGGCGCCGAACCTGCCCTGCCTCGGGAAGATTCTCAACGTGCGGCTCTACACAGAACTGAATGGCACGTGGGTGTACGCGGACTACACCTACACCGAAGCCACGCAGGCGGCGCTGACTGCGCCTTCACCAGGCAGCACACTGACCGGTGCCGACGTTACGTTCACCTGGTCGGCCGGTATCGAGGCCACCGACTATAAGCTCTGGCTGGGCGCCACAGGAGTCGGCTCGGACGGTCTGTACGCCGGAGCGGCAACCACGACAACCAGCGTGACGCTCACCAACATGCCCACCACTGGCGGGACCATCTACGCCCGCCTCTTTACCAACTTCAAGGGAACTGTGGTGTACACCGACTACACGTTCAAGGCGGCATCTTCCGGAGCGGCAGCAGCGGCAGAAACTGCGCAGAAATAGCGCGCGCCAACACGGGCCGGACATGCTCGCATCGTTTGCCGGTAGGTAATCGATGCGAGCCATGTTCGGCCCATTCGTCTCCGTGGGCCGACTTTTGGATGAGGCTACACTGCGCATAATCCGCGAAGAGGTCTTCGCCGGCTTGGGCGAGGCCGAGGAACCAGCGGAATGAATGCTCGTATACTCGACTTACTGCGGACCCCGCGATGAGTACACGCCTCGACAATATTCTGGCCGCCACCCGCGCATCCATTGCAGCGGCAAAATCTCGCATGCCTGCTGCGGACTTGGAGCGTCAGGCGGCGCTGCATCAGCCGCGGGGATGGGCCGCGGCGCTGCGCAGGCGCGCCGATCACGGCATCGCGGTGATTGCGGAGATCAAGAAGGCATCGCCCTCCAAAGGTCTGATCCGCGCCGATTTCGATGCGGCGTGGCTGGCGGGAAGTTACCACGCGGGCGGCGCGGCGGCGCTCTCCGTGCTGACTGACGAGCCCTTCTTTCAGGGCAGCCTGCGCAATCTGGAGATTGCCTCGGCCGCCGTTCCTCTGCCGTGTCTGCGCAAGGATTTCATGCTCGACGAGTACCAGATAGTTGAGGCGCGCGCTCATGCGGCCGACGCCATTCTGCTCATCGCCGCGGCGCTCGATGACGGCGAACTCAAGCGTCTCGCACACGCTGCCCGCGCGCTCTCGCTCGATGTGCTGGTCGAGGTTCACACCGCCGATGAGCTAGACCGCGTGCTCAGCGTGCTGGGCGAAACGGGCGCAAACGCCATCGGCGTGAACAATCGCGACCTCAAGACATTTGAGGTCCGCCTGGAAACATCGCTGGACCTCATCGCACGCATTCCCTCTACCGTGATCCGCGTGGCCGAGAGCGGACTCTCCACGCCAGCGGACCTCGCACGCCTGCGCGCGGCCGGCTTCGATGCGTTCCTCATTGGCGAGAGCCTGATGCGCCATGCCGACCCCTGCGCGGCGCTGGCTTCACTTGTGGCGGGAACGTTCTGAGGCTTCGATTCCATAATCAGCTAACGCAAATCGGCGTAGAATAAGTTCATCGCATTTGTGTGGCGGAGGTGCGTCGTGGCGACCAATCCGATAAACCGCAGCGAGGTTGAGGAATTCTCCGATCGCTCGATGGAGGAAGACGGACGCATTGGGCCCAATGTCTCTCCAAAGCATCGTGCGATTCTTGAGGCGGCGTTGGCACAGACCGAGCACGGCTCGTTCTTCGAGGCCTTGGCTGCTATGCCGAATGTTGGCGAGGATCGCGACTTCGAGCGGAATCGAGGCTAGGAATGTTTCTGGTCGACACCAACGCGATCAGCGAGTTGTGCAAGAAGACAAACGCGGATCCGGGCGTTGTCGATTTCCTTTGACGTTCCGATAAGGACTTGTTCGTTCCAGTTCAGGTAATCCGCGAAATCAGGAGCGGTATCGAAGGACTGAGGGTTCGAGGCGATTTGCAGCAAGCCTTGGGAGTCGATAGATGGTTTCAGTCGGTGCTGGAGCGATCTGCGTCTCGAATCTTGGCGTTTGATCTCCAGTGCGCTCAAAGGTGGGGCATGCTGATGGGAGCCAACGATCAACACATTGTTGACAGACAGATTGCCGCCATCGCCCTCGTCTATGATTTGACGGTCGTGACTCGTAACACGGATCATTTTGAAGGAGCCGGTGTCCGGCTGTTGGATCCATTCTTCGCGGATTCCCTCCCCTCCGAGTCGACAAACTAGAACGTTCCTATGAGCTGAATGCGCATCTGGATTAAAATCTGCGCCAATACCTCCCTCGCCGACGCGCTCGTTGCGGCTGAAGCCGGGGCTGACGCGGTGGGCTTTGTGTTTGCGCCCAGCCCGCGCCGCGTAACGCCGGTGCAGGTGGCTGCCATCAATCCGCATCTGCCGCCGGAGATCGAAAAGATCGGCGTGTTTGTGGATGCATCGCTGGATGAAATTGCCGCGACCATCAATCGGTGCGGGCTGACTGGCGTGCAGCTTCATTCCGCCGCTGGCTCCGGGCTTCCGGGTAAGCTTCATGAGCGCTTCGGCCCGCAACTCAGAGTCTTGCGCGTGGTTCACTTCACCGCAGAAGCCGGAGAGCAGTTGACCGGCGAAATTGCACAGATCGATCGCGACCCGCATGTCCACGCCATTCTCGTCGATTCGCGCACGCCCACGGCGGTTGGCGGCACCGGCATCCGTTTCGATTGGCACGCGGCTCGCGCTGCCGTCTTCAGTGGCGATCCAGCGCGCAAGCCTCGCATCGCTGCCGGCGGCCTTGCCCCGGCCAACGTTGCTGAGGCCATCGCCATGCTGCGCCCATGGGGTGTGGATGTAGCCAGCGGCGTCGAAGCCGCGCCGGGCAAAAAGGACGCAGCCAAGGTCCGGGAGTTCATCCTCAACGTCCGGTCGAGTGAATGACCACGGAGGCCCTGTGAAAACAAACGATTCGGAAGAGCAACTGGCCGCCTTCCTGGCGAAGTACACGCCTGAGATCGCGTCGCTTGGCGAGGCAATTCTCAACGTCATGCGGAAGCGTTTTCCTACCGCGCTCGAACTTGTCTACGACAACTACAACGCGCTTGCCATCGGCTTCGGCCCCACCGAGCGCGCGTCGGACGCGATCTTTTCGATTGCGCTTTATCCGCAATGGGTGAGCCTGTTTTTTCTCCAGGCCAAAGGGCTTCCCGACCCCGACCGGATTCTGAAAGGAAGCGGCAGCGTAGCCAGGCATGTGCGCCTTGCGTCGCCCGCCACGCTGGACGATCCCGCCGTCGCAGCCTTGATGCGGGAGGCGGTATCGAGAGCCTCCGTTCCGTTCGATCCGCAGGGCGCTCACCGGGTCATCGTCAAGTCGGTGTCGGCCAAGCAGCGGCCGCGTCGACCCGTTTCGGCGATTCGCGGCGCCGGTAGCAGGGCCAAAGGGAAATCATAGCTCTCCGGCGTGAGCGAGTTTGGCGACGCCAGCCTTGTCTGCCTAGTACACTGAGTTGTCCCTCAGTTCTCTGGGCGCAGGCGCAGGAGTCTCCATGGCATCGGCAATTCTTCAATCCATTCCCTCCGAGTCGCGGCCCGGCCGCTTTGGCATTTACGGCGGGCGCTATGTGCCGGAAACCCTGGTGGCCGCGCTCGACGAGCTCGAACGCGAGTACGCAGTCGCCAAAGCCGACCCGGCGTTTCAGGCCGAGCTTGCCGACCTGCTGCACAACTACGCGGGCCGGCCTACGCCGCTCTACTTTGCCAAGCGGCTGACCGAGAGCCTGGGCGGCGCAAAGATTTATTTGAAGCGAGAAGACCTGCTGCACACCGGCGCGCACAAGATCAACAACGCGCTGGGCCAGGGCCTGTTGGCGCGGCGCATGGGCAAGCGGCGCGTTATCGCCGAGACCGGCGCAGGCCAGCACGGCGTGGCCACCGCCACAGTGTGCGCGCTCCTCGGTATGGAGTGCGTGATCTACATGGGCGAGGTAGACATGGCGCGGCAGGAGCTGAACGTGCTGCGCATGAGGCTGCTGGGCGCGGAGGTGCGCGGCGTTTCGGCCGGATCAAAGACGCTGAAAGACGCCATCAGCGAGGCCATGTGCGACTGGGTCACCACCGTGCGCACGACCCACTATCTGCTGGGCAGCGCACTCGGCGCGCATCCTTATCCCACCATGGTGCGCGACTTCCACCGCTGCATCTCGATCGAGATGAAGCAGCAGATCGTGGAGCGCGAAGGCCGCCTGCCTGCTGCCGTGATTGCATGTGTGGGAGGCGGGTCGAATGCTATCGGAGCGTTCTATGAGTTCCTGGCCGACAGACACGTCCGCCTGATCGGCGTCGAAGCCGGAGGGCGCGGCACTGTGCTTGGTGAGCACGCCGTGCGCTTCGCAGGTGGATTGCCCGGCGTGCTGCAAGGCACGTACTCTTACGTGCTGCAGGACGAGAACGGCCAGATAGCGCAAACGCATTCGGTGTCTGCGGGCCTCGATTACGCATCCATCGGTCCGGAGCACGCGGCGCTGCACGACACAGGGCGCGCCGAGTATGTTTCGCAGGACGACGCCGCGGCTCTCGACGCCGTGGCCAGGCTCGCGCGCACCGAGGGCATCTTGCCCGCGCTTGAGAGTGCGCACGCAGTCGCTGAGGCCATCCGCATCGCGCCCAACATGCCCGCCCATGACATACTGGTGGTGAACCTCTCCGGACGCGGCGACAAGGACATGGGCATACTGGCCCGCGAGTTGCGCCTTCAGGGAGTGTGAACCTGCGATGGCCCTTCAGTTTGAATCGAAGCCAGCACTGGTCGTGTATCTCACGGCCGGCGACCCCTCCATCGAGGGTACGCGCGCCATCGCGCTGGCCGCCATCGACGCGGGCGCGGCAGTGATTGAGCTCGGGGTGCCCTTCAGCGATCCCATTGGCGACGGCCCGGTGATCCAGCGCGCCAGCGAGCGCGCGGTGGAGCGCGGCACGCGGCTTGTCGACGTGCTCGTGCTCGCAAAGGAGATACGCGCGGCGCGGCCCGCGGCCGGCCTGATCGTGTTCAGCTATTTCAATCCCATCCTGCGCTATGGACTGCCGCGCTTCGTGAGCGATGCGGCCGCCGCCGGCGTGGATGGCGTGCTGATCATCGACATGATTGTGGAAGAGGCCGGCGAGTATCTGGTGGAGATGGAGCGAGCGCATCTGGCTCCAATTTTTCTTGCCGCGCCCACCAGTCTCGACGAGCGGCTCAAGGCCATCGCCGCGCACAGCAAGGGTTTCATCTATGCCATCTCGCGCGTGGGCATTACCGGCACGCAGCAGAGCGTGGCCTCAGACGCTGCCGCGTTGGTCGCCCGGATTCGCCGGTGGAGCACGCTGCCGGTGGCCGTCGGATTTGGTATCGGCAACGCGGAGCATGTGGCGCGCGTGGCTGAGTTTGCCGACGCGGCGGTGGTCGGCAGCGCGATTGTGGAGTTGATCGAGCAATCGACTGCGGATGCAGCGCCTGCCGCGGTGGCGCGATTTATCAAGGGCCTGCGCATGCCTCACGCGGCGCTGGCCCGGTAACGCGAATCAGCCGGCGGCGTGCGCCGTGGGCACTGTTCAACTCCTGTTCCTATGCATCC
>Ga0302325_10013365_pt1 | contig 17511 bp, 15 predicted proteins | sample Palsa_T0_2_FD_201948 | JGI IMG/M metagenome (GOLD analysis project Ga0302325, IMG submission 201948) | Peat permafrost microbial communities from Stordalen Mire near Abisko, Sweden - Palsa_T0_2 | ecosystem: Environmental > Terrestrial > Soil > Palsa > Peat permafrost | place: Sweden: Abisko... | reverse complement strand
TGGCGCTCGGTCGCGACGCCGGGGCGCTCGCAAGGATCGCCGACGGAGGTGCGATCGAGACCGCCGTCTGCGACGTGACCGATGAGGACACCGTGACCGAGGTGTTCGCGGTGCTCGGCGAGATCGACGTGCTCGTCAACAACGCCGGCATCGCCGAGAGCGCGCCGCTCAGCAGGACGACGCTCGAGGCCTGGCGCCGGCACTTCGACGTCAACGTCACCGGCCCATTCCTGTGCACGCGCGCGGTCGTTGATGGGATGCGTGCCCGGGGCAGCGGCTCGATCATCACCGTCGCCTCGACCGCCGGGAAGGTCGGCGTCCCCTACACAAGCGCCTACACCGCCTCAAAGCACGCCGCGGTCGGGTTGATGCGCGCTGTCGCAGCGGAGCTCGCGGGCACAGGGGTGCGCGTCAACGCGGTCTGCCCGACGTTCGTCCGCACCGAGCTGACGGCGCGCGCGGTGGCGAACATCGTCGAGAAAACGGGGCGCACGCCCGAGCAGGCCGAGCAGGCGCTGGCCAAGCAGACGCCGCTCGGACGGCTGCTCGAGCCCGACGAGGTCGCCGCTGCGGTCATGTTCCTCGCCTCGGACGCGGCGGCCGCGATCACCGGCCAGGCGCTGGTGATCGACGGCGGCGGTGTTCAGGCGTAGCGCTCAGCGCGACTTCGCGTCGAGCCAGCGGCTCAGCGCGTGACTGCCGACGAGTGTGATCTCGCCGTCGGCGGCGATCCAATCGCGGGCGCGGAGCTCGCGCACCAGCCCGAGCGCGTCGCTCGGTCCCGGGCCCTCGCCGTGGGATGCGAGCGTGTTGCTCGTCTGCTCGAACGTCCAGCGGCCCGAATCGAGAGCCGCCAGCGCGACGCCCTGCTCGTCGCTCGGTAGATCGAGCGGGTGCGGCCCGGCGCTGCGAAGCGGATCCTCGCTTGCGGGCTGGTCGGGGCGGCGCAGCGCGGGCTCCTGCTCGTGCGGGCGGTGCGGAGCGGAGTGGCCGGAGGCTCGGCCGCCCGGGTCCTCACCCATCTGATCGAACTGCGAGCGCATCCATAGCGCGGCGCCGTCGACCCATTCACGCGCGCGGTCGGGGTCGACGCCGAACGTGCCGGCGATCCCGTCCAGGTCGGCCTGCCCGACCGTCCGCTGCACCGATTCGCCGAACTCCTCGACCATCGAGCGCAGCATTTCCTCAAAGTTGTTCCAACCGCCGTGTTCGCTCATTCGTCCATCATTGCACGCGGGCTCACTCGGCTTGCGCGGCGCTTGCGAGCGCGGTCCACTGCTCGCGCGGGATGCCGACGGCACCGACCGGCTGCAGGCACACGTGGTCGGCTCCGGCATCGAGGTGGGCACGCGCGACGGCGATGATCTGCTCGGCGGTCCCGTGCGGGACGATCGCGTCGATCAGCCGGTCCGAGCCGCCGTCGGCGATGTCCTCGTCGGTGAAGCCGAACCGGCGGAGGTTGCCCGTGTAGTTACGCAGCGCGAGGTACAGCTGGGCGTACTCGCGCGCGCTCGTACGGGCGCGGTCGGGATCGGTCTCGACCACGCACGCGAGCTCGGGGGCGATCAGAGCATCCGGGCCCAGCTGCTCGCGCGCCGCGCGCGTGTGTTCAACGGGCACGAAGTACGTGTGCGTCCCGCGCGAGCGCTCGCCACAGAGCTCGAGCATCTTCGGCCCGAGCGCGGCCATGCACCGCTGCGCGCGTGGGATCGGCGTCGGGCCGCCGTCGAGGCCGTCGAAGAACTCGCGCATCGCCTTCAGCGGGTGTTGGTAGTCGCTCGTGGCCTCGGGATGGCCGATCCCGACGCCGAGCAGGAACCGATCCGGGAACTCGGTGGTCAGCTGGTGGTGCTGGACGGCGACCTCCGCGGGATCGTTCTGCCACACGTTCAGGATCCCCGTTGCCACCGTCAGGTGCTCGGTCGCCGCGAGCAGCGGGCGGACGGCCGGGACCTTCGGTGATCCGCCGAGCCAGAACGCGCCGAGGCCCAGGTCCTCGACCAGCTTCGCCGCCTCGCCGGCGTTCTCCTCGCCTATCTGGCGGTACGAGGTCCAGACACCGAATCTGCCGAGCTCCATCACTACAGGGTTGCAGATGGACAATCCCGGCCCCCACCTTGAGATGCTGTCTGTCCCGCCCGATCCCGTTCGTCTTAAGCGCGACCATCCCGACAAGGAGGAAGCGATGAAGTACATGTTGTTGATCCACCAGGGCGATACTCCGACGCCTCGCGACCCGGAGGCCTGGGGCCGGCTGTCGCCCGAGGAGCAGCAGTCTGTCTACCAGGACTACAAGACGGTCACCTCGACCCCCGGCGTGACCCCCGGCGAGCAGATGGGACCGTCCGACACGGCGACCACCGTCCGCGTGCAGGACGGCAAGCCGCTGACGACCGACGGCCCGTTCGTCGAGACCAAGGAGTCGCTCGACGGCTACCTGATCTACGAGGCCGACGACCTCGACGCGGCGATCGAGCTGGCGGCGAAGATCCCCGCGGCCCGGTTGGGCGGCGCGATCGAGGTGCGTCCGATCGTGGAATGGTCGCAATCCTAGATCGCGTCTTCCGCGACGAATGGGGCCGCGTCCTCGCTGCGCTGATCGGCTTCCTCGGCGATTTTGAGCTCGCCGAGGAAGCCGCGCAGGAGGCGTTCGCCGTCGCGGCCGCGCGCTGGCCCCGCGAGGGCGTCCCGACCAACCCGGCCGCGTGGCTCGTGACCACCGCTCGCCGCCGCGCGATCGACCGCATCCGCCGCGACCGCACGCTGGCCGCGAAGACCCGCCTGCTCGACGTTCCAGAGGCGATCGAGGACCCAGATCCGATGGATCAGACACCGTTCCACGACGAGCGACTCGAGCTCGTCTTCACGTGCTGCCACCCGGCGCTCGACACCGAGGCGCAGGTCGCGTTGACGCTGCGCACGCTCGGCGGGCTGACCACCGGTGAGATCGCCCGCGCCTTCCTCGTCCCCGAGGCGACGATGTCGCAGCGACTCGTCCGCGCCAAGCGCAAGATCAAGGCCGCGGGGATCCCGTTCCGGGTGCCGCCCGACCACCTGCTGCCCGACCGACTGGCGGCCGTGCTCGCGGTCGAGTACCTGATCTTCAACGAGGGCTACGGCGGCCGCAGCGACCTCGCTGCCGAGGCGATCCGGCTCGGCCGCGCGCTCGCCGAGCTGATGCCGGACGAGCCCGAGGTCCACGGCCTGCTGGCGCTGATGCTGCTCCACGACTCCCGCCGCGAGGCGCGGTTCCGCGAAGGCGAAGTCGTGCTGCTCGCCGACCAGGACCGCTCGCTGTGGGACCACGAGCAGATCGCCGAGGGCCGCGCGGCGCTCGACCGCGCTCTCGCGCTCCGCGGGCACGGGCAGTACGTGGTCCAGGCAGCGATCGCGTCGCTGCACCTCGAGGAGCCGCGCGACTGGCCGCAGATCGCGGCGCTGTACGGCGAGCTCGCGCAGCTGACCGACTCGCCGGTGGTGGAGCTGAACCGCGCGGCCGCCGTCGCCGAGACCGAGGGTCCCGAGGCCGGTCTGGAGCTGCTCGATCGCCTGCCGCTGAGCGACTACCGGTACCTCCACTCGATGCGGGCCGAGATGCTACGCCGGCTCGGGCGGCTCGACGAGGCGTCCACGGAGTACCGCCACGCACTCGAGCTGATGCCAGACGCCGCCGAGAGAAGGCTGTTCGAGCGGCGGCTCGCGAGCCTCGGGGTAGCTGAACCCGGAGCACGATCGGAGCGCAGTTAGCCCCACTATGAGGCCGTCGAGAAGCACTCGGCAGCCGGGAGCGCACTGTCACGTTGTGAGTGCGAACCAGGTTCGACGCGCAGTTGTCTCCGAATAGTTGGCGTTGCCGTTTGTGTCGAAACGGCGGCTGGGGACCCGGCGGGTTGCGCCGGGTGCCGGGGTCGATCCGCCGGGCCGGGGCGCCCAGCGGTGCGAGATCGCTCTTGGGTGGGAAACGTAGTAATCGCAGCACGGGCCGGGGTGCAACCGACGAAACCCACCCCCACGGACGGAAACGTCACGACCAACGCGCGACCGGGCACGATTACGACGTTTCCTACACACTCGATCCGGGCGGCGCCCCCCGGCCCTGCCCGGGCGGTCTGGACCGTGGCGCGCGGCCCGCGTCAGGCCCCGACGGCCAGATCACGCCGCGGATCGAGCGGCCGGGTCGGGGCTCCGTCGTGAAGACTGTAAGAAACGTGCCGCGGGACGGCACGAGATCGCCAACGTTCGTCCGGATCGAGTCAGCGACGGCGGATCAGCCTGGCACCCTCCATTCGGAGATACCTGCACCCTAATCGAGCCCCTCGAGCTCCGCTTTCGCTTGCTCGTGCGCCGCGGCTGCGTTCTTCGCCTCGGCCTGGGCGTTGGCGAGCGCCTCGTCGGCCGCTCGGAGGGCATCGGCCGCTCGCACGTGCCGCGCCTCGGCTACCCGTAGCGCCCGCGCGGTCAGGTCGACGTGCCGGCGAGCCTCGGCCTCGGCGATCCGTGCTGCTCGCCGAGCCTCGGCCACCACGGGGCGGCGCGCCTCCGTCGGCTTGTCGCTCGCGGCAGGCGCCGTCGCACGCTTCTTTGTCGCACTGACCGGCGACGCCTTCGAGCTCCCCGACCTCCGGGCGCCCCGTGCACTCGTCCTCACCGGGCCCCCGCCACCCCCCGAACCAGCGAGCCCGCCGAGCCCCGCATGCTGCAACTCCCGCACGAGCCGCCCGCCCAGAACTTCCTCCCGCGCCAAACCGTCGAGCGCCGCGGCATGCAACGTGTCGGCGACGCGGTCGAGAATCGCGCCGCCACGCTCGTGGCCTTCGCCGCTGAGCAACCCGCGCGCGATCGCGACGAGCGCCTCGACCGCGCCCCGCTCGCGCTCGACGGCGGCGCGCAGCGAGCCGCTGTCGCCACGCCCAGACACTAGATTCGCTTGGGCGGCGCCGAGCGCATCGCCCGCCGCGATCAGCTCCTCGAATCCGAGGCTCTGCGTGCGCACAAGCTGGTTGACCGCCCAGGCCGCGACCGATGGCTTGCGCAGCGCGGCGACGCGGCCGGCCTGCTCGCGTTCGCCACCGGCCCGGAGCTCCCGCGCAAGCGCCGTGCGCTCGCCGACGAAGCGATCGAGCGCCAGCCCGTAGAGCTCGTCGGCATCCACGATCCGGGCACCCTACCGAGCTCAGCTGAGCAGCATCCGCAGCGCCTCCACCCCGTCCCACACGTCGACGAACCGCGTCGTCAGTGGCGAGAGCCCGAAGCGGATCACGTCAGGCGGGCGGAAGTCCGGGACCACGCCGCGCGAGATCAGCGCCGCGCACAGCTCCCGCCCGTCCGGATGGACGAGCGCCACGTGCGCGCCCCGACGTGCATCGTCCCGCGGCGACGCGACCGACACGCCGAGCGGCGCCAGCACGGCGTCGGCGAGCGAGATCGCGAGCGAGGTCAGCGCGATCCCCTTTGCCCGGATCGCGTCGATGCCCGCCTCGGCGACCAGCCGCACGCCTTCGTCGACGGCGCTCAACGCGAGCACCGGCGGCGTCCCCGACAGCAGCGCGCGGATGCCCTCGGCGGGCTCGAACCCATGCTCCATCGCGAACGGGTCGCGGCGTCCGAGCCAGCCCCAGATCGGCTGGCGCAAGTGGTCGTGAAGCTCGCGGCGCGCGTACATGAACGCCGGCGCGCCCGGGCCGCCGTTGAGGTACTTGTACGTGCAGCCGACGGCCAGGTCGGCGCCGTCGTCGTCGAGCGCGACCGGGATCGAGCCGGCGCTGTGGCTGAGGTCCCACAGCACGAGCGCGCCGGCGTCGTGCGCGGCGGCGCTGATCGCGGCCATCTCGGCGATGTGGGCCGACCGGTAGGAGACGTGGGAAAAGGTGACGAGGGCCGTCCGCTCACCCACTGCTGCGGCTGCCTGGTCCGGCGTCGGCCCGGCACCGGGGTCTCCGCGTAGCCATTTGACGGTGAGTCCCCGCGCCCGGGCGAGCCCCTCGATCACGTATCGGTCGGTCGGGAAGTTGTCGACGTCCGTGACGATCTCGTCGCGGCCGGGCCGCAGGTCGAGCGCGGCCGAGGCGAGCTTGTAGAAGCAGACCGTGGTCGAGTCGCCGACCACGGTCTGCCCGGGCGCCGCGCCGAGCACGGCGGCGCCGAGCTGGTCACCGATCTGCAGCGGGAGCTCCATCCACCCCTCCTCCCACGCCCGCACCAGGCGGCTGCCCCAGCGCTCGGACGCCTCGGCTCCTAGGCGCTCGAGCGCCGCGCGCGGGAGCCGCCCGAGCGAGTTCCCGTCGAGGTACACGAGCTCGTCGGCGGGGTCGAATACGAACCGCTCGCGGAAGCCGGCGAGCGGGTCGGCGGCGTCGAGCGCGGCTGCCCGGTCTCGCCCGTCGCCGCCGTCCGGCGCCGGCTCCTCGGATCGGGATTCTTGACTTTTGATCATTGATTCCGATACTACGTTGCGATGGCGTCCGATCTAGCGGTGCTCGCGGAGGATGGATCCGGCCGGGGCCACAGGACGCTCGCGGAGAAGGCGTTCGACACGCTCCACACGGCGATCATCACCGGGCAGCTGCGGCCCGGCACGCGACTCCCGATCGAGGAGCTCGCGGAGGTGCTCGAGATGAGCCCGATGCCGATCCGGGAGGCGGTGCGGAGGCTCGACTCGGCCGGCCTGGTGGAGAACATCCCCCACCGCGGCGCGCGCGTGACCGAGCTCTCGATCACCGATCTGGCCGAGGTCGTCGAGGCGCGGCTCGCGCTCGAGGTGCTCGCGATCCGCCGCGCTGCGGAGCGCTTCGACGAGGCGCACGAGCGTCGTGCGCGTGAGTGTCTGATCGCGCTCAACTCGCTCCCCGACGACAACTCCGCCGCCACCTCGGCCGCGCACGCGGCGTTTCACTTCGCGCTGTATGAGGCGGCCGACTCGGGGTGGCTGATCCGTCTGATCCGCCCCGTCTGGGAGACGAGCGAGCGCTACTGCCTCGAGGTGCCCTCCTGCCGCCAGCTCGTCGGCCGCCGCCACGAGCACGAGGCGATCCTCGGCGCCTGCGTCGCGCACGACCCCGATCGTGCCGCGATCTCGCTCCACGACCACCTCGCGACGACCGCGAACAGCATCGCGGTCACGATGGGCGGCGACAAGCTGTTCGCACTCGGCGGCCAGGTCGCCGCCGGGCTCTCGGGCTAGCCGCCCAGGTACGCCCGCTTCAGATCCTCGTGGTGGAGCAGCTCCGCCGCCTTGCCCTCGAGCACGATCGAGCCGGTCGCGAGCACGTACCCGCGGTCGGCGATCGACAGCGCCATGGCCGCGTTCTGCTCGACCATCAGGACGGCGACGCCCGACTCGTGGACCTCCTTGATGATCCGGAAGTTCTGCTGCACGAGCGCCGGCGAGAGGCCCATCGAGGGTTCGTCCATCAGCAACAGGCGCGGCCGCGACATCAGCGCGCGGCCCATCGCGACCATCTGCTGCTCGCCGCCCGAGAGCGTCCCGGCGAGCTGGTCGCGGCGCTCGAGCAGGCGCGGGAACAGCCCATGCACGCGCTCGAAGTCCGGCTCGAGGTCCTCGCCGCGGCGGAGCACTGCGCCGAGCTCGAGGTTCTCGCGCACCGTCATCTGACCGAACAGCCTCCGGTTCTCGGGCACGATCGCGAGGCCCTTCGAGATCCGAGTCGGCACGTCGCAGCGGTTGCAGTTCTCGCCGTCGATCACCACCTCGCCCGAGCGCGGCCGCACGATCCCCAACACCGTCTTCAAGGTCGTCGACTTGCCCGAGGCGTTACCCCCGAGCAGGCATACCAGCTCGCCGGCGTCGACTCGCAGCGAGATCCCCTGGAGGATCCGCATCTGCCCGTAATACGTGGTTACGTCATCCAACGACAGCAGCATCACGCCTCCGCGAGTGCCTCGGGGTCCCTCCCAAGGTACGCCTCGATGACGCCGGGGTGATTCCCGACCGCCTCGAAGGTGCCCTCGGTGATCTTGACCCCGTGGTCGAGCGCGACGACCCGGTCGGAGATCCCCTCGACGACGTGCATGTCGTGCTCGATCACGAGAATCGAGAGCCCGAGCTCGCCGCGCAGGCGGCCGATCAGCTCAGTCACCTCGTGGGTCTCGGTTGGGTTCATCCCGGCCGCCGGCTCGTCGAGCAGCAGCAGCTTCGGCCGGGTCGCGAGCGCGCGCGCGATCTCGAGCCGGCGACGGTTCGCGTACGAGAGCACGTACGCCGGCTGCTCCCAGCGGTAGCCCATCAGCCGCTCGCCGAAGAACGACAGGATCTCCTCGGCAAGTGCCTGGACCTCGCGCTCCTCACGGCGCGCGCGCGGCAGGCGCAGGATCGACTCGGGCGGCGAGGCCTTGGTGGCGCCGTAGGTCGCGGCCTTGACGTTCTCGATCACGGTCATGTTCAGGAACAGCCGCAACGACTGGAACGTGCGCGCGATCCCGAGCCGCGTGATCCGGTCAGGCCGCTTGCCGGCGATCGACTCCCCGCCCAACCGCACGTCGCCCTCGGTCGGCCGGTAGATGCCGGTGATGACGTTGAAGACCGTCGTCTTCCCGGCACCGTTGGGGCCGATCATGCTCACGATCTCGTTGTTGCCGATCCGCAGGTCGAGCTCCGAGATCGCGCGCAAGCCGCCGAACGCGAGCGACAGCTTTTCCAGCTCGAGCAGCGGCTGGGCGCCGGACGCGTCCACTACAGGACCTCGACGCGGCGCGCGCCCAGCAACCCGTTCGGCCGCGCCGCCATCGTCACGATCAGGATCGCCCCGAGCATGATCTGGGTTGTGATCGCGGGGTTGACGACGAGGCGCGACTCCCAGCAGCAGGCGGCGATGTAGATCGTCGGCACGGCCAGGATCAGCCGTTTACGGCCCTCGAGCCGCACGAGCGCGATCACCATGCAGATCATCGCGATGAACAGGATGTTTCCGTAGGTGGCGGCGTCCGAGGGCACGATCACCCAGTGGCTGACGGCGGAGCCGATCCAGCCGACGCTGCCGGGGGAGCCGGCCGTCGCCGATGACGAGATCCCGCCGACGACCGCGTTCAGGACGAGGCCGAGCACAACGGTGCCGCCGAGCACCGCGGCCAGGTGGCGCCAGGGCCTGACCTTCCAGATCAACGTCAGCAGGATCAGGCCGTAGAACAGGTACGCCGAGTCCTTCGGGCTCGTCAACATCGCCGACACCACCGTGACCGCGATCCCGCCGGTGATCGCGCCGGCGATCGTGCCGACGCCACCGAGCACGAGACAGGCGTAGATCAGAATCAGGATGTTCGAGGTGAAGTTGGTCGGGAACACGCTCGACTGCTCGGCCGCGAACAGCGTCCCGGCGAGTGCACCAACCATCGCGGCGAAGCTGAACGCCATCACCTTCAGCTTGTTGACCGGCATCGTCATCGCCCGGGCGGCGAGCGGGTCGTCGCGGAGCGCGCGCCAGGCGCGCCCGGTTCTGGAGGTGTCGAGTAAGTGCAGGATCCCCGCCAGCACGGCGCAGAAGATCAGCGCGATAAAGAAGTAGCCGCGCGGCGTGGTGATCTCGCCGCCGAGTCCGTGGAGGCCGTCGAGCCCGAACAGCCCGTTGACGCCGCCGAGCGTGCCAGGGTCGATGTTGTTGACCGCCTCCATGAACGCCTGGCCGACGAACAGCGTCACGATCGCGAGGTAGTCGCCATCGAGCCGCAACGCGATCAGCCCGATCACGAGCCCGACGATGCCGGCGGCGACGAGCACGATCGGGATCGACTCGAATGCGGCTAGGTGCGATCCGCCCATTCCGCCGGTGCCGAGCGCCGTCGAGGAGAAGATCGCGTACCCGTACGCGCCGAAGCCGAAGAAGGCGATGAAGCCGAGGTCGAGCAGTCCGGCCCAGCCGACCGCGATGTTGAGGCCGAGCGACAGGATCGCGTACAGGACGCTCGTGAAACCGACGGTGAGGATGTTGACGTTGTTCGTGATCAGCCCGAAGCCGAGGCCGAGAAGCGCCACGATCGCGAGCCGCTGCCACCAGCCGACGCGGCGCTCGAGCGTTCCCAGCCCTCGGCGCCAGCCGGTGGCCTCCTGGCGCTCGCCGGACTGGGCGACCCACTCGTCGACGCCGATCTGGCCCTTGCGCGGTGGCGGCGGCTGCTCGGTGCTCACCTCACACCTTCTGCAGCGCGCGCTTGCCGAAGATGCCCGTCGGGCGCACGAGCATCACGATGATCAGGATCCCGAACACGATCAGGTCGGAGTACTTGGTCGAGATGTAGGAGAGGCTGAACGCCTCGCAGAGCCCGATGAACAGGCCGCCGACCATCGCCCCGGTGACGCTGCCGATGCCGCCCACGACGGCGGCCGTGAACGCCTTCAGTCCGGCCAGGAAGCCGATCGTGCTCGAGATGAAGTTGATCTCGAACCCGGACATGACGCCGGCGACGCCGGCCATGAACGAGCCGATGAAGAACGTCAGTGCGATCGTCCGGTTGACGTCGATCCCCAGCATCTCGGCCGCCTCGCGGTCAGAGGCGACCGCGCGCATCGACTTGCCGAGCGTCGTCCGGTCGACCAGCAGCTTGAGCCCGATCATCATCAGCGCGCTGACGCCGATGATCGTGAGCTCGACCGGGTCGATCCGGATGTCGCCGATGTGGATCCCGCCGCCCGTGAGGTTGATGAACTCCGACGTGTTGTAGTTCTTCTGGAAGCCGCCGAACAGCAGCAGCACGGTGTTCTCGAGCAGGAACGAGACCCCGAGCGCGGTGATTAGCGGCGCTATTCGAGGCGCGTCACGCAGCGGCCGGTAGGCGAACCGCTCGATTGCGACGCCAAGGAAGCCGCAGCCCGTGCCCGCCAGCACCAGCATGATCACGATCAGCAACGGCACCGGGATCGACAGCGCCGTCGGGCCGCCGAACCACTGGATCGCGAAGTAGCCGATGTACGCCCCAACCATGTACACGTCGCCGTGGGCGAAGTTGAGCAACTTCAGAACGCCGTAGACCATCGTGTACCCGAGCGCGATCAGCGCGTACAGGCAGCCGGTGACGATGCCGTTGACGATTGTCTGGATGAAGACCTGCACGTGACCCCTACGACCGGCCCGGGCGCCGCCCGCTTGATCGCGGGCGGCGCCGTGGCCTCATGTCGTCTGCGTCAGGCCGAGATCACTTGGTCGGGATCTCGACGTACTTCCCTGCGCTGTTGATGTGGAACAGGTAGCCGTAGTTGCCGGCGAGGTTGCCGGTCGGTGTGAACGCGATCGGAATCCCGAGCGGGTTCGCCGAAGCGGCGATGTTCGTCGTCTTGATCGCCGCCAGCACGTTTGAGCGGCTCGGCGTCCCACCGGCCTTGCAGACCGAGGCGATCGCCTTCATGGCGACGTCCGTTGCCTCGTAGGTCGGGAGACCAAACGCTCCGTACGGGCCGTACTTCGCGACGCCCTTGACGATCGACTGGTCAAGCGCGCTGGTGCTGTTGGAGATGTCCGGGCCGAAGTTCGACACGTAGGTCCCCGGGATCTTGAACTGCGTCGGGGAGTCGGTGCCATCGGTTCCGAACAGGGTCGTCTTCTTGCCCTGCTGCTTGGCGTCAAGGCCGAACGTCTGAGCGTTGCTGGCGGTCTGCCACGGCAGAATCGTCACCGTCTCCTGCGGGGTCAGCTGCGAGGTGACCAGTGACTTGATCGCGTTCGAGAGCGTGGCGCCTGTGTCGGTGCCGTTGATCGTCTGATGGTTGACCGTGATTCCGGCCTTCTTCAGGATCGGCGTCATCACGCTGACGAGACCTTGGGAGTACGCCTCATCGTCGTCGATGATCAGGACCGCCTTCGGATGCAGGTGGTTGATCACGTAGTTGGCGTCCTGCGGACCCTGGACGTCATCGTCGGGGACCACGCGGAAGTACGTCGGGTTCTTGCCGTCCGCCGTCAGCGCCGGCAGCGTCGCCGATCCACTGATGAATGCGAGCCCAGCCTTCCCGAAGATCGGGCCAACGGCCTCAACCTCCTGACTTCCGGCCGGTCCGATCGACGCAACCGCGCTCGACGCGACGATCGCCTCCGTCTTCGACACGGCGATCGACGGCGTCAGCTGTGTGTCGTCCTGGCTCAGCGTGACGTCAGTGTGGTTCGCCGCGTTGTCGTTGGCGACGGCCAGCTCCGCGAAGTGGTACTGCTCGAGCCCGAGCTGGGCGACCGGACCCGTGAACGGGCCCTCGATCGCGATCGACGCCGTGCACGACTTCGTGCTCGCGCTCGCCGAGGTCGACGTGCTGCTGCTGCTATTGCTGTTGCTACTGCTACTGCCGCAGCCAACCACGATCAACGCGGAAAGCACCATCGCGGCGCTCATTAGCCTTCTCATTGCTGTGGACTCCTCCTGTGGGGGTGCTTCATGGTCCTGCGGTTTCAAGTACCGGCGCGTCGGCATGGGCCGGCGTGCCGTCCGGGTAGTAAGCAGCCGCCGGCGAACCGGCTGGCCGGAAGACGGCGAGCACGCGCATGACGTCCTCGCCGGTGTTCTCGAGGCAGTGCAGCGTGCGCGCCGGGAGTTCGATGCACGCGCCGGGGCCGAGCGGTCGCTCGCCCCCGCCTGCGTGTAGCACGCCCTCTCCGTCGATCACGTAGATGACCTCGTCGTAAGTGTGGAAGTGGACCGGCGCCCGGGCGGTCGGGATATAGCCGACGAAGTGCGTCGCGGAGCGCAGCCCGGTCGATGGGTCGGCGACGATCCGGAACTCGCGCTCGGTGGTCGCGGCATGGGCCTCCTGGTCGGCGAGGCGGCGGACGACCGCGCGGTCGCCGCGGCGGTCGTCGGTCTGGCCCGGCGGGTCGGGTTCCGGGATCCGCACCGCCACGAGCGCCAGCATCTCGGGACCGGGGTTGCGGAGCTCGTATTCCTCGCCGGGCGCGAGGTACGCGCCGCTCTCAGGCTCGAGTTCGTGAGCGGTGCCGTCGAGGTGCAGCGTCCCGCGCCCTTCGAGCACGAACAGGACCTCCTCGGCCGCGCCCGTGGAACGCCGCAGCGGGCGCTCGGGACCACACTCGAGCAGTGCCTGCTCGAGATTCGCGACTTCAAGGCTTGGCGTCACTCGTGCCAACCCTCCAAGATTCGGCCGGTCCGGTCAACCACCTGCCAGCCTCGCCTGCAGCTTCACTTCGGTTCCCGCGAGCGCGCGCGAGACCGGGCACGTCGCCTTCGCCTCGAGCGCCAGCGCGGCGAACTCGTCGGCGTCGACGCCCGGCACGTCGCCGACCGTGTCTAGCTCGATCTGCGTGATCGTGAAGCCCGCATCGAGCTGCTCGAGCCGGACCTTGGCGGTCGTGCGCAGATCGACCGGCGGATGCCCGGCCTCGGACAGCAGGTTCGCGAGCGACATCGTGAAGCAGCCGGCCTCGGCGGCCCCGATCAGCTCCTCCGGGTTGGTTCCGCGCTCGACGTCCTCAACGCGGGCCTTGAGCGTGAACGGGCCCTCGAAGGCGCCGCTCCCGAGCGCGATCCGGCCGCCACCGTCCGGCACTGTTCCCTGCCAGCTTGCGTCTGCGCTGCGGGTGACGCGAATGCCCAAAGCCCCTCCTTCTGTCTCTCCATCAGAGGCAGTTTGATCTTGTACTCTTGATCAAATCACCTGTGAGCAGGCGAGCGCAAGCCGTGCCGCCTTGCGATTGGGTTAACGAGCGTCCCAAATTGCTGAGCGAAACGATCGACGTCGAGGCCGTACGGAAGCGGTTCTCATCGCTCGGTGAGGGATTCGCGTTCCTCGACGGCCCCGGTGGCTCCCAGGTCCCGGACGAGGTCGGCGACGCGATCGCGCGGGCGCTACGCGAGGCGAGCGCGAACCTCGGCGCCGGTTACGCCAGCAGCCACCGCGTGAAGGAGATCCTCGAGCGCGCCGAGCAGAACGCGGCCGCGTTCCTCGGCTGCGAGACGCACGAGGTCATCTTCGGGGCGAACATGACGTCTTTGAACTTCACCCTCTCGCGGACCGTCGGGCGCACGTTTGAGCCGGGCGACGAGATCCTCGTCTCCTCGCTCGACCACGACGGCGGCGTGGCGCCGTGGCTCGAGCTCGCCCATGACCGCGATCTCGTCGTCAAGAACATCGAGCTACGCCCCGACACGACGCTCGACTACGACGACCTTGAGAGCAAGCTCTCCTCGGGCCGCGTGCGGGTGGTCGCGTTCGCCTGGGCCTCGAACGCGATCGGCACGATCGTCGACGCGCAGCGGGTCAGCTCGCTCGCGCACTCGGCCGGCGCGCTCGCGTGGATCGACGCGGTCCACTACGCCGCGCACGAGCCGATCGACGTGCGCGCCGTCGACGCCGACGTCCTGATCTGCTCGCCATACAAGTTCTGCGGCCCGCACCTCGGGATGGCATATGGCCGCACATCCCTGCTCGAGACCTGGCGGCCATACAAGGTGCGCCCGGCGCCCAACGACCCGCTCGGCCGGCGCTTCATGACGGGCACCGCGCCATATGAGCTGCTCGCCGGGCTGAACGCGACGTTCGACTACCTGCGGTCGATCGGTGGCTTTGAGGCGATCAAGCCGTACGAGCGGTGGCTCGGGCAGCGCTTCCTCGATGGCATCTCGGATGCCGTCACCGTGTATGGGCTGCCGGCCATGGAAGGACGCGTGCCGACCTTCCTCGCGAACGTCGAGGGCGTCCCCGCGGCCGAGGTCGCCGCCCATCTCGCGACCGAGCAGATCGGCGTCTGGGCCCACGACTCGTGGTACTCGCTCGGCCTCTACAAGCGGCTCGGGTATCCCGACCAGGCGATCCGGATCGGCTTCATCCACTACAACACGGCCGACGAGGTCGACCGGCTGGTGGCGGGGATGGAGTCGGCGCGGGCGTCCGTCTGAGCGCGGCGGACCGGTTTGAACGGTGGCGGATCGCCGCCCGCGTACGCGGCGCTACAGCTTGGCGTGCGCGCTCGCCGGCTTGTACGCGTCGTCGCCGCCGTACTTGACGGTGACCTTGCTGCTCACGCGGGGGATGGCCGGCAACTCCAGCGTAGCCACAGCGGTGCGTGGTTTCAGGAGCACGGCGCCGAGCAATTTGCTCCCGGCGTAGAAGCTGATCGATCCCTGTGGACCGGCGCCGTGCTTCCGCGGGTGCAGCGTCGCAACCAGCCCGTAGGTGCCGAAGCGACCCTTCGCGGGGCTGATCGCGAGGCGCATCGGGATCGCGGCCCGTCGCAGGTGCGGGCAGCGCAGCTGCAGGTTGACCCCGGTCTGCGCCGGGGGAACCGGCAGCAGCGGCGAGATCGCGGTGCGGCCGTGTTTCGCGGTGCAGCCGGTATGGGTCGCGCTGATCTCGTAGAAGCCAGGAAGCGTGTCCCATCCGTAGTCGCCGAGCGCGTTTGTATGGTCCGGGTTACGGCGGTTGGCCGGCGACATGATGATGCTGCCATTCGGCACTTGGCTCGGCTTGGCGGTCTTGGTCGCGGCTCGGTGCAAGATCACTTGCGCGTTGCCGAGCGGTATCCCGTGGGTGCTGCTGACGGTGCCGCTCGGATCGGCGTAGGCGCTTCCGCAAACGATCTTCTGGCTGGTCACTTCGACGGTCGTCGGGCCTGTGGGAGTTACAACATCGTTGGTGAAGTGGCCGGTGGCGTAGTTGTAAGCAGTGCCGAGGGCGAGCTCGCCGACCTTCGCGCCCGGAATTTTTGCACTGATCGCCTGCGTCAAGATCTGCCATACGGCGCTCGTGATGGACTGCCCAAGACCGGCGCCTGACTGTGTCTTGGCGGTAGCGAGCGCGTTGGCGGAGCCGATGAAAGCATTCCACCAGCCGGCGGGGGTGACGTTGAGCGCCGCGTTGAAAACGTTGATCAGCTCATTTGCAAAGGGGTGGTCTCCCGAGAGCGCCGGAATCTGCGCCTGAGCCAATACCAGCACGGACGTCGAAGTGCCGTCGCCAAAGTGATACATGACGTCGACGCCGCCGAACTCATTCGGTTCGAACGTGATCGTGCCCTCAGGGAGGGGCTGCTGATGTTTCTGGGTCACCTCGGGGCAGTCGTCGGCGTTCGTGGTTGGCGAACTCTGGTGCGGCCGCGAGTCGGCAGCTGCGGGCGCATGAGTAAGGTCCCGGATCACACGGTCGGTCGCCGCCGCCGCTGTCGGGCCGGTAATTCCCGAGGCAGTTGCGCAACCCTGACTCTGGGTGGAGGAGTAGGCGCAATCGACTGGAGCGAGGACTGGCGGGGTAACGCCCGAGATCTTGCCATCGGCTCCATAGCGCACGGCCACGAGAGCCATCGCCGCCTGATACGAGATGTCCGACAAGTCCGCACTCTCCTCGAACTCGTTTAGGTCGCCAAGCTCTGTGAACATGCTCGTGGTGTTCGGTGTCCCGGTGGGCGGGATGTCGAACGGGAAGCCCGCTGTGACCGGCAACGCTTCATAGAAGGCGGGAGTGCCGTAGCCCGTCCCGTTGATCGTCACGCCGCCACTGATTGGAGGAGGCGAGGTGATCACGAAATCCTGGGTCGTCGTGGCCCCGGCGGACACGTTCGCCAACACGCTCTGAGTCAGTCCGTCTGGTGCCGCGGTGAGCATTCGGTACACCCCGGGAGGCAGGTTGGCCAGAAAGTAGCTCCCGTCGGCGCCCGTCGTGGCAGTCCCTAAACCCGAGTTCGCCGGCGTCTCCTGGTAGGCCGAGACCGTCGCCCCGGGGACAGCCTGACCGGCCTCCTCGACGTCACCAGAAATGATGCCCGTGCCCGGCGTGGTGCTTATCACGTTGCCCGCAAAGCCCGCGAGGGTGACGGTGTGCGGGCTGTCCGGCGCGTTGTCGGGCACGTTCAGCTGCGCCGTGTACGCACCCGCCGCCCCCGGCTTGAAGCTCACATCCACCGTACAGCTCACCGTCCCGCCACCCAGCGTCTGCCCCGAGCACCCGTCCGAGCTGAGCGAGAACGACGATGCCTGCGGACCCGAGATCGTCAACCCGCCGAGCGTGCGCGCCAGAAAGCCCCCGTTCTCGAGCGCCAGCTGGTGCGTCACCTTGGTGCCGACAGCTACCTGCTGGCCACTCGAGTCCGCACCGAACGCGAGCGAGGCCGGGGTGAACACGAGGTCGTCGGACGGCACCCACGTCCATGCCGCGCCGGCATTGCTGTTGTCGCTCTCGCCGCCGATCAGGGAGGTGGTCGCGTCAGCGGACATCGCGACGCTGTTGCCGAACAGGCCGTCGCCGATCTCGCCGTTGCTGCCGGTTGTCTGGTCCGCGGTCAGCTCTGCGAGCTCGGTCCAGGAGGAGCCGGAGCCGCTATACAGCCAGACCGCCCCCAGATTGGACGCATTGGCGGAGCCACCGATCAGGGCTGTGCCGCCATCGGAGCTGATCGCCACCGAGGAACCAAAGTTGCCGGCGCCGCTCTCGGCGTCGAGGAGCTGCGAGCCGGTGTCTTGCGGAGCCAGCAGCTCTGTCTGCTGGGTCCACGAGGACCCAGAGCCCGTGAACACCCACGCGGCGCCAATCTTGCTGTGGTCGAATGGGCCTCCGATTAGGGCCGTGCCGCC
>Ga0302325_10013363_pt1 | contig 17512 bp, 16 predicted proteins | sample Palsa_T0_2_FD_201948 | JGI IMG/M metagenome (GOLD analysis project Ga0302325, IMG submission 201948) | Peat permafrost microbial communities from Stordalen Mire near Abisko, Sweden - Palsa_T0_2 | ecosystem: Environmental > Terrestrial > Soil > Palsa > Peat permafrost | place: Sweden: Abisko... | reverse complement strand
CATAATCATCATCTCGATCGGTGGGGTGCCGGCGAAAGGCGAACCGTAGAACGGGCTTCCGAGTGAGAGCCAACCGTCATAGCTGTCGGCAACGTTGAAAGACGTCGGGACGTACACCTCGTAGCTTTCCCAGTACGGGACGTTTGGCTTGAGGATGTCCATCGGGGTGTTCAACTCGGCACGCGGATTAGCGGTCGGTGTCAGTGGCGCGATGTCGCCGTTGTCGGCGGTGAAGCGAAGTACCTGATCGCCCGCCCCATCCGGGTCGGGCACCTCTTGGATGCGGTTTGGATCGGCAGCTTGCTCGGCCCACCCCGCAAGGGTGTCTCCATTGAACGTGAGCGGGGTGGTGGTCGACGCCAAGAGAGCGGACGCCGCGGTAGTCGCGACGGCACCGACCGGCCTCACCTGGGGATGCCCGACGCGAGTCCCGGACTTGGACGGCCCACCCCCGCGTTCATCTGATTCATGTTGCGATACGTTGCGGACCGACAGCTGGCGACCTCGATGCCCAGCGTCGGTCAGCGTCCGTGCAGTCGAGGCGAACGCAGGGGAGACGATCACGCTCAGAAGGCTGACGACCGAAATTAGCGAGGCTGGCGCAAAGCGGTTGCGATGGCTGGTGATGCGCATGACCTAGTTATCGTCCCGGTTCCCTAACTCTGAAGCGTAACCGACGATCGTCGGTGAGATGTCCACGCCGGACAGACGTGACGATGGTGCCCCTCCTCGGTGTCCAGTACAGTTGTCCAAGAGATGGCCGGCAAAGGGCGTGCTCGTTTCATTCGTAGTGGCGGGCGCGCGATCTGCCTTGTGGTCGCGTTTCTGATCGCTGGCGAGACCGGGACTTATCTGGCCGGCGATCCGACCATCCCCAAGTTGCGCGGGACGTCACCGACGACGGCCTCGCTCGACTTCGACGGTACCCCGCTCGGGCGGTGGATCGAGCAGGTTGCCGCGCCGAACCGCATCCAGGTGGTACCGGACCCGGCAGGTGGATCGGACGATGTCTTACGTGTGACCGCCGACAACGTCGACGTCGCGCCGCTGACACCGACGGATAATCCGCGTGCCGAGCTGAACACTCCGATGGACATCCTCAAGCCAGATGGTCGGTACTGGGAGAGCTACGAGGTGTATGTCCCGACGTCGTTCAACGTTGCCGACAGCTATGACGGGTGGCTCTCACTCGGAAGCCCGTTCTACGGTTCGCCTTTCGCCGGCACCCCACCGATCGAGATGATGATTATGGACGACGAGTTTCTCTGGGGGTCCAACCGCGACTCCCAGGTTCCCGGGACAGTCCTATTCCGGAAGCCTCTCGTCCTCGGCCAGTGGGTGAGATTCACCTGGCACATCTTCCCCTCGAACAACGGCTTCGTCGAGCTGTACGTCAACAATGAGCCCGTCGTCTCGACGTACAATGGTTCGACCGGACTTGGAGTGGACATCCCGGTCCTCGACGAAACGGATGACAAAGGACCATGGTATGCGCAGCTGTCCGTGTACTATGAGTACGGCGAATATCCGAGCGTGACGCTCTACTTCAAGAACTTCCGGATTGCCAGCACCTTGGCAGCCGCTGCTGGCTGGTAAGCACCGATAGGTCGGTCGGGTGGGCATGACGCCGTAGCGGGATTGTTCGTCGGACGCTCGGTTCCGCTGAGGCGGTATCGTGCGTGAGCAACCCTGCCGAGAAACCGTAACCCGGGGCGCCTTCGGCTGCTCGCGATGCAGTCGGTCAGCTGCTCCAAGACGACACCGGCTGGGAGTACGATGACCGAATCACCTGTTGCGATGTTGGCTGGCTTTCCCACGTCCGCGGTGGGGCCAGTGCGAGCGGCCGTTCCTACTGGTTTCGGTGATGGAGGCAGCCCTCGAGCGCGGCGAAGCTGAGCGGGTCGAGCGGCACTGGGCGTGGGCTGCTTGCGTGGGGCTTCTCGGCGAACGCACCGCCAGCACCGCGGTCCTGACGCGATCGGCCGGAGTCTCTCGCGCCGCCCGCAGCCGGGACAGATCTCCTTGGCAGCGTCGTGCTTGGCGCGCCAATAACACGGCTGGCGACGTCCGTGCGCGTGGAGCTTCCCGTCATGGTCGCAGTCGGCGCAGACCCCCTGCATCAGCTCAGAACGGTGGCGGCGTGCGGGAACGTGTCTGGCCGCGCGAGGACTGCTGGCGGGCAGGCTTGCTGCCGCGAGCGGGCTTGGCGACGGGTGTGGTGTCGACCTCGATCAGGTCGCCGGGCTGGCAGTCAAGCGCGACACACAGCGCCTGCAGGGTGGAGAGCTTGAGCTGCTTGGGTGCCTGGCGCATCAACGCCGATACCGATGCGGCCGACATCTCAACGTCGGCGCGTTCGGCCAGCAGCCGGCGCAGCTGCGCGCCGGTCCAGACCTCGTGTTGCGCGGCGGCCATCCGCAGGTTCCACGTGACGTCCATGCTCAGTCCTCCTTCTCGTGCTCGAGCTCGGCCAGCGTGTCGGAGATCGCGCGCACATACGCGTCCTCGACGAACGTCGAGGACGGCTGCACATAGCGCATCGTCGTGCCGACATGCCAGTGGCCAAGCATCTGCTGGATCGCGACCATGTCCACGCCACGCTCATAGTTACGCGTCGCGCACGCCCGACGCAACGCGTGCGGTGAGAGATGCGAGTTCCTAGGGTCACAGGGCCGGGATCCGGAATATCACCGTCCTGGCGGCGCGGCTGATCCGGCCGGGCATGACCAGGCGTGGCCGTCGCTCGGGTCCGGGCCGTGGGGATGATCGTGTCGTGGGCCCGCTCAGGCTGGTGCTACAGGTTGTACGCGAGCGTGGCACACGCTGGCCAGGCTACTCTGACGAGGAGCTCCACAATGGAAAGTTCGAGCGCCCTGCAGAGGTTCGCTACAGTGGCCGCGCGTGCGGATCATGGTCGCCAGTCAGCAGTGGTTTCCCGACTATGCCGGCGGCACTGCCCGCGTCGCCGAGGCGACGGCCCGGGAGTTCGCAACGCTCGGTCATGAAGTCGTCGCAATCGTTCCGCATCCTCCAGGGCAGCCGTCTTCGATCTCGGTGGTCGGGGGAGTCGAGATTCGTCGTGTGATGCGTCGGAGCGTCCTCCCGAACACGATCACCGATGTCTTCGAGACTCGACGCGGGTTGATTCAGGCAGGCGTCCAGTCGTTCGACGTTGTGCTCACGCATCATCCACTCGCGGCTCTCGCCGCGCTCTCGGTCAAGCGACATCCACCGATCGTCCACGTGTACCACTCGTCGCCAGCCCGCGAGGCGCGTCACCGCCGTGCACTCGGGCTCAGTCTCCGACAACGGATCGGATCGCTGGGCGTGGAGGCTCTGCTCAGCAGTTACGAATGGATCGTGCTCGCGTCCGTCGATCGCATCTTGGTCCTTAGCGAATTCAGCCGCCGGCTCGCCGAAGAAAGCCACCGCGGCGCGGGAGCTCGCGCCATTGTGGTGGGGGGCGGGGTAGACGTGAATCTGTTCGCGCCGACCGCAGACCGGGAGCAGCTTCGAGCTGCGCTCGGCGTCGGGCCGCAGGAGACGCTTTTGATCACGGTCCGTCGTCTTGTCGCGCGAATGGGGCTCGAAGTACTGCTCGACGCGATGGCCATGGGCGGCCGCGGGGACGGTTCGGTGAAGCTCGTGGTGATCGGGACGGGCGAGCTTCGCGAGGAGCTCCTTCGGCGCCGGGACGACCTCGGAATCCAGGAGAGTGTTGCGTTCGTAGGACGCTTATCAGACGATGAGGTGCGCACGTGGTATCAGGCCGCTGACGTATTCGTCCTTCCTACGATCGCTTACGAGGGTTTCGGCATGGCGACCGCTGAGGCGCTGGCTTGTGGCACACCGGTGGTCGGCACCGATGTCGGAGCCACAGGTGAGCTCCTGAACGGAGCCGCGGGCACCGCGCTGGTAAGGCCGGAGGACCCGGCGGCGCTCGCCGACGCGGTCGGCCGCCTAGCTCGAACGGCCCGGACCGATCCGGGCATCCGAACGCTGTGCCGGACCTATGCGTGCGAGCGATACGACTGGTCGAAGGTGATCAACCGCTGGGACGCCGCCATCATGACCGTAGCGATCGACGGCAATGCGTGACCTGAAATGAGGGAGAAGACGTCCAGGCCATCCGAGCGGAGCACGGATGCTGAAGCGGCCCGGCGAACGAACGAGGTAGGAATACTTGCCGCTAGCTTTCGCTTGGTTTAGCTAGCTTAGACCATATGGAGGCTGTCGTCCGGCCTGGCTGATGTAGTCGGTCGGTCCCCCACGCGTCCGTGGGGTGACTACAGCCGTGCGGGTGGCACCCCGCTCGGCGCCCACAATCGCATAGAGGAGCCGACCATGGCGAAGGTTCGCAGTTGGGTTGGTCTTGACGTGCACGCACGCTCGGTGCTGGCCGTGACGATCGATGGCGAGTCGGGCGAGTTGCGTTCGCGCCGGCTGACGGGCAAGACGGCTGACGTGGTCGACTTCTGCCGCTCGCTGCCCGGCCCGACCCGCGCGGCATACGAGGCCGGACCGACTGGGTACGGGCTGGCGCGGGCCTTGCACGCAGTCGAGGTCGCGTGTGTCGTGGCAGCGCCGGGGAAGATCGAGCGCCCAGCGGCGGACAAGGTCAAGACCGATCAGCGCGACGCCGAGCGGGTGCTGCGCCTGTTGATGATCGACGCGCTGCACCCGGTCAGGGTCCCGACCAGCGAGGAGGAGGCGCTGCGTGACGTGGTCCGCGCCAGGGAGGCGGTGCGCGGTGATCTGATGCGCGCCCGCCAGCGGCTGGGCAAGCTGCTGTTGCGCCACGACGTTCGCTACGAGGACACCGCCAGCGCGTGGACGGTCGCGCACCGCGGCTGGCTGACCAAGCTCGAGCTCGGCGAACGCGGCGCGCAGATCACGCTGCTTGAGTATCTCGGCGCGATCGACGCGATCGTGATCCGCCGCGACGCGCTCGAGCAGACGATCGCGCAACTGATCCCCGGCTCGCCGTGGGAGCAGACCGTCGCGCGGCTGCGGTGCCTGCGCGGGATCGACACACTGTCAGCGGTCGGGCTGTGCGCCGAGGTCGGCGAGTTCGGGCGGTTCGCCAAGCCCCGGCAGCTGATGAGCTACCTTGGCCTGACACCCTCAGAGGACACCAGCGGCGAGAAGCGCCGACAAGGCGCGATCACCAAGACCGGATCAAGGCACGCCCGCCGGCTACTCGTTGAGGGCGCCTGGCACTATCGCCGCGCACCGGCCAAAGGCCAGACGCTACGCCGACGCCAGCAGGGCCAGCCCGCTCACATCATCGAGATCTCCTGGCAGGCACAGCGACGCCTGCACAACGTCTGGCAGCGACTCGACACCCGTCGCGGCAAGCGCCGCACGATCGTCGCGGTCGCCGTCGCCCGCGAGCTCGCCGGCTTCTGCTGGGCGCTCGCGAACGCCGACTGACACCGAGCCATGCGCCACGTCGGCTGAAGAGGCGGCAGGGATCCTGGTCCCGCGCGAGAGCAACCGCGATCTAAGCATGAGCAGCCCCACCCGGGCCACGCTCGATCTTAGACAGCCGGGCTCTCACGACGAAAACCGGTCCTGCGGAGACGGTAGCCAACCTGTGCACCCGCGTATAAGAGTCTGACCGCGCGTCGCGCACCAGCCAGACCTGCCGCCCCTCCAGCCGACACAGATGCCCGCCACCGCGCGGGCATCCGGCGTTAAGCCCTTGACAAAGGACTCTCCATAAGAGTGATCCATGCGCCCCTGGCGGGCCCACCCGGGACGGATGAAAACGTTGTTGCGCCGCTGGCGCCGTTGACGCGTGGTTGCTGCAATCTCGCCGACCGTCTTGGTTGACGTCGGCCTAGCCTGGTGCCAGCAAAGCCCGATTAAGAGTGAGACGCGAGAGTCTCGGGCACCCCGTACTGTTGCCTTGAGCACGAGATTCAGATTCCACAGCATGAGGCTCTCCCGGGCGGTCTTCGATGTCATCTGACCCTTGGGAGGGGTACATCATGGATCGTTTGATAGAGCGTTGCTCAATGCTGGACGTTCACAAGTCGCAGATCACCGCGTGCGTCCGCGTTCCCGACGATGCCGGCGGGCGCCGGCAGGAGATCCGCGAGTTTGCCGCGACCACCTTGGGGTTGCTAACGCTGGCGGACTGGCTGCGCAGCTGGGCGGTGACGGTCGTCGGGATGGAAGCCACCGGCGTCTACTGGCGCCCGGTGTTCTACCTGCTGGAGGACGAGTTCGAGTGCCGGCTCTACAACGCCGCCCATCTTCGTCACGTCCCCGGTCGCAAGAGCGATGTCCAAGACGCCGAGTGGGGCTGCCAGCTCGTCGAGCACGGGCTGGTGCGCCCGAGCTTGGTGCCCGAACGGCCGCTGCGCGAACTGCGCGACCTGGTCCGCTACCGCAAAGCCAAGATCCAGGAACGCACCCGCGAGGTGCAGCGGGTCGAGAAGACCTTGCAGGACGCCGGGATCAAGCTGTCCTCGGTCGCGTCCGAGGTGCTCGGCAAGTCCGCCCGGACGATGCTCGACGCGCTGATCTCCGGCACCCATGACCCCGAGGTGCTCGCCGAGCTGGCGAAGGGCGCGCTGCGCAAAAAGATCCCCGCACTCAGGGAGGCGCTCCAGGGCCGGTTCACCGGCCACCACGCCCTCCTAATCGGGCAGATGCTCGCGCAGATCGACTTCCTCGACGAGACGATCGCGACTCTGTCAGAGCGGGTCGAGGAGCTGACGCGCCCTTTCTCCCGTGAAATCGAGCTGCTCGACACGATCCCCGGGGTCGACAAGCGCGCCGCCGAAATGATCCTGGCCGAGATCGGACCGGACATGAGCCGCTTCCCGACCGAGCATCACCTCGCCTCATGGGCCGGGATGTGCCCCGGCCAGCGCGAGTCCGGCGGCAAGAAGCACTCCGCCGCGACCCGCAAAGGCTCCAAATGGTTGCGCGGAACCCTGACCGAGTCCGCCAAGGCGGTCGTGCGCACCAAAGGCACCTACCTCTCAGCGCGCTACCACCGGATCAAAAGCCGCCGCGGACACGCCAAAGCCACGATCGCGACCGGCCACAAGATCCTCACCGCCGCCTACCACGTCCTCAACCAGGGCGTCCCCTACAACGAGCTCGGCGAAGAATTCTTCTACCGCAAAGACACCGAGAACACCGAACGCCACCGCAGACGGCTCATCAAACAACTCGAACGCCTCGGCCACCAAGTCACCCTCGAACCCCTCCCCGAGCCCGCCTGACCGACCGCAATGACCCTCAAACCGCTCCGGGGTCCGCCTCGGCCCCAGCCGCGACTAACCCTGAACGTCCATTTTCGATTCAGCTTAGATCGCTCTCTCGTGCAGGTCTCACTGGCAAGCCAATCGTGCCCCGGTAGGCGCTGATGACGTTACGGTCGTCGATAGCAGTTTCTGCGCGGCGGCCCAGGAAGTACACGCCGCACGCTCCGTCGGTCGCTGCGGGTCGCTTGACGAGGGCGGCGTCCAGCGGCTTGAGCCAAAGGAAGGCGATGACGGTCAGCTTTTCTAGGACGAGCTGCGCAGTGCGCCGCCTGGCGAGCGAGCGAGCGAAGTAGCAGAGTGACCAGAGCAGGGCAACGGCCGGCCCGGAGCTGACGCCGGTATCGATCGCCTCGAACATGTGAAATAGACGCCGGTGTCCGGACTCGGTCCAGCGCGTGAAGTCGTAGGCGCCTTCGTGGACCTGCTGCATGAACGGCGTCTCGGCGTAGACGAGCCCGCCGGGCTTCAGCACCCGATGAACCTCGCGTACCACCGCCGGCGGATCTAGGACGTGCTCCAGGACGGCCTGGATGACGACGCCGTCCAGCGACCCGTCCGCGAAGGGGAGATGGTGACCATCGCAGACGATCATCGTGCGCGGTCCGACATACACGTCAGTTTCGATTAGCTCGAGGTCGCTCGCCCGGATCAGCTCCTCGGTCCCCTGACCGAGCCTTCCGCCTCCGACGATGAGCACTCGGGGTCGATCACCGCGGAGCCGCAGCTGGTCGATGAACCGTGCGAAGCGCACCGCCGTATCTCCCTCGGGGGTACGCGAAGGGAGAAGCCTTCGCACGAGCCTCCGGCTGGGCGACACCCGCGCCGGCCGGGAAAGTCCGACCTCAGCTGCCGAGAATATGCTCTGCTGATCGTTGAGGAGGATGGGGACGCCCTCGAGGATGGGATAGCGCTCAGTGCTGGACTCGAGCGCACCGTTCCGCTCGAAGAGCGGCTCGCCGGTGAGCGGGCAGCGGAGGATGTCAGCGGCGGGAATGGGCACGCTTACGGAACGCTACCTGGTCGGGGTCCGCGGCATCATTCGGCGGACCCACGACGCCAGAGGGCCGGATCGAATGGACGGACGACCAGGACCGAGATCGCGAGGGTGGCGATGCCGGCGATGAGGCTGGCGGCAAGTGGGACATGGCGGGTGGCCACGGCGACCAGACACATGAGGCCCACGGCGCCACCCCCGCGGACGATTCGGGCCCATTGGAACGTGGGAAACCCAATCTCGCGGCTCGCGAAGACTAGGGTAAGGATCACGAGGCTCGCCTCGCCAGTGAACGTGGCGAGCGCTGCGCCGTCGGCTGACAGGGACGGAATCAGCAACACCCCAGCAACAACATTGCTAAGAGCTGCCGTCGTCACAACGGCGGCGTAGAGGCGATCGCGGGAGCTAGCAATGAGAACGTTGGCGAGGACGGCCTCGAGTAAGACGAGCGCCATTGCGCCGGCGAGGATCGTGAACGGGCTAGCCGAGGCTCGGAACGAGTCGCCGAACATGGCTGGCATAAGCCGCGTTGCGAATGCGGCAGCCCCGCCGACAATCGCGAACGCAAGGATGATGGAGGCAGAGAGAACCCTTGACAGATCGTTGCGAAATGCATCGCGGCCTGCCGCCAACCGGGTGACTGCATCCGGGAAGAACGCTTGGATCCACATGTTGGCGATGACCATAACTGTCGAGGGCAGCCGGTAGGCGACTGCGTAGATGCCCACCTGTCGCGCGTTCTTAAAGTAACCGAGGAGGATTACGCTGGCGGCGATGTAGATCTGCATCATGGCCAGCGAGTAGATGAGGCCAATGCTGTCCCGGAGCCGTAGCCATAGCGACCGCCAGGTCGGCACGGCGACCGCCAGGCCTAGCCGCGCGACCGGCACTGCGATTAAGAGTGCCGTGACCGCAAGGCCGAGTGCGTTCAGCCAGGCGTACGGGGCGGCGCCACCGCCTGCGGTGACGAAGACTGGGACCAGCGCGGCGTACGCGACCTGCCCGCCAAGGCGGGCGGCCGCGACGATGCCACGCCGACGCCGCACGAGGAGTACCCAGTCAAGGGTGCAAGTTGTCATCGCCATCGTCACCCCAAGGATCGGGATGAGCGCAGCCGTCCGTTCGTTGGGAGCCAGCACGTGCGACAGGAGGACCGCCGCCGCGTCGGCCACCAAGAGCAATGCGATTTGCAGTACTACGGTTTCGCTCACCGCGGACGACATCGCATCGGGGGCCGCCGATGCATCGCGCAGCCCAACGTATTGGACTCCACCATTGGGGAGCAAGCCGAAGTATCCGATGTAGGTGAACGCGAAAGCGTACTCGCCGACCGCCGCCGGACCAATTCGCCTGGTGACGATCGCCAGGGCGACGAAGCCGAGGAGTTGCCCGAAGACGCTCGCGAGGGCGAGCACACCAAAGCCGCGGATGGTGTGGGCGATGCTGCTTCCTACTTGGTAAGGCTGCGCGGTTCGAGCGTCGCTCTCGTCCACGACTGAGTTGCTCGTCCTCTCCGTCACCCGGCGCACCAGTCGTATCCGTCGCCAACGCACCGAAGCGAACACGCAATGTGTCCTGAACGCGGGCGCATCCGCAACCTCACACGGGCCGGGACAGCGCCGCTCGCAGCGCGTTTCGCGCCCCTTCGTAACTAGCCTCTCGAGGAGGGCTGACGAGCGACGCGACCAGCGCTGCACGGACGTTGGCGGCGGCAAGGCTCTTCTTAGACGACCTCGGACCGAGCACGGGCATCCGGCGAAGCGCCGCTCCCGAACGGACGACGAGGTCGAGCAACCGGAGCGACGAGGCGGCGGCGCGCGTAGCCTCTGCCGCCCCCTCCCACTTGCTCACGAACTGTAGGAGACCGAGAAGCGCGAAGGAGATCATCAATTCTTCGTTGCGCGGAGACGATTTCTGGGCGGCGTGGATGACCGTGACCGCGTCGGTCGTTCCGACCGGCAGCCCGCGTTCGCAATAGGTCCGCGCGAGGTCGGCGTCCTCGAAGTACAGGAAGAATCCGGGATCGAAGCCTCCGGTCTGCCGGAACTCCGAGACCCGTACGACGAATGCGGCGCCCTTGACCCAGCGGCGTGATCTGCCTGCCAGCGGGCTAGGGCGCGGTACTGACAGCTCGCGGGGCATGAGGAACCACCGCGCGAGTGACCACAGGAGCTCCAGCCGCCACGGCCAGAACGACGTGATGTGAAAGCGCTCGCGACCGCCCTCGCGGATCCGGCATCCCAACAAGCCGACGGTAGACTTGCCTACGAGTGCTGCCAGCGCTGTTGGATCATGATGCAGCAGCACCGTGTCCGGGTTGAGAACGAGCAGGATCGTCCTCGTTGCGGCGGCGACACCGAGGTTGACCCCGACGCCAAAACCGACGTTCCCTTGCCCGGTGACGAAGCTTACGTCGTAACGGGCGGCCAGGGCCAATGTCTCGTCAGTTGAGCCGTTGTCGACGACGATCACCTCGGCGCGTGGGAGGGCACTGATCACGGAGTTCAGGCAGTTGGTGACCACAGCCTCGGAGTTGTAGGTGACCACCACGACGGACAGGTCTGCGGATGGATCGGCGATCTGGCGGCTCATGCCCCGGGAAGCCGCATCGGGTACCCGGCCTGCGCCCGCGGGCGCAGGCGCGGGCGAATGGTCCGTTGGGGCGACATTTCAGTTGAATCAGCATCGGTGGCTCCTTGGCTCGACGCGAGCCCGAAAGCGATCCAAGCCAGGAAGCTGATCGATAGCCACGCTAGTCCGTCGGTGAAGAACATGATCACCACGACTGTGGCCATTGCCGGCAGCCCGAAAGAACGCGCCTGTGGCGTCGTGCGCGCCACGGCGGCGACGATGAGCGCTCCGATCAGCAGGAGGGGGAGCGCGCCGAGGTCATCGATCGCGGTGACGTACTCATTGTCGAAGATGTAATAGCCATTGACCCCGCCGACTGCCTCGAGGGTCTCGGTGACGGCATGGTTACCTTGGCCCAGCAGCAACCTGGCTGGGTCGCTGTCCCATTCGTCTTTGATGCTCGTAAGCGCATAGTCACGGACCTCCTGGTTTGTGTAGATCGGGTTGGTCGTCCGGGTCGTGAACGACTCGCGCAGCCGTGTGATCTGCGTGATCAGGATCAGAGCGAGCGCGGCGACGGCCGCGAATTGCAGGAGTTTGCGGGGGCGCTCCGGTCCGACGACGAGCGAGACCGCCATGCCTGCCGCGACCCCGATGATTGCGCTGCGCGACACCGTGGCAACGGCTCCGCCTGCCATGACCGCGGCAAGGATCGCGGCGTGACGGGTCCGTGACTGGAGCATGATCGCCGCGAGCGTGGCTAAACAGGCGCCGGCGATCAGCGGTTGCCCAAACGTCGACTGACCGCGGAGATTCCCCGCTTCGGCGGACTCGGCGATGAGCGCCGTCGAATGGACGAGCGCGGGCCAGGGATTGTGTACTCCGAGCATCTCGGCGACCGCGAGCAGGGCCAGCGGTATCGAGGCATAGCCAACCGCTGCGCGCGCCACCGCACTAGTCGTCAGCGAGGTTCCGAACATGACGCCGGCAAAGGCGAGCAAGCAGGGCCATATCGCGGTTTCGCTACTCGTGCCATGCACGAGCGCCAAGACGATCTGGAACACGGTAAACGCCGTGGCTGCACCCAAGGCGAGATCCGATAGCTTGGGACGGCCGACAGTATCCCAGTAGATGCGCGCCAGGATCACGGTGAGGATCGCGATCTGCAACCGCCCGGCCACGTCATACCTGGTTGGGAGATCCGGTAGCAGGAACGTTGGCGCTACGACGGCGAATGAACCCCACACGCGGCGCGCGATAACGACGGCTAACACGATCGCGACAGCCGCGATCAATGTCCGATGCTTTATGTGATCGATTGCGAGCGCAGCCGCGATCGAGAGCGGAAGCGCCAGCATGGCGATGGCCGCTACACGCAGATCGACTCGGTTCGGCACCGACCCTTACACCGGCGTCCTGCCCGAGGGCTCCACGGGTGCGGGCAGGAGCCGCGTCGGGATCTCGGTCGCGTCTTGACGCCCGCCCGAGCGTTGCCTGCGCGCTCCGATGACGATCAGCCGCCGGCTGGAGAGATTCCTGAGCTCCGCTAGCACCTGACCAACGCCGACCCGAGTGCTCCGTCCAAGCTCAATCACGACCGAGATCGCGTCCGCTCGTCCGAGCAGAGCCGGAGCACCGCCGAACTCGTCGAGGGAGGGTGCGGCCGCCACGACGTATCGATACATCGATGACAGGTTGTCCAGGAGCTCTTGAAACTCTGGGCCGTCATCGAGGTAAGGGTCGTGTCGACGCTTGGGGAGCAGGAGGTCGACGTACCGAGCGTTCTCGCCGTCCTGAAGCGAGATACGCGTAACGACGTCATTCACCGTGGCTCGCCGCTCGAGTACCTCTCCCCACCCTCGGATCTCATTCGACTCGGCCGGCCCGTCCTGCGGCACGGATCCAGGATCGAGCAGCAGGAGCAGCGACGAAGAAACCATCCCGAACTGCGCGAAGCCACAGGCGAGATCCCAAGCGACCGACATGCTCACCGAGGTATCAGCGAGGTCAGCCTCGCGGGCGACAACTATTAGATGCGAACCGCTCCGACTGGGGGTCGGCGGGATGCTGGCGAGGATCTGGCGGGCTACATGCTCGGGTGGGCCTTCCGCCCGGGGTCGGAACCCACGACGGGCCAACGGCTCGACCTTCTCGTCCCATCTCAGCAGCATTGTCAGGTCGCTGGTTGCGACGGCCTCTAGGGAATGAATGCGTGGGTCCGCGATGCTCGCCAGCACGGTCGCCGCAAACCCGACGATCGCACCAATCAGGAGGCCGAGCAGGCCGGACTTGAGTGGATGGGGACCACTGGGAGAGGTCGGCGGACTCGCCGCTTGGGCGATGCTTACGTCCAGCGGCTCAACCGCTGAGATCGTCTCAAGGTCCGACAGATTCGATTGAAGAACCCCCAGCTCGCCGGTGCTCAGGCCGTTACCGTCGACGGCGATCTCGTGTTTCAGCGCCGCTATACCCTTGGCGACCTCGGTGGCCTGCCCGGCGGTCGTGTAGCTGATGAACTGCTGGGTGTAGACGTTCGCTATCCGCGCCGCCAGCGTCGGACTGCCGGCAGTGGCGGTGACGTTGACAAGGTTGCTGCCCCCGGCCTCGGCCACCGAAACGTTAACCCCATTGTCCGGCACGGACTTGCCAAGCGCACTTGCCGTCAGCTGGTTCAGCACCGGTAGGGACGCCAGTGCGGTGTCCGTGGCTGTGACTGCGGTCGGGTTACCGGAACCTTGGTTTCCGGTTCCGAGCAACTGGCTCAGCGGGGCATTGGCGCCGAAAAGTAACTCGGCGGTGCTGGAGTATCGCTTGGACTGGGAATCTTCGTGCAAGTATGCCGCCGCGCCACCCGCGACGCCGCACACAACGACAATCCATAGAAATCGACGGACTGTTTTGAATCGAAGATATGGCATTTGATTCTAATGCAAGGCCCGCACGCCCAGCGAGGCCCCCATCGGTGCTACGGATACGTGCGTCGCGCCGTCCCCCTCGCCCCCATCTAGTCAAAATCCCTGAGCGATCAGTCGAGACTCGGCCCAACGACAGCCCCTTAGCCTCTGGCAGGCTGCCGAAATTATAGCGTCGTGGCTCTGCGGATCGGAGCGCCGCGCGTGGAATGGTTGCGCGACAGCCTCACGAAAGCCGGTCAGCGGCCGGCTCGACCTAATTCCGGTCGGAGGAACACACATCCAAGGCTTCAAGCCCGGGGTGTCGGCCTTCGGCGGCTTCTGGGCGAGCGTGTCCACACGAAGTTGGCAGCCGGCGCCAAAGATGCGTGAGATTCGCGGCCGGGCACGTAAGTCCCGTCGCGACTCTGCTTATGCGGGTCGGCCAGTGGACCATGATGAGCTGGCCGGGGTTTGACGGAGACTTCCGAGGGAGGGTTTGGCCCTCGAGGAAGGAACTCCGGTTCATGTCCAGACCACGTAAGTACCAGAAGGAACTGGTTGATCGCGGCGTGAGGCTCGCGCTGGAGTCCGGTCGTCCGATCGCGCATATCGCGGCGGATATCGGGCTGCCGGCGGAGACGTTGCGTAAGAGGGCCCGTCAGGCCGAGGCCGATCAGGGGTTGCGGCCCGCGATGCCGAGCGCGGAGGAGCGTGAGGAGATCCGGGCGCTCAAGCGCGAGAACGCGGAGCTGCGGAAGGCGAACGAGATTTTGAAGGCCGCGTCGGTGTTTTCGCGACCGAGCTCGACGCAGGCCGGACGAAGTGACCGCGTTCATCGATCAGCACCGCGGTCGTTTCGGTGTCGAGCTCGTCTGCCGGACCCTTGAGGTGTCGGCATCGGCCTCTTACCTTCGTAGGACGGGCGCACGGAGCGACCGGGCGGTCGAGGACGAGCGGCTGTTGGAGCGGATCCGGACCGTGCACCGGGAGAACTTCAAGTGACGGATACCGGCGGGTCCACGCTCAGCTGCGCCGCGACGGCGAGCACGCGGGCCGTGACCGCGTCTGGCGGCTGATGCGCCAGGACGGCCTGAAAGGCGCGAAGCGGCGCGGGAAGCCGTGGCGGACCACGATCACCAACCCGGCGGCCGGCCGCTCCCCCGATCGTGTCCGGCGGGACTTCACCGCGACCGAGCCCAACCGCCTGTGGGTCGGGGACTTCACGTATCTGCGGAGCTGGGAAGGCCGGCTGTACTTCGCGTTGATCATCGGCGTGTACTCCCGGATGATCGTCGGCTGGCAGCTCGCCAGCCATATGCGCACGACCCTGGTGTTGGACGCGCTGCGGATGGCGCTCGGGCTCAGGGACCCCGGCGCGGACTTCCAGCTCGCGCCTGCGCAACGACAGCCGCGTCTCCTCCTCGCCGCAACAGTGACTACTCTCCGCTCACCTAGACACTGTTGCGACGATCCCTTGAATTCGGGCAGTACACCTCGACCGGCTACACGCAGGTTCTCGACGACCATCAGGTGCTCGCGTCGGTCCGGGTCGGCGGTAGGCCTCCGTGGTCCGGTGCGCGGTGTTTGCCCGCGTGCTTTCTTGTGAACGTGGAGGTGGTTCGGGATGTCGATCGTGATGGGGCTTGACCAGCACAGGGCGCAGATCATTGCGGAGTGGTTGGACACCGGCGCTCGCGCCAGCCTGACCCGTTCGGTGCGCGCCAGGCTCTTCGTCAACCAGATGCGCCGCGGCCGGCTCCTCGCCCGCTCCTGCCCCCACGTCCGCGTGGACGGCCCTTATAGACCGAGCGGCCGCAACGCTTCGCCCAGCGGCATCACCCATCACCCATCATGTCGCCGACCCAGAACGTGTCCGGGTCGTGGACCGAGATAAGGCTGAGCGCCCGCGTGCAAACGACCGATCCCAACGACCCCGCCCATGGCCCGCCATACGAGCGGTCGCGGCTGATCCCCGATTTTTCACTTTGGAGACTTGCGCGGGGACGCACGCACAGATAAGGAGCCTGGTCTCAAAGCAGTTCCCATCACAGTCCTGCCCACCCGCCGACCAGCCGCCAGTTGACCACCAACGGGCAGTCACGAGAAAGCATGGCAGGGATTGGGATGGTCACGATCGGCGTCGACACGCACAAGCACACGCACGTCGCGGTCGCGATCGACGGAATCGGCGAACGGGTCGGGGATCTCACGATCCCGACCGACCACGGCGGCTACGAGCAACTGCTCGAGTGGGCGCGGTCGTTCGGGCAGGTCTGCCGGTTCGGGATCGAGGGGACCGGCAGCTACGGCGCCGGGCTGGTCAGCTATCTGCGTCGCCACGACCAGAAGGTCATCGAGGCTGGCCGTCCGGATCGACGCGACCGCCGGCAGCGCGGCAAGAGCGACACCCTCGATGCCGAGAACGCCGCGCGCGTGGCGTTGGCACGCAACGCGACGGCTGTGCCCCGGCGAGCCGAGGGCACCAGCGAGATGCTGCGCCAGATCAAGGTCGCACGGGACGTCGCCGTCAAGGCCAGGACGTCCACGATCATCACGCTCAAAGCGCTGATCGTGACCGCGCCGGACGAGCTGCGCCCGGAGCTCCAGCCGCTCACCAAAGCGAAGCTCCGCGAACGCTACGCCGGGCTGCGACCGGGACCGGTCACGACGCCGCTCGCCGCAACCAAGCACTCCCTCCGAGCGCTCGCCAGACGCTGGGGTCTTGGACGCCGAGATCGCCGATCACGACGAGATCGTCGACGACCTCACCCAGCAAGCCGCTCCACAGCTCCGCGAGGCGTTCGGGATCGGGCCGGACATCGCTGCCGACATGCTGATCCTCGCCGGCGACCAGCCACGCGAGCGACTGAAGTCCGAGCGCCGTTCGCGATGCTCTGCGGCGCTGCGCCGATCCCAGCCTCATCCGGGATGAAGCAACGGCATCGACTCAACTACGGCGGGCACCGGCAAGCCAACAGCGCGCTCTACCGCGCCGTGATCGTCCGGATGCGGTTCCATCCTGCGACGATCGCCTAAGTCAAACGCCGCACCGAGGACGGCAAGACCAACCGCGAGATCATCCGCTGCCTCAAGCGCTACCTCCCGCGAGATCTACCGCCACCTCACCGGTCTGACCGCCACGGCAGCCCACGCACCCACGACGGCACCTCCGACACGACCGCCAACGCCGCCCGGCAGCGTCACGATCATGTGCGGCAGCCCCGGCTTCGGGATCACCCGAAATCGATAGTTGACAAACATAGGAGCGTCAACGCGATGGCCGAGTCGTTCGTGGACAGCTACAAAACCGAGCTGATCGCTGACCGCGTCTGGCGCTCCCACACCCAGCTGGAGATCGCGACCGTCGAGTACGTCGCGTGGTTCAACACCCGCCGGCTGCACTCCTCGCTCGGGAACATCCCGCCGCTCGAACACGAGGCGAACTGGGGTGACGCGCTCGCCTCACAGCCGACAGGTCAGCAGCCGCCGGCAGCCCAGCTCACCCTGAACGCTCCCCGGGTGTACGAGCCCTCCGGGCTCGTCTCCGCCGTACAGGACAGAATCATCCACACCAACACGATTTAGACCCCTTGACAACCCTACAAACCACGTCTCCGTCGATCCCAGGCCAGTTCATGAGGACAAATTCCATGCGGTTTGAGGCTTAGGGGCCGTAGATAAATAACGTTGCAGGAATGCTGGTGTCGGTCGTAGAACTATGGCGGTGTGGCGGACGAGGTTGCGATCGGTGAGAAGTTCCGGGCGTTGGC
>Ga0302325_10013361_pt1 | contig 17515 bp, 23 predicted proteins | sample Palsa_T0_2_FD_201948 | JGI IMG/M metagenome (GOLD analysis project Ga0302325, IMG submission 201948) | Peat permafrost microbial communities from Stordalen Mire near Abisko, Sweden - Palsa_T0_2 | ecosystem: Environmental > Terrestrial > Soil > Palsa > Peat permafrost | place: Sweden: Abisko... | reverse complement strand
CTCTACAAGCGGCTTGCGTCTTAGCCATTCTGACGCTTTCGTACTCTGTGGCGCAAAAGGTGGACGTTGAGAGTCGCTACTTCAAGCTAACCTACATAAAGACAGAACTGGTCCCATACGCCACTAAATACCAGCCACGTCAAGAAACGACGGTATCCGATGTGACCGATTCTATTATTCAAAGGGACGGACTGAACACTCAATAATAGGCCATCAGGACGCCCTCAGTTATATCAATAACATATGGCTTGACAGATAGCATGATAACAAGTAGAGTCCCGGAAAGACGGCGTTATTGGAGATGACATGCCAAAGCCACTCCCTGAGATTTCCTTCCCGGTCCAGAATGATTTTTCTGACTATCTTGAGCGGGTAGCTCGATATCTGACCGAAGCCAAAGCCGTGTTTATGAAGTGCGATAGGCGCGAGCGTTCGAATGACGACAGACGGCTTCGTGCCCGACTAGAAACAATGAACGATTGCGAGTTGCTCCGGTACGGCTGCGGAGCTAAGTACGCACTTGCTAAGGCCGCGAGTCTCCACCGGCCATACTCGAAGTTTATAATGCGATTGCGTTTGGCTCGGGCTGAGTGGAGCAATCGGTTTATTGGAACCGTTATCTCTAATTCATTCTAAGATTCCCAATTGGGTTTGATTCTTACTCCTGTTTTTCGAGCGTAGGACTCAGAGTTGCCGTCGCGCCCGCGCCCAATGTCAGGGTTCTTTCCCAAGTCTTGAATCCCGGCTTTTCCAGTCTAATTTTGTGGTCGCCTGCTGGTAGTCGGAGCGTCGATGGAGTGTTTCCAAAAAACTTCTCGTCCACAGTTATCTCTGCTCCGTCGGGTGTGGATTTTATTTCAACGGTGGAGAGCGCCGCGTCCAAACCATTCTGCGACGGGTTTGCGTCAGATGATTGGGCAGCCGCCGCGCCTGCTTCCGTAGCTGCTGGCGGCGTCACAAACTTCTTCGGGTCCAGCGGAATATCACCGTTGACGTACGCGGTAATCTCGGTGCCCTTCGGGATGGTGATGTCTTTCCCGTGAACGAGAAGAAACAGTGGCGCTGCCGGAAAAAATACAATGCTCGTCGCTACAATTGCTCCTGTCATGGCACCTTGATGACCGCCGCCCTTCACGTCTTTGACCGCTCGCAACGCCACCTTTTCGCCGGAAGTGAGACGCACATTGTCGATGTTGATGTCGAGTTTACCTCCGCGCCCCATCCTTCTCTTAGGCTGGGCTTCGGTTACGGTTCCCCAAGCCGTGCCCCCGCGAGGAATCACGATAACGTCGTGAATCTTAACTTCCTCAAGAACCTCAAAATCAACAGTGTCATTGACCTGCGCATCCGCTGAAGAAATGGTTCTATTTATCCTGAGCTTAACCGGAGTTGCATCCTCTAAACCAAATGCAAGCGGTTGCTTTACGGGAGCCGCTGGCTGAGGTTCCTGTGCAGATTTGTCCGCGTTCTTATCCTGCGTGTTCGTCGCGACTGGCGGCACACCGGGAGAAAAAAGTGAAATTGAAACAAGCAGTGAGCAAAGTACTCGCATGGGCTGGGGCCTCCGTGGAGTCTTGACTGCCCCAACCATCTACTCAAAGTAAAGAAGTGTCAAGAAGAACGGACAATCCCGGACGGCTGGGTGGTGACTAGGCAAGTGCGGCGCACTGACGGAGACATCTTCTGCCTTAATCCTTTGCAATCTCCGCGACCCGCGCCCACCGTGCAACGTCATTTTCGCGCCCCTAACCTTTCGAATGGCCTCAACCATCGCATCCATTTCGTTCGGCTTGATACCGTCGAGTTCAATTCTCCAATTCGTTGGGTCGCCCCAAGAATTTTCGACCAGCGCAACTCCCGAGAGGGCATCCGAGTACCGCTTCAAAATCCGTTTGGCGCTTCTGAAATGCTGGGTCGGCCTCAATCTCGGCTTGCTTCCGGGCGCGTTCTTCCTTGGCACTCTCTTTCTTCGCACGTTCTTCCGCAATGCGCTGACGCGCCCCATCCGTTGCGATGGCGATGCTTGTGTCTTCTTCACTGCCCCACACGTTCTCTATCGGCTTGCCGGACAAGGTATAGACGATTGCCTCGCCTTGTTCACTGATGCGTCCGTGAAAAGACTGGCCACGCCGTCCATAGTGCTCGGTGCTTCCTGAATCCCACTCAACTTTCACCAGCGTCTTGGTCACCTTTACGATTCGTCCGAGCGCCGGGTGCATCCCCGTGCGATATACCTCAGCGCCAAGGACGAGCAGATTCTTTTCTTTTTCAGGTTTCGCAGCTTTGGGTTTGGCGGTTGTCATTTCGTTTGTTCTCGGTCCTTCTTATGCGCTTCCGCGTGCCCCATCGGGTCTTTCATAGCCCACTGGAAATCGGCCTCTTTCTCAGTAGGAAAGCGTTCCTTCAACCGCTCGTCAATCTTGGTCACCTTCCACGCAATCACCGCGAGAAAGAACGTAATTGCTAGCAGAAGCCATTCGCTCATTTCGCCCTCTTCAATTTCTCTTCCAGCGCTTTGAACACGAATTCTCGCAGCGTAATTCCTTGCATCGCTGCGGCGGCCTTAGCGCGACGGATAAGGGCCACGGGGACATCGCGAAGGTTTAGAGCTTTATCGGACATGGGCGTAGTGTAACATGCGTGACATACGTTAGTCAAGGGAAAAGTTGCTGGACCGAAAGTACCATTTTCGCGGTCGGGGCGTGGGGGCGACAATCACGGTATGCGTCGCGTGGTCCACACAGCCATTTCCGTTCTCTCCGTCGTCGTCATAATTGGCGGGACGGATTACGCTGTCGGAAGAGAACGCCTACGGGACACCGATTTGAAGCGGTACTACCAAAAGGTGAACCGCGAGTCGTTCCGGGAAGAATTGCCGCCAGCCACGGTCGAGTGGGGATATCTAGACGATGCGTACGGACGCACGTACTTTGAGGATGAGACCAAGATTGTGATTGACCGGGCGTCGGTGACCAGCGAGAAGCAGCTACACGAAGTGATGGCTCACGAGATGTGCCATGTCGCCACGCAGCAGGCCATCAATGATGGAGAAGGCGACCACGGGCCATCGTGGACGGCGTGTATGGAGCGGTTCAAGTAGCAACGGGCGCTACTTTTTGAAATGCTCAGCCACGAGAGTTCCGATTACGCCCAGAATGCTTCCGAACAAGGTCATAATAATTCCGAAGAAAAGGTCATCTTTTTTGCGCTGCCAAAAGGAAGTGATTTCGGCAGACCCACCGTAATAAACGAAGTGGTATCCGGTACGCCGCGTTCCAACAAAAATTATGAGTCCCAGAAGAGCAAAACCTGCAACAAAAAACAGGCCGTGTTTCAAATCGAGATAAATCGCATTGGAATCTAGATTCGCTGGTCGGGGAGAAGTAAGCACAGATATGCCGATGAGAAGGGAAGCTATTACGATGAGCACCGTGATAGCTGTATTGTTCATTATTCGCACCACGAGAGTTTGATGTTTGGCTAGGTATTCTTTTAGCCGTAAAAATAGGTGGTCGGCGCGTTTATTGTCATCGAGCAGGTATCCCCCATCTTGGTATTCGACTCGTAGTTTGAGAGCAAAACTGTCGAAAGTGAGAGCTACTGTCGGCTTAGAGCCAATTATTTGAAACTTCCGAATTCGCGGTCCCACCCTGTCCCGCATCTCTGAAAAGCCGCCTTCGTAGACAAACTCGTCGTCTGACAGTGTTACACTTTCACAATACTCACCGAAGAGGCCAAAAATCGTATCGAGTTCCGCCATGAACAGTTTCGCGGACGGCAAGTTTTCTTCTCTTGAGCGCGCTTTTTCTATCACAATGCACGCTATTATATCGAACCCTTACAGTCCTGTCTGTTATCCGGTGGCAAGGTTCGGGTTCGAATCTGCCGATAAAATTGTGAACGTGGGTGTGGAGCACGTGGAGAAGGACAAGGAGGGCGGAGTTACGAGTAGCGAATCCGGCGGGGTATCGGCCCTCGGACAACGCGGCCATCTCCCGAGGTTCCTCAGATGTAGGGCCTACAGGTTGCGGCTTCACTACTTCCGGCTTCGATGCCATCCGGCGATGCCACTCCGCTTTAGCCTCCCGGTATTCATCGGACTCGGGTTGGCGCGGTGCAAGCGACCGAACGCTTTCAGTTCCACCTCGTCCATGTGGAAGATGTCGTGTCGAAGTTGGTCAATCATCGGTTCTCGTCGCTTTCTTTAAGGAGCACTGCTCCTCTTTCGTGCGGATTCGATATCTGCTTTGGCTTCATCCGACAAGAACCCTCGCGATTCCAGGTCATGAAGAACCACCTGGAGCATCTTGTTGTGTAGCTCCAGAACTTTGACGAACTTGTCTGCGTCCCTGGAAACCCAGTCAATGATTTTATTGATAGTACTGTTTGTCAGCATAGACCCGTGAAACGCCATCAATAAATTGTAAGTCGCAAAAAATAAGACGAACGAAGCCGCAGACTCCCCTGCGCGATAAGAATGCTGCCCAGATTCAATCACCCATCGGTAGAGATAGTAAATCATCCCGGCTACGTAGACGTGGTAGACGTGGTGTACGGGCGCGACAGCCAGCCGACTGAAAATTCCTGTGCGAGCAAGCGGAGGAGGGGTCCGATGGAGAGGGCGACAAGGAAGAGGGAGCAAGGCAAATACTGGTTAAAGACGGGCGGCGCGTACATCGCCATCATCGTTCTAGTCCTCTCCGTCTTGCCCCGTTGCGCGGAAGCGTTAGGATTGTGGAAACCCGTCCCATTGACCCAGGGCGGTCTCTTGATGGCGCTAGTCGGCATTTACGTCATCATGTGGCGGTTCGACAAACTCGAATCCCGCATCAAGGATGTGCCTACAGCATTAGCGCGAATATTATCACCGTCCACAAAACTGGGGAGTCTGAGCGTGGGATACAATCTTTCAGCATTTTCTAGGGAACCTAATGACCGACTTGTTGAACATGCTGCACGACGAAGGCGAAACGCTATAAATCTGCACTAGTTGCCGTCGCTAAATACCTTAACGAGGATACCCTCGGCGACTTCATCGAGAAGCGATACTTTCCACGCCTGGACCAGCGCCTAGCAATTCCTTCGGGCAACGAACTGCACATCGAACCATCAACGGTGAAAAGCTACAAAGACATTTGGAAGGTTCACGTTCAAACAAGCGCGACTGCCAAAATCCAGCTTCGCCATTTTACCGCCAAGAGCGGTCAGCAGTTCCTTGAATCACTGCCACAGAAGCTCTCTCACCAGACCCATCTCCGCATCAAGAACTTTCTCCGCGGACTAGGCACCCGCCTCAACGAAGCCAACGTCAGCGACAAGGACATTCAGAGCATTTTGCGTCATGCGGACGTGAGCACGACGCAAGCGTATTACATCCTGCCGAATCACGAGCGCGCCCAAGCGGGCATGAAGAAACTGGACAAAACGCTGCGGACAAAATACGGTATTAAAGGTTAGGGCCTATAGCTCAATTGGTTAGAGCACCGGACTCATAATCCGATGGTTCCTGGTTCAAGTCCAGGTGGGCCCACCAAACTCAACTTACAAAAATTATGTTCCCTCTGCCATTTCTCTACGAGTTAAGTTACTCTTTCTCGCCATGGACCTGAGAAATACTCCCGCCCGGAAGATGTCTGGGCAAACTTATTTCCTGATGTTTTTCTTCGCTATCGTCTTGTTGGTCGTCGCAGAGACCTCCTTTTTTGAGCAACATCCACACTGGCGTACTCTAACTAGGGAAGCGGCTCTTGCGCTTGTTTTAGCCCTGCCCATGTGGCTCGTCGTCCTTCAGCGGAGGATAACGGCTGTCGCAGGGTTTATTGCCGAGAACGCTTATTATTTCATGTTGGCCCTCGCTGTCATTCTTTTGGGCGTCAGCGAATTGCGATTTTTTGAGCCGCATCCCCATTGGCAAATATTCGTAAAGGAGGTCGCGTTCGCGTTGTTGATAGCGATGCTTTTCGGATTTACGGTTGAGAGATACCAACGCGAGGAATTCGTTAAACTCGTGAACAAGGAACGTGACGATTTAAAGAGGGATATCTTTGTTTACGCCTACGGTCACGAAATCGGCGACCAAATTCGAGAAGCGATGAAAGCGGAAATCCTGAAGTGTCCGTTTCAAAAGGAGGACCTCAGGATTGATTGGGAATTCTCCGAAATACCGGGTAGGTCCGAACACATTCTTGTGAAGAAGCGTCAGCTTTACACCCTAACGAATACCACACCATCAAAGCAAAACTACCAATTCAAGTTCACGCAATTTAGTGCCTCGGAACAAGACGTTCTCGTCTCAAAGGTCTTCGAGTGTCTCAAGGTGCAGACCTCGAAAGAAGGGCAGCAATTTAAAGAGGGCCAATTATCTTTCGATGGTCACGCGCCGCACGAAAGCACTTTGTCAAAAGATTTTGACCTCGGACCAAATGAGCGCATCGAAGTGTTCTTTTGCCACCGAGAAACCCGTCGAAAATTTGGCGATGATAATTGGGAGTCCGTTCATCCGGTAGTCGGTCTCACAGAGGTAAAAATCGTCGTCAATCCACCGCTGCAACTGGATATTTCGGTTGCGGCAAAGGGCAAACCCCTAGACACGACTGCCGAAAATGAGCCGCCGCATCGCTTTGCGTTTAGCATTAAAGAGGGACTATCGCCGCACCAAGGCTTGGCCTTCAGTTGGTCGCCCGCGAGGACGAAAGAGGAAAATAAGAAGACACTGAAAGGGGAAACGGCTGGGCCTGTCGAGGCTTAATTTATCGTGTAAATGTTCACGGTGTAGATGTTGACGGTATAGATTTTAACGGTCATCGCGCGCCTCAAGTGGTATCAGCATTATAGATGCAATTGGACGGCCAGAAGTTTCACGTCTAACCTATTTGTTTTCAATGGCTTGCTATCCTGAGACGGAACCCAGTCTGACACACTGCCACAAAATGAAACAATTCTGCGCATTTAGGATTAGCGAATGCTTGCGGCAGATTATACGAATTTCGTGGTTTTGCAAGCATTTTTTGCAATATTTCTCGCTGCAACGTTCGACAAACGAAAATAGGTAGGTGAAGATATCCATTCCCCTTTTTCGCGGATTCCCAACCCGTCACGCTAAAAAATTGCGAAATGAATTCCGCTTATCCGCCGCATCGCCGCTGAAACTTACCAGCGTGCCTCAGACGCCCATCGCCAACAAAGAGGTCGAGGGGTGCGGAGTTTTCCGGTCTGGTGAACGAGTGGTAGAATAGCGACAGCGTGGGTCGGAGGCACAATGCCAATTTGCGGAGCGCCAACGAAGGGTGGAACACCTTGTCAGCGGAGAGTTGCGCCTTGCCCGTCACATCGGCGCAGGCCCCGAAACGCGAGGCCGAGGGGCAAGATTTGGCCTTACATTTGGAAGTCCGCGGCGGCTGTGGCTACCATACTGACCATCGCGACTCCATTCGTCAATACGGACCCATACAAGATTAGCCTGGGACCGCACAAAGTGACGGTGCCGGGGGATTTGACGGTTACGGTAGATGCGGAGAATTACGCGGTGCCTTCTCAGCCGCGGGTTAAGCGAAACACTACAGTCACTGCCGAACAGCGACCTGTTGCTCCAACTGCGACCGCCACCACTCAATCGCTTCCCGTCGCTCTGGAAGAGACCCACTTCACGACGGATTCCGTGACCGGAGTGCTCGGCCACCAACCCGGTGTTTTGTCGCCACAATCGGACCCAACCTTGACGGCAAATACGATTTTCGCCCAACCGACTACAAACCTCCCGTCACTGGCCGAGGTGTCGCAGTGGAAGCCCGTGTTGCCTGATTCTGTAACCGGGGGCATCATCAAGATGCCGATTGAAAACGTCGTGCTATCGAAGACCGAAACGCAAATCGAGTTTGAGAAAATGTGGGAGAGCCTACACCCCTCGGCGAGCCTCGCGCTATCCGATAACTCGAAGGTGCTCGGTGGCGTCACGACTTTGGCTTCCTTGCAATCACAGCTACAACTTCCCGCGTCCGCCTCGACGGAACAGCCAGCGCAATCCGCGTTCTCGGTGCTCGGCCAACAACCGACTTGGTGGAGCGCACCTGTCTCCGTGCCGACTGAATCAACCTTGAAACAAATATCGGCGACACCCGCGTTTCAAATCCCGAACTGGGTGACTGACGGTAACAACCACCTTCCGGTAGAAACGCTGCAAGGACCTAAAATCACCATCCAGTAGATTTGCGGTCGGAGCCCCACGTCGGCGACTTTAACTGCGGAGATTTATTTCTTTTTCTTGTCCGCTTTCATCCAATCAGACCCCTCAAAAACTTTGGTGACGGAGCCATCTGGATTTGCTGAATAAAGGCCGTCTTTCGCAACCACGAAATACGTCCGATGCGTTCTCTTGGCGTCGTTTATATCCGCGGTACTCGGCTTCGGGTCGGTGCCATTTGACGGGTGTAGAACTTTACGCCTGTGGTATAATGGTGGTGTATCAAGACGGCAGTATACTTCGCTGCCACCAACCGAGACTCGCAAGGGTTCACGGTGGTTCGCCTCCCGGCAAATACGCCTGAAAAGGAAAACGATGAAACTCAACGCATACGAAACCAGCGGTACTTCTCCCTGTGATCACGATTTCATTTGCGAGAACCATTTCTCCATCTTCCTGCTTCGCCCCGTCTCCCCCTCCGCTTTCGCTTGGATTGAAGATCACCTCCCTCCGGATCGACTCACATTTGGAAATGCTGTCGTGATCGAGCCGAAATACGTGTGGGTAATCCTCGTCGGGTTGCAAGACGATGGACTGGTGGTGACACGTGAATAACAAACTTGATAGGAAACTCGCAGCAGAAAAGGTTCGGGCACGGTTGGAGAAACGACTGGCAATGTTTCTCGCCTGCGAAGTGGGGGACCTGCCTCGATTGAGGTTGGGCGAATTGGTTCATACCTCGTTCCTGCTTTGGGGCGACGGCGAGGAGATGGGCGGTTTTAATCCGACCATGCACGCCTTGACGCAGCTGCTCACCCGTGAGGTTTTGTGGGAGTTGCCGAAGGCGGAAGAGGCAGAGACGCCGAAGGTGGTAATCAATTGAGCCGAGAACTGATTAAGCCAACAGAGGAACAGATGCGCCGGGAAGTAGAGCGGCTGATTAAGAGAGGGAAGATGCCCACTTTGGAAGAATTGTGTGCCGCTGTGTTGGAGGCAAGGAAGAAGTACACGTTGAAAATTCGTCGTGCTCAGAGGGAGGCGAAGTAATGGAACCGAAGACTGGATTTGAAAGCGGTACGAGCCCCACAATCTCGGAGAATGGTGCTCCAATCCACACAGGTCGTGGGTTGGAAGATGCGAAACGTCGAATCGTGGAAGCCTTTGAGCGAGTCCGCAACAACTCCGCAACACCCTCTCCCGTCACACCCGTGACACCAGCCACGCCGCAAGCTTACACAGAGCACCAGGAACACCGTTTTCAGAAGCACGTAGAGACGTTGACGCAGGTGGCTCTCATTTCCGTCCACACATCCGCCAGACGCTGCCACGTTCACGAGATTGTGGTGCCGCAGGAGACCGCAGAGGAGTTGTTTACACAGTTGTTGAACAGACCCGGTCGCAATCCCGGAGGCTGAGCAAATGAACCGTCGCACTTTTTTCCAACGTCTGACATGGGCAGCAGCCGCCGCAACGGTCGTGCCGAAGGTGCCGCCGGGTCCAAAGACCCTCGGCAACGATTGTGTGTTCGTATCGTTCACGCTTGCGCCGTTACACATGGTGGACGACAACTGGTGGGCCTTTCGAGAACGCATCAACGACCTGCATCGGCAGGATTACGACGTCCGTTCGTTCACATTGGCGGCGGAACAAGATGGCTACCGTCGTGTCCGTGTGCAGACGACGAGCGTTTGGACTGGGAAAAATGAGGCCCACGAATGGTCGCAGCCTTGGTCTCGGGATGCTCACTATCGAGAAAACATCCACTGGGACTTCGCAGCATGCCAGGATTGCAGCGCAGTGACAAAGACACCACACGCCCAACACTGCAAGCAATCGACTGTGCTGGCGCACAAACTTGGTCCTGAGTTGAACGGATTCAAGACCGAGACCGACCTGATTACTGCGCCGACTCAGGACTATAAAGGGCCTTGGAAGTCATAAAGACCTCACGCATGTGGCAGTTGATTAACGAGGCCAAACGTCGAAGGCTGACGGACGACGAGAAGGCCGAATTACAGCGACTGTTTGTGAGTGTCGCAGAAAACGATGTGAGGGTGCTGAATGCTGCGTAGACACTTCATCGCCAAAACCCTAGCCGCAGTCACTGCGCTGCCTGCGTTGGCTACGCCTGCGCCAGTGACGGGGGGGACACGAAAATGACGTGACATTTTGCACGAGGGACGAAAATGCCAGACACTTGATGGGACCCAATCGAGGGTGGCTTGGGGCGACCTCGGGGACGGCAGTGCCGTACCCCCTGCATGAGTCCCGATAGATTCCGAGACCCGAGAAATCCGAAAATGTTTTCACGACCTTTTTGGGGGGAAGAAATTTCGGGGAGATGCCCTTCCGCCGTTCGTCGTTCCGAATCGTCGCCCGTTGCAAACGTTGCCCAGATGGGCACCGGCTTTACGCTTGCAGCGTTGCCTGCGTTATGCGTTCTCTTTCAATCGCAGTGCCAACAGCGACGTGGATACGCCGATGTCCTTGGCAACGCCACGGACTGATTTGCCATTTGCGATGCGCTCACGGACGGCTGCGAGGTCAATTTCGTGTTGGAATCGTGGTCCTAACTTCTTGCCCTTGGCTCTGGCGTTGCGGAGTCCAGCGTGGATGCGTTCCACGGTGATCGCTCTTTCCATCTCGGCAACGGCTGCGAGAACGGTGAAGACCATCTTGCCCATCGGCGTTGACGTGTCGATGTTCTCCGTCGTGCTGGCAAATGCGATGCCGTGGGAGTTGAATGTTTCCAAAGCCTTTAGCATGTGCTGTGCGCTGCGTGCGAAGCGATCAAACTTCCAAACTACAACCACGTCGAACCTCTTCTCCGCTGCGTCCGCCATCATCTTGTTCAAAGCGGGACGGCTCGCCTTTGCTCCGCTCACGCCTTTGTCGATGTACGTCTCCACGATCTCCCAACCCTTGTACTGACAGAACGCACGGATGTCTCGGAGTTGAACTTCTGGGTCTTGGTGGTGATTGTTGGTGCTCACTCTGGCATAGGCTGCGACCCTCATATAGCCCTCCGATTTGTAAAGTACTTTACATTTACAAGTGTATTACAATCATCTGTTTGTTGTCAATGGGGGAAAATCAATAACTTGCGAGGGTTTATTGGACACAAAGGCCGGGCCGGGAAGACCTCTCGCTCTCTCGACCAACCCCTAGACTATGTCACGCCAGGACAAGCCTCGGACACGCCCGTGGTCACGCTTCCTAACAGACAAATGTCATTTGTTTTGTTAAATTTACTAGGTGATGTCACGTCTTGTCGGGAAACTTGCGATACAAGAGCGTTTCCTAGGGATTGCCTGACAACACCCTACCTCGTCCCGATGACGTTTCCACGAGCTTCCTATTGCGTCCTAGTACCCTGCCAGCATGGTCTCCGATCCGTCAAAATCCTGTCGTTTGTACACTTTGGGCGTTTGCAAAGGTGTTTTCCACTATCCGTCTGGCAGCGGCCCCCCCCCAAGTCAGCCAATCCACAAGACCCGTTTTCCATGCCGATTGAGCGTCAAATGTTCATCTGCTACCGTAATACACGCACGTTTCCTAAAATATATATAGTGTATATATTGGTAGCAGGTTAACATGGTTTCCACCAACCCCTGTACTTGCTATCGGTTACAGCCAAACGACTTGCTACCACTTTTTGACCATTTTGCGAGAAGACCTCACAAAAGCCCTAGAAAAAAGACCCTACTTTCGCCATTTCTGGTAGCAAGTCGTTTTGGTGCGGTGCCCACTGCCTTGTGGGATATCCCACTCCCGTTTCCGTGGACAGCCCCGTGAACTTAAAACTCCACGGGTGATCCGTGGGCGTTTCCGCCGTTGATCTCATACGGGTGCCTCTCGCCGGATGCCGCCCTTACGGTCAGATCGCCAGTCAATGAAAAGGGGTCCGAGCGTGTTAGCACCCTGACCCCACGGTATCGCTATCGGCAATCGGTTAGCGTTCAAACCCCAGCGTGTTGCGGTCATCTGCTGGCAGCCACATGTCTTGTTCCTCTGGCATCGGGATGTACTTGGCGTAGGTGTGCCCATTATTCGCTTTAACAGCGACAGGCGTCCAAAACGACTTCATGGAATTCCACGCCTGATTGAACGTGGACAAGTCGGCTTCCTTGTAAGCCTGCGTCATAGTCGCCAAGTCTCTCTTGGACAGGGCCACGGTCTCCCAACGGATTCCTCGGCGGAGTTCTCGAAACATGTCAGCGTGGATTGCTTTCAAGCGACTCGTGTACACACCCGCCTGATTCGGGATTTGCTCGTCCAGATACTTCTGGCGGATGGGCTTTCTACGCTCCACAATCTCGCTGGCAACCAAGACATCGGACGACAGGGCAGTAGTACGCCCTTCCCCGATAGCCTTCAAGTAGACTTCCAGCATGAACTGCTGGCGGAAGCGTGGAGAGGTCTTGTACTGCGGCTCTTGTCGGCTCCACACTTCTTGGAAGGTAGCCTTCGCCTCAACCGACATGGTCAGCCCCGTGGTCTTGGCGGATTGAACTGTCTTGATGATTTCTTCCAGCCCCTCCGCCCCCAAGGCGAAGTTCGGCTCAGGCAAAGAGCCAGCCTCAATTCGTGAACTGTACTCTGGGATGAATCGGTCTGGCAGACCTTGGTCTTTCGTGCGTGGGAATGCAGTTGCGAATGCTTCCTTGTCTTGAGAACAGACGTAGGCTAGAAGCCAAGAGTTATCTCGGCTACGGCACGCCTTAGCCTTCAAAGATTTCTTCGCCTTGGTAACCGTCACCGTGGTTTCATCTGCGAGTTCAACCAGCGCATCCAAAATGTCAGGGTTCTTTTTGCTATCGGACTTGTGCCCAATGTTCTTTACTTCATTGGCGAAAAAAAGAATCGGGAGGTTTTGGTCGTTCGGCATGTCAAAGAACGCATCACGGATTCCCGCCTGCGAATCAATAGATGTGATGATTTTCACGAACGGGTTCAGACCTCTTACGGCGTCCACAAGTTTCTGCGTGCGGCGGAAACTCAAGCCCTTACCAGTTCCCGTTTCACCGAAGACAACGAAGTAGGTTCTCGCACTCTCGCAGTCTTCCAGTTTAGTCTGGTGCTTGGTCAGGATGGAGCAGACCATCGCCTTGGATGCGTGCCATACGTACTGCGTCGGGATTGTGGTTCCGCCGCAGACAGCGTCCACCATCTTGCGGAAGGAACCAGTAATCCAGCCGTCGTTGAATTCAGGAATACCATCCCCGAATGGGAACGTGCCCTCCGCATCTTTGGAGGCATCCGCCGCCATATCTGCCGCTGCCTGTGCTGGCGCAACCGCTGGCGGGTCTGCTACACCCGTGGGAATATTTTCCTTCTTGAGAGACTTCGCCCACGCAATTGCCTTCTCAAACTGGGACGACATCAAGCGTTCCCACTTCGCACGCATCATTGGCGACTTGCGAAGGTCTTCCTCCATCTTCGCCACATCGCAATCGTGGACAACGGCGAGCACATTGGCGAACGACATGTCGGCTTCTGACTGGCTTGGGAATGTCAGGGAGCCTACCCCGTTTGAGATGTGGAATCCTGATTCGTCCTTGAGCACGGTGCCCTTGATGAAGATGTCGTACTTGCAAGTACGTAGCGTCGTGCCCGGTTCGTACTGGATTGGCACACCGCCGTTCGCTGTAGCCACATCGCCTGCTGCTGCGTTCTTGTGGACTGGCGCAGGGTGCTTCTCACGCAGGGAGTACAACATCGGATACACGTTAGCCAACGGCACATCTTGAACGTCACGGGGTTCTGGGTAGTATGCGTTGCCCGTGGTGGTGAAATAGCGACCAGTCGTGTAAATCTCCACTTGGACTTTGCTGCCGTAGCCAACCTGTGGATTCAGTTTGAACATCTTGTCCTTCAACTGAATCGTGCCACGGGCGAGTACACGCAAACCTGTTCCGCTCGGGGTAATCTCCACGTAGGTGTTGCCGCATGCGCTCAAGATGTCCTTAGCCCACGATGCAACTTCTCCCGTCAATGCGTTGCGACAGCCGTCAAGGTCGATGCCCATGATGCCGTCGCCGTTCAACACAAACCCGAGACCACCGTTTTCGTCCAACATTACGCCTTGGGCTGCTGCAACTTCGTACGTCGCCCAATGCTGCGGGTTATTGTTCGCAGACTTCGAGCCGTTCACCTGATACGGAACCTTGGTAGCGTTTTCCATTCTCCACAATACCCAGCGTGGCTGCGACTTCAACGACGCCGGAAACAACGGCATTGGGTCATGGAAAGTGGCTGTCGTGGTGACTGGCTGTTGCGGCGCAGCCTTATTCGGCAGCGGGACGTTGCCGTAGACGTGGTCCAATGCCGCAGGAATCTGCGCCAGTACTTCCACACCAACATACTGCGTTGCTCCGACAATGGCGTCACGCTTCATGCCGTCACGCTTCAAGCTCTGCACGAGTCGTACAGCCTTAGCAAGGTTGGCGTTCACTGGGCACCATCCTTGCCGCCCTTCTCCACCGCTGCGGATGGTGACGCTGCAGCCGCAATCGCATCGGCAACCGTCGCTGCTTCCAGGGGAGTTTCAACCACGACATTGACGCACTGCTTGTCCTTCCCGACCTTCGTCGGCTCCGCTAGTGCAAACTCAACACGTGTGCCGACCTTCGGCGTGCCTGTGTAGTTGCTAGCGTGGAAAAATCTGGAAACACCATCTTCGTCTGCTGTAATAAAACCGTACGTCTGGTTTCGGAAATACGTTGTAACCATGCCTCTCATAACCATTCTCCTAAAGTTTGATTTCACCTGCTCTTTCTGCTGGCGCTCCCGTCGCTAACTGCGGCTTGAGGGTTGCCAACGGTCCTGCTTAAAACGCTTCCGTATCTGCCGCCTTGTTCAACGCTCTCGTCAGCGACTTTTCCTTCAAAACGAATTCACGCTGGAGCGTTGTCAATGCGCCGATGGTGATACTGCCCACCAATCGGGAGCGCTTGTAGTCGTCGTGGGTACGAACGAACTCAGCCGTGTCCCACAAACGCCCTGCAAGCCCGCCCGGACGTTGTTCGTGCAACTGGGAAAAGCAACCGACTGCATAACTCGGCCACGTTAAGTGCTTACCGCTTCTCAAGCAGCCGCACTGCACCATCGAGATAAACTCCTTGCGCTCTGCGCTGCGGTAGATTTCCATCAGCGATTCACGAACCACACGCAGCGACTTCAGCAGTCGTTCCTCGTCTCCATCCAGCTCGGCTTTAAGCAGCGTAATCATGGCATTCAACTTTCTACTGACTGCATCCTTCCCAATCGCAACCACCCAAGGCACATCGTCATTGCTTTCACGGACGGCCTTCAAAATAGCCGTCTCTACTGCGTCTTTCTCGTACTCCGTTCTCATGGAACTCTCCGTCGCAGACCTTTTGCCTGCGCTTCTGGTTTCGGAGAATCCACAACACATTGAAAGCCCGCCGTGGGTCGCTACCGTTTGCTACGAACTACCATTGGTCGTGCCGACTACTTAAGATCTCCGACTACTTCTCGGACGAACGAAGTGCGTTGTCCAACAACACCAGTTGAGCCGAGATTCGGGCGAGCAACTGGTTTCCTGCTTCAAACGACTGCTCGCTCTCGTAAAACACAAGGCTTCGTTGCAGCCCTTTCGGGGTCAAAATGATGACTACAGTCGGCCCTTCTGACTCAACGGACGCTAGACTATGACTCTTTGCCATTTCGGTACCCCCTTCTACCTACGTCGCAAATAGTTAACACTTGCCCCTGCAAATTTGCGTTTTACTTGGCTTTTTGCATGTTTCTACCCCTGATTCAGGGTGCGAACATGACCACGAAGACGGCTCGCATACACCTTCAAGTTAGCCAAAGGAAGATAGAGGTCACGGGCAACCTTAGTCGGGGACTGGCGTAGGTATACGACCTCCATCAAGGCGTACTTCATAACGGAGTTGGTGCGCATCTTGCCCAACGCCTTGCTCACCGACTCATAGGACAGAAAGCCTTTCTTCGTTCGGCGGGTGGTGGGGACTCCCACCAGGTGGAACCCTGCACGCATCACGTGTTGGGCTGGAACCTTCATGTGCAACATGCAGCCTAATGGGCCCGATGATTCGGCAGAGGTGCGACATTCCAAATCAACGGCGACAAGCGGGATTCCATCATCTGGATGTGTCTCGGGACGAGACTCTCCCATATAACTTGGTGGTTTCCACAAGGTGCGGTGGTTTCGCCCGTTGGTGCGGCGTTGCACAATCAGTTCGTGACGGCTTGTGGCGTTGCGATGCACCCAAAACGGCGCAGTCTTCGCCTCACTCAAGTCTGCGTTGACGAGTGGATACAAACGGCGCAGGTGATTGTGCGTCTCCATCACTTCGCAGATGCTGTTGTTATTGAAGATGGTCTTACCCGCACCAAAGAGCAAAAGGCGCAGAATGTATTTCTGTGTGGGGTTCACGCCGCACCGCCCGTGCGCACACGTTCGATGTAGTTGTCCAAGTCATCCTTGAACAAGACATAATGACGACCAAGTTTATGTGCGGGGATTTTCTTCGTGCGGACGGCTACTTCAATGAACCACGCAGTGGTGCCAAGGTAGCCAGCGGCTTCCTTAATACGCAGACCACGACGCTCTGGCAAAACTTCCAAGGATGTTGAAGGCATTGGGAAACCTGTAGGCGCAGTGGTGCGCCATAGTTAACTCGGTTTCCCTTGGAGGGTTTTGCGCCTTAATCGTGCAGGGCTACGACGCTGTTCCTTGCCCTATCCCCGAAACGGTGTCCTGTGTACAGCAGACGTGGGACGCCACACCGCAGCGGTTAAGCCAAATTTCATCTTTGGCAGAAGCGGCTGGTCTTGCTGAGGTTCCCCCTCATCGTGCGCCCGATAATGGGCGGTACTCACAGCCTTGTGCACTGGATCTATCACCCAGTGTCAACAACCAACCTAACATGGATTCCCGCTTTTGTCAAGATTTTTGTTGACATCCGCTTCACAGGAGTGTAAAGGCCGGAAACTGGGGTCGCCATGCTACAATGCTACATTTTCGGCAGGAATTGGAGTTCGAGAGAACGTAGTGTTTATGCGGTCAGAAGCCAAATCCTTTGTTTCCAGCGTTCCGAGTGTAGCGACCCAACGCCTACCAACGAATCCTCGCCCTCATTCTACGGAAGTTTGAATCCCTCCTCCTCCGCCAGTCAGCGTAGGGTCCGGCCGGAGACATGGGTTACACAACGTACCTAAGACATAGGTAACAGTTTTGGGCCGAAGGGATTTTCGAGCGGTTCGAGCACCCGAGTCTCCAGATCGAAGTATTTCAGATCATAATTCATAAAGCTCACCAGCCAGATATCGTCGTGGACTTCTTCG
>Ga0302325_10013360_pt1 | contig 17515 bp, 27 predicted proteins | sample Palsa_T0_2_FD_201948 | JGI IMG/M metagenome (GOLD analysis project Ga0302325, IMG submission 201948) | Peat permafrost microbial communities from Stordalen Mire near Abisko, Sweden - Palsa_T0_2 | ecosystem: Environmental > Terrestrial > Soil > Palsa > Peat permafrost | place: Sweden: Abisko... | reverse complement strand
GAAACGGACCGTCAGCCAAAACTTTTTTAACTCTAATATTCGTGGCCCGTAAATGTTGCTATTTATGGACAACGTTAAACAGATTTATCACTGTGAAAACTTTGGTGATTCATTCCCCTGACAACATTCACAATCAGACTCGAATGACCTCGATTTCACAGCGCTCTTGGCTCCTACAAATACAAAACAAGTTTGCAGGAAGAGCGAGATCACAAAAATATCACGACCATGTTTGTGATTAGCCTCATGGGCTTTGTATAAATGGAAAGCACAGAATCTGAGGTATGGGAGCCAGAAGAGCTGGAAGCCTGCAACGCTGCAATCAAGATGATGGTATCTGATCCTTCTTTGGACGACTCTTTTAATATGAGGCTATAGGGAACTCTCCTTACCCACCACCCCAGCCGCTATCCTTTGAGACATGGTGCAATCGACTTCATCCAGCACCAGAAATTGCCGAGGGAGATGTCCACGATCCTCGAACGGCAGAAAGCTCCACGGCGGTCAACGATCGTCCAATACCTCGGTCCATCAGTTTCTGGCATGAATTCCCTCAGTATGTCGTCGCTTGGAAGCAACACATGGCCGCGTGTGGTCTCGACAATCAACAGCGTTTCGAGTATTATGCCCGCACGAAAACACGTGGATATACGAATGGCATCATCTATGCAGAAGTTGTCAGGGACGAGGTCGGCGCCAGACATTCCCTGAGAGATTATTTTCAGATGGTCAATGACTTCAATCTCAGTTATTTTCAATTCATCCACCCGACCCTTCCGGCGCCGCGTCCACGCACTGAGATATACACATCTGTTAATCGTCAAGCAGGCTGTCTGTCCCGGGCGGATGTTTTGATCACCTGTGGGACAAACGACAATAGGATGGTTGGACTCGGAGAAGTCAAATGTCCATGGGTTGTTACACCAAATGCAATTCAGAGATTCTTCATCGATCTCCCGTTCACCAATTTTGGCCGCCAGTTTGTTGCAAGATACACTCCAGAGGATGAAAACGAACTGGCTGAAGAGCACAGAGAAAATCTGAGGATGGGAAAAACTATCGTTCAAATATACAGCGATATGATCACAGATGGTCGCACCGTCGGATTTCTGGCCACCACAGATCGCATTGTCTATTGCTATATTCCCCCCGAGAATCGCACCCACATGAGCATTTATGTTAATACATGCTATCGCGAAGAGAGGGGATGGGGCCCTGTGCAGTTTACTGTAGCGGCGAGGCGCTGGTCTCCTCAAGTCAGACTTGCAACCTTGGCATGGTTGGCAAGGACCTACTATGCCAACTATCAACCAAAACCTGATGGCTTAAAAGTTTGGTGTATCTGCCTTTGCTCCTTTTTTCTAATTCCGTGTAGCGGATTATGCACCAACAAGAAGAGGGAGAAGACAAAAACCCAGATCCTACGTGGCAACCCAGAGGCCCCAGTCGTTCTCGCGGAACTTCCAACACTCGACAGGCCAGACCTATCCAGGGAGGGTATCAGTACTGCACAACACCCTGCCTCAAAGCACTCAAAAATGGAGGATACGATCCCGAATGTCCCAATGCGGCGGACCATAAGAAACTCCACTTTAAGTTGGACGACGTAATCAACGACCTAGTCGAATGCATGAATGCGACCGAGATGGAGCTGATCGACAGCGGAAACAGCGCTAGTTGTGCAGCTGTCAGATCTCGAAAATACGGACATCTCGTTGTAGTGAAGGCGTATCACGAACAAACCGAGAAGATTCTGAGCGATACCGAGGCGAAAGTTTATGAATATCTCTCAATACTCCAGGGTATTAATATTCCTTTGATACTTGCGAAAGTTTCAGCAGTCTTTGCTGGAACCCGTCGTAGAATCATTGTAATGTCGTACGGAGGCATACCTCTTCATCGGTACACTGCAAACAATGAACTAGTTGAGGAACTAGCCAATGCATGTATTGCAATGTATGCCCACGGCATCGTACTCGATGATTCTTCGCCCAATAATGTTTTGGTGCGTGGGACGAAGGTTGCTGTGATTGATTTCGAGATGGCATATATCGTTGACCAACCGAGTCCAGAAGACGTTGAAACGTTTGCAACAGATATCAGAAGGCTTGCTGAGAAAGTTAAAGTTTCGGGGAATCTGAACGCGTTATTGCCTTGAAGATGAAGGCCTAGAGCATATATTCAGTCATTTAGTCTTTTTAGAAGGAATTTAAGCCCGTACACCGATACTTCTGGCAGTAAGTCTTGACCTCTCATGATGTGGAGTCAAGTTGTTCTCGAATCTGTCATTAGACTTTGGCGTGATCGACAAGGTTTTAGTGGCGCGTGTGATCTGATCGCAATTCGGAGCGGAAGCGGCCGCCCCCACTCCATCTGAAGGAGTGGGTCCACAAAATCATGAAGCCCCGCAATCCGCTTGGCCTCGACCTCCACATTTCTCTACAGTTACCAATCTTACCATCAATCATGCCTGTCGTAAGTTCTCCATGGAGCGCGAATTGATGTAGGGAATCATCACTGGAGGTGCCTCTGGAATGGGCGCTGCCTGCGCCAAGATGCTCATCTCAAAGAACAAAGACTGGAAAGTTGTCATTGGAGATGTCAATGTGAAGGGGGGCGAGGCTGTTGCCGAAAGTCTCGGGAAGGACTGTGTGTTTGTCAAGTGCGATGCTAGTAACTATGATGATGTTGCTAAGCTGTTCACTACCGCCAAAGAGAAGTTTGGAAGAGTCGATTTCGGTATGACCGCGGGGTGCTAGGATCTAATTTGTAGTCGCGGCAAACGCCGGTGTTGCTGAAACGATGGATATCGCAAAGCCACTCGAAGTACCAGCTGGAAAGGCGCCTCCCAAGCCAACTTTCAAGACAATTGACGTCAATGAATATGGTCCACTGTATGCTGCATACCTTGCCATTCACTATTTCCGCACCAACGAGCCAGCCACGGGCGGTCGATTCGTTGTGACCTCTTCCGCCGCAGGATTATATGGTATCGCTGATCTTCCCCTGTACTGCTCCTCGAAGTTCGGCAATGTCGGACTAGTCCGCTCGCTCGGCATGGACAAACGTTTGAAAAAGGAAGGAATGACATTCAATGCTATTTGTCCCGGTTGGGTTGAGACTGGTCTTGCACCCCCTGGCATGATCGAATATGTCCGAAAACATTGCCCTGAGATCATCACTCCTATGGATACAATTATGCGAGCCTACAACAGGTTTATCGACACAGATATAACTGGGCAAGCATTCGAATGCACAGGAAACCTCGCTGAACCACGACCTGAACCAGAAGTATTTCCCACATGAACAAAACTGATATCTATAGCCAATTGATAACCGTAATCAAATCATCGAGAATATGGCCGAAGGCGCTTTCAAGGCAGAAGGTGAATTTGATATCGCGACAGTTGGTCCACCAAAAAAGGATTAGAAAAACAAGTATAGTTAGCCCCGTAGTAAATGCCTCAATTTGCAAAATGCGATGCCTAATTCCTCCAACCCAACTCCTAGCAAAATTCCCTACACATTTCCTAAAGCGACGGTAAACCGGATTATATCTTTACTCTCGTCCTCTTCCTCATTAGTTTCCTTCTTCTCATCCAAACAAAGCGTATTAGACTTCCACCCCCATGACTGTGATAAATTAAATGTATCTGGTTTGGAGTTGTATTCTAGTATAAGCGATATGGACGAGAGGGGAAGTACGTCTCATGCCGACCCCACTGCTGATCGCACTCCCTGGTGAACACCATAATTTGAAATATGTCAGTACTTTAGGTCGCTCGTCAACGTATCCTAGGCCCTGTTTTGCGATAGATGAGTTGCGCTTAGATTCCTCATCGGGTTCAGAATTGCTTTGGCGGTGTTTGAATAAAGACTTGCGATTTCCTCGGACAGTAGCGTTATATAACACTGTTGATTCATATTCGAGGCCGTTTGCTGCCGCTGAGAAGAGATCCTCGCCATTGAATGTACCCATGAGACGATTTATTGATGCATCTCTCGACAGATTGGGAAGGATCTTGTGGTCTCGACGTTGGAGATAAAAGCCCAAGTATGGCCGTTTACTGCGTTTCTTCTGAACGTATAACTAACATTAGCGATAATCGTGGTCTACGAGTTACTCTCCAATGACTTCCGGCGTAAAAGACGGTTCGTGAATAAAACTTCTCCCCCTCAGTCAAACCGCGGATCCCACTGAACTCGACACTGAATCTGAAAGGAGGGAATGGACTTGTCGCGGCAGTAGGCTCTTCTGTTTCCGTGGCCGGAGAAGGAACGTCACTTCCCGTCTTCTCGGGCACAACAGGCAACGCCTCGGCATCTTCCTCAATATCATGGAACGGATCCGTCATCGTGTCCTTACAAGGAACAACCCATTGTCCCTCAGCCGACAAATTCAAACTAGGATTCGCCGGATCCGCCGTGAGGACAAGTTGTTTCAGATTCGTCTGTTGCCATAGAGCATGATGTATAACCGATGGAGCAACAACTGACTTATCACCTTCGTTTTCCGTGAGTATTTGTTGCAGCGTTTCAAATGGAAGGTGGAGGTAATGAATGCCAGTAGCCAAGACGTGCTCGAGCGGTTGTTGATCCTCATCGCCTTGAGATCGACGACGTCTTAGGAAGTCCCTTGCGAAACAATATCGTTCGTATTCTCCTTCCACCCAGAATGCATCGCTGGTAATGACATCTGCAGCAACGTCACTGGGGATGCCATCCCACTGGTCGAGAGACATTGAACTCCCAGCATGATGCAGTAATGTGACACATGCTTCAAAAAGTTTTTCTGAAGCTTCGCCGTAATATTGTTTCCCTCGTGCAAATTGTAGTCGTTTTGAGACATTCTTTGAATTTAGTGTTCGAAGTAATGAAGCTAAACACTCCTCCACAAGGTCTTGAATATCGAGATAGGCGCCTGTTGCTAGTAAACTCGCGAGTTGTTCCTCTTCGGGTGGTACGATATGTCCATACAGTCGTTGTATAGCGATATCAAATGCAGATTGAGTTATGTTGGGATCTGAGAAATCGAGATCTATTACCGGTAAATCAGAGTCCCTCCAAGGTCCAGCGAACAATGACGAAAAGAACGGAGACCGGTCCAAAACTATCCGGTGCAGCGCGTATGATTTGTCGAATGCGTTGATGGAGATGTCGGCACATACACCCAATAAGTACCCTCTATTATACAAATGGTCTTCGATCGGATTTCGCAAGGGTGTTGCTAATGTTAGCACCGAGGACTTTGGGACGTACCGCTTGCTCGCCACTGCTTGGGATTGTAGGAGGATGCTCGGGAAACGTGGGAGATGGATCGTGAAATTCGCAATGCGTTGTTAAATGATGCGCGGGATGAGAAGGATATGCTGTCTTCTTCGACAGAAGAGTCTCTCTCTTTGATCGCTACTTCGTTCGCGAAGCCTGAGCTCAGTCGCAATAATGGACTCGTTGTCACTGATGATGGCGTCATGTTCGCTGCAGGGGACGGTGTCGCAGGTGTGCGCGAAGATGAAGCGATAGGCGACGACGGCGGTGAATAGAGTGCCCCGAGCGACATGACACGTCGAGCTGGCGGCGTCGAAGCTTCCAGGGACGAGGGAGGAGTGTCGATGTAAAGATCGTCAATCCGGTTCGTGAGCTGCCGTAAGGAGGTGGACATCGTGTTGGACGTGTCTTGCGAGAGAAAGAAAGGGACAAGGAAAGGAGAGAGAAGAGAGATTATCGAGAGACGGGTGAAGTGACCCGCTCAGATAAAGATCAAGTCGGTGAAGATGCAGGTGGCGGGTGTTAAACTTTGGTTCTCATAGCCAGCTATTTCCTGCCTTTAACGAAGCCAAGATTAATCGCCGTGGTGTGATGGACCCCCTCCTTAAAATCTCGTCAAAGTCAGAAAGCGTGGCTGGTAACCAATCAAACCACTAATCTTACGTCAAGTATAAAGAGGTACGAGCGCGAAACCGAAACCGAAATATAAGGCGAGACCAAGAGAAAACTTTGGCTTACAACTATGTTCGACATCATGTGTTTCATCTAGCTTGACAGAGCTCCCCAAATAATAAGGAAGAAAGGAGTCGGATACCGGCACTCCGGACGACATTCCAATCACAGTCTTTACACGCGTATATAATCGCAATGCAATTGACTCAGGGCGCTTTCCCCCAATCCTTCTCGTACCACCTATACTCCTATACCTGCCACAATTTTGGAGAATCTAGAGTTTGCGGATTGTACAGTGTTAGTGAACTGTATTCCCTACAAATCTATGGAACAGCGACCTGATCGCGCGTTGTTGCGCCGCGAAAAAGCGCTTATCGCCCGAAACATACCACATTCTTTCCACGAGATAAAGCTCATCTGTCCAGTCTGTTCTGTTCGACTCACGCATCAGCTCTTCACAGCTTTTCCATCCAGAGACTATCATTCCCCGCACGCCGGGGAAATCAGTCTACCTGAATCTCGGTGCGTCCATCCGATACGCAGGAATCCGGGACACAGCGTGTGACTTGACAACTCTCGCTCATCGCTCGTTCGTTTATTCGTCCCACAGTACCAACGTTGGTCCTGGAATTAAGATATTTTACTCCCACAATCACACAGATCAGTACCCAAAATTAGATCCGGCCCACCCCTTTTACCCATTCTTATCCGCACACCCCTAACCCAGTCACAATCGTTCCCACAGCAGGATCACCACCCATCCGCCTGTGGTTCCGACAGTAGCGGCCCACTCGCCATGGGTCTCTTCTCCGAACAAAAGCCCTACTCCGCCGTCACCAACTGGATAGAACAGCTCTGTGGAGAGCAATACGAGGAAGACGACTACACGGGCGTGCCAGATCTGTGCGATGTTTCCCGTCTCCAGGACTCAGGGTCCATTTCCCATTGTTAGTCGGGCACGTGCTGATGATTGTCAGGCCCACTGAAGCCGCCAGGGCGCTTCGAAAGAAACTCAAGTATGGCAACATTCATCGGCAGGCCAGGGCGTTGACCTTGCTGGATGCGCTGTTGCAAAATGGCGATCGGAGAGTCAAGTGTATGTCGCTTTATATAATCCTTATGCGTGGAGAGCCCGTGGCCTGATTGATAGTGGGGATTGCGAATGATGAACCGCTTCTGGAGAGGTTGAGAGTGCTTGTTTCGGATCCGACGACGGATCATCAGGTCAAGAGGAAGGCGGTCGAGTTGTTTGGATCGTGGTCGGTTAACTTTCGGAATGAGAAGGGCATGGAGCGACTTGCCGGATTAAGAAGTCAGACTATGCCAACAAAGGTAGACGGTCCATCTCATCAGAGTTGACGGTAGAAACGAGTCGCACCGGTCGTTCGACCGCCTACACCGGAAAACGATCCCGTAAGTCCTCAACGAAAAATGGCGTCTACTTCTGCACCGCCCCGACCCCCTAAACCGACACCGGAACCCAAATCGCACAAGAAATCCAAGTCGAAAGACATCTCTGGATCCAAGACATCGTACAAACCCATCAATTTCGATAAAGAACGTCCTGCTATCCTGCAAACAATTGCAGCCGCGAACCAGAATGCTACGAATCTCACCAATTCTCTGAAACGATTAAATCGTGAGACTCAACATCCGGATGATGATCCGCAGATCCAGGCTCTGTATCGTCAATGCAGGAAATTGCGTAAAGATATCCTGATATACATTCAACGAACCGAGAGTGAGGAATGGATCGGAACCCTTATCAATGCGAATGACGAACTTATGCAGTCCCTGGCGCATTATGAGAGGGCTCTGAAACCCGTTGAACAAGACTCTGATTCCGACGCTTGGAGTGTTTCCGACTCTGAAGACGAAGGACGAAGGAAAGTGAGACCCCAGAAGCAGATGTCGACAGGTGGATCCGGGAAGAGTGTTGCAGAAGATCTTGCCCAAAAACTACGTGCGACAAGTCTCTCTCGGGAGTCTCCTCCACCGAAGCCGCCTAGACCGAGCGCGGTAGAGAGTCCGCCAGCGAAACCGCCCCGGCCAACTCAAATTCCAAGCGCGGTGTCAAGGTACGCCCAACCCTGGGTTCTGTTAATTTTAGGGGAAAGCAGCCGGCGCCAGTAGAGGAAGAGGACGACGATCCATTCGGCGATGAACATGTCATTGAAACGCCAAATTTATCCACTGATAAAAAGGCATGGTTGGAACTGTAGATTAAGGGGAGTATGGGAAGCGGGATCATGTCATTTTCTCGGTGGGAGCATATATAACACATGTACATTTTATCTGATTGTGTCCCCTCAGAAACTGAGTGCAATTCGTGCCTGCTACGATGATCTGCCTGCTTACCAGGATTCGGCCCCTGGACCCACAGTTAAGGGGGCCTTAAAGGGGAACGAAGGCCCCTCTTACTCGGGCGTGCATTGAAGATCCCAATCGTGCAAAGCCAATGACGTGATGATTGATGAATCAGATTTGCCGACAGCCGGCGGGATTACGCTGGATCCCTTCAGCAATTGGCGCCACCTCCAAACCAGGCACCTAAATTTTCCCATTTACACACGTAATAAACTCGCCCAAGCTAAATCTCCAGCAGCGCAGGACACAGAATCTCCGTTTTTCGTACTCCGAGGGATGGCCTCGGTGGTATTCTATGCCATTCTTTTTGTTCTCGTCTTCTCGTTGATCGTGTTTATTGTATTGTTTGGGCCTGCGCCGCGGTTTCGGTACGTCGGGAGTAAACGTCCCCTGACTTTAGGAATACCCCCATTGGGATTGCGAACATTGTACTCACGCAGGATGTGCCGAGGGTTGTGCGAAGTGTGGATGGGAGGCTCACGGGTGGGAGAGCTGGAAAGGTGTGTGGATATGTCTTCTCAGCAGGAACCCCGTTGATCATGGTTTGTTACCCGTTATAGCGGTGCTGAAGCAGCAGATAATATACCTCTTTCTCATGACGGGGGGAATCTACATCTTCTTCCAGACAACTTGGAAGGAAATACCAGGTCCTGCCGTGTCGTCAATACACAGGTGGTCTCTATCCTAGGATTCCACTGACCTTAGGTGGATTGTCCTTCTTGTTATTCCGGCGCCTTATATTTCGCTGTTCATTCTCGCGAGATCCGATCCCGGAATAATTACAGCACAGAACGTGCAGAAACATATCCAACTGTTCAAATATGACAACATCCTGTTTGTTCCTGGCGTGCTGTGTCGGACATGTAAACTTGTCAAGCCAGCGCGAAGCAAACACTGCCACGTCTGCAATGTTTGCATTGCACGTCATGATCATCACTGTATGCCTTCCTGTGAATAATGTTTTAATAGCAGGTGTATGGATCGGAAATTGCGTTGGATACTCCAATACACATCTCTTCCTATTATTTCTACTTGTCAACAATTTACTCTTGGCGTATTCTTCATATCTCCACTACCTCATTTTCTCGCACAAAGTAGCGGAGATCAGATTATTCCAGCAGAAGACAATCGCTTCTTTCGGTTCTGCCTTACACTCGGTCAAATTGCGATCGACATACCGGTTGTACTCGTCGGTCATACTGGAGGCGGAAATGGGAGGGGCATTGTTTCTGGTATGCGCAATGATTTGTGCTGTCACCGCAGCATTTATGTTACATCATAGTTGGCTATTATCCACTGGAACCACCACCAATGAGTCCTTCAAATGGGCGGACTTGAAAGACGCGCTGGCCGCTGGAGAAATAGTCATTCTCGACCAAGACGACCCCTTCATGTAACTTCCTATACGATTTTATTGACGTATACAGGGTGAACCGGGTATCTCGGGTAGTGCCTTTGGACCCCCCGGAAGAGGATGATGATGTTGAAACTCCAGCGGAAGAAGCATGTCGAATAAGCTTGGCACGAGACACCTCAAGAGGAGTACGGACATGGAAGCAAGTGAATAATATCTACTCTGACGATTCAAGATGGGTCAACTTGATCGAAGGTATAAAAGGCGGAAAAATCCAACCTGCATGGGAACCGACCGAAAAGCGCCGGTGGTTCAAGAGAAAGGACTGATTGATTGCTCGATATCCCTACTAATATCCACCTTATGTCCATATCATATAGGCGTGTAAATACCCGATAATTAATATGCATTATCCTAATATCAAGCGATAACCGCGTTTGTTGACTGACACGGAATAATTTCGCGAGGTGCGCTAAATTGGCATCCTGCGATACGCGAGGATACCATCGGGGTGGTATGGTAGATGCCGAAGGGTGGACGGAATATTGTATGTGGGTCGCGAAAAGTGAGAAAATCGACGGATTTTGTTCGATTTTGGGGTTTTTTTTGACACTGTTCGGAACGTTCAGAGAAGCCGAGCCTATCTAGCCGCTAAAAATCGGCGATATCCGTTAATAATCGCGAAACTGCCGCGCACGGGCGGGTATATCCGGTCACCAGTGACGCAGTAGAAGAAGCCTCGAGCTCGACATTTCAGCTGTCAGCGGTCAATCTGAATGAATTTCATAAATATTTCTTGATCTTGTCAAACGTGAGTTTAAGGCCCAAAGATTGAACTAGTCTCTCGCGACTGTATTAGCGGGGATGCACGGACGGGGATTCGGGAGGGCTGCCCGCACGTATTACCGGCAGCCACAGATTTGATTGACCTGAGTCTCGGAGGATCCCCGCCATTCGCCCTCCACGTCCAACAGCGACCTCCTGATCTTGTTGACCAGCATCGCCGTCGTTGCAGTTCCTAGACATGGCCGCCAGCATCATCCTTCCGAGTGCCCGCCAGCGCGCTCTTCGCCTGATGGGAAGCGTTGGCTCCCACAGTTCATCATGTCCCTGCCACGGAAACACCTCGCACACACATATAAACCCCCGATTCCAAACCCCTCCGCTGAGCCGGCGCAAGTTTGCAACACCGGCGGATACCAGCAAGGAATATGCCTTTGAGATGGCGGTATCGTCAATCCGGTTTGGAGAAGGGTGTACCCTCGAAGTAGGCATGGATGTGCAGAACCTGGGGATCAAGAAGGTTCTTGTCCTTACAGACAAGACTGTGGGGAAACTACTTCCCATGAAGAATACTATTCAGTCTCTGGAACAACATGGTGTCCAGTACGAGATATTCGACAATGTCCGAGTGGAGCCGAAGGATTACTCGTGGGTGTTGTCCTGCAGACATTACTGAGGGTAGATTGACGGAAGCGATTGACTTTGCGAGGAAGTCCGGAGCAGATGGATTTATCGCGGTCGGGGGCGGGTCTGTCATGGACACTGCAAAGATTGCGAATCTCTATGTAAATCATCCTGAAGCAGAGTTCCTCGACTTTGTCAATGCGCCGTTGGGAAAAGGGCTCCCCATCAAAAAGGCCTTGTCGCCCCTCATCGCCATCCCCACCACTGCGGGGACCGGATCCGAGACCACCGGAACAGTACCATTCCGCACGTGTTTATCTGATGGTAGGCTATTTTCGATCTGGCATCAGCGAAGGCAAAGACTGGAATTGCTCATCGAGCACTTAAGCCGACGTTGGGTCTCGTTGATCCTCTCAACACCAGAACCATGCCATCGGCGGTTCATGCAAGTTCCGGCCTCGATGTTCTGTGCCACTCCTTAGAATCATGGACTGCAATCCCTTACTACGAACGTGTCCCACGTCCTAAGAACCCTATCCTAAGACCAGCATACCAAGGCGCCAATCCTATCAGTGACATCTGGAGTATGCACGCTCTTAAGGAGTGCGTTGAATTTCTCCCACGAGCAACCAAAGATCCCGAGGTATATTAAGAAGCTTGATTTAAATTGACTGCTAGGACCATGAAGCACAGTCTAGAATGTTGTTCGCCGCTGCTGCCGCAGGAATCGGCTTCGGCAATGCAGGAGTTCATCTCTGCCATGGAATGAGTTACCCCATCTCAGGCAACAACACCAAATACAAACACAAAGGCTACGACGTCGACCACCCCATCGTCCCACGTACCTCCCCCCTCTCCCTCTCTCTTCCTTGTAACAATTCACTCTAACCCTTGGTAGACGGCGTCTCCGTGGCAGTCACCGCCCCCAGCGTCTTCGCCTTCACCGGAGCGGCCAACCCCGAACGCCATCTCAAAGCCGCGGAAGTCTTTGGCGTAGACATCTCGACCAAAAAAGAGGCTGATGCCGGTGCCGTCCTATCTGATGCGATACGCGAATTCCTTATCAAGTTGGGTGATCAACCCAGGGGGATCAAGGAGCTTGGGTATGAGAGGAGTGATATTCCGGCGCTGGTGGAGGGGACGTTACCGCAGAGGAGGGTGTTGGATTTGGCGCCGAATGCGGTCGCGAGAGAGGATTTGGAGCAGCTTTTTGAGAATGCTTTAACGTATTAGGCATGTGATGTAAAAGTAGTAGGTAGAAGTGGGGGGTAGAGAACAAAACTGATGAGGTATATTGAGAAAAATGAAGATTGGGTTTGAGATCTCGGTGGTGACATCTTTGTGTCGCGGCTCAAGGGTAACCCCCGAACTGAATACACATGAACAGTTTCATCATTCATCATCTCAGAAGTACAATGCTCTCCATCCTCATATCCTTCGCGGGGTTTAATCTACACTTTCTGCTCCCCACATTTTCTAACCGCATCCAACGCCGAATCAAAAATCTCAACCAACCTCTCTTTCTCCTCTAACCCCACACTAATCCTTACCAAACCCCTTTCCACACCATACTTCTCCGCCCAGTCCATCTCCGTGTAATGCGCCAGAATCGTATATGGCGAAGTCAGCGTGAAATTTGTCCCCAAGCTAGGGCCTTTTGCTGTTTCTATCGCGTCATAAAAGATTACCGCATGCGCATCATTGTGGAAGACTATACTCAACAAGCCGCCGTAGCCTCCCTCGGCGGTGCGGAACGCATCGTAATTGCTCCGTGAGGGATTCAATTTGGGATAATAAACTCGTTTCACTACCAATGTCAGAAAAATTCACAACAACAGAAAGAGGAAGTACCGTAAGGAGACGCCTGTAGGACGTCACACACCGCCTCAGCATTAACATTAACGCGATGAATCCTCGCGATAAAATCCCTACTATTCCGTTCCAAAAACACCACATCCTGCGCCCAAACAACATCCTCATACACCCCCTTCATGGTCTCCTTCAACTGCGCATAATACTTGCGATGCGGATTCAACACTAAACTTCCCCCCATGACATTACTATCGCCGCTGAAAATCTTGGTGAGACTGCTGACGACGATATCGGCGCAGTCCAGCACGGCAATGTTGATAAAATTGCCGATTGTCTCGTCGATGACGACTGCAAAGTCGTGTTTGTCGGCGAGCTGGCGGATGCGTTTTAGGTCGGGTGTTACGAGGAGCGGGTTGGAGGGGAATTCACAGAAGAGGGAGAGGATTTTTTCGCCTGAGTTGAGGAGGGATTCGAGGGATTCGAGATCTTGGGAGGAGCCGAAGCCGTAGAAGTGGCACCCTGGACCCCATTTTTGCAGTATCTTCAAGGTGTCTACATATGTGAATCTGGATAAGCATTTGAGTTTAGAAGGAGAGTACCCGAAGCAGACACTTTTGCGGGGAGTGAAAGCTTGGAGAAGGAGCTGATGAGCTGTCCATATTGAGGACATTCCTGTTGGACAAAGGTACACATCACTTTCATCTAGTCCCTTTTGACTTCTCACAGTATTTCCTGGTTCCGATAATAACGCTTCGTTAATGCTCACATTTTCCCTTAAAGTCCCAGCAATTCTCCTCCGCAAAGCAATTCTTGCCCTTCCCGCAAAAGAGATATCCAAGTTCCGTCCATACCTTTCTTCAAGATACAGCATCTGATCCTGTGTCAAGTCCTCCGTTTCCGGGAGTGTGGGGGTGGCCGGCGCAGAAGGAGGAGTGACTTTCCCAAACGTAATGTCCTTGGCATAATGTCTATTCTTATACGGATTCCGTTTTAGTGGTTTCGTCCATGTATTTGAAGAGACATTAGGATCGTGAGAGTCATCTAAACGGGCCACACTCTCAAGTTGCAATAAGCAGTATTCCGCCATACGGGACGAGATGCCGTAGCCGGTATGTTGCCAGAATGCCTTGGCTAGATCTTTTGTGTCCAGGGGATATAAAAGGACGAATAAGTGGACTGCGGTGGAGGGTGTTGAGATCCCTGATTTGGCGGGTGTTACGGGTGGGAAGGATAATTGAACGATGTGTGGCTGGTGACTGGGATGAGGTGTATTATGCAGAATAAATGATCGAGCCTTTTCGGCTATCTTTCCTGACGGGAAGAGCATCGCTTCTTCTGAGGAATTGCCATATCGTTCTCGACACATTTTTGCCAACTACATTGTTTGTTAGCTCAAGTTTAGCAGATAAACACCTCCTCGATCTTCTCGTGTATTTTGAATCTAACGTCAATAATATCCTTCCAGATGACTACCTGGGATAACCACTTCTCATCTTACTATGCACCCAATGCTCTCCTTCCTCGTAGGCAACATTACTCTTCCAAGTCGGCAAAGTAACAGACACAGCATGTGGGGTATTCGCAGGAATCGTCTCGCCGACCTCCTTCGGAGGCGCACTCAGCGCATACGCACTCTGTCCAGCCATCCTCCAAGAGTCGGTGAATAAGCTTCTCAATTGTACTCTGAAGCCCTTTTTTGTTGGGAAAAAGGCCGCCGAGGTGTCGGAAGGCGATGACTCGATTGATTAGGTTTGTGGATTAAGCACGGTCCTGTTACGAGGGTCGAGAAATTTTTGGTTGGCCTGACGACCAGGGGATCGACCTGTGGTTGTGTTTGAAATGGGGATTGTCACTGGGAAAATTTGCAGATCTTTACACAGGGACAGGAATGAAGAGGAAACGCGGGCCTGCTCCAAGCAAGAAGGAGACTCGGCGGAGGAAGGAGCCTGTGGCAGAAGATGAAGATTCAAGTCATTCGGAGGGCCACAGTGACTTTGAGAATGAAGATAACGACAGTTTCGAAGGATTCTCGAGTGATGGCGAAGAGATCCTGGTGAACGGACAGGGGACAAGGTTGAATGGGAATCAGAATGGAGAAACTACGGCGAAGAAGAGAGGACAGAAAGCGGTGCCTACACAGGAAGAACTCTTGGAACTGGAGTTCCGGTCGAGCTCGTTTCAGTCAAATTTATTCAAGTTACAAGTCGATGAATTACTTTCGGAGGTACGGGTGAAATACGACAAGATGGAAAAAGTAGAGAGAGTTCTACATCAACTCAAGGATGTATTGACCAATATACCAGAAACTACAGAGCAATTGGTATCTTACTTTCCTATATGGATACTTACATGAAGCTACATGCGTTCGAGACTGGAATGAAAAGCGGACATCATATTCAGGTCCCCTTTCCAAATCCACCACCACCGAAAGACGCATTATATAAATATAAATTCGAAACGCCGTCTTCGATAAAGTTGGTTGGATCATATGGACTTAAAGCCGCTGCACGGAGTTCCGAAGGATTCACAATTGATGTGTCGATGACGATGCCAGATGTACACATGCCCCTTCGAAAGTTCTCTAATTGTAGAGCATCTTCAATGAGAAAGACTACTTGGATCATCGGTATTTTTACAAACGGGCTTGTTATCTCGCATCCCTGGCAGCGGGAATCAAATCATCAGATCTGCACGTTTCACTGGCATTTGAATACCTCCACGGTGACGAACGCAAGCCAGTCCTTGTGCTGTCTTCCTTACAAGGCAAGCCCCTCCATAAGTCTTGCTAATATCTAGATGGAGGTGAGCCCGACTTCAGTAAAACCCATGCTCGAATCCGTATACTCCCAGCAATTTCCCGGGGCCTCTTCCCCATATCAAAACTCCTGCCAACCCGATGCAACCTCCGCTCGAATCCCACCACCCCAACACCGTTGAGCAACACCGCCATCCTTTCTGACACAACTCATTTCCACTTCTTATCTCAACTATATGCCTCGTCTAAATCCTGTGCCGCCTTCCTTGACGCTTCTCTCCTAGGCCGCGTCTGGCTCCGGCAGCGTGGTCTCAGTGGATCATATTCTCAGGGTGGGTTTGGTGCATTTGAATGGAAATGGTTTGTGTCCTACCTTTTGCGTTCCGGTGGGCCGAATGGGAGGAACGTCCTGGATGTTGGATTCAGTAGTTTTCAGTTATTCCGCGGGGCGTTGAATTCTTTGGTCATGAAGGATAGAATTGAGGGAGATGGCGTGCGATGTCTTGATGAGGAGACTGGCATTAACGTGTTTTATAAGATGACTCCGATGAGTTATAAGGCAGTATGTGTCCCAGGAAAGTGGCCACGGTCTAATGTGTAGTTGCAATTTGAGGCGGGGAGGACTCTGAATATGTTGAGTGGGGTGGGTGATGATGTGTTTAATGCGATCTTCCTCACCAAGGTTGATAATCCTTTATTGCGATATGATCTCTCTGCTCGGTACCTTCCAATCTCACACTCGGCTAACAACAGATTAACTATTCCTCAATCCGAAAACAACATCCCCGACAGCCCATCTCAAGCTTTCACCTCCCTAACTGGCACGACATCTATCCTACAAACAGCTCTAACAACGCGCGTTACTCTAATATCAGTAACCTCTCCCCCCATTGTGTCCTTCTCACTCGCCTCCGCTCCTACCCACACCCCAACAACCTTGACCATCGGCCTCCTAATCGACCCCGAATCAAGTCGCCGCCTAGTCGACCACGGTCCACCTGCAAGCGACGCCGCAAAAGCATCCCAATTCCGTACCTTCTGGGGCGAGAAAGCCGAACTACGCCGTTTCAAAGATGCGTCCATCCTCGAAAGTGTAGTATGGAAATGTAAAACCACCGAAGATCGTTATGCGATAGTCAAAAGGATCGTCAGATTCGCTATCGCACGACATATTTCCGCCGGCGTGGCTGGGGATATTCATTTCCTTACCCCGAATTTGTATTCCGAATTATCTACGCCGAGCAGGGTGTCCGGGACGTTTTTAAAGGCTGAGGGAGATGCGTTTCAAGGATTGAGTGAGGCATTTGAAAAGTTTGTGAGAGAGTTGAAGGATTTGAAAGACGTTCCGTTGGGGATTTCGGGGGTTGTTCCTGTGGGAGAGGGGTTGACGCATACTTCAATATGGTCTGCTTATCCTCAAAATTACAACAAGTTGAGCGGCCAACAGGCCGGAGAGTATTATGTCCCTGTTCAGGAGGTTGTATTACAATTTGAGGGATCAGGGAAATGGCCTGACGATCTGAAAGCGATACAAAAAGTCAAACTGGGATTTCTGCTGCACATTGCGAGACAACTTGAAGCGAATTATTCAGTATGCGCCAAAATCGGCCTTGAGAACGAGGATTTGGATTTTGCGAATCAGGGGTTTATGGATGTGGTTTATGAGAGTGGATATACTTTCCGAGTAAGGATACAACACGATCCAAACCATCGAGAAGCAACCTTACTGGAACGAATCCTCAAGAATAAGGCACTCCCTCACGGTGACCGAACGAAATATGAAACCGCCCTGAAATATTATCAGAACGAGTTCATGAATGGAACGGCTCATGCACAGGCTTTGCATGCTCTTAGAGGAAAGTACTATTTCCTACCGAACA
>Ga0302325_10013357_pt1 | contig 17517 bp, 14 predicted proteins | sample Palsa_T0_2_FD_201948 | JGI IMG/M metagenome (GOLD analysis project Ga0302325, IMG submission 201948) | Peat permafrost microbial communities from Stordalen Mire near Abisko, Sweden - Palsa_T0_2 | ecosystem: Environmental > Terrestrial > Soil > Palsa > Peat permafrost | place: Sweden: Abisko... | reverse complement strand
AAATTAAGCTCGCCTACAACCAGGTGCTCAACAAAGGAGAAGTGCGCACCCGCGATCTGGGCGGCACCGCCGGCACCGACCAATTTGCCGACGCCGTGATCGCGGCGATGAAGTGATCCTCTGAGTCCGCCTCGGCTGCGCTCCAATTCGGAGAGTGTGAGCGCGCCTCAGTCCGCCACCGAGCGGTTCAGAAGCGGTTTGCCGCGTGGATCGCAAAGTTGATTCTTCTTCGTGCGGCTAATGCGCGCGTTCATTTCTGCCCCCTCTCCCGGTACTCCGGGAGAGGGTTGGGGTGAGGGTGATTCGGAATGTCGAACGCCGCTGGTACTCGAAATCACCCTCACCCCTGCCCTCTCCCTGAGTACCGGGAGAGGGGGTAAGTTGTTCGCCGCTCCGGGCTTTGACCGCGGTAATAGGATGTAGCCGCGACTCGCTCCGGCTCCGCTGCGCGTCGCGGCCAGCGCATTTCCACTTGGAGTGTAGCGGCCGAAGTGCGCGGAGCCGCGGATGTACATCCGCGGCTTCGACCAGCAAGCGATGCACGTCAGGTGCACACGCTCCAAGCACGGCTAAACTTTGCGAGAAGTCGGTTCTTCGCACACCAGCCCTGCCGCGGGGGAAGATCCCCGCCCGGCTAAGAACCGCGCGTACAGACCATCATGTGCGTCAATGAATTGGGAGTTGGCGTAGAGCTCGCGCGCAACAGTTGCCGCGCGTTCACCGAGAGCCTGCTGAAGCTCCGGCGATTTGCGCAAATCCTCGATCGTTTGAGCGATTCGCCGCGGCACGCCGGCCGGCGCGATCAGCGCGGTTTCTCGATCCTGCAATATTTCGTCGATCAGCGGCGAACCCGTCGCCACGATCGGCAATCCTGCCGCCATGCAGATCGCGACCGGCAGCGGCGAAACCGGGCGGTCCGCGGTGATCAGCGCCATATCAGCAGCGGGAAGCAGCTCCTCAAAATCGACCGTTCGGCCAAGTCTGCGCTCGGCGATGGCGCACAGTTCGGAGTTTCCAACGCGAATTGCGATCCGGACGGCCAAATCGCATCCCGCCCCGCGTCCCCAGAGCAGAAGTTTCTGAGCCGGATCCAGCACGTGCAGAATCGAGGCCGCCCAAACCGCGTAATCGTGCCGCGCTGCGCGCGATGATTCGCCGACGGCCAGCAGGACATGATCGGCCTCCCCAAAGCCGAGCGCTGCCCGCAACTCCGGATCGCGCTGGCGGCCGGCCCGGATCAGATCGACTCCCGGGCGTATCACCCGGCAACAAACCTCCGGCACGCCGGCGCGGATCCAGGCATGCTGCGCGGTCGCGGAGGAGCAGACCACCGCAACATCTCGGTACGCCATGATCAGCCGCAGCCAGCCCATGGTTTGGCGCATCGGAAGCGACGGTGGCGTGAAGACGATCTTCGGCACGTTTGCCACCGCCGCCGCCGCCAGCGACGGCATATCCCACGCATGCACCAGATCGACCTCGTCCTCGCGCAATCCTCGGGCCGCGAACAGCACGCTCCGCCACGTTCCGCCGCGACCGATGGTTGCAATCTGAAAGGAAAAGGCCACCCCCCCGCCGCCGGCGAGCGTTTCGGCCCCCCGCCGCGATTGAAAATCCGCCTCCGTCGAGAGGACGTGCAAGCAGTGCATCATCGCGCGGTAAGTTAGTCGAAAGCGCTGCTTCCCGCGACGCTGTGGGGAATGCGGCGTCAGTGGAACCTCACGCGGAGTTGTTCCCCCCCGTAGAACCGGTTGTCTTAGAGCGGTTTTCAAGTTGCGATACCGCCCCGACCGCCGGCATGGCCACTTTAGTGGCCATCTCCGAACGCGGGCTCGCTCCACCATCCTGGAAACCGCTGTAGTGAGAGCCGAACAGAGATCATTTTCACTCGTCAAGGCCTCGCGGCGACAAGACCGCGCGGCGACTCTTTCCGCCTGCCACACGATACCGCTAAGATGCCGCGATGATCCCGATGCTGAGACTGAAAAATGAGGCGGACCGAAAGCAGATCGAGGCGTTGATCAATAGCCTGCGGCTCGACCCGGCTGCGGTTGCGCTGGCCTCCGACGATGCGGCAGCCGGCGTGCAGGCCACCTTGCGAGACGTGGCACAGCGGGGCGACGCGGCGGTGGTCGACGCGGCGCGAAAGTTTGACGATCCGGAGTTCGACGCCTCGATGATCCGTGTCACCCAGGAAGAGATGGATGCGGCCGCAAAGCGGACCACGGCGCCGCAGCTGGCGGCGCTGCGGCGATCCATTGCGCAGGTGCGCGAATACCAATCGGCGATGATGCCGGCGGAGCCGCCCGCGGTATTGCGGGATGGCGTTTGGCTGGGGATGCGGTATACGCCGCTGGACAGCGCGGGATTGTATTTTCCGGGGGGCAAGGCGTCATATCCTTCCACGCTGATCATGCTCGCCGGGCCGGCGCAGGTCGCGGGTGTGAAGCGGATTATCGTCTGTTCGCCGCCGAGCCGATACGGACGGAGCGACTTGGTGCTGGCGGCTTGCCGGGAGCTGGAGCTGAAGGAGGTTTTCCGCGCCGGCGGCGCGGCGGCCATTGCGGCGATGGCGTTCGGGACCGAATCAATTCCCCGGGTCGATAAGATCGTGGGACCGGGAAACCGGTATGTACAGTTGGCCAAGCGGGCGCTGGCCGGATGTGTGGGAATCGATGGGTTCCTCGGGCCCAGTGAAATTCTGGTGCTGGCGGATGACTCAGCGGCGCCGCAGTGCGTGGCCGCGGACTTGATCGCGCAGGCGGAGCACGATCCGGGGAGTTGCTTTCTTCTGACGACCAGCGAAAAACTGGCCTACAGTGTTGCGCAAGAAATTGACGCCCGAGTGAAGACGTTGACTCGGCGGACCGCCATCGAGAAGGCGCTGCGGGAATCCAGCGCGATCGTGATCGATGCTTCGATGGATGTGTTGATCGAGCTGGGAAACCGCATCGCGGCCGAGCATGTGAATATTCAAACCATCGACGACCAATCCGTTCTGCGGAAACTTCGCCATGCTGGCGCCGTGTTTCTGGGACGATACAGTCCGGTGGCGGCGGGTGATTACGTCGCGGGGCCGAGCCATTGTCTGCCGACGAATACCACCGCGCGCTTCTCCAGCGGCGTGAGTGTTTATGAATTTCTCAAACGGAGCAGCGTCGTACGGTATGAATCAAACGGATTAAAGGCCGACGCTGATGCGATTGTCGAGCTGGCCAACGCCGAAGGTTTGGATGCGCACGCGGCCAGCGTGACGGTGCGGTTCGAGAAGTGATGCCGCGAGGCCCGCGCGTGTCACACTGCAGAGGCGAATGCCCCGTCGATCGTTGATTACCTTTTAGCGGCGTCCCGAAGGGACGAGCGGCCAAAGGCGCGTCCTCCTACGAATCACAACCAAACCGCGAAGAAACGCCACCGGACCCGCTCCGCTGCGCGTCGCGGCGAACCAACGATCGACAGGGCATTCGGTTCTGAACCTGCTGCCAAAATCGGCAGATCACGCTCCGCGCGCGGCGCATTTTCATGAAAAGTCTTCCGCTGCCGATATAATGATTGCCATGGCTCTCTCATTCGTCCGGCCTCACATCCGTGAGATGGCCGGTTATACTCCCGGCGAGCAACCTTCTCCGGGCGACCGTGTCATCAAGCTCAACACCAATGAAAATCCGTTTCCGCCCAGCGACCGTGTGCAGCGGGCGATGCGCGAAATCGACGGCGAGCTGCTGCGGCGCTATCCGAGCCCGACCGGTGAAGCATTCCGCATCGCCGCGGCCAAGCTGCTGAACGTCACCCCGGATATGGTTCTGTGCGGCAACGGCAGCGATGACGTGCTGACCATCGCCACGCGCACGTTCGTGCCGCCGGGCGGGAAGCTGGCGTTTCCAACGCCGACCTATTCGCTCTATCCGGTGCTCTCGAGTTTGCAGGACGCGGCCGCGGTGACGGTCCCGTGGGAAGACAACTGGTCGCTCCCGACCGCAGCGCTGCTCTCGACCAAAGCGGATGCGATCTATCTGGCGAATCCCAACGCCCCGAGCGGCACGTTTGTCTCGCCGACAAAAATGGAGGAATTGGCCAAGGAGTTCGACGGATTGCTGCTGGTCGACGAAGCGTACGTCGATTTCGCGGAGGACAATTGTGTAGCGTTGCTGCGCGAATGCGGGAACGTGGTGATCTCGCGCTCTCTGAGCAAGGCCTACTCGTTGGCGGGATTGCGGTTCGGCTATGCGGTCGCGCAGCCGGCGGTGATCCATGAGATGATGAAGGTGAAGGACAGCTACAACTGCGATGCGATCTCCGTCACGCTGGCGACGGCGGCAATCGGCGATCAGGAATATGCCCGCAAAAACTGGGACTACGTTCGCTCCGAGCGGCAACGCCTCTCCGCGGAACTGACGCAGATGGGATGGGACGTGCTCCCGAGCCATGCCAATTTCATTCTCGTCACCTGCCCCGACGGGCGCGGACACGAGGCGTATCTGGGACTGAAACGGCAGGGGATTCTCGTGCGCTATTTCGATCAGCCGGGGCTGACGGATAAGATCCGGATCACCATCGGGCAGAATCATCAAAACAATGCGCTGCTGGCGGGAATTAAGGCGCTGAACGCGGCGGAGAAAGCAGCGTAAGTGCCCCCTCTCCCGGTACTCCGGGAGAGGGTTGGGGTGAGGGTGATTTCGGGCACCAACGGCGTTCGACAATCGAAATCACCCTCACCCCTGCCCTCTCCCGGAGTACCGGGAGAGGGGGCAAGGAATCGACTGCTTTGGGCTCGGCGCAAGCGAGCGCGCGATCGTAAATTTTGGCGCACCGTGCATGGGCGAGACGCCCATGCCACGCATGCCACGGGAAGCATCAATGGGCAATCGCACGGCGGAAATATCTCGGGCAACCAAGGAAACCCGCGTGCGCGTTGCGCTCGACCTGGACGGCAGCGGGAAATCCGCGCCGAAAACCGGCGTTGGATTTTTCGATCACATGCTCGATCTGCTGGCGCGCCACAGCCTGATCGATCTTGATGTATCCGCCGAGGGAGATCTGCAAGTCGATGCGCACCACACCGTGGAAGATGTCGGCATCGTGCTCGGGCAGGCGCTGGAAAAGGCGCTGGGCGAGAAGCGCGGGATTCAGCGCTACGGCTGGGCGATCGTCCCGATGGACGAGAGTCTCGCTCAGGTCGCGATCGATCTCTCAGGCCGGCCGGCGTTTGTATTCCGGGTTGAATTCAAGGGGGAGACGATTGGAAACTTTCCTGCGGAGCTCATCGAGGAGTTCTTCAAGGCGCTGGCCGTCAATGCGAAGATGAACCTTCACGTGTTTGTGCCATACGGCAGCAACAACCACCACATCTCCGAGGCGATTTTCAAAGCGACAGCCCGCGCCCTTCGGCTGGCGGTCAGCCAGGATCCCCGAAACAGCGATGTGCCGAGCACGAAGGGATCGCTTTGAACCACTCCTCTTGCAGCTTTTGGCTTTCCCGCTTCTAACATCAATTTGGGGAGCATAGCTCAGCGGTTAGAGCAGGGGTCTCATAAACCCTTGGTCCCTGGTTCGAATCCAGGTGCTCCCAGTCCGCCGATCAACTTGGCTTGTCGAGTTTCGTCAGTTTATTTTTCTGCTTGCCCTCCAACTGCGCCCCCTCGTGAAACTCATGCTCCTTTTGCTGGAGCGTTCTGCCAAGGATAAAGACGGTAACCAACCCTGTAACCCGGGGTAAGACCCCCGGTACCGAGGCCCAGGGAGGCAGCCGTTTGCCCATGAAGACGCAGAATGACCGCTCCGACGATTGCTCCAACGCCAATCAGGAGGCCGTATAGCTGGCCGCGAGCCTCGATCTGTCGAGAAGCGATTTGATCGCGCGAATAAATTCCGATCAGTTTGTTCTCCACCGCGCGCCGGTGCTTGGCCTCATCCTCGGCCATGTTCGCAAGCCGCTCAGCCAATCCTGGACTAATGTCTTCGTACTCGCGCAGCATCGCGGGGGGCGGAATGGGACCGCTTGTCTCCCTGGTCACCTCGAACTTTTGGTGCACGAATTCAATTGCTGACTGGAGATCGCTGGGCGAATCAGGCGTGACGTGCGGATCAAGTGGGTCGTCACCGGGAGGAAAATTCTCGCTTTGTTCTGGCAATCGGAGGCTCTTTCGCTTTCAGATGATGCACCAGCTTTCCCGACCCTATGACCGAGTACATGGCGTGCCCGACACGATTCCAATCTGACGCGAGCCGCTGCGCGTCGGTTAGTTCTCCGCCAAACCGAGGGATGCTGTAGACATGCCGAGCGGGACAGATCTGGAGGACCGACCCCATTCCGCGCACAAAGCTGAGAAGTACTTGGCGTCGCACTGACTAAATCCTATTGTTGGTTGACGCCGATGTCCACCTCCAAAGCGCTGGCGTCCGCCATCCGGCCATCGGCGATATTCTAGTCGAGCCTGAATCGGCTGCCACCTCTTAGCATTTACCTCTCTTTCTGCTGCGTAGAACAAATCCGAGACGTGGCGCGGGGCCGCGCCAAGCCGGCGGGCGGCCTCGCTTACCGTGAAAAAGTTCTCGGCGGAGATGTTGCTGTTGGCGTCGATCATCTGATTTCGGGCAGAGAATCAGCCCGGCCGAAAACGCAAAATCAGCGTTCGGCAGAGCGTTTCGGAATGAGCGGGGAGAATCAGAACCGGGCGGCAGAATGCCACCTTCCAGAAATACTCTCTGTGCTCTTATTTTTGAGGCTGGATATAACCAGTGCCGCTATCTGCGCCTTCACTTGCTTGGGAAGTTTCGGCGATGCCACGTTGACAGCTTGCAGCCTCGGATCATAGGGAAGTGTGCCGCATTCTGTGCCCGCCTCGGTCATCAGCTTGCGTTTTTGCGGGGAATCTGCGGGTTGTTCGAATCCAGGTGCTCCCAGTCGACGGATTTCAGGCATATAGAAAGGGCACGGTACTCAACTCGCGCAGATAGTCGAAGAACGGCTGAAGCGGCAATTCGCGCCGCGTGCCCTGATTCACAGGGAGAGGATCATTAACGGAGATCGCATCGTCGGAGATCCCGGTGATTACCACCGCATGGCCATTCCCAGCCTTGTCGTCCCGCCATCGTCCCATGTACCAAAGGGGACCGCACCGCTGCAAGGTCGCAGGCAAATCTTCGCAGGCATTGGATAAATTCGCGATCCGCAGTCCGACATCGTTCGCGAACGATACCACCGCGGAATACGGCAATCGTTGGTTCACGCGAAATACGTCGTAACGGCGACCAAGCATTGCCAGGTTGCTTTGCTCACTGGTCGATTTCTGATCCCGCTGAGAGCTGTACTCGGTAACCATCTGCGCCGCGGCGAACCAACAAGTCAACGTGGTTGTCTGCGGGATCAGAGGCACCAGGTAGCTGACGGATATATTGGACATGCCAAAACTCCCGAGAAAGGCGCTAGTCAGTTGAAGGAATTTGCGACGCCGGGAGGACAGGCCCACCTCTTGGACCGTCAGGGTTTAGTGAGCCGACTGAACCAGTTCATTCGTCCGTCCCGCCGCCGCTGGTTGCTTTCCCGCGGTGTTCGCCTTTTCCTGTTCCTGGGCCAGTGCCGCGACATAGCCAGGCTCGGTGATGTTGCGCGTGCTGCGGGCGTCCCATTGTGAGGGTCCGACGCCGAGGCGCGCACGGACATTGGCGATGTACTTGGCGCTGGTGCCCCAGACAACTGCCAGATCGCGGTTGGTGAGGCGCCAATCGACGCTGCGCCAGCGGGATTCCGGGTCGTGCGGGCGAATGCCAGCCGATCGGGCGATGCGACGGGCGATCTGCGGGGACATCTCCGCACCGTATTCCGAGACGATCTGCGCGATCGGCAAACCGTGGAGCCGCTCGCGATGAACGGCCACGAACTGCTCGAACCGCTGCACCGCTGCGCGATGTTCGCTGGGCCCCATGCCGCGGCTGGCCCGAACCTGCCTGACACGCTCGCGGGAGACGCCCAGTTCCCGGGCGATCACCGCGTCGCGCAGGCCCCATTCGACGCTATCCCATTGCGTGGTGGAGACGCGTCCTCGCCGGCGGCGATCAGGGAATGGATACCCGAATGTGTCGGCCCACCGGTAAACGGTTGCGTAAGGTTCCCCCAACGTTTCGGATACTTGTTGCAAATCCAAACCGGGCTTGAGCTCCGAGAAACGCTGAAACCAGCGTACGCGGGTCGCGGTGCGCTTCAAACCGGTTGGCCAATTCAGACGAAAGCCCCCATTCATGGGTCACTCTTCTTTCAGGTGTCAAGAAACGAAAAGAGCGCGCTGGCGGCACCTGATTCGCCAGTGCTCATCCCTCCAAATGTTCAGCTCGCAGTGCCCCAAATTGGCCCCAAGGGCCAACCCGTCCTCGAAATGGCACCCAACCCAGTTTACCTGTCCGCCTCCCCAGTCGTTGTAAGTGTAATAGAGGAAGAACGTGAAAAGCAACGAGACGCACTCAATTTTCTGAAAAACTGAATGGTCGTATCGCAACCACAATAGCCGCCTTGGTTTATGCGATCATCCCAGAAGCCGATAACTCAGTGCGATAAGGAATCCAGACAAAAATACCAGACGCATTGCTACCAAAAGCCATTGGCCTGGCCAGCGCTTCCCGTATGCACGGCGAGCGGTGATCGTCGGATTTGACGAGGTGTTCTGGCGATTCCGTGACCGCTGGCGAGGAATTGGCCGAGGCTGAGCACGTCGGGGTGACGGCAGCGTGACTTCCGATTCCCAGGAGGCGCCAGCGATCCGCGCGAACAGCGAATACAGATCATCTCGCAGATATGCGGGCGGATCCGCCGGCCGCGGACGCGGCGCAGGACTGAGCGCGGCGGCATCCCCGACGGAACGTGCGGCACGGTGCGGGACGGCAGCCGGAGTCCCGCGACTTCTGGATGGCTCCGCGGGCCGCCTGCGTTTCCGGGACCAACGACGGGGTCGCGGTTCGTCCAGCTCCCCCTCGCTGAAGAGTATGCCCATGATTCCGATCCGGATCTGGTCGCCATTCCCCAGAAGTCGGCTCTGGACGCGCTGATCGGCTATCCAGGTGCCGTTGCGGCTTTGCAGATCGGTCAGCACCCAGTGAGATCCATCGAAATCAATCTGGCAGTGTTGTCGCGAGAGAAGCGGGTCGCGGATGGAGATGTCACATTTCCCGGCTCGTCCGATGACCAGTCGGCGATCCAGCCGCCGGCGGGCAACCTGGTGACCGTCAACGCGGAAGATCAAACAGGCCATGGTGAAATAGTGGCGCCATTCCCTGGCTGTGAAAGACTGGGGAAGCCCGATCGCCGCTCTGCGGTACGCCCAGCGAGTTTCGCTCGTCGGGGAATCCTCCTAAACGCCGCTATCGGCAGGATCGTGGCAGAAAGGGGAGTTTTTGCAAGTTGTGTCGCGGCGTGGGCGGGCGCGAATTTCCCGGCCACATTAATCACGACGATCCACCCTTACGCCCTCCCCTGGTACTTCCGGGGAGACGGGGGGGCACCACATAATGCGCAATGAGTTTGATGACACCCCGAGGCCACCGCTCAGACTAAACGCTTCAGGGGCAAGAGGAGAATGGCCACAAAAAAACACAAGCAACGCAAAAAAAATACGGAAACGGTCATCGGCGGAGTGAGGAGTTCGCCAAGGGCCTACAAGTCTCGCCCCGGCTCCTCTCTTTTTGCACAGCTAACGTCTCAAACCTTTTCTTCCCGCGAAGAATTTGGCGTATCACGCGGTCGGATGGAGCGGAGAGGTTGAACATGGATGCACAGGATAAATTCAACTCAGCTTCCCATCCTGTTCATCCATGCCACAATCCATCAAAGGTTGCGCACGCTGCGCAAATTTCTGGGTGCACGCTATCTGCCAATACGGGAGAAGAGAGTTCACCACGGAGGCACGGAGTCACGGAGGCGCATTCGACTCTTGTGCCTGCCTGCGACCCTTGCTCTAAAAACAAGATTCTAAAGGACGTTTCGCGCGGCCGCATAGTTCTGAGGGCTCGCCTCCGTGTCTCCGTGCCTCCGTGGTGAACTCTTTTTTGGTTGCGGTCGAGCGCAGCGAGGCAGCGCTGGGTTGATCCGCATAAATTCAGTTTTACCGCGGAGGACGCAGAGGATCGCGGAGGGGAAAGGAATAGCTGGAGCGGCATCAATGCACCCTGCCGAACAATCTCCAGCGGGTTTCGAGAGATGCGTTCATGCTATTGTTCCACCTCTGCGTTCCTCCGCGCCCCCTGCGGTGAATAATCCGGGTTAAAGCTCTGCGGTTTTCTTCGTCGGCCGAGTATGAATTCGTTCCCATCCGGGTTGATCCGGGGTCATCCGCGGTTGATCTGTTTTGGGTTGCGGGCGGAGCCCGCGCCAAGTCTTTTGGGTCTTTTTGCGGCCATCTCTCTTTGCCAACTGGGCAAAAAACGGCCGCGTATTCTGTGTCGCACCCAGTCGGGTTGGGGGTGGGGGCTCGTCGATTGCCAGACCAGCCCCCCACCAATCCTCCCCCTGGGGGTACGAGGGGAGGAGGCAGGAGGACACCCCCCAGACTTTCGCGCGCGACCTGCGGACCTGTCGGGCGAAGCATCGGCTTGTGGCGCGCGCGGGCGGCGCATAGAATCCGCCCGGTTGAGCGGGGCAAATTGGGGCACGATCGACACGGAAAAGTTCATGGCAATTTCGCAAAATCCTTTCGGCTCGGCCGCGACGCTTTCGTCCAGCGGCGGGGATGTTCGCATCTTTCGTCTCAATAAGCTCATCGAGCAGGGGATCGGCGATGTCTCGCACCTGCCCTTCTCCATCAAAGTGCTGCTGGAAAGCTGCCTGCGCAACGTGGATGGATTTCAGGTCAGCGAAAAGGACGTCAGCCAGCTCGCGGAATGGAATGCGCCCAAGCCGTCGCAGGGGGAGCTGCCGTTTAAGCCCGCTCGGGTGATCCTGCAGGATTTCACCGGCGTTCCCGCGGTGGTCGATCTGGCGGCGATGCGCTCGGCGATGAAGCGAGCCGGCGGCGATCCGCAGAAGATCAATCCGCTGGTTCCAGTCGATCTGGTCATCGACCATTCGGTGGTGGTTGACGATTACGGCAGCACGGCGGCCCTGTTCAACAACGTCCAAAAGGAATTCGAGCGCAACCGCGAGCGCTATGAGTTTCTCAAGTGGGGACAAAAAGCATTTCGAAATTTCAGCGTGGTGCCGCCGGCGACGGGAATCGTTCATCAGGTGAATCTGGAGTACCTGGCGAGCGTCGTGGTGGTCAAGGAAGGGGTCGCCCTTCCCGACAGCCTGGTCGGGACGGACAGCCATACGACGATGATCAACGGCCTGGGCGTCGTCGGCTGGGGCGTGGGCGGGATCGAAGCCGAGGCGTGCATGCTCGGCCAGCCGATCTACATGGTCACTCCCCAGGTGGTTGGCTTCAAACTGCACGGAGCGCTTCCCGAAGGGGCGACCGCGACGGATTTGGTGCTGGTCATCACCCAGATTCTGCGTTCGCACGGCGTGGTGGAAAAATTCGTCGAGTTTTACGGCAACGGGCTTTCCAGCATGAGCGTGGCCGACCGCGCGACGATCGCCAACATGGCGCCGGAGTACGGCGCCACGATGGGATTCTTTCCGGTCGATGATCAAACGCTGGCGTACCTGCGCCTGACGGGGCGCGATCCGAAACAGATCGATCTGGTGGAGCGATATTGCAAGGAACAGGGTCTGTGGCGAAACAGCGCTTCGGAGCCGCGATTTACTGAGACGCTCGAACTGGATCTGGCGACGGTGACGCCAAGCGTCGCCGGCCCGCGCCGTCCGCAGGACCGCGTGGAGCTGCGGAGCGTGAAGCAGTCATTCCGCTCGGCGCTGGTGGACATCTTCAAGAAGGAAGTCGGTGAATCGGCAACCCCGCGCCTCGACCGCTGGTCCGCCGAAGCGCCGGTCGCCGCACATTTCCCACAAAACGGAAAAGACGATGCGTTCGAAGCCTCGACAACCGAGCACCTCAAAGGAAGCACGGAGAAGCAGTCGGCGATGGTTTCGGTGGACGATCAATGGGTGAAGCTCACGCATGGAGATGTGACCATCGCCGCGATCACCAGTTGCACGAACACCAGCAATCCCTCCGTGATGGTCGCGGCCGGCTTGCTGGCGAAGAAGGCGGTGGAGAAGGGACTGAAAGTGCCCCCCTACGTGAAAACCAGTCTCGCGCCGGGGAGCCGTGTCGTCACCGATTATCTGGACAAGGCAGGACTGAGCGTTTACCTCGATCAGCTCGGCTTCAACACCGTCGGCTACGGCTGCACCACGTGCATCGGCAACAGCGGCCCCCTGCCCGAACCGATCGCCAATGCCGTGGAGAAAAATGATCTGGTCGTGTCGGCGGTTCTGTCGGGCAACCGCAATTTTGAGGGGCGCATCAATCCGCACGTGAAGGCGAATTACCTGGCCAGCCCCCCGCTTGTCGTGGCGTTCGCACTGGCCGGCTCGGTCGATGTCAACTTGATGGATGAACCCATTGGGAAAAACAGTGCGGGCGAGCAGGTCTTCCTCCGCGACATCTGGCCGACGCAGAAGGAAGTAAACCAGACGGTGGAAAGCGCCCTGTCGCCAGAGATGTTCCGCAAGCAATACAAGGGCGTGGCTGATCGCAACGACGATTGGAACCGCATCCCCGTCAAGGGCGGCGAGCTATTTGAGTGGGACGAGAAGAGCACCTACATTCAGGAACCCCCCTTCTTCACGAATCTCTCTCCTGACCCGAAGCCGATCACCGCGATTCGCCGTGCTCGGGCGCTGGCGATCGTGGCAGATTCGGTCACCACGGATCACATTTCGCCGGCCGGGTCGATCAAGAAAGACGGACCAGCCGGGAAGTTCCTCATCGCCCACGGCGTGGCGCCGCTCGATTTCAACAGCTACGGCTCGCGGCGCGGCAACGACCGCGTGATGACCCGCGGAACGTTCGCCAACATTCGCCTGCGCAATCTCCTGGCGCCCGGCACCGAGGGAGGCGTCACGAAGCATCTCCCCGACGGCGAAGTGATGTCGATTTACGATGCGTCCGTGAAGTACAAAGCCGAAGGCGTGCCGCTGATCGTGCTGGCCGGCAAGGATTATGGCATGGGCTCCAGCCGCGACTGGGCCGCCAAGGGCACCTATCTGCTGGGAGTTCGCGCCGTGATCGCCGAGAGCTTCGAGCGGATTCATCGCAGTAATCTAGTCGGCATGGGCGTGCTCCCGCTGCAATTTCCCAAAGGGCAGACGCGCCAGTCGCTGGGGCTCGCCAGCGCCGGCCTGTTCGACATCGAGGTCGGGGACGATCTTCGGCCGATGCAGGAACTGATCGTGCGGACCACGAACAACGCCGGCTCCCCGGTTGAGTTCTCCGCGATCTGCCGCATCGATACGCCGGTGGAAATCGAGTACTACCGCAACGGCGGAATTCTGCACACGGTCCTGCGAAGCATTCTGCGGAAGAGCTGAACGCCGGAAGCCGAATTTCCTGAGAGATCCCCGGTGCGCGAGGGGCTCTCGAAAATGCGACAGCGTCGTCGCGGACCGCGGATTCTCAGGGCCGCCGCGGTTCCTACTAACCTCGGTCAAACCCTCGTCATTCCGGCGAGGGATTTGGAAGAACCAGGTGACGCATGATTCGCCGGAGGTTTTCTATGCCGCAACAATCATCCCTCAAATTTCGCGTGGACGTTTTGGAGCAGGAGTTGGCTTCGCTCAAGGCGCGAGTCGATGGCAAGCCGGTCAACCCGTGGTGGATCGATCTCTTTGGGGTCTGCAAGGACGATCCACTATTCGAAGAGGCGATGAGACTCGGCGCCGAGTATCGCGAATCGTTGCGCCCCAAGCCTCGCACGAAGAGAACCGGAAAACATGTTCCTTCTGGACACTGACAACCTGACCCTTCTACTTCGAGGCGGCTCAGAGGGGTTGCAAATTCAACGACGGATATTGTCGCTCGATCCCAAGGAAGTCGGTACGACGATCATTGCCTACGAAGAGCAAAGTCGAAACAACTAAAGGTGACGCAAACCATAATATATCGCACATCGCAGTCATTTCGTCCCTTTCAGCCGGCTTTTCGGCTTCCGCCAACCCGGCGGCCGGCCTCGGGGGCGAAGACTCTGCTGCAAGTGTAGCTTCTCGGCGGTCCGCTGCACCCACTGCTGGGTCCCCAGCGGACGGGAACGCTCGATGCTTGTTGTCACCGCGTTCTCCTCGGCGGCCGTCTGCGGCTGGTTCACCAGCTCCAACCAGCCCCGGGGACGATCGATCGGCCAGTCTGAGAGCAGGGACGCCAGTGCGTGGCCGCGACGCTGGCGGGCAAAGCAGCTTCCCCAGCGCCACTGCTCGGCCCGCTCCACCAGATTCGCCCGCAGCGGACTGCGCTCCACGTACCGCAGCACCGTCAGCAAATGCCCATCATTTTGAATCGGAAAGCTCTTAAACCGCCCCTGGTAGAGGTGCCCATGGCCCACGGCATTGTGGGCCTGCTTCCAGCGCTGGGCGTGGGTGAGGGTGAGCCAGCGGAGAAAGCCGCTCAGGTCCCCCTCACGCTCCGGCCAGAGGACCATGTGCCAATGACTGGACATCATGACCCAGTCGAGGATGCGGATCGGCAGCCGTTCGTGTGCCAGCGCCAGCACTTCTTCGAAGGCGAGGAAATCCTCCTCCTTCTTGAACAGCCGCAGCCGCCCATTGGCGCGGTTCAGCACGTGATAGACCAATCCGCCCGGAGCAACGCGGGCAATACGAGGCATCGCAGGAGCATAACCGCCGGGAATCGTTATGTAAAGGATCGCGTCACCTTTAGTTATAAGAAGCCAGGAGCCAGATGGGACCGAGTTGGGATCCGTCGTTCGTGCATAGAGGGAATTTCGAACCTGGCGCGTTTTGGTGCTCGAAATCACCCTCACCCCAGCCCTCTCCCGGAGTACCGGGAGAGGGGGTGGGACGCTCACACACCTCGGTTCCATTTACTGTGCCCGCCCTCAACCTGCTCTTTCCTGCGGCTTGGCACACAGTGCAACAGTTGCAGGAGAGGTTTGCGGCGCGACGGATCGCGCGGCAGGAACAGGGGTTAGAGACGCCGTGCAACATGCAACAGTTTTAACGTGTCGCATTTGTTGCGTGACGGAGGCGTTGGAGAGAGCAAATGTGGGTGGAAAGATCGCTCTTCGGACCCGGAAAGTGCCAGGTTTGGCGTGCGATGCGCCAACCGCCAGCGCGGAGGGCGCGATGGTAATGTCTATTGCATCAGTGGTTGCAGAAACCCGGGCGGTGCCGATGGCACTCAAGAAGTTGCGCAGAGGTGCCAGAAAGTGCCAAAAGGCGCCACGCGCTGGCGGGAAATTCGGCGGATAAGGGACCATGGAGAATCGGCAACGCGAGAACTCGCGCCAGAACTGGCATCTTTGATGCTCCGTGCCGGTTCTTCGTTCGAACAGGAATCGTTCCGCTGCTGGCCTTTTGCTTCTGGCTCCTGGCTTCTGCCTTCTGGCTTCTGGCTTCTGCCTTCTGGCTTCCGCCGCGAGAGTAAACGTCGCATCGGGAGCGAGAAATTCTGTAGAGTGAGGGAATGGTGGATAGTTGATAGTGGAGAGTGAATAGCGGAGACGGGGACGGAGGCGGGGGAAATGGTGAAGGGTGAAGAGTGAATGGTGACGCACAAATGCGGGACCAACGAGCGGCGGCGATCTCTGCTTGCCTCTACTTTCTACTGTCTACTGCTCTTCTCTCTCGCGCAGCGCCCCCGGGGGAGGATGTAAAGATTTGTCAGGTTTTGTAAAGCTGATTCCTCAATAGCCTCGATGGGCGACGGAAAATGGACAGTTGGCGGCGCATTCGATTGGGCTGCGGCATTGCAAAGTGCGATCGCGTATAATCGGCGTTGATGAACCAACGGGCTTGCGGCTGCGAAGAAATTTTATACGGAGCGAGACTTCGGCTGTGAGCACGGGGAAGATCACATTACCGCCGCCCGCGTTCGCGATGTCGCCGGTGGCGTGGAGCGATGGGCAGCTGGCGCGCCTGCAGGGGGAATGGCGGACGGCGTTTCGCGCGTTCGCCTATCACCCGTTTGTCGCGATCTCGGCTCTGCGCGGGGATCCGCCGACGCAATATCGGGTGGACTTTCGCGTTCGCTCGCTGGTGCTCAACGACGCGGAGCAGTTGCAGTACGTTCAGACCGTCTCGGTGGAAATCTGGCTGCCGCCGGGATATCCGAGCCAGGAGCCGCTGGTGCGGCCGCTGGTGGCGGTGTTTCATCCGAACTTCTCGTATGACCGCGTCAGTTTCGCAACCGCGTGGCAAAGCGGCGACACGCTCGTGGACGTGGTGCATCGCGTTGGGGAATATCTCGCCTATCGAAGCTATGACCCGCAAGCCGTGGTTAATGAAGTGGCGCTGCAGTGGCTCACCGATAATGCCGGGCTGGTTCCGCTGGACGCGCGAGCGGACTTTACGCCGACTGCGGGGGGAGAGCCGCTGGGTCGGATCAGCCAATTCGGACCGGCGACGCTGCATCAGATGCGGCGGTCGATCGAGGAATTGATCGACGCGCTCTCCGGCGAGGGCGCCGGGCCGAATATCGAGCACGTGCGCGCATTCGGCCAGCAGACGCGCACCGTCATGCGGATGTTTCTCGAGCAGGACATTCCCGCCCAGCTGCGGGCGTGGGCTTACGAGTTCGATCAGTTCGCGCTGGATCTTCCGTCGTCGGTCCCGTCGTGGGAGCACGTGCGCCGGCTGAAGTCCTGGTCGAAATCGATGCTGGCGGATTCGGCGGAGCTGGCGCCGGCGGTTGCGCAACTGGACCCCGAGATCGAGAAGCTTGCGGGCATGGTGAATGGTGAATTCACCAGCGCCGACGATGCGGTTGGGCATATTCCGGCGGCGGCGGCGCTCTCGGTGCCGCTGTTGCGGTTGCCGGCGGTATTTTTGGATGCGGCGACGCGCCTGGAAACGTTGCGGGCTCGTCTGGCGGGGCTGGACGTGCGGCGGCCGCCCAATCCGCTCCCGGCGAAGGGGCCAATTGGCCGGCAATTGCAGCAGAAGCTGCAGGAAGCGGACGACGATGTGGAGTTTGCGCGGCACACGACGAGCGAGGCGATCGCCGCGATGGAGCCGGCCCTCTTCCGCGCACGGGAGGAAGTGTTGGCGCTGCGGCTGATTGCCCGGTGGCGCGAATACATCGACATCGTCGTCAAAGCCACCGGGCTGGAACAGCATTTGGCGGGAATGAGCGACGCGATGGAGGGGTATTTTATTCGATCCGCCGGGGGCGCCTTCGGCCCGTTTCAGCTCGAACGGGAAGTGGAGCTGGGCGGGACGAGCATCGTCGTTCACGTTGGCAATGGAGGCTCGATGGAAGTCCGCGCCGGGGCGGACGACTCCACGCTGGCGCGGGGGGCCAACGGCATCGTCGCGACGATGCTGCCGGCGGGAGGCGGATCGTCAGCGCCGATGACGTTTAAAGTGGCCGAGGGTGTGGATCAGCCGCTGCTGCAGTTGGTATATGCCTGCAAGCA
>Ga0302325_10013355_pt1 | contig 17519 bp, 17 predicted proteins | sample Palsa_T0_2_FD_201948 | JGI IMG/M metagenome (GOLD analysis project Ga0302325, IMG submission 201948) | Peat permafrost microbial communities from Stordalen Mire near Abisko, Sweden - Palsa_T0_2 | ecosystem: Environmental > Terrestrial > Soil > Palsa > Peat permafrost | place: Sweden: Abisko... | reverse complement strand
AAGAACACGATCCTCGGGACCCAAGAAACCCATGGATAAGAGGACGAGGTCAGCAGGGAAGAATTGCTGTGAGCCTTCAAGCTTCTTCATGTCCCAGCCACCTGTAGCAGACTTGGTCCATTCAACACGGATGGTGTTGATGCCCTTAACTTTTCCAGTCCCGTCGTCTACGAACTCTTCGGACATAACGCAGTATTCACGAGGATCCTTGCCCATGTGCTGCTTGACCTCAGTGTGGCCGTAGTCAACACGGTAGATTCTGGGCCACTGTGGCCAAGGGTTGTCGCGGGCACGTTCATTCGGTGGCTGGGGAAGCAACTCAAAATTGGTGACGGACTTGGCACCGTGACGGACTGAGGTACCAATGCAGTCATTTCCAGTATCACCACCTCCGATGACAACCACATGCTTGTTCTTGGCCGAAATGTATGAGCCATCTTCGAGTTGGGAATCGAGCAAAGACTTAGTGTTTTTATGCAGGAACTGCATGGCGAAGTGGATGCCTTCAAGATTTCGGTTCTTGATGGGAAGGTCACGAGCGACAGTAGCTCCAGTTGCTATGACCACTGCGTCGTTCTTAGCCTTCAAGTCCATGAGCTTGATATCCTCTCCAACAGCAACACCGGTCTTGAAAGTGACTCCCTCGGCAGCCATAAAATCCGTACGGCGCTTAACAATCTTCTTGTCGAGCTTCATGTTTGGGATACCATACATGAGAAGTCCACCACAACGATCAGCTCGCTCATAGACAGTGACTGTGTGACCAGCCTTGTTGAGTTGATCAGCACAGGCAAGACCGGCTGGTCCTGATCCAATGATAGCAACAGTCTTACCCGTGCGGACCTTAGGAGGTTGTGGAATCATCCAACCCATATCGAAGCCACGGTCGATGATGGCACACTCGATTGACTTGATGCCAACAGGATCTTCATTGATACCAAGAACGCATGCACCTTCGCAAGGCGCAGGACAGACACGGCCAGTGAACTCTGGGAAGTTGTTGGTCATGAGGAGACGGTTGAGGGCGTCTTTCCACTGATTTTGAAAGATAAGCTCGTTCCATTTGGGAATGATATTAGAAATTGGGCATCCGGAGTCAGACTGGCAGAAAGGAACACCACAGTCCATGCAACGGGCGGCCTGGTACTTGAGCTCATCTTCATCCAATCGTTTGGAGAGTTCTGCCCAGTCGCGGGTTCGGGTCTTTGCTGAGCGATACTTCTCGGATCGTCGCTGGTACTTCATGAAACCCTTCGTCTTGTCCAAGACTAGAGATCGCTTCTTTTCAACGGCTGCGTCACCGACAGTCTCTTCGATATCCTGCAAGTCTGACTTCTTCTCATGGGAATGCTTTCCCTTCAAGTCCTTCTCATGAAGTTCACGAACAGGATTGCCAGGAAGAAGTGGGAGTTGGTATTCAGCACGCCTCGCCTCAGCTGCCTTGGCTGCCTCCTCCTCGAGAACTCGCTTGTAATCGACAGGCAAGACCTTGACGAAGCGAGGAAGAGCTCTGTTGAAGTCGAGCAGAATACGAGCTGCAAGCTCCGAGCCAGTGTAGTGGTGGTGATCCTCAATCAAGCCTCGAACGAATGCAATTTCAGCAGGATCATCGATACCTGAAGCTTCAACCATTTCAGGGTTGAGTTTAGTCATGAAGTCCTGCTGGATGTCTAGAATATAAGCAATACCACCAGACATACCAGCAGCAAAGTTGCGACCAGTGCTTCCTAAAATGAGAACACGACCACCAGTCATGTACTCGCAGCCGTGGTCACCAACACCTTCAACAACGGCAGTAGCGCCAGAGTTCCTAACCGCGAAACGCTCTGCGGCCACCCCTCGGAAGAAGCATGTTCCACTGGTAGCACCGTACAAGCAGACATTGCCAATGAGGACGTTCTCCTCTGCCTTGAAGACGGCGGCACGGGGTGGATATATGATGAGACGACCACCTGACAGACCCTTTCCAACGTAATCGTTGGCATCACCTTCGAGCTCCAGGGTAATACCAGGGGCAAGGAAGGCACCGAATGATTGTCCAGCAGAGCCCTTGATGTTGACGTGGACGGTATCCATTGGCAAACCTGCTTCGCCGTAACGCTTAGAAATTTGATATGAAAGAGAAGTTCCCATGGCACGGTCAGTATTGACAATATCGCATTCGATTCGAGATGGCAGTCCTTTATCGAGTGTGAGCTCAGCTTCTGATATGAGCTTATTGTCCAGTCTGACATAAAGACGATGATCTTGCTTTCGGACATTGAAGGTGGCTACTCCAGGTCGGAGTTTGTGTGCAGGGGTAAGGATCAAAGACAGGTCAATGTTCTGAGTCTTGTTTGTGCGAAGATCTTCTCGGACTCGGAGGCATTCAGCGTGGCCAACCATTTCGTTGATGGTCCTGAAGCCAAGCTTTGCCATAATAGCTCGCAATTCATTGGCGATGTAGTAAAAGAAGTTGATGACATGCTCGGGTGTGCCCTTGAACTTGGCTCGAAGCTCAGGGTCTTGCGTGGCGATGCCGACTGGGCAAGTGTTCCTGATGTTCAGGTTAGCATAAGAACATTGTAAAGGGGTACTAGGGATCTCACAGGTGACACTTCCGCATCATAATGCAGCCCATGGCAATAAGGGGAGTTGTAGCAAAGCCCCATTCTTCTGCTCCAAGCAGACAGGCGATAGCAACGTCACGACCTGTCCGGAGTTGACCATCAGTTTGGACAACGACACGGCCTCGAAGATCGTTCAGGACCAAGGTCTGATGGGTCTCTGCAAGACCAAGTTCCCAAGGCAAACCGGCATATTTGATACCAGTCCATCGCGAAGCACCAGTTCCACCATCATGGCCAGAAATCAAGATATGATCGGCTTTAGCCTTGGCCACACCAGAAGCAACAATTCCGACACCAGTTTCTGAGACAAGCTTGACGGATACGCGTGCACGGGGGTTAGAGCACTTCAAATCATAAATGAGTTGCTTCAAATCCTCAATACTGTAGATGTCGTGGTGGGGTGGTGGGGAAATCAGACCAACACCGGGCGTGGAGTGACGAGTACGAGCAATGGATTTGGAAACCTTGTGGCCAGGAAGCTCACCACCCTCTCCCGGCTTAGCACCTTGAGCCATCTTGATCTGAAGCTCATCGGAATCGGCCAAATAATTGGAAGTAACACCGAATCGACCTGATGCGACTTGCTTAATGGCTGATCTCATGGTATCACCACTTTCCATTCTCTCGGATCGCTCTGGATCCTCACCACCTTCACCAGTGTTTGATTTTCCGCCAAGTCTGTTCATGGCGATGGCGAGAGTTGAGTGAGACTCCATGGATATCGAACCGTATGACATGGCTCCAGTACAAAATCTGCGGACGATCTCGGTCCATGGTTCGACCTGGTCGATTGGCACAGGGGAGCACTCATCAAATTTGAAATCAAGCAGACCTCTAAGCGTGCAGGCCTTGATTTGCTCATACTCAGCAAGAGAGTAGGCCTCATATGATTTGTCGTTCTTCGTACGAACGGCATCTTGGATGTTGGCAATTGAAGTGGGGTCATTAATATGAGGCTCTCCACCGTCACGCCAATGATACTCGCCTGATTCTACAAGACCAGGAACGCTAACCGTGTATCGAGATGGGAATCCCTTCTCGTGGAATCGGAAAGCGTCTTCAGCAATGAGCTCGAAGGTGATGCCCTTGATTCTGGTTGCTGTTCCTTTAAAGCAGCGATCCACAACTGTATCGTCAACACCCAGTGCTTCGAAAATCTGAGCGCCCTTGTAACTGGCCAAAGTAGAGATACCCATCTTGCTCATGACTTTCAAGATGCCGCCATCGGCTGAATACTTGTAGTTGCGAATGAGTGTGTCGTCGCTGAGTTTTTTTCTGATGAGACCCTCGCGGTTCAGCTTGATGATACATTCCATAGCGAGATATGGATTAATGGCATCTGCACCGTATCCAACAAGCACACACATGTGATGGACTTCACGTGCCTCTGCAGTCTCTACAACAATTGCAGCAAGTGATCTCCACTTATTGTTAACCAAGTGATGGTGAACCATGCCAGAAGCGAGCAGCGCTGAAACTGGGACTCGGTCCGCGGACGTCGCACGGTCAGAAAGAATGATAATGCGATCTTTGTTTTCAATAGCAGCAGTTGCCTCGTCGCAAATGTAGTCTAAGTGCTTGAGATACCCTTTAGTTCCTTCAGACTTGGGGAAGGTCAGATCAATAACTTTGACAGTCCAATCAGGGTGGAGCTTATTGATGTTCTTCAAAGCGTTGAACTCAGGAATGGACAGGACGGGTGTTGGCAAGAGCAATCGGCCACACTGGGAGGAATCCATCTCGAGAAGGTTTCCTTGAGGGCCGACATAACACTCCAGAGACATAACAATAGCCTCCCGAATAGGGTCGATCGGAGGATTGGTGACTTGGGCAAAAAGCTGGCGAAAGTACTCATAGAGTAGGCGAGGTGCTTGCGCAAGGCAAGCCAATGGAGCGTCGTTTCCCATGGATCCGAGTGCTTCCTTCTCATCAGAGGCCATCGGGGCAAGGAGCAAGCTGACCTGCTCAAAAGAGTATCCAAATGCTCTCAGCATCGCATCTTCTTGGATAGGAGAGGAATCTGGCTTTGCTGCCAAGTCAAGGGTGCCACGAGAAAGGAGATCCTCATGCACCTTCGGCAGGCTGATCAATTCCTTGTCAAGCCATGCACGGAAATTATGACGAGTTGAAACGGTATTCTTCAGCTCAGCATCGTCAATGATGCGGCCAGCAAGGGTATCAACAAGCAGCATCTTTCCAGGCTGCAGACGACCCTTGAGAATAACCCGCTCGGGATCGACGTGGATGGTTCCAACTTCGGAGGCACAAATGATTCTATCATCATCCATGACATAGTATCTGCAAGGTCGAAGGCCGTTTCTGTCGAGGTTGGCACCGCAGTATCTTCCATCTGCGAAGGTGAAGAGGGCAGGTCCATCCCAGGGTTCCATCTGGCAAGCAGCCCACTCGTAAAAAGCGGCTTTGTCAGGATCCATTGCGGCATTGTCTTGCCATGCTTCTGGGACCATGAGCATGACGGCCTCAGGAAGAGAGAGGACGCCATTGACTGTGAGAAGTTCAAGAACATTGTCGAAGGCTGCAGAATCAGACCCGCCATCTTCAACGATAGGATAGAGCATCTCAAGCTCATCGCCAAAAATATCGGACTGCATGACGCCCTCACGAGCTCGCATCCAGTTCTTGTTGCCCCGTAATGTATTGATTTCACCTGAGTGGAGCGTTAGTACACGTTGTCTGGCGGGATTTACAATATACCATACCATTGTGAGCTGCCCATCGCAATGGCTGAGCACGATCCCAGGAAGGGAAAGTATTCGTTGAAAAACGAGAGTGTACAAGAGCAAAATGGGCTTCGTAGTCTGCATTTACCAGATCATAATAGTACTGGTAAACCTGTACGGGAGCCAGCTGGCCCTTGTAAACAATATTCTTGTTGGAGAGTGAGCATAGATAGAACCAATTGTGAAGACCAATGGTATGGGTCGCACGCTTTCGTAGCACGTAAAGTTGTCTCTCGAAATATTTCTCATCAAAATGGTCAGGATCTGTAGTCTCTGGCGAATTGCCATAGCCGTACGCAGATGCTAACACGACGAATGGCTGCAAAATAATAGGCTCACGAGAGGCAGCAGCTGGACCAAGAAGAGTGGAATCTTTAGGAGGCTCTCGCCATCCCAATACCCTTAACCCCAGTGACTCTGAGATCTCTTCCAACTGTCTCTTTGATTCTTGCAAAGTCTCCTCATCTGGCTTGAAGAAAAGATTGCCCACAGCATATTGTCCCATCGGTGGAAGCTTGATATCCGTTTCGCGTTCGAAGTTCTTAATGAAGAATTTGTGGGGGATCGAGGTCATAACACCAGCACCGTCTCCGTCTCGAGCATCTGAACCCACCGCACCGCGATGGGTCATGTTACAAAGCAGATTTCGTGCTGCAGAAGTGAAAAATTAGCCAACTGCTCCCTAGAAATATGTATAGGGGCATACCATCGCTAACGATCTTGTGGCTGGGCTTGCCCTTAATGTTACTGGAAAAGATTCAGTTTTGTGCTCCACGACAGGTTTGAAGTTGCAGAAACTTGCCATGCAAAGCCGACACCACAAGCATCCTTCTCCAAATCAGGGTCGTACAAGCCCCTGTGATTATTGATCAGCTGCCTGGCCTGCCCCCCGACGAAGGGGAACTTACTGCTTCACCGGGAGCGCTCCCGCCCAAGAGTCATTGTTCTCAGTTTGATACTCATACTGATGGTATGGCTCGTTCTCAGCATCGATCTGGGTTTGTCTGTCGTTGAAATCGTCGACTTTTGCCATAGCAGGCAAAGTAGCGGCGATTTCAGGAGTTTCTCGTTTGCGATGGAGTGAAAGCCGCCTGTGTGTATCGGGACTGCACAGAAAGACTTGCAATTGAAATTGTCTGGCTTGTAGATTGCGTTAGCAAGTGAACGTTCGGTGTCAGAAGACGGCAACAACTGGATTGTTGGTTGGAGTTTGTTCTTAAAGTGGTGGGGAAATTGGGGATTTTGCAGAGCAGTCTAGCAAAAAGATCGACCGCAACCAAGAGATCGCTTCCATCAGAGAGGCTCTATGGTTGAAAGTGAATTTGAAGGATTTACAGCCAACCGCCACCAACTCATTTGTGACCCGGTAGGTGACTGAAGGTGACAGCACATGGTCTATCAGGCCCATTGAGCTCTGAACGGCTGTCTGCATGACGATGACGCTGGCCGACCGTTGCGATAACCAGGCGATTGGCGGGCTCCGGCATATCAAGTGGGATGTGAGGGGAGAATTTCATGGCACTCACGTTGACTTTTTCACAACTCAAAAACACTGCTTTTCCCAAAGAGTGGTTGGTCTGGTAAGGGGAAGAAGGGGAACGGGGGCAATGGGGGGAAGGAAGGGCTTTTATTACTCCACGGGATTTGGTGTGGAAGTGGAAGTGGAAGAATTAAGAGCCCCCTCCACATCCGCGAGCTAGGAAGAGCACAGGTCCGACTACTCAGAACGTTACGTCGGCCTGTACCGGCCTCGTCCTACACGACTACTGGATTTCACATCTGAGAACCCGGTGCTGCATGGTATCCCCACTCTAGCCATCCGCAGCTGCCCTTCCTCCAGCGCATTGCCTGTCCATTCCCCAGATCCGGCCAGCCTGAGAGAAATGGCTTGCATGCTACCTTTACCCATTCAGCCCCCACTCCCCAAGACGGATCAACAGGAGTGGTGACATGCTCGAGGGGCATTTTCTGCCACTGCCACTGCCACTTTCAGCATTGGCACTAGATTAGATATAATAGCCGATGGATTCTCGATTCTCGGAAATCTTCATGAGGACAAGGTTTTAAGCACCCCACACGAGACAGACAGAGCTCACAAGGCAGGCTGCAGCTGGAGCTGCATATGTCGTGATGTGCAGCTGCTTCGCTGCAACGTGCAGTGCATCTCCGCAAATGAGAGAGCGGCAAAGTAGCCTCAAGTTCTACATTACACCTAGCCTTGCGGAGGCGGCCCTTGAAGAGAGTAAAAGTTTTTCTTCTGTGAGATCCGATATCGCCGTTGAGAAGCTAAGCTTGGACAACCTTATTGCTGTTTGCCGGGGATCCATTGGATTAGTTACAGACGAGCTCAGGCTAGAGAGGTTCCCAAGACACTAGGCTGCTGGCCGAAGAGTGCTAGAGCTGTGCCAGCATTGAAGCGGAAAGTTTTACATCGAGAAAGATTTTATACCAGCTTGCTGACTGGCTGTGAAGCTCGCAGGGGTCCCCGCACCGAGATGGTACGTGTGAAAAATGACACATTTGCCCACGGTCGCATCCTCCTTTTGCCCAATCACCAGCTCCGGATATAGAGATTAGACCAAAATCCCTGAGAGGGCTCAGAGGAGGGGTTCTCCCCTGTCTAAGCCCCTGTTGTAGTCCCACGCCAAAGAGCAAATCAGATGCGCGACGCTTTCTGCGCATTTCATAGCTCGTGACGACGGAACATCTTGGGACAGAAGGCAAGAGAAATCGGGCGCAGTAGGAACCGCCCGGCCAGTGAGGGCCAGGGTACGTGGCTTCTTAGCAACAGAAGAAGCAAATTTCGAGTCCCAAATGGCGGTCAATGGAGATGACCTGTTCTGTCACCGGCGACTCTTGCTTCGAGTTCTCGAGGCGCAGGCACGCCTGGGCAAAACCCGGTTCTGCATGAAACCGTGATCGGGAATTTTACGAGAAGGAAACTGGGACGTTCAACTGTATCTCAAACACAAAGGATCCGATAGCCAGAAGAGGCCAGATTTGCCTGAATGCTGTCATATTCGGACCCGGAGTATGCTGGATTTAAGCCATTCAGAGCAGGAATGGGAAGTGGGAAGGAATTGACAAGGTTGTCGAACGCGACAGCCCTGTGTCCAAATATAGATTAGTGCAGCCTCGAGGTTGAGCAACACCAACTACCGGTACACGATGTCAGTGGATACTCGACAACATCCGCTCATTCGCAAGAGACCATCAAGATGCTATCATTACCGAACCTAGAGCCTCGAGATGTAAGCATCAATTATGTTATCGTATGCACAAGATATTTACTGATCTATATAGTCTTACGCGCTGTGGTACATATCATCCACGTCCAACAATTCCCCTCCGTTCGTCGAAGCCAGCAACAACGCCAATGATCCACCCACCCATGGTCAAAATGCAGGACCACATCCACACCGCCGCCACAATGCACTCCATCGCACGCCCCTAGCTCGACTAAGACTGGACGAGGAATACATGGAGCGGAGGAAGCATAACATCCAGAATTATGGCAATTCATGGATCAAGCCGCCGGGTATACCGAAGTCCTTGTACCAGCTACGCGAAGAAAAGAGGGAGATGGAAGAGCATCAAGAGGCACTTCGACGCGAAGCCTTAGCACAAGAGCTCGCAGAGGCAGAAGCCGAGGGTGTTGATGCTATGTTACAAGGTGAAGGAATAGATCCCGAGATGGGAGAGGCCCGAGATCTCGACGACGAAGTTCCTGAAGCCGACACAACAAATCTAGACGCCGATGATACAGACAGTGAGGATGAAGAGAACGATGTGGAAGAGGTCCCAAGAGGTGTGCTAGCTGCACGAATTCCTGATGATGTCTATAGGGAGGCGATCATTCGTGGAGAGGAGGTTCGAACGGCTCAATTTGGCAATGATGGAGCAGCCGATGAAGAAGATCAATCACAGATGCTTCAAGAAGAAGACCTTGTGCATGAAGCGAGAGGCCACCTTGATATGGACATGGACATGGACGCGGATCTTGATGCAGACATACCAGAAGCAGAGGCTGGTGGCTATGAGCATACGGATACGGAGGCTGAGCTGACCAGTAGTGATGACGATAGTTCAGATGATGGCCGTCTGCCCCAACGGAATGCTGTGACCACGAGTATGGTTAGGAGTGATGGAACTCAGAACAGCATGGATCTGGAAATTATCATCTCGGACGTTAGAAGTCAGCTTGGAAGCAGTCCTAGAATAAGGTCAGCCCCACGAGGGCGGAACAGGCGTTCATGAGCAGGAAAGTATGCGCGGTGCACCAATCCAGAAATCATACTTATTAACATAGCCTTCCTGCGCCTAGCAGCAATAAAAGACTTATCGTAAAAGCCGCTCCAAACGCCATCCTAATTTAATGCAACCATGCTGTCTTCTCTCCCAATGCTCACGTATGCTATCTCTGTGATTATGACCCAATTCTCAGAACACCCATACGTAAAAGAAGAGGAAACCAACAGCAGCAAAGAACGCAAGCCAGACTTTCCAGCCCACACCTGTCCGTTGTGCCATTAAGAGCATTCTATTCATCGTCCCTTTTAATCTCACCCTCGTACCGTCGAATTGTTCATTCATCTTCTCCGCCAGAGCTGAACTGTCTCGAATCTCGTCGCCAATCGCTATTGTCATCTGCCTTCCATCAGCACAAACTCCAAATAATCATGAAAACACCACATACGTCCTTCAACTGCCTGACCTTCCCCATTATCCCCTCAACTTGCCCATCGTTTTGGCTCTCCAATTCGTTCAATACAGCATCACTATATTGTCCCCTACTCATCCCATTAGCCTCTTTTCTTTTTCAATATCGCAACTAGCATCTTCCTCCGCCACAACTCACCTCGAATTTGGCGTCGCAGGCCTATATCCCGGCCCCTGAGCCCCAAGTCCTCCGGCAGAGCCATTCGCAGCTCCAGCATACCCGTATCCCCCAGCATAACTGCCCGGGCGACTCGGACTCGCGGACCCAGCTTTCCTCTCGCCCGAGCCGCCGTTGTAGTTCTCGAAGAGAGCACTACGTGGATCGCGTTGATGGAGGGATGAGCCCCCGAATCTAGTTTTCAAAGAATATCATCAGCTCCATGTTCAGGTACACAAGGTGGTGGAAATTCAAGGGGGCAGAATTTGTTGAAGCCCATGCGCGCGTGACGGTGCCAACCGCCACGCCCAGAAAGGGAATGAACGAGCGCCACTATTGATTTCATGCCAAGAGAATGAGGATGCGGGTGAGGAGGAAAGGGACAAACCTTGATGCCATGGTTGCGGCGTTTGATGTGGAAGGTTGATTCGAAGTCTGGAAATGTGTTCGGTTGGGGCAGATTTGGCTACGGCATCCCCCCGGATTTCGTAAAAGGGGTCTTTGATGAACAAGCAACGTTTTCTTTATAACTAGACTTTTATAAATAGATGAACAAGGACTTTACTTCTCTTTCGTATAATTAAAGAAATTGGGACCCGATTCACAGTTCAAGATACTAGTAGAGAAGTTGGTTCATATCGTCTTTGTATGCCTCTAGACGCCCCTTTTTCTAAAGTACAGTCAAACCCAGGGAGCCTCTCCTATAGCCGATTCCCGCAAATCATTCGTGGTCTCATATGCCCAGAGTCCTCATAATGCAGTGCTGTAGGAGAATAACTTTTGTCGACAAACGAAAGATGTGCATGAACGTGCTTGTAAAATGATCGAGGAGGAACGAGTATCCAGTCAAAGTGGTTCAGTTCGGAATACCACCAGCTATGTTCAGCGAATACGGCATTGTCCAGATTTTGGAATTGAAAGTCCACCAAAACTGATCACATTTCATCCGGAAATTTAGTCTTTCATTTCCTCGTCCTCGTCTGCGCATATGTGTTAGTTGCTGTAAATTCGAGTCCGTTGTCTTCGAGAGCTAACCTGGCGCCTCAAAATCATCGTCCTCTTCATCATCTTCATCATCTTCTGGGAGGTCCTCCGCAGCCTTTGCAAAGTCAATGTTACGGCCACGAGTGCGACGTCCGAGAATGTTATCCATATCAATTTCCTCCATATTGTCCTCATCAGGTTCATCCGCTGATGGTATGTCAATAGAGGCGCAACGGTCAACCAGTAGTGAGGAACCTCTTACCAACGGCTTCGGTCTGAGAGAGAAGTTAGTTCTTATACAAGGATTTGAAGATCCATTGGATTAATTACCTCATCGATCTCCTCCTCACTGGAGCTCTCGTCAACGTCCATACCCTCGTCATGACTTTGAGGCTGAGCAGGCGCTTTGCCTTTTCCTTTGCCCTCAGCAACAGTGGTCGCTGGGGCTACGTCCTCCTTGATAGCGGATCCATTTGCGTCAGCCATTGTGAGATGAGTTTGGATTCGGATGCTTGATTTTGGGTGGGTGTAGGGTTGAAGAGTTGTGAAGTGGAAGGTCAGTTGATGGTGTTGTTTTGTTTGAAAGAGAACTCGGCGATTCGCGAATCGCGGCAGGAGCGTACGCGATTCTGGCCGGGCAACACGTGACGAACATTCTTCCAAGTAAGGCACTTTTTGTAACGAGTTTCCGGTCGATGTTACTAGACCAGTTTGATTTTTGATCAAGGATTGAGATGTATGCTTAGCCGTATGTTTATTCATATTTCAGTCCGATTTTGGTGTTGTATCGTAAGATTGCTTTGGGAAGTATTTATGGGACCGTCACACTCGACAAGCACTTAATTTTCCGGAGGGGAAGTGTTTGGACAACAATTCACATGTCTGAGGAGATATTTGACGTAGAATGTAGCCCCTACAGTACGCGAGCCAGCACGAATTTGGATTTAGGTCACAATTCCGCATGGATTCCGCTTCCCCTGGAGGCAATTCATTGCCTGTGGTTGTGATGAATGTTCTTCTCCTTATACCAAACAAATCTATAAGCAATTGTGAAGTATGCTCATTCCCCTCCTCCGGCCGAAATGAGCAGAAATACTCCAGCGAGAATAACCCACCAATACCTGTAACCTCTGTAAGTCAAAACTCTTAGCATTGGGGTAAGGAGCTTACTTCTGCAACATCGTCTTCTCAACAACAGGCTCCTCCAGCTTACCCTCAGGTGACAGTACCACAGCTCTATTCAGCGCAGGTGTAGGCGCCTTCGCCGTCTTCAACACCTTAACCTTTGGCCCAAAATCCCTCGTCTGCCCAGCATCAATCTTTGCACTCTTCAAACTAACCCCAATCACACCTCCTTGCGCATCCAGTGACAGCACCAAAGTGGGCGAGTATCCTTTCCCAAAACTCTCAGCAGAAGTTGTTGACGTTGAGGATTTCCAACTCGAGGTCGAGACATCGTAGACTCCTACTCGAAGAAGCTTGGCTTCTGGGTCTAGCTCGGGGAAATCAAAAGAGGCAAGCTCGGCGGAAAGGGTGGATGGGTTGTATTTGATCTCTGCGAGCGGGATGACAGGTGTTGCAGAGGATGCGACTGATTGAATATAGACTGTTGTGCTATCTATTAACTCGGACGAAGCTGCAAATGCTAGCACGAAAAGTGCAGCCAGGATAGGTAGGAGCTTCATGTTGATATGGCGGGCATCGATAGCTGGGAACAATGGAGCGTGAGGGTCGGAAGAGCATCTGAGTAGGTGGCTGTGGTCTCGTTCAGCCTTTTCAACCTCAGGCAGACGAGGCTGAGCTGTTATCTGAAAGTCCATCCAGGGCAAATGCCATTTGGAACAGATTTCGATGTCAGCAGTTGCAAAATTTTATTCTCATTACAGTAGATAGTAGGGCAGTAGGTCACATCATCAGTGTGCAAATTGCAATGGTGTTAATCGCAAATGCGCTCCTCCGGGCTTCATGCTAATGCTATGCAATTACTCCGCCATTCTATGCAAGAATGCTGCCAGAAATAACAGAGTCCGCCTGCCCGCCATTGAACGCCAATGCCCTCCCAATGCTCCCATTAAAGCGAAGAAAGTGACCCAGGGTATAGCAGCGTATTCATTTGTCCTTCACATCTTGGCCCTCCTTTATGCAGACTTCTTTTCGTGAGAAGATCCAGTCTTTTGCGTTGAAACATCATCCATCCATTTTTTCCATTGAATATCTGTATTCTCTGTTGCCAAATTGGCTACCTCCTCAGGACTTTCCCCGTCCTCGTCTTCATCTTCGTCGCCTGAAGAGCTCGAAGTACCTTCATCCTCTATTACATAGCCTGGAGCTCGATCTACCAAGCCTCGATAGTAATCAACGAGTGTCTCTGGGTTGGGTACGATTTTCCAATCCAATCGGTAAAGAAAATCGAGCTCGAGGAGCCCAAGTTCTGCTATCTTAATGCCTCCAACTCGAGCGTATGTAGCATTATTCCAGAATGAATCCGACAGACCTTTCGCTGCAACAGTTGCAGCCGTAATCAGAAACCGGTGGACGGTAAGAGTGGTGATCGTAAAGGCCGGGTATAGTAAGCAAAGCCGGTCGATGTAATAAACCATGGATAGCAGCAAAGGTGGGGTTAAAGTTGCATGTTTGGCAAGTCGGTTGAGATAGTCAAGAACAGATATTCCAGGCGAAGTCCTGCAAGATATAAGTATTTTGCGGTGTTCTTCAAGACCAGATACCCTACTCACCTTGAGTGGAAACGGGTAAGCACCCCGTTTCGCAGAGGAAGCTGATCATTGGTTTCAATGAGTTCTGATATCATGAGCGAAATAACCACAACCAGATCCTCCACTGGACAAAATTCGTATTTGTATGGTAGAACTTTGACAGAATTTTCAGCCGACTTTGCCCGCTTAGTTGCCAGTGGTTGACCATTGCCAACGACTGCAGTAGGCACATCTTGAGACTGTCTTCTTTTCATCGCTGGTGACTCGGGCTGCAGCAGCGGCTTGGTGGGAGAGGAAGGCACCAGAGCGACAGCGGGAGGAGCTGGCACCGCTGGCTGCTCAGGGGCTGGAGCCTCAACTCGCACTGGTTCTCTGCGAGGAGGATCCATCTTGAAGTTCGTTTGAGGACTCCACTGGGTCGCGGCGTCTACATATTGTACTCGATTTGCTGGAACAGGCGTCGAGGAAAGGCGTTGCGCCTTCGGCTTTGAATTTCTTGGTGTTGAGGGTGAACCTGGTAAAGATCTTGAGATGGGCGCATAGTGGAAGCTAGGCGAAGAGACTGGAGATGCTCTAGAGTGCGTCAATGGCTTCAGCATTGTCCTGAGAATATAGTCATGATCGAGCTCTGTCTTCTCGATGTCGAAGTCGAACCGCCCTGGACGTGGAGAGTGGGGATGTGGGCTGTCCCGTTTGGTCGGTAGAAGCTGATATGGATAAGATGCAAGTGCAAAAAGTCTGCCAGGTATCAAATACAGCGCTGGCTTGTGGGGCTTCTCTTGAATAGCCGTATTTTCGTTGGTTCTCTGAGTTGGAAGTGTTTTGAAGTTGTTGAAGGCAGTTTTGCCAGAATTTTAAAATAAAAGAAAGGCTCAAGCAACAGATCTGGTGGGTATCCCAAGCCAGGCGGCTGAGGCTGAGGGCCCAGATCGAGACCGCCACATCTGCAAGGACGCGAGGGCTTTAACTTCTTGGGCCACCGCGCAGATAGTACATGGCCTTTTTCGACTGTAGTTCTTTGACAGCGCCGAATTAGGGTGCAGAGGCGACCTTGGTGTGATTGTGAGGTTCTGCAGAGTGCTGGCGAGGCTGACAGGACAGGGTTTTCTCCGAAACCACGTTGGAGCCCAGTAGCCTGCTGTATGCTCGTAGCCTCCTCCTCTCCATGACTGGCAATAGTTGTGCAATAGCTATTCACAACACGCGACCACGTCGAGACCATCATTTATACGACGAGGGGCCAATCCTGTGAATCACCCTAGGCTTGGCCTCCTTCGGCTTTCTTGATTCAGAAACATATTCTCTTGCAGGGTTGCGTCCACAGCTTTCAATTACATCCTTATTCCGCTTCATCACTTTAATGAGCCCTTCCCATCCACAACATCTTCAAAATGGCCCGACTGCCCTGGGTAGCACAGATCCGAAACTCGAGAAACGCCGCCGAGCAGACAAATGTCTTGAGGGCTCTAAAAAACGAGATCGTGGGCCATCCACCACAAAAAGAGCTCGTTGTTACATCGGGGGTTCTGGAGCCCATCATCCGCTTGACATTTAATAAGAATGGGACCCGGCAGGATGGAAAGGTGCATGACCATTCCTTTGCCTCGAGACCTCTCAGTGAAGAGGAGCTGGTAAGGCTGCAATGTCTACAGGTCATAGCAAGCATTGCCCTGGGTCAGTATTTGAGTATACCACTTTTGGAATTTGCTGACCTCATAAACCAGGAGGACCCCCTTTCCTTCCACCCTTACAGGCCGCCTCTGTTTTACCAGCAATCCTATCGAACCTCTGTCCGTCAAACAACCCATACCAATTAGTCCTGGCCTCACTCCGTGCCCTCTCGAATCTCGCAGATTCATCAGCTTTAGCCTCTACCACCCACGTCCTCAGCACCAGCGCAATTGCGGATGCTTTGTTCACTCGCCAACACCTGAATTCCTTATATCGTATACTATCACAGACCTCTGTATCGGCAGCAATACAAACTCAGATATCAATTGCTGCGTCTTTGATTAGTAGGATTTGTCTTGATGAGCGCCACCAACAAGGTCTCGCAAATTCGGGTGTTCTGGATGCTCTTGCTACCAAATTAGCAAGCTTTGTTGTTGCAGAAGGACTTGTCATACCCGGTGCAGAGGTTCTAGCCCAGAGAGATGGCTTGCAAGAATATTTCCCGTTGGCGGCCCCTGCAGGTGCGAATCTTGCCATAATATTGGAAGCAATCACGGTCATCATCACCGACTCCAAATTTAGGGCTTCTCAATTGCTCTACTCCCCATCTATACTCGCTATCTTTCCAATCTCGCAACCCACCGACTTCGTTACAACCCCAAACGCTCGAGCAGCTTGGAACGCCTTCAACGCTGCCGGGCTGAGCATCCGGCAAAGTCAACTCAATGCGGTGGACTACCTGCTACCTTTTGTACCTCTCCACCAGCTTAAGAGCACGTCAGCGTCAGCGTCGGCCTTTCCACCCCTAGGCACGTCTGGCTCTAGAGAAAATCTGGCCCCTCTGGGACGAGCTGCTGCAAATAAATACAATGGTGCATCACTTCCTAATTGGGTTGATTCTGGTTTGGAGAGCGGTATACCATCCTTTGATAACATCAAGACCGACTCCGAAGAGCCAGAAAGCCCTTTGATAGCTTATCTTATACTCTTGTTGAGACAAAGGGCTGATATGACTCGACTCATGGCTGCCTCGGTCTTAACTGTTCTTTACAGAGCTGGCTTGACCCACAAGACCAGAGAGACTGCAATTGGCTTACTCGTTGTGCCACTCCTTGTTCAGCTGTTAGACGATCCTGTAGGATCTGTGAAGGGAAGAGATAGCCTGCGAGATGAAGAGGAAGTGCTATTGCAAAGGGCCATCACCGAGAGGACCCCTGCGATCCTCGCGATGTTAATTACAGACAGCGAGTATCTTCAAAAGGCGGCTTTTGATGCTGGTATTGTCGGCAAACTTTCCAAGATGCTGAAAATCTCATATGATCCGGTTCTCGAGACTGCAAATACACATCCATGGTCTCCGGCTGGTGAGGATTACGAGCAGGGTATTGATGCCCCATCCCCTCGGCTTGGTCGCAACGGCCAATCGCCCCTTCTACTTCACAAGATTAAGGTTAGAGAAAGCACTCTGAAGGCAATTGCATCACTTGTTCCATTCAAGGACGATTACCGGAAAGCAATTGTGGACCAGGGAGTTGTGCCTTATATTGTTGAATCGATGAGCTCGACCCCTGGCAAACCATCTCCAAAGTCAAGCGATAAATCTGAAAAGATTCTCAACCAGTCACCTGTGGAGGAATCTAAGCAGGGTTACGGAGTAAATCCTGTCAGTGTGCTGATTGCAGCTTGTGGTGCCGCTCGTGCTCTCTCTCGATCTGTCAGCGTCCTACGCACCACACTTATTGACAGCGGGGTTGCTGAGCCAGTATTCCGTCTCCTTCAGCATCCCGATATCGAGGTGCAAATTGCCGCCACGGCTACCGTTTGCAATTTGTTGACGGATGTCAGTCCAATGCGTGAGGTGAGCAGCTTACAATCCGTTCACTGTAGCAAAAATCTAATCCGTCTCAGCCTATCTCTGAAGCAG
>Ga0302325_10013354_pt1 | contig 17519 bp, 14 predicted proteins | sample Palsa_T0_2_FD_201948 | JGI IMG/M metagenome (GOLD analysis project Ga0302325, IMG submission 201948) | Peat permafrost microbial communities from Stordalen Mire near Abisko, Sweden - Palsa_T0_2 | ecosystem: Environmental > Terrestrial > Soil > Palsa > Peat permafrost | place: Sweden: Abisko... | reverse complement strand
GCGCGCCGCCACCGATTACTATGTCCGAACCGGCCTGTACGAGCACATGGCGGTGTGGGCGCTCTCGCTTTCTTCGATATCCGCACTTGCGGCTGGGGACGTCGACGGCGCTCGTTCCGACGTCATCGAGGCGATTCCGCACGCCCGGCACGTGCGGAATCGAGCGACGATCGTGGACGGCGTTCTCGTGATGGCGCACGTCGCGCTCGAGCACGACGAACCGCTCGCCGCCGCACGCATCTTGGGCGGTACCGATGCGATGTTTTTGTTCATGAATCGCCCGCAACGGCAACCGCGCTCGCAGGCTTTGTACGAGAGCGCCCTCGGCCGGCTACGCAAACGGCTCGGCGACGCGGAATTGGAAGCGGAACTCGAGATCGGTCACGCGTGGAATTCGGAGGAGCTTCTCGACGCGGTCCTGCTCGTACATTAACGTCAGTGTCAATACTGTAAGTATGCAGCGCCCGAAATTTTCAACGTTGTAAATTTTGCGGTTTTTCCGCAAACGTGCGGCTAAGATGTGCGTGCGTCCGTTGCGCTACCATACGCTTTCACACACCATTGGAGTCTTTAGGAAGCTCATGGGACCCCTCGCCCATGGTGGAGGATCAACGTGACCAATCCCAGGCTTGTCGTTTGCGATCTCCGCGACGACGAGCGGCGCAGTGCGGTCGCGAAGCTCGCCGCGCAACGCCGGGCGATCGCGAAACGTATGCTGCACGAAGGCGTGTTGCCGGCGGAGCGGACGATCGCGGCCGTCACCGTTGCTGACGAATTTGTCGATCGTTTGATCTTCGCGATGCAGCGCCGGTCGTATCTTCCGATTCTGGGGTGGGTCGATCAAACGCGCGACCGGTATCGCGATGTCGTGCCGGTGCACTCGATGCTCGCACAGGGTACGCGCGGGGTGAGTTCGATCTTGCGGGTGTGGGAAAGCCCGGTTCCGTGGCTCGCCGACGAATTGGATTCGCTCTCGGATGCGATCGACGCGACGCTGGTCCGTTGGCACCTCGTTCCCGCGGGCGCGGCCGCAGAAGTCGAAATCGACGTCGACATCGATCGGCTACTGGTCGAGCTCGCGGCCTGCGATCGTTACACCAAGCAGCACTCGCGCGCGGTCGCCGCGGACTGCGCGCGCGTCGCACGCGCGTTATCCTTTTCGGATGCCGGCGCGCAGTTCGTTGCTCGCTGCGGCGCGCTGCACGACGTCGGCAAGACGAAAGTTCCGCTCGAGATCCTCACCGCGCCGCGAGCGCTGACGCCGTTCGAGTGGGCGACGATGAAAGAACATTCCGCCGCGGGTGCGGAGATCGCTCGGACGATCGAATCCCTACGGCCGTTCGCGCGCGTGGTGCGCGCGCATCACGAACGCATCGACGGGCGGGGCTATCCCGACGGGCTTTCGGGATCGCGCATTCCCCTCGCCGCCCGGATCGTCGCCGCGGTCGATGCGTTTCACGCGATGATCGACGAGCGGCCCTACAGTGGCGCCATCTCCGTCGACGAAGCGATTGCCGAGCTGCAACGCCACGCCGGGACGCAGTTCGATACGCTCGCCGTCGAAGGCGTGCTCGAAGTACACCGCTTCGCGATCGGGGTCTAGGCCCCGTAACCCATCAGGCGGGCCACGATCGGGCGCGTGAGCGCGGGCACGGCGCTCAGCGCGCGCAGGAAGCGTTGATCGGTTTGGATCGTGTAGTGAACGCGCCGCTTCGGATCCGTCGCAGCGCGCCAAATCCACGTTGCCACGGCCTCGGGACCGATTTTGACACCGAGCTTTTCGATTCCGGGCGCGCGGTAGGTTTGCGAAGCGAGCATCTGGCCCGATACGAACGGCGGTGAGACGTCGCAGACGCGAATGTCGTGGCGCCGAAATTCGATTTCGAGCGCTTCGGTGAGACCGCGGACGGCGAACTTTGTCGCGGAGTACACCGCAAAATCCGGCGTGCCGTAGATCGACGACGCGGAGGCGAGGTTGACGATGCGCGCACCCGGAGTCGTGCGCAAGGTCTCGAAGAATGCGTAGATCCCGTTGACGACGCCGAGAAAGTTGATGCGAATCTCGGCTTCCGCGTCGGCGGGTGAGATCGTTTCGAACGGACCGGCACGTAGTATTCCCGCGTTGTTGACCAGGACGTCGATGCGCCCGTCGATGCGCGCGATCGCCTCGGCGGCCTGCGAAAGTGATGCGTGATCGGCGACGTCGGCCGTTCCGGACCACATGCAGGCGGCACGCAAGCCGCGCGCGGTCTCCTCGAGCGTGACCGGATCGCGATCGATGAGCGCGACGCGCCAGCCCTCGGCGGCGAAGCGTTGTGCGGTTGCCGCGCCGATACCGCGACCGGCCCCGGTGATGGCAACGACCGGGAACTTCACGGCAGCGCGTGGATCTTCAGCACGTTGGTTCCGCCTTCGCCCACCGGCATGCCGGAGGTGATAACGATGACCTCGGAGCTTTCGGCGAGGTTCTCGCGCAGCATCCGCGCCTCGACGATATCGATCAGCGTTTCGAAATACTTGTAGGGCTCGACGACCAGCGCTTCCACGCCCCAGACCAGCGCCATGCGCCGGGCGACCGCGGGAATCGGCGTCATCGCGACGATCTGCGCGCGCGGCCGAAAGGACGAGATCGCACGCGCCGTGTTGCCCGTGGTCGTGCCGGTGACGATGAAGCGCAGGTTCAGCTCTTCGGCCATCGCGGCCGCACCTTCCGCGATCGAAGCCTCGATGCTCGGCGCCGCCGTCGAAATGCGCCGGTAGCGCAGGACCTCGTGCGGGTAGGTCTGCTCGACTTGGCGCGCGATCGTCGCCATGACGGTGACCGCTTCGATCGGATATGCGCCGCGTGCGGTCTCTCCGGACAACATGACGGCGTCCGTCCCGTCGATGATGGCGTTGGCGACGTCGGCCGCTTCCGCGCGCGTCGGGCGCGGTGACGAGATCATCGACTCGAGCATCTGGGTCGCCGTGATGACGGGCTTCGAAGCGCGATTCGCGCGCGAGATCAGATCTTTTTGTGCGAGCGGTACTTGCTCGAGCGGAATCTCGATGCCGAGATCGCCGCGCGCGACCATGATGCCGTCGGCCACGGCGAGAATCGCGTCGATGGCATCGAGCGCTTCGTGCTTCTCGATCTTCGCGATCACGGGGACGTTCTTACCGCGCTCTTGGATGAACGCTTTGACGCGTTCGATGTCGGAGGCGGCCTTCACGAAAGAAACCGCAACCCAGTCGACGCCTGCCTCCAAGCCGAAGGCGAGGTGCTCGAAGTCGCGGTCGGTGACGGCGTCGATCGCGAGCGTGCCGTCGGGATAGTTAATGCCCTGATTGGCCCGCAATTCGCCGCCGACCTCGACGATGGTGTCGACGCGGCCGTCCGTCGCCGCAACGATTCGTAGCGCGATCGCGCCGTCGGCGAGATAGATCCGCTTGCCGACGTCGACATCGTGGCCGAGCCCCAGGTACGTCGTCGAGACCGCATCCGCGTTTCCGGTCGCGTCGCCCGCGACGAGCGCGAACGCGGCGCCGTTCTCAAGACGAACGGAATCGACGCCGGGCGCAAGGCTTCCGGTGCGCACCTTCGGGCCGGGCAAGTCTTGCAAGACGGCGATCGGAACGCCCGCTTCTTTCGAAATAGCGCGCAGATCTTCGATCGTCGCGGCGTGCTGTTCGTGCGTGCCGTGCGAGAAGTTTAAACGAGCGACGTTGAGGCCTGCGTCGACGAGCGCGCGCAACGTCGCGGGCGAACGCGATGCCGGGCCGATCGTTGCGACGATCTTCGTTCGTTTTCGCGCGCGTTCCGGCATACGTTGGTTCGGGTTTAGACGAAGTGCTCGGCGGGCCTTGCGCGAAGGAAATCTTCATGCCGTACGAACGTCGGCGTGCCGATTCGGGCGCGCGCCGGCGCTATCTTTTTGCCTACACGCTCTCGATCGTCTTACACGTCATTGCCGGTCTTTTCTTCGTCGTTCGTTCGTTCACGCCGATTTTGGATTCGCCGGCGCCGCCCGGCGAAGTCGTCAGCAGCGTGACGCGCGACATGCCCGCGGTAGCGAAGCACGTCCGCACGGAAGCGAACATCGTCCCCGTGACCGTGCCTCGGCTCGAGCCCAAACCCCGGCTACCTGCGCCGACTGCAGCCCCAATTCCGCGGCCCGTTCCGACGATCGCGCCGCCCGTCGTCCGCCATGAGAAGCCGCCGCGGCCGACGCGCCCGCGCGTGGCGCGCAGCGCCCCGCGCCGGCCGGAGCTGGCAAAATTTACGCCGCACGGCACGCCCGTGCCCGAACGCATCTCGCTCGTCGCGCCCACGGTGACGATCCCGCCGACGCTCGAACCGAGTCCGATCCCGACGATTCCCCCGACGCTGCCACCTGCCCCGACGCCCCTACCCGCGACCCCCCGCCCGACCGTCGCTCCGACGATCGCGCCGACCGCAGCTCCGACGGCCGCGCCGACCCTGGTGCCGACGGCGGTGCCGACCGCGGTTCGGGCGCCAGCGCCGACCTTGGCTGCGACGCTCGTACCGACCGCCGCTCCGACGGTCGTACCGAGCGCCGCTCCGACGCTCGCACCGACCGCCGCTCCGACAGCCCGGCCGAGCGTGGCTCCGACCGCCCGGCCGACCTCGGCGCCCACTGCCCGTCCGACCCTGGCTCCGACGGCCCGGCCGACGATCGCCCCGACCGCCGCGCCCTCGGCCCGTCCGACGACTGCCCCGACCGCCGAACCGACACTTGCCCCTACCTCGGTCGCCACCCGTGCGCCCGTCGTCGCGGCCGTACCGACGGCCCGACCGAGTGCCGCCCCGACGGCAGCGGTTCCCCTCAAGGCCGCCGCTACCGCGAGCGCCGGGCCTGCGGCCGCGACCCAGGGCCCCGTCGCGAAACCCGGAGCCGGAGGCGGGGCGAAGCCGAGTCCCAGCGGGGCGAAGCCGGACCCTCGTCTTGCGAAGCCGAGTCCGACCGCCACCCGCCCAACCCCGGCGACTGCGGTGGCGCTCGCCCCGCAAGCGGGCCCTAGCCCGCGCCCGAACGCCAACAGCGGGGCGCTCGATAAACTCAACGAGCGCTTGAATGCTGCGCTTCCGTCGGCCGACGTCGCCTACTCACATAAAGAGTACGTCAACGACATCGACGCGGCGGTGCAACAAGCGCAGGAGGAGTACTTCAAGAAGGCCGCTCCGCCGCAAGGCATCCTCGATCGCGCGCTCTATATCGTGCGCCAAAGCGGTACGCTGCTCGGGCCTCCCGCCATCGTGTACATCCTCAAGCGCGAGCGAATTTTCGGGATTGAAATCTGTACCGGTTGGAAAATCGAGCAACCCTCCGGCGGCGGCGATCCGCAGGGGGGCTATACGTTCGGTCCGTGCGGTGGCGAACAGTTCACCCCGACGGGCGGCCTGCCGACGCTCTCGCCGAGGACGACGCCGGCACCTCGGGCTTCCTCGAGTTAGCGCCGGGCGCGTTGCAACGCGCGCCGCATCCGTGCTATGATTCGACGCGGTAGTCAGGTCAAAGCGTGGGATGTCCCGCGCTTCATTGTTGTTTGGGGGCAATACGCTAGCCGAGTCGTTCGAAATCGCAGCCCGGGGTCTGGAAGCGGAGGAGGAGTTCCGCGCGGTTGAAATCGTCGCGCGGCGCGCTCGCCGCGTCGGGCGCAACACGGAACTATCGCTGACCGTCGATCGGCCGGGTGGCGTAGACCTCGCCTTATGCGAACGCATCGCGGCCCGCATCAACCGCGCGCTCGAAGCGGAAACCGAGCCCTACACGCTCGAAGTAGAGTCGGTTGGAATCGAACGTCCACTGCTGGCGCCCGCCGATTACGAACGTTTCAAGAGCGAGCTGGTGCTCGTAACGACGTCGCTGCCGATTCGCAGCGAATACACGCACCGTGGCCGGCTCCTGGGCCTGCGGGGCAACGCGGTCCTGCTCGAGACCGGCTCCGGCGAACTGCCGATACCGCTGGAACTCATCAAGGCCGCCCATATCGAATACGACTTTCGCGCCGACTTGCGGCGCGCCAAACGAGAGAGACGAGAGAAACGCTGATGGCTGCGAAAGCTACGAAGGCCGCCCCCGACGAACCGACCCTGCGCGAGTCGCTGCGCCTGCTGCAAGGCGAGCGCGCGATCCCATTCGAGATGCTGCTCGAAGCGCTCGAAGCCGCGTTGATCTCGGCGTACAAACGAAACTTCGGCGGTGAAGCAAACGCCGTCGTGTCGGTCGATCGCGACACCGGCGAATACAAGGTGTATCACCGCCGCAACGTCGTCGACGAAGTCACCGATTCCAAGCTCGAGATCACGCCGAAAGAGGCGGGAGCCAAGTACGAAACGGGCGACTTCTTCGATCAAGAGGTCACGCCCAAAGAGTTCGGCCGTATCGCAGCGCAGACCGCGAAGCAAGTCATCGTGCAGCGCATTCGCGAAGCCGAGCGCGACACGATCTTCAACGAGTACAGCCAGAAGCTGCACGATCTCGTGGTCGGCACCGTGCAACGCTACGAGCAGCGCAACATGTTCGTCGATCTCGGCAAAACCGAAGCCCTGCTGCCGCTTTCCGAGCAAGTGCCGCGCGAGAACTTTCGCATCAACGATAAGATTCTCGCCTTCGTACTCGACGTACGCAAGACGAACAAAGGTCCGCAGATCGTGCTCTCACGCGCGGCCGAGGGTCTCGTGCAGCGGCTGCTCGAGCGTGAAGTGCCGGAGATCTTGGACAACGTCGTCGAGATCATGGCAATCGCGCGCGAACCCGGCAGCCGCTCGAAGGTCGCCGTCCACTCGCATCGCCCGGAAGTCGACGCCGTCGGCGCGTGTTTGGGACCGAAGTCGAGCCGCATTGCCAGCGTCTCCGACGAGTTGCGCGGCGAAAAGATCGACATCATTCGCTGGTCGAACGATCCGGTCGGCTTCATCAACAACGCGCTCGCGCCCGCGAAGGTACTCTCGGTCGAACTCTTCGAGGACGAAGGCGTCGGTCTCGTCGTCGTGCCCGACTATCAGCTCTCGCTCGCAATTGGGCGCGAAGGTCAGAACGTGCGCCTTGCCGCCCGTTTGACGGGTTGGCGTCTGGATATCACGAGCGAAGCCGACGCGGACGAAACGCGTGCGCGGTACTTGGTCGAACGCGAAGAGCGCCGCCACGTCGACGTCGCCCCGGACGTCGAAGCGGGTGAAGCGGACGAAGAGACGGCCGAAGGGACGCCCGGCGGCATCGATCCGGAGCTCATTCGCAAGCTCGAGGAGTTCAAACGCCAAATGTTCGACCCGTCGCACCGCGAGGGCGGCGAGGGCACCGGGGGGACGAGCGAATAGGGTCGCACGTTCCGCTACGGACCTGCGTCGGGTGCCGGGGCCGCGCACCTCAGGCGGAGTTGCGCCGCTTCGTCCGGCGCGGCGAGGGATGGCAGCCCGACGCCGAACGCTCGCGCGGCCCGGGGCGCGGGGCTTACGTCTGTTCGCAGTCGTGCGCTTCCCGGGTCCGGAAAAACCGCCGATACCCCGGCCTCGCGGTAGCTGCAGAGGCGGTTGACTGGGGAATGCGGAGCGTTGGGCTTTGCGATGGCAAGCCGGGCCGTGTATGATGGTACGGCCCCGGCGTTAAGATCGGGGCGGCAAGGGCCCCCGATCCCCCCCAACGGCGGGGCTCATTCGGAGCACACGTAGATGATTTAACGATTATGTCCCGAGCGCAGCGATAGCGGCTGCGGCCGGGTTTTGAGAAGGACGATATGGCAACCGGTAAAGTGCGTATATTCGAGCTCGCCAAAGAGCTTGGTCTGTCTTCCAAAGACTTGATCGGGCTCTTCGAGCGTCTTGGGCTCGAGGCAAAGAATCAACTAAGCGTCGTCGACGATCCGATCGCGGATCTCGTGCGCGGCGTCCTTCTCGGCGCAGCCCAGGGCAAAGGCGGGGCCAAAGCCTCTGGCGGCTCGACGGCCGTTGCGGAGCCCCCGGCTCCGCCGGCGCCCGCGGCACCCAAGCTGCGCGTCCGGGCAGCCGCTGCGCCGCCTGCGCCGGAGGTCTCGGAGCCCGTACCGACGCTGAAACGGGTCACGAGCACGCCGAAACGCGCCGTGAAGGCGGCCCCCGCCCCGGCCGAGCCGGAGGCGGAACCGGTCGCCGAGCCCGTCGCCGTGCCCGCCGTCGAAGTGCCGGCCGTGGCTGCAACGGGGGGGATCGGGGGGCTTCGCCGCCCCGATGTTAACGTCGTGGAAGCTCCGCCCGTGGTCGAAGCCGCGCCCGAGCCGCCTCGCCCGAAGCCGATCGTCCCGACGCCCGGCCCCGCTCCGCGGGTCATCAGCACGCCTGCGCCGCGCATCGTCAGCGCGCCCGTTCGCCAGGCTGTCGAGACGATCCCGATGCCCCCGCGTCCGCGCGCCCCGCTGCCGGCGCCGGACACGACGCCGATTCCGACCCTGCGACCCGTCCCGGCGGGCCGCTCGACGATCGCAGCGCCGCCTCAGCCGCGGCCGCAACCGCCGGTCCAGCCTCCGAACGGCATCGCCGCATCGGCGATGCCCGGCCCGCAAACCGGTATGCCCGGCCGTCCCGGCGTCGCCCCGCGACCCGGTCAGCTCGGCGTCCCCGGTCAGGGCTACCGCCCGCCGCAGCCGGGCCAAATCGTTCCGCGGCCCGGTCAGGCCCCACCGGCCGGTCGCCGTCCGGCCGGAAACGGTCCGTTCCGTCCGCTCGCTGCCCCGACCACGGGTCCGCGCCCCTTCACCCCGCGCCCACCCGGCACGAGTGGCCCGGCCACGCCCGGCACGGGCGGTCCGACCCCGAGTTCGGGTGGCGGCGGCCGTGGGCCGGGCGGGCCGCGCGGCGGCGATCGCGACCGGAGCGGCAATAAGAAAGACCGCGAAACGGAGATGCTGCTCGAGAAAGAGCGGCGTCGCAAGAAGTCCGGCGGCGATCACACGCCCTCGACTCCGCCGACCGTCCTCGAAACGATCGAGATTCCCGACGTTCTGACCGTTCAGGAACTAGCGACCTCGATGATCGTTCCCGCGAAAGACGTCATCAAAGAGCTCATCAAGATGGGCACCATGGCGACGATCAATCAGAACATTCCGGCCCAGACCGCGCAGAATGTCGCGAAGAAGTTCGGCTTCAATGCGGTCATCAAAGAGGCCGGCGAAGAAGTCGTCGTCGAGCAAGAAGAAGATCGCCCCGAACTGCTGACCTCGCGTCCGCCGGTCGTGACGGTGCTCGGTCACGTCGACCACGGCAAGACATCGCTGCTCGACCGGATCCGCTCGGCCAACGTGGCTTCGGGCGAAGCGGGCGGCATCACGCAGCGCATCGGCGCGTACACCGTCGACCGCGGCGACCAGAAAGTCACCTTCATCGACACGCCGGGTCACGAAGCGTTCACCGCGATGCGTGCGCGCGGCGCGAAAGTCACCGACGTCGCGATCCTCGTCGTTGCAGCCGACGACGGCGTCATGCCGCAAACGCGCGAAGCGATCTCGCACATCAGGGCGGCGGGCGTTCCGATCGTCGTGGCCATCAACAAGATGGACAAAGAAGATGCGCAACCCGATCGCGTCAAGTCGCAACTTTCCGAGGAAGGTTTGCAACCGGTCGATTGGGGTGGTAAGACCGAAATGGTTCAGGTCTCGGCGCGCACTGGCGAAGGGATCGATCAACTGCTCGAGACCGTGCTGCTCGAGGCCGAACTCAAGGATCTCAAGGCCAACAAGCAGCGTCGCGCGCAGGGTGTCGTCATCGAATCGGCGCTCGACAAAGGCCGCGGCGCGGTTGCGACCGTGCTCGTGCAGAACGGCACGTTGCGCGTGGGCGACGTCGTGGTCGTCGGTGGTGCGTACGGGAAAATCCGTGCGCTCGTGGACGACAAAGGCAAACAGGTCAAGAAGGCCGGCCCTTCGATTCCGGTCGAGATCATGGGGCTTTCCGACGTTCCGAGTGCCGGAGACACGCTCATGGTCGTTTCCGACGAGCGGGTTGCACGCGAAGCTGCGGCTAAGCGCGCTACACGCCGCAAGGACGTCGCGATTGCGGCGACGAGCGGACCGCGCGTCTCGCTCGAAAGCTTCATGTCGACTCCGGCGGACGGCGGAAACAAGACGCTCAACCTCATCCTCAAGGCCGACGGCCAAGGTGCGGTCGAAGCGCTGCGCGGGCGCGTCGAGGGGCTCTCGAACGCGGAAGTCGACATCCGCGTGATCTACGCGGGTGTGGGAGCGATCACGCCCAACGACGTGAACCTCGCCAGCGCTTCCAATGCGGTGCTCATCGGGTTCAACATCCGGCCGGACGAAACCGTGAAGCGACTCGCGGAGAACGAGCAGGTCGACCTTCGCTTCTACACGGTCATCTACGACGTGGAGAACGACCTCAATAAGGCGCTGATCGGAATGCTCGCACCGAAGTTCCGCGAGATCATTCTCGGGCGCGCCGAAGTTCGCGAAGTCTTCAAGGTCTCGAAAGTCGGAACGATCGCCGGCTGCTACGTGCAGAGCGGCAAGCTCACGCGTAACGCAAAGGTCCGTATCCTGCGCGATTCGGCGGTCGTCTTCGAGTCCGAACTCGAGTCGCTGCGGCGCTTCAAAGACGACGTGCGCGAGGTTGCCGAAAACTTCGAGTGCGGCGTGCAGATCGCACGCTTCTCGGATCTCAAGAACGGCGACGTCATCGAGGCCTTCACCTCGGAACTCGTGGCGCCGGAACCCGTCCCAGCATAATCGCTCACCGTTCTTGCAGGACCTTGGGCCCGGGAGTCCGGGCCCGGGGGGGATCCGGGGGCCAAGCCGCCCCGATCATAACGTAGCTGGTGGCGCTCCTACGGAGGGCTTCGCCGGCCCAGTTGGCGGTGGCGGCGCTCCTGGCGCTCGGGGGGTCGGTTCTCCTGAATTCGTTCGGACCGCGCGGGGGTGACGTGTTTGTCGGGATGCTCTTAGGTTTGGGATGTGGCCTCGGTTTTATGGCCCTGGCTGCTTGGGGGATGAGGCGGGGGCGCTAAGGTGACCATACTTAAAAGGCAGCGGAGTTCGTTAAAGGGCCCGGGAGTCCGGGCCCGGGGGGCCTCGCCGCCCGATATTATTAAAAGGCAGCGAAGTTCGTTAAAGGGCTCGGGAGTCCGGGCCCGGGGGGATCGGGGGGCCTAGCCGCCCCGATCTTAAGGAGTTCTGGTGAAAAAAGAACGGATGGGGCGAATCGATCATGAGCTGCAGCGGGAGCTGGCTCGGTTGATTTCGACCGAACTCAAGGATCCGCGGCTGGGATTCGTGACGGTCACGCGGGTAGAGATTACAAATGATTTGCGGAGCGCGAAAATCTTTGTCTCGATCATCGGGGATCGGCACGTTGCGAGGCAGAGCATGGAAGCGCTCGAGCATGCTCGGGGCTTTTTGCGGGGAGAACTTGGGCATGCGGTGTCGCTGAGGCATACGCCCGAGCTGGTGTTTGTCGAGGACCGGACCACTGAGAAGGCCATTGCGCTGAGCAAAACCTTAGCCGAAACGGCAAAGGCGCAAAGGTCGAGCGTAGAGGAAGCCGAGTAAACGGGGTGCTCGACGTGGAACTATTAAACCTATGATTATGAGCAAAACGCTCGAAGCGACAACCGATGAGGTCGTGGCGGAGCTGCGCAAGCGCGATGCGTTCGTGTTCGTCAGCCATGTGAAGCCGGACGGGGATACCCTCGGCGCTGGACTGGCGCTCGGGCTGGCGCTCCGGGCGATCGGCAAGCGCGTCTACTATTTCCAGCAGGATCCGGTGCCGCGGAATTTGCGCTTCTTGCCGGATGCGGACCGCGTTTCGCGCACGTTGCCCGCGGACTTGCCGGCAGATGCACTATGGGTCTTCTGCGACATGAGCGACACGTCGCGGGCGGGCGAGTATTTGCCCTCGCTCGAGCGAGCGAATATTCTCGATATCGATCATCATTTAGCCAATACGCGGTTTGGGGCGCTGAACTACGTTCTGGAGGAGGAATGCTCGACGGGAACGTGCGTGCTTCGGCTCCTGCGCGCGATGGACGCTCCGATAACGCGCGACATCGCGACGTGTCTGCTGACCACGATCATGACGGATACCGGCGGCTTCGTGCATTCGAACACGACCGCGGACGTGCTGCAGACTTCAGCCGAACTGATGGATCTTGGGGCCGACAAGAACGAGATTACGGAGAAGATCTTCGCGAACAAGCGGTTTGCGGCGACGCGGATCGTTGGGGCGGCGATGGCGAGCGCGCGCTTGGAGAACGAGGGGAAGTATTGCTGGTCGATCGTCGACGATGCGATGCTTGCCGAGTACGGTGCGGATGGCGAAGATACCGAGGAGATCATTCAGCATCTCCGCGCGGTCGAAGGCGTCGACGTTGCCGCGCTATTTAAGGCGTACGATGGGGATATTCGCGTCAGCTTGCGCAGCAACGGGCGCGTCAACGTTCAGTCGGCTGCCGGCCGGCTCAATGGCGGCGGCCATTTCCGCGCTTCGGGCCTGACGTACACGGGCACCCTCGACGAAGCGCTCGCCGCAGTGCACGCTGCTTTGCTCGCCGAAGGATTGTGAACGAAACCGGGACCCTCTTCGGGCCGGTTGTTCGCTAAAGTTCGGGGCGGTGATCCGCCCCGACTGCCTGCTTCGCGGCAGTCGCCGCTCGTCTGCGCGGTCTTTGAGTAATGCTTGGGTTCGTGAACGTGTTCAAGCCGGCAGGGCCGACGTCGACGCAAGTGGGTGCGCGCGTGCGGCGGGCGTTGTCGCGTATTGGCGGGACGAAGTTGCCGGTGGGGCACTTGGGAACGCTCGATCCGATGGCGGCGGGCGTGCTGCCGCTTGCGGTCGGGAAGGCGACGCGGCTGATTCCGTTGATGGAAGATCGCCGCAAGTCGTATGCGTTTACGCTCGTGCTCGGGCGGAGCACGACGACCGGCGACGCGACCGGGGCGACGCTCGAAGAGGGGAAGGTGCCGAGCGATGCGCGGGCCTTGCTCGAACGAGCGATCCCGCGGTTTATCGGGACGATCGAACAAGTGCCGCCGATGTACTCGGCGCTGCACGTCGGCGGCGAACGGCTATACGAGATTGCGCGGCGCGGCGAAACGGTCGTGCGCGCGCCGCGGAAGATCGTCGTGTATGGGTTGACGATGCTTGGCTTCGAGGACGTGACGGCTCGTATGACGGTTGCGTGTTCCGAGGGGACGTACGTGCGCTCCCTGGCCGAGGATTTGGGGACGGCGATCGGGTGTCCGGCGCATATGGGAGCGCTGCTGCGTGACGGGTCGGGACCGTTCGTGCTCTATGAGAGCAAGACACTGGAAGAGATCGAAGCGGCGCCGGAGGCGGCGCTCATCGCTCCCGAGCGCGTGATCCCGTTTCCCACGATCGTGCTCGATGGGCGAGGAGCGACCGATTTCTGCATGGGGCGGATGGTGCCGTTGCCGGCGGGGTCGGCGGCGAAGCACGTGTTCGTGCGCGACTCGGAGCGGGTGCTCGTCGGAGTGGGCGAGCCCGTGGGCGCGCTGCTCGCGCCGCGAAAGGTCTTCGTTTGAAGGTTCATCACCGCATCGAGCAACCCGCCACGCAGCGGCCGCTCGTGCTTGCGATCGGATTCTTTGACGGATTGCATTTGGGTCACCGCGAGATCTTGCGCACGCTCTTGCGGCTGCGCCGGCCGGGATACCGCGCGGCGGTCCTGAGTTTTCGCAATCATCCTTCGACGTTTTTGCGCCCGGACAAGGTGCCGCCGTTGCTTGGGACGGTGGAAGAGCGCGTCAATTTGCTGGCGTCGACCGGGATCGACGAACTCTTTCTCGTGCCGTTCGACGAACGCGTGGCGCGCATTGGGGCGCGCGCTTTTTGCACGGACGTCATTGCCGGGATCCTCGGCGCGAAGGCACTCGTGGTCGGCGAGAATTTTCGCTTCGGCGCGGGCCGCGAGGGCGATGCGACGCTCGCGCGAGAGACGCTTGCCGCCTACGGTACGACCGTTGTGGCGGTGCCGCCGTTCATGGACAGCGACGAGCGCGTCTCGAGCACGCGCGTGCGCGCGGCGGTGCTTCGTGGGGATATGGAGGCGGCAAACCGATTGCTCGGCGAGAGCTATGCCGTTCGCGGTCGTGTGGTCGTGGGCGAAGGGCGCGGGCACGATCTCGACTTTCCGACCGCTAACCTCGCCGTGCCGGCCGAGAAGACGTTGCCGGCCGATGGGGTCTACGTTGTGGGCGCCCGGCACGACGGCCGCGACTATCGAGGGCTCGTGTCGATCGGCACCAATCCTACCTTCGACGGACGGACGCGCACGGTCGAAGCGTGGCTGCTCGACTTTCAGGAGACGATCTACGGGCAAGAACTGACCCTGCGCGATTTTCGTTTCCTACGCGAACAGCGTAAGTTCGACTCGGCGGAAGCACTCCTCGCGCAGATGCGCGAAGACGCGACGCACGTCCGGTTTCCGTCGTTTCTGCCCGCATGATCGGAGCCCCATTGACCCACTTCGTCCGCTTCTCCGCGTTTGTCTTGAGCATGGTCGCAACCACGCTCGCACCCGCGCTCGCCATTCCGCACGAGGGCGACGCCGCGCCCGCGTTCACGCTCGATAAGGCGAGCGGGGGCAGCATCACGCTCGCGAATTTCAAGGGCAGGCCCCTCTATCTGAACTTTTTTGCGTCGTGGTGCGTGCCGTGCAACGACGAAGCGCCGAGCGTCGCGGCGCTCTACGCGAAGTATCGCAGCAAAGGCTTCGCCGTTCTCGGCGTCAACGTTCTGGAGGACAAGACCAAAGCGCTGGGCTTTGCGAAGCAGTATAAGTGGCCGTTTCCGATCGCGCTTGCCAACGACAGCATGAGCTCGAACTACGGCATCAACATCGGGCTGCCCGTCCACGTCTTTATCGACAAGCAGGGCAAGATCAGCACCTACCGCCTCGGCCAAATGGATCCGCCCGACATCGAGGCGGCGATCAAAAAGATTCTGTAGCTGGTGTCTCGTTAGCCGTCCTTTCTGCACTCGCCGCGGCTTTGTTCGACGTAGCCTTTGGCTTTGGGCTCGTAGAACGCGGTCGATGTCGTGAGGGTGGTCGCCGTCTTGTCGATCGACATCGTGGCGCGCATCCGGTAGAGTTTGCCGCTCGGAAGGCTCAGGAGACCCTCGAAGGTCATCGTGGGTTCGTAGGGTGCCTTTGCGGTCAGGGCGATATGGACACCGTTTTGGTCGACCTCGGTTTGTTCGAAGAGCGCTTTTTTCGCGTCGTAGGTGAGGCTTTCGTCGCTTCGATAGGGCTTGCCGCCGAGCGTCGTCGCGAAGCGTTGGGTGAGCGCGTCGTGGTTCCCGTCGGCGATGACCCACAGTCTGCCGGAGCGTACGTCGGGCGCGCCGTGCAGCATGACCGCCGTGTTACACGACCAGTGGCCGGGGAACCAGTCGTAGCTCGACATCGCGCCGCCGAGCGTCACGGGCGCCGTCGGAATTGCGAACGTCGTTTGCAGCGGGACCGGAGTGATGGCCGGAAACGTCGGACTCGGTTGCGCGGCCACGCTCGAAGCGCTCGCGCAGAACGCCCCCGTCACGATGACTGCGGCGAGGAGCGCGGGCGGCGTGCTACGCCGCAATGACTTCGATGTGCCTAGCGTCGCGCAGCTGGACTCGGGCCGCGCCGCCTTCTTTGATGTCGCCGCGCAGGATTGCGGTTGAGAGCGGGTTGGTGACGAGTCGCGCGATCGTGCGGGCGACGTAACGCGCGCCGCTGCCGGCTGCGATGCTTTCGTGGGCGAGCAACTGCCGCGCATCGTCGGCAAGCACGATCGAAACGCGTAACGCGCCGAGGCGCTCGGCGACGGCGTGCATCTGCAGTTCGACGATCTGTTCGATCTCGCGTTCGCCGAGCGCGTTGAAGTGGACGACGTCGTCGATCCGGTTCAGCAGCTCGGGACGCAAGTACATCTCGAGCTCGGTCGGGTCGGCGTTGCTCGTGAGGATGACGATCGCGTGACGGAAGTCGATCGTGCGGCCTTTGGCGTCGGTGACGCGGCCGTCGTCGAGAATCTGCAGCAAGATCGCGGCGACGTCGGCGTGTGCCTTTTCGAACTCGTCGAACAAGACCACGCAGTACGGGCGGCGCCGCACGGGCTCGGTGAGTTGACCCGGCTCGTCGTGACCCGCATATCCGGGCGGTGCGCCGAGCAGTCGAGAAACGGTGTGCGATTCGGTGTACTCGGTCAGGTCGATGCGGACGAGCGCGTCTTGGGTGCCGAAAAGCTCGGCTGCGAGTGCGAGCGCGAGTTCGGTTTTTCCGACGCCGCTCGGACCGATGAACAAGAAGCCGCCGACGGGTTTGCGCGGATCCTTGAGCCCTGCGCGGCCGCGGCGGATCGCCGCAGAGACGAGATCGATCGCGCGCTCTTGGCCGACGACGCGCTTTGAAAGCGAGGTTTCGAGCGCGAGCAGGCTGCGGGATTGCTCCTCGCTGAGCGAGCCTTGCGGAATTCCGGTCCATTTCGAAACGATAGCGGCGATGTCGGCGACGTCCACGACCTTCGCGTTGCGGAGAGACACCGACGACGACGCTTCGTCGATCAAGTCGATCGCCTTGTCGGGCAAGAACCGGTCGACGATGTAGCGCGCCGAGAGGGCGGCTGCGGCATCGACCGCCGCATCGGTGATCGTGACGCCATGGTGCTGCGCGTAGCGTCCGCGCAAGCCGCGCAGGATCGCGCCGGTTTGTTCGATCGTCGGTTCGGAAACGTTGACCGGTTGGAAGCGGCGCTCGAGCGCGCTATCCGATTCTATATGCTTGCGATATTCCTCAAAAGTGGTCGCCCCGATGCATTGGAGCTCGCCGCGCGCGAGCTCGGGCTTGATCATCGAAGAGAGGTCGAGGGAGCCCTCCGCGGCACCGGCCCCGACGAGCGCGTGCAGTTCGTCGATGAACAAAACCACTTCGCGCGCCGAGCGTTTGACCTCGTCGAGGATGCGTTTGACGCGGCCTTCGAACTCTCCGCGGTACTTCGTGCCCGCGACCAGCGGCCCGAGCGACAACGAGAGGATGCGCTTGTCGCGCAGCACCGCCGGCACATCGCCGCGCGCGATGCGTTGAGCGAGGCCTTCGACCACGGCGGTCTTGCCGACGCCGGGATCACCGACCAAGCACGGGTTGTTCTTGGAGCGCCGCGAGAGAATGGCGACGACCCGTTCGATCTCGAGGTCTCGCCCGACGACCGGGTCGAGTTCGCCCGCGCGCGCGGCGGCGGTCAGGTCGCGGGAGTAGGCCGCGAGCGTCGGCGTCGCGGTTCGCAGGCGTTTGGCCCATTCCCGCGGATCGCCCGTCGGCAGGTCGCGTTCGCTGCGACTAAAGCGGTCGATGGCGTAGGTCGTACCCACCGCCAGCACCACCGCGGCGAGCGCGGAGCCCAAAAGCGGCGCAGCGCCGAGGCGCCGGCGGCGCGCGCAAGCGTCGCAGATCTCGGCTTGCACCCACGTCCCGCTGCGTAAGGTGAAATCCCGAACGGTCGCGGGCGCAATTCCGCACGTTTCGCATATCGAAGCCATC
>Ga0302325_10013353_pt1 | contig 17521 bp, 12 predicted proteins | sample Palsa_T0_2_FD_201948 | JGI IMG/M metagenome (GOLD analysis project Ga0302325, IMG submission 201948) | Peat permafrost microbial communities from Stordalen Mire near Abisko, Sweden - Palsa_T0_2 | ecosystem: Environmental > Terrestrial > Soil > Palsa > Peat permafrost | place: Sweden: Abisko... | reverse complement strand
CGCTGCCCGATGCGATCTCGACCGTCATGGTGATTGATCCGGACATACGCATCCGCGGTAAGGGCGCCGGTAGCAGCATTGATCTAGAGCGCTTCATCAGCGATTTTCAGCTCTCCGGTGCGGCTGCCGCGTGTCCGCGCATCATGATCGAGCCGGATGGATACCTCGCGCGCTTCCAGGCGCTCGAGTACGCGCTCGCATTTCGGGTCGGGCGCGCGAGTCTGTCTGACTTCGGCATTACCTCAGGCGTTTCGCTGTACCGGCGCGATGCGCTCTTGCTCGCGCTGCAGGAGCACTCACTGTCGGTTTATGCGGAGGACTTCGAGAACGCGACGATTCTTCTCGGTCACGGCGAGCGCATCTATTACGACGGTCGCATGGTCGTCAGTACCGAAGGGCCCGGGTCCGTGCGCAGATGGTTCTCGCAGCGCGTTGGCTGGTACCATGGCCTGCTCAAGGTGTACACCGAGCGCTTTGGACTGATTTGGCGCATCAGTCGGCGCACACCGTTCGCGCTGTATCACTTCATTGTCTACATCGGCGTGCTCTCGCTGGGTCTGCACCTGGTCAAAATGCTGAGCGCCGTGCTGCTCGTGGCGAGCTTCGCGCGCGGTCTTGATCGCCTCCTGCTCGACAATTGGGTGTCCGCCGGCATCTTGACGAACCCGGTGTATTTCACGGCGGCGATCGGCAGCTACCTCGCGCTCGGCGTCATTGCATTGTTCACCCGTGTGCCGAAGGCGGAGCGCGCCTATATTGCGCCGATTGTGCCCATCTATTTGTTCTATGCGATTGCCCACATTGCACCGATGTCGGTCGGCTTCGGCAATTTCATTGCGCTCAAGCTGTGGGGTCGCCGCCTCTATCATGACCATTACGAGCCGCGCCCCCGCGGTGCCGACCCGGATGATGAACCGCACACTGACGAGAGCAGCATCGCATGACAGCTCGCGGAGTCCCGGCTCCGGAGTTCTATCACCCGAGCGCGTACTGGGAGGATCGCGCGCGCCGTTTCGCAACCGAAGGTGATGGGCTTGCGGCGGTGTGCGCCTACGGCATGCCTGGTTTCTACAATCGCGCCATCCATTTGACGCAGCGTTTGGCGCTTGCCCCGTGGCTCAAGGTCGACGCTGGCATGCGGGTTCTGGATGTGGGCTGCGGCATCGGGCGCTGGAGCCGGCTGCTCGCTGCGCGTGGTGCCGAGGTCACGGGCGTTGACTTAAGTCCCACAATGATCGGCGAAGCCAGACGCAGGACGGCGGCCGCCGGCCTTGCTGAGCGCTGTCGCTTCCTGGTGCAGGATTCGGCGGCGCTTGATGCGGGCGCGCCGTTCGATTTGGTGCTGGGGGTGACCGTTTTGCAGCACATTCTTGACCCGCATGCGCTGCGTGCGGCCGTGGAGCGCATCGCTCGCCACGTCGCCCCGGCGGGGCGGATCGTCTTGCTTGAAGCTGCACCGACCTCCTGCGCGGGTCAATGCGATTCAACAGTATTCGAAGCTCGTCGGCGCGAGGTATACCTGCGGCTCTTTGCCGAGTGTGGACTGCGGGTGCGCGGGATCACCGGCGTGGACGCAGCACCTTTCAGGACTCTGCTGCTGCCGCATCTGCCGCGGCTGCCGCGCCCTCTAGCCATTGGCGCCCTCGCGCTCGCGACAGCCCTGTCGCTGCCCATCGATGCGCTCTTCGGCCGGCGCGCCGTCGGGCGATCCTGGCATGCCGTTTTTCTTTTGGAGCGCTCGTGTGGAGAGGATGAACGTGCGCGTTAGCCGTCGCTCCTCTGTCGCGATCGGCGTTTTGGTGCTGCTCAGCGCTGTCGTGGCAGTCGGCCGGTGGTACGAAAAGCAAAGTCCAGCTGCCGACCAGAGCGCAGGCAATACGCTGGTAAATGTCACCAACGGCGGTGACCGCGGCCCCGGCACGCTGCGCGAGGCGCTGTTCATCGTCGCCGCAGCCAAGGGCAGCGCAACTATCATCGTCACGGTGCCGCGGATCACGGTCCAGACGGCCCTGCCGCCGCTTGTGAACCCGCACGGCGTTAATATCGTCGCGCGCCCGCCCGGTGCGCAGGTCGACGCCCACGCCCTCGCGAGCGGGGCGGTATTTGACATTGCCGGCCCCAACACGTCAATCGAGGGCCTGCACATCAGCAATTGTCCCGGCGCGGCCATCTTACTGCGCGCGGCGCGGTTTCATCTGCGGGCCACGACGATCGACGGCTGCGACGTCGGCGTCGAGGCCGCGGAGAACGCCAGCGACACGCTCCTCGAGGGCAACCACTTCATGAAGAATAAGATCGCGGTGCGCTTTGGCGCCGCGGGCCACAACACGGTGGTGGATAAAAACGAGTTCGCGAACGACAAGGAGGCCGCGCTATGGGCGGTGCGCAGCGGATCGGATGTACGCGGCGATCCCATCAGTGTGCACGACAACCGTTTTAGCGACGAACACACGAGCATCGTCGCTGGGAATATTCCGATTCTCGTGGAGCGCAACGACTTCTTCAATTCCCAGGAGGCTGCTGTTCACTTGGTGGGGGCGGGTGCGGTGATCCGCGGCAACCGCATCAGCGGCGGTGCCGGGATGGGAATCGTCGCGGAGAACGTGCGCAGCGCAATCATCGACAACAATGAGATCGATGGGCTGGCGGCCTACGGTGTGATGGTGCGCGGTTCGGCGAACACATTGGTGCGCGGCAACCGCGTCCACAACACGGGCTACGGGCTCGCCTTCGTGCTCGGCGATGCCAAGAGTCCGAGCACTGCGGTCGAGAACACGATCATCGAGACAAAATTCAACGGCATCGACGTCATCGGCGATTCGCCGATCCTGCGTAGAAATCAGGTGCTGCGTCCGCATGCGCTGGCGCTGCATGTCGACGGTTTTTCCCCCCCGGGCGGCCAAAAAGTGGAGGCGCAACCATTCCTCGACAACAACACCTTTGACAAGGGCGGATGGACTCCAACTGCTGCAAATTCGGCAGCCTCATCCGCAGCGTCGGCCAGCGGCGCTTCGCACCCTGGGCAGTAATACCGCGATGGCCCCAAGCGAACGAACCCAGATGCTGCCGCGTCCCACGTGGGCCGACCCGCGCGTGCATCTGCTGGATGACGTCTGGCTCCTGACGATCGTGGCCATCCTGGTCGCAACGGCCGTGCCGTGGTTTCTGAGCGGCTTCGAGGTCCAGTTGGGGGCCACGACCTGGGGGCTGCTCGCACTGGGCGCCATTCACGTCGCATTTACATCCATTGGCGGGAAGACGCGCGCGCACACGCGCTGGCGAAGCCGCGGGCTCGCCGCCCTGCATCTCGCCGGAGTCGTCGGTGTGGGCTACATCTGGCAGCACACCGGCGGCGTACAGAATCCGATGTTCCTGTGCGTATTTGCCTTGCCCGTCATAGGTGCGATCTTCGTTTCCGACTGGCAGCCCTATTTCACGGCGCTGCTTGCGATTGTGGTCGTGAGCGTCGTCGCTCTCGGACAGGTTCCGGAGCTGCGCTGGTTCGCGAACGGCATGAGCGGGGCGGGGCCATGGCTCGCGAATTTATTCGGCGACCAGGCGGCCGCTGCCGCCGCGCCTTTTTCCGGATTTTATGCTCCGGCGAGCTATTTCGTCGTGGTCCTGGAAGTGTTTGCCATCGTGCTCGTGGCATGCGCTGTGGCGGCGGAGTATCTCGGAACCATATTCGAACGCCTCTATGCGCTAGTGAGCCTGGCCCGTGCAGAGGCCGAGGGCGGCCAGGAGCTGTGGACGGGACTCATCGAGCAGCTGCCGGTGCCGGCCTTTCTGGTTGATGTCGACACGCTGCAAGTGGTATGTGCCAGCACGCTTGCGACGCGCACATTCTGCGACGACGATGAGCCCATCGGCGGGCGCAGTCTGTTTGATGCCCTGCGATTCTCGTATGCGGACGTGGTGCAGGAGCTCATCCGCGGCGACGACGGTGTCGCCGAGCAGGCCGTCATGCGCGTTGCGAACGAGTTTCGCGTAGCACAGGTGCGCGTGCGGCACGTCGCCCAGCTCGGTCACCGATTCGCGCTCGTGTTGGTCGAGGATACGACCGAAGCGTTCTGCGTCCGGGCCGCACTCGATTCGGCCGAACACGCGGCGATCGTCATCGACGCGCGCGGACGCGTGTGTGCGTTCAATAAACCGGCGTCCTGGCTGTTTGCCGGCATGGGCATCGGCATGCATGCCGCGGGCCTCTTGCCGCCAGATGCCGCAGGAGGGCAGTGGTGGGATCCGGGCGTCGCCGGCCGTCGCAAGCGGCACATCGAGATCGCGCCGTGGGTTTATCAGCTCACCAGTTCTGCCGTCGCGATTCCTGCCGAAGAGGAACGCATGTACGTCGTGGCATTTCTGCCCGTGGGAAAAGCGGAAGCCGCAAACCAGGTCGCGACCGCAACGTCTCTCGCCGATACGACTTTGATACTGAAGAGATGAAGTCACCTCGCGCGCAAGTATGGATCTCTGCGGCGGCCCTGATCTGCGCCGCTGCCGCCCATGCCGATGACACGGGCAGCGATGACCGGTTGTTGTTCAGCGCCTCCGGGGCGACACTGTCGGGAGCGAGCGGCGGCGGGGGCGGCAGCGCGGGTTGGCTACACAACTTCAGTGCCGACAACCTTGTGGGCGCGGCGGTCGAATACGACACCCTCGCGGATGCGCACTGGACCTTCGGGTCATTGAACGCTGCGACTACGAGCGGCCCGGCGGGCGCCAGACTTAGTCTCTACGGCGAGATCCACGAGGGCGCCGGCGACATCGGGTCGCACAGCTTCGACTATGCAAACGAGGCGGTGGGCCTCATCCGCACGTTCGGAGCGCATTTCTCGCTGCTCCTCGAAGACCGGCAGATTGATATCGACACGAGCCGCGGCAATCTGCCGAAGATCGGCGCGACCATGATATGGGGCCCGCGACTGCAGACCGCGGTCGCCTTTCAGCACTCGGTGAGCGGTAACCTCGGTACCAATTTGGGATCAATTCGCATCGATGGCTATGGCAAGCCGTTGAACTGGCTCGTGGGCGCTGCGTATGGCCAGGGCGCTCCGGCGGTGTTCAATCTGCAAACCGGACTCATAGAGCCTAATTCCGGAAGACTCAAAGAGGCGTTTCTCGGTGCCTCAAAGCAGCTTGCGCGCTCGGAACTGACGGTGGTCGTGGATTACCTGGATCTGTCCGGAACTCGCAGGACCACGCTGACGGTGAATTACATATTCGATTTGAACGCAGGCGGGCGGCCCAAGTGAAAGTCGCGCTTTTCAAGCGAACTCTGGGATGGCTGCCTGCCACTTTCGTCGTGGCCGTGGTGCTCATCACCGGCTCGCGGTTAATCGCATTGAGCATGCAGCAGCATGCCGAGCGCGCCCAGGCGGCAGCCCGGGTCGAGGCGACGCAGGTCGCAGGCGGTATCGAACGGCAACTGCAGACGGTGGCGGATGATGCCAGCCGTCAAGCCGACCGTGCGATGGCGGGCGATGAATCCCTCGCAGCTCTGCCCCCGCTACGCAACGGATTTTGGATGAGCGCTGACGCTACGGCGCTGCCTTCGAAAAGCACTCCCGCGGCAATTGCCAACAGCATCGTCAGCGAATGGGCATCCGCGCCCGCGCAGGCCGGCGCTCTCAAGCCAAGCTTGCTCGGACCCATGCGCGAAGGCAGCCAGTGGATCGTCGCGGCCCGCGTGCCGATCATGCCGACGCACACGGAGCGTGACGGCCGCGCGCGCGGCTGGTCGGTGGTATACGCCGACTTGGATCAGTTGCTCGCGGCCATGCGCCTTGGCCGGATTGTAGATGCCGGTTATGACTTCGAGGTCAGACAGCTTGAGTCGAAGAGCGGCAGCTCGCGCATATTTGCAAGTTCGGGGACGGCGCCGCTCGATGCAGCCGTCGCGCGCAGCATTCGTTCGCCCGCGGGCTTCGTGCCCGCCATCCCCGGCAGTGATCTGCAAGTCGCGATCCGTCCGCGTGAGGGTTGGTACCCGACGAGCGAGCTTGCGACAGAAATCGGTGTCCTCGCCATCCTCGCGTGGGTGCTGGCCTTTGGCACGCACGATCTCACGCACAGTCTGCGGCGCCTGCGGGAGCGCCTCGCCGAATCGCGGCAGCGCCAGCATGCATTGAGCGCGCGCTTGAGCGCCGAGATCGCACAGCGCCAGGATCTGCAGAAGAGCTTTGATCACGCGCGCTATCACGACGGCTTCACCGGCCTGCCCAATCGACGCTATTTCATGAATCAGCTCGATCGGGCACTGCGCGAGGTGCGCACCCGGCAGCGGCCTCGCATCGCGGTCATTCTCGTCGACATCACGCGCTTCAGGCTCATCAATGACACCCTGGGACACACCGCCGGCGATGAGCTCATGATGCAAGTGGCGCGACGCTTCGCCAACTCGACGGCCGCGATTGAATGCGTGCTCGCTCGCTGGGGCGGGGATCAGTTCGCGGTGTTGCTGCTCGATGTTCCATCCCCCGAATCCGCAGCTTCCCTCGCCGGCGTCATGCAGGAGGCGCTGCAGGCGCCTTTCGAGCTGCGCAAGCATCGCCTGAGCGTCACCGCCAGTATGGGCCTCACCGGCGTAGACTCCGCGCAGCGCGCGGAGGATGTGATCCGCGAGGCAGATATCGCTCTGTCCGCCGCCAAGAAGGATGAGACGACCCGAACTCTTGCGTACGCTCCGGCGATGGGCGGGCACGCGGCAAGCTTGGTGAGCCTTGAGGCCGATCTGCATGTGGCGCTCGCCAACAATGAACTGCGGCTCGTATTTCAGCCCATCGTTGATCTGCGTAATTACCACATGGTGGGTGCCGAGGTGTTGTTGCGCTGGCGACACCCGGTTGAAGGGATGCTGACGCCGGATCGCTTCCTGGCCATCGCGGAAGAGGCCGGACTCATGGTGTCCATCACCCGACGTATCATTCTGCAGGCCTGCAAACTCGCCGCCTTATGGCGGCAGCGTCTGCCGCGCGGTCAGGAGTTTTATCTCAGCATCAATCTCTCCGCGGCGGTGCTGCGAGATCAGGGATTGAGCGAGTACCTGGAAAACGTGCTGCACGATACGGGGGTTGCGGCTGGCGCTTTGAAATTCGAGGTTACCGAGGCGGCGCTCATCAGCAATGTCGGTGTCGCGCGCGATGTTCTCGAACGCCTGCACAGCATGGGAATTCAGCTGATTCTGGATGACTTCGGCACCGGTTATTCCTCTCTCAACTACCTGCAGCTCTTCCCCCTCGACTACATCAAGATCGACCGCCCGTTTGTGAGCCGCTCGGGCTCGGATCACGCCAGCAGTGGGATGGTGACGGCGATACTGCAGATGGTGCCGAGCCTCGGTCTCACAGCCATCGCGGAAATTATCGAGACTGAAGCCGCCGCTCAGGCTTTGCGGCAGATGGGCTGCAATTTCGGTCAGGGCTACTATTTCAGCAAGCCGGTCGTGGCGGATATTGCCCTGCAATTGCTGCGCGACCAGCCCTTTGCAGGGCTTCTGCAAGCGCCCGAGAGCGGCACGGGCGAGACAGTCGTTGCGCGGATGATAAAGGAGTCCGAAGATGATTCACCCACGTCCGTGATGCCGGCGATAGCGATGTTGGAGGATGAGATAGAAGAGGACGAGATAGCGGAGGATCAGCCGGTCGCGCCCGAGCGCTCGACTCGACCGAAGCGTACGGGTTAGTGCGGTTGGAGCGGCAAGCGGCCGGCGAAAAAACTGGCTTACAACAAGCCGGCAGATCAATCCTCGCCGTCGCCAATGGGCATGCCGGGCGGCGCCTGCACAGGCGCCGCGGGAATGAACTTCGCCGGGTCCTTCAGGAATTGGTCGATGCGGTGATCGACATAGTCCTCGATCTGCGATCCTGGATTAGGCGCCTGCCTAATTGCCTTCAACTTTGCGTAGGTAATGGCGTGCACCTCTGCGGAAGCACGCGGGTCGGCAGCGAGCGTTAATACGGCTTCAACCGTTCGCACGTATACCGCATGCTGAACTATCCGGACCAATGAGTCAGCAGGTGGGTTGGGGTTGCGAGGAAGCTCGCGCGTTGTCGCCAAGGCGCCATCGATGACGTCTGCAAGCAGGGATGGGTTGCGGGAATCGCGGGCATGATATTCCACCAGCCGCGCCGCCCGTTGAGCGTTGAACAGGTCGGTGAGCGTGAGATCCGCAGCACATTCAGCCGCGGCAACTGGGTCAAACGTAAGTCCGGTGCTGGCAGGCAAGGATTCGCGCGTCCGCGCAAAGCCAGGCGGTCGCGGAGGGAAAAGCTTCAAGAGCCGTTCCGGAAGAGTGAGGAAGTCGGGCGACAGAGTTTTTAACACGGCCTTGAGCGCCTTTCTCTGCTCCGAGGAGCTGACAATCGTCGGGCCCATCTGGCCATCGCCACGCAGCTGGTAACGGTAATCCAGGCCGCCAATTTCCTTCACTGCTGCTTCCGTCTGGTAGCGATGCAGCAGGTAGAGCGGTACGAGCGTGTCCTGCATTTGGCCCAGAGGTGCGCCAACCCGAATCGCGTGCTCACCGAAGCGCGTCAATGCCGCGGACCGGATGCTCATGATGCGCTCGAGTTCCGCTGCTGAATCTGCGCCGTTGTCCCACAAATGCGCATGCGGGTGCGCGCTGCCGATCGGTCTGGCGTCTGCATCCGTGATGAACACAAGACCCGCCTTAATCGACTCCCTCAGAATCCTATCCAGTTCCGCCGATTCATCGGTGGTTGCCGGAAACTGTCGGTAGCCGTAATCGATGGCAACCTTGTCCCACCGCCCGATGCCACTGGCGTAGGCCCGAGAAATATCAGGCGTGCCATTCTGATCGAGCGTGATCCAAGGGTGCGGATAATCCATCACCGAAACCGACTGCTCGGGCCCGTGCGCAACGGCACTTGCCGCAAAATTGTGCGCGAGGCCCAGGGTGTGCCCCGTCTCGTGCGCGGCCAATTGACGCAGGCGCGCCAGTGCCATTTGCAGCATCGGATCGTTGGCCGCAGAACCATCACCGTCAGTGACATAGGGCGACAGCAGCGCCTCTGCGATCATGTAGTCCTGCCGGCCGCGCAGCGAACCAAATGTAACATTGCCCTTGATGATCTCGCCGGTTCGCGGATCCGTTACGGAATATCCGGACGACCAGCCTCGGGTATAGCGATGTACCCAGTGAATGACGTTGTAACGAACGTCCATGGGATCAGCGCCTTCGGGTAATAGATCCACCAGGAAGGTGCCAGGCGCCCAACCCGCGGCCTGGAAGGCCTGATCCCACCAGCGAGCACCCTCCACGATCGCTGACCGGATCGGCTCAGGCGTACCGCGGTCGACGTAGTAACGAATCGGCTGCTCGGCAACGCAGGCATTCGTGCAGGCCGGATCCTGCTTGATGAGCCGGTGACGCAATATAAATAGCTGCTCGAGTGGCGCCCCGAGTGGTGCGGAATAGTCGCGGTAGGTAATTGGAAAGACGTATCCAGCGCGCGGGTCGAACCGGCGGGGGACAAATCCGGGTCCGGGAAGCTCGAGAAAGGATTGGTGCTCGCGAAGTGTCAGCGCGTGCGCGTCGGGCGTAACGTCGCTGACGAGTGGGCTCTTGGAAATGGCGTCGGTGGCGAATGTCAGTATGGCCTCGACTTCGGTGTTCTTCGGGAAGGCGCGCGTGCCGTCCAGTGCAATAGCCGAGCGCTTCGAATCGAGCTTATACGGACCCTGCTGTTTCTCCGCGAGAGCTTCGGCGACGTTATGCGCATCACGCAGAAAGAAATCCGTGGCATCGACGAGCACGGCGCGACTGCCTTGTGCTTCGCTCGCATTCTCTGCCTCAACATCAAAGGCCGCCAATACGGATTCCGGGAACGACTGCAATACAGCCAAGCGCTCAGACGTGTCAGCCGAGGACGCACGGAACGCCTCATTGGGCTGAATCAGCAGCACCTTGGGCCCAATTCGTTCGAACCGCACAATTTGCGAGCCGAATACCTCGCCTCGGTCCAAGCCCAGATCAGCTGAGCCCATCCCATAGGGCAACGATTCGACATAAAGGAGGTCCACATTTAAAAGCGGAAGCTCCAGATGCAGGTGGCCGCTCTTATCGTCCCAGTGGATCGGCAGCAGGCCGGGCATGTGTCGCATCGCAGCCGTCTTGTTGGCGATCGAGGGCAGCGCCTCTTCTGGTTTTGGTTTGCCAGCTTCAGCGCCAAAAGCGGCAGGACGTAATAGCAGAACCGCAACAGCTGTTGCGGCGTATATCGTCTGCTGTAGAAGAGCGCAATGATTGCTGCGGAACATGACGCCGCGAGCCGGCGATCTGTATGCGCAGGCCTGCAATTTTCTAGTCGCCGTTTCGTTGCTTGTCGTTGCCACCATGGTACTTCCTTGCCCGTGCGACTGCCGCCGACCCTGGGAGCAGTCGCAATTAGATTCCCGAGCTTGCCTCTAAGGCAGTCCGATCACTCCGGACCTATCGCGTAAGGTCCGGCCTGGCCGCGCGCGCTCGTATGCCTTTCAGAACGTCGCCAGATGTGTTCGCATAGTTTTCGTAAGTACGATTGATGCGCCCGTAACTAATTGAATTTTATGGCGCTCCCAGCGGGATTCGAACCCGCGTACTAGCCTTGAGAGGGCTATGTCCTGGGCCTCTAGACGATGGGAGCGTTTGCCGAGGGTAAGGCAGAAGAGCGCGGTATTATAGGGGCCTGCGCCAATTGCTCAAGCCGATAGAACTAAATTTGAACTCACCTGCCGCGCCGCTTCAGGCGCCCGCCACGACTGCCCGGATCATTCCGCGATCCGATCACACGATCTCCCGTTCGGGTATTTCGCCGAACGCCCTGCGTGTTTTGTATCGCTTGCGCGAAGGAGGCTTCCAGGCTTTTCTGGTGGGCGGCTGCGTGCGTGATTTACTGCTGGGCATCGAGCCCAAGGACTTCGACGTTGCGACGGATGCGTTGCCGGAGGAGGTTCGAAAATTATTTCGCAACTGCCGGCTCATCGGGCGGCGGTTTCGATTGGCGCACGTGTATTTCGGGCGCGACATCATTGAGGTTGCAACCTTCCGCGCTGCGACCGCACCGTCGCCGGGGCAGGACCCGCTGCCCGACGCGGACCCGGATGCGGAGGAGGATGAGGAATCGCAGATTGAACGAGAAGATGCCGAGCTTGCCGAGCCTGCGGATGCCGCAGTCTTCGCCGATGCCGACACCGAGCGCCTCTTTGACAAGACCGGCCGCATCATCTACGACAATGTCTACGGCACGGTCGATGAGGACGTTTGGCGGCGGGACTTCACCGCAAACGCGCTCTACTACAACATCGCGGATTTCTCGCTTTGGGATTACGTCGGCGGCGCGGAAGACATTGCGGCGCGGCGCCTAAGGCTCATCGGCGACCCGGACACGCGCTATCGCGAGGATCCCGTGCGCATGCTGCGTGCGGCGCGATTCGAGGCCAAGCTCGGCTTCGACCTCGACCCTGCAACCGCGGAGCCGCTGGCGAGGCTGCGCGGCCGGCTCGCGGACGTGCCGCCAGCGCGTCTATTTGATGAAACATTGAAGTTGTTTCTGAATGGCTGCGGCGTGCGCAGTCTTGAGGTGTTGCGGCGCCGCGGGCTCCTGGCGGCACTGCTGCCGACCGTCGATGCCTATCTGGAGTCGGATCGCGGTGCATCCGCTGAGGCACTGCTCGTGCGCGGTCTTGCAAACACCGACAGGCGTGTGAGCGATGGCAAAGCCGTCACGCCAAGTTTTCTCTTTGCGCTCCTCCTGTACGGGCCGATCGCCCGCTTGATCGAAGCTGCGCCCCCGGAGCGCTGGCACGACACCGCGACAATTCTCGACGCCTGTGATCGCGCGGTCCGGGATGCGCAGAAGCACGTGTTGATCCCGCGGCGCTTCTCGCTCGGCCTGCGAGAAATGTTTGCACTGCAGCCGCGGCTCGAGCACCCGCGTGGCCGGCGCGCGCTGCGCGTCCTCGAGCATCCGCGCTTCCGCGCCGCCTATGACCTGCTGCTGCTGCGCGCCCAGGCAGGTCTTGCCCCGCCGGAGCGCGCGGACTGGTGGAAGCGCCTGCAGGAAGTCGCACCGGCGGAACGGGAGCCCATGCTGGACGCACTCGGAGGCGAAGCCGCGCCGCGTCCGCCGGGCGCGCGCCACGGCGCGCGCAGGCGGCGGCGTCCGCGCAGCGCCGGTCCCGTATGAGGCCGGACGGTGAGCATTTGGCAGCCCGTCTATATCGGGGTCGGCAGCAATCTTGATGACCCCGGCGCGCAAGTGCGGTTCGCAGTATCCAGGCTCGAGGCCCTCGCGGCGTCGCGCGTGGTATGCGTCTCCCCGCTCTACGGGTCGCGCGCATTCGGGCCCATCGCGCAGCCGGACTACGTGAATGCCGTGGTAGGGGCGCTCACACAGCTAGACTCACACAAACTGCTGGCTGATCTGCTGGCGCTTGAAGGAAGTCTCGGCCGGCCCGCGCGCCATCAAAAGTGGGGACCACGCGTGATCGATCTCGATCTGCTGATATACGGCCGCGAGCGCTCTTGCAGCGGATTCCTCGAGCTGCCGCACCCCGGCATGGCCGCGCGCAATTTCGTGCTCTTCCCGCTCGCCGATATTGCGCCGGATCTGCACGTTCCGGGGTTGGGTCGGGTGGCAGAACTCGCCGCCCGGGTCAGCCGCGAGAACATCTGGCCGCTATGAAAGCCAAGGCTGCTGCCCATCGCTTCGTCGTCGTTGAGGGGCCGATCGGAGTGGGCAAGACGAGTTTGGCACAGCGCCTGGCGGTGACCCTGTCAGCGGAGCTTGTGCTCGAACAGGCCACGCAGAATCCGTTTCTCGAGCGCTTCTACAGGAACCCGCGCGTCGGTGCATTCCCCGCACAGCTGGCCTTTCTTTTTCAGCGCGCACAGCAGCTCACCGCGCTTGTGCAGCAGGATCTGTTTGCCCCGGTGCGCGTGGCCGATTATCTCTTCGAGAAAGATCGGCTGTTCGCGCGCGTCACCCTCGATGAAGCCGAGTACGCGCTCTATGAGCAGGTGCACGCCAAGCTTGACATCCGCCCGCCGAAGCCCGATCTCGTCATATACCTGCAGGCGCCGGTTGATGTGCTCCTGGAGCGTATTGCCCGGCGCGGCATCGATTTTGAGCAGCGCATCGAGCGCGCGTATCTGACGCGCCTGAACGAAGCCTACGCGCGCTTCTTCCATGAGTATGATGCGGCGCCCTTGCTGATCGTCAACGCGGCGACGTTCGATCCGATTTCAAGCCAGGCCGACTACGATGAGCTCGCCGCGACGATCGCCCGGATGAAGCGCGGCCGGCTCTATTACAATCCGCTGCGGCACCGTGTGATCTGACCATGTACACCCATCTGCAATTGCGCGATTCGACGCGACCGCCGGTCACGCTGGCGACGCTTGCGCGCATGAAAGACGAGGGCGAGAGGATCGCGTGCCTCACCTGCTACGACGCAAGTTTCGCCGCGCTGGTCGATGAAGCGGATGCGGATGTGGTGCTGGTGGGCGATTCGCTCGGCATGGTGATACAGGGCCACGACACCACCGTGCCCGTGACCATGGATGACGTGGTCTACCATTGCCGCGCCGTGACGCGTGGGTTGAACCGCCCCTTTCTGATGGCCGATCTGCCTTTCATGAGCTACCCGTCGAAGGAACAGGCACTCGCAAACTCCGTGCGCCTGATGCAGGAGGGCGGCGCCAAGATGATCAAGCTCGAAAGCGGCGCGGGGCAGTCGGACATCGTCGAGTTTCTAGCCTCCCACGACATCGCCGTGTGCGCGCATCTGGGCCTGAAACCGCAGTCGGTGCACAAGTCCGGCGGGTTTCGCGTGCAGGGGCGCGAGAGCGACGCCGCCGAGCGCATGCTGCGCGATGCCAGCCAGCTCGAAGCGGCAGGCGCCGATATGCTGCTCCTCGAATGCATTCCGACCGATCTCGGGCGCACGATCACCGCATCGGCGCGCGTGCCGGTCATTGGTATCGGCGCCGGAGCGCATACCGACGGACAGATCCTTGTGCTCTACGACTTACTCGACATTACGACGGGGCGCAAGCCACGCTTCGTCAGAAATTTCATGGAGGGTGCGGGCACGAACCTGCAGGCGCTGAAAAACTACGTGGCCGCCGTGAAGAAGCGCGAGTATCCCGCTGCAGAACACTCCTTCTGAACGCGCCGCTTTAATTCGATGGATACGGTCACGACCAGTGCCGCAGTGCGCGAGCGCGTGCGGCGCTGGCGCATGGACGGCGCGCGCATCGCCTTCGTGCCGACCATGGGCAACCTGCATGCGGGCCACATCAGCTTGATTGAGGCGGCGCGCCGCGGCGCTGCGCGCTTCGTCGCCAGCATATTTGTGAATCCGATGCAGTTCGGTCCCAACGAGGACTTTGCCCACTACCCGCGCACCGCATCGAAGGATGCCGAGATGCTGGGCGCAGCGGGCTGCGATCTGATGTTCATGCCGGATGTGCGCGAGATCTATCCGGACGGCCTCGAGCGTGCCACGCGCGTTGAAGTGCCGGAGCTGTCGCGCATCCTGTGCGGACAGTTTCGGCCCGGCCATTTTGAGGGCGTCACCACGGTTGTCGCGAAGCTTTTCAACATCGTGCAGCCGGACATCGCGGTTTTCGGCGAGAAGGACTATCAGCAGCTGACGATCATCCGCCGCATGGTCGCCGACATGTGCTATCCCATCGAGATCGTGGCGGCGCCGACGGTGCGCGATGCGGACGGGCTGGCGATGAGCTCGCGCAATCAGTATTTGACGGCGGCGGATCGCCGGAGCGCCCCGCGCCTGTACGTCGCGCTGCAGGGTGCCGCACGGCGCCTGGCCGCCGGGGACCGGGATTTTGCGGCACTCGAGCGCGCCGGACTCCTCGCGCTTGAGGCTGCGGGCATGCAGCCGGAATACTTCGCGATCCGCGCGGCGCGCGACCTGGGCGCGCCGCTCGAGGCCACCGAGGAGCTCGTCGTGCTGGCGGCGGCGCGCCTCGGCAAGGCGCGCCTCATCGATAATCTCAAAGTGCGCTGACGCTCGCGTGTCGCTCGAGTGCCCAGGCGACGTGTTCGCGCACGAGCTGTGATGCATCTTCGCCCCGGGCGTGCAGCGCCGCCACGACTTCGGCGGAGCGTGGGGCATTGCCTAGCGCAACCGCGATGTTGCGCAACCAGCGGGCATAGCCGATACGGTAGATCGCCGAGCCGCGCATGCGCTGCTCGAAGTCGCGTGCCGTCCAGGCGAAGAGCTCGGTGAGGCGCGGCGCATCGAGCGCATGGCGCACCTTGAAATCTGGGTTGCTCGCTGCGCGGGCAAATTTGTTCCACGGACACACGAGCTGGCAGTCGTCACAGCCATAGATGCGGTTGCCGAGGGCCGGGCGCAACGCTTCGGGGATGCTGCCGGGATGTTCGATCGTGAGATAGGCGATGCATCGCCGTGCGTCAAGCCGCTGCGGCGCGACGATCGCCTGCGTCGGGCATGCGGGAATGCAGGCGCTGCAGGTGCCGCAGTGGGCGCTCGCAGGGGCATCCACCGGCAGCGGCAGATCGGTGAGGATCTCGCCCAGGAAGAAGAACGAGCCCGCATCGCGCGCGATGAGATTCGTGTGGGCCCCGATCCAGCCCAGGCCCGCATTGCGCGCCAGCGCCTTCTCCAGCACCGGCGCGCTGTCGACGCAGACGCGGTAACCGAAGGGGCCGATGCGCGCCGCAACGCCGCGCGCAAGTTTGGCGAGCGCGCCGCGCATGAGTTTGTGATAGTCGCGTCCCAGGGCGTAGCGCGAGATATAGCCGCGCGTGCCATCGGCTAGAGCGCTCGGCGCATCGCGTGCCTCCGCGGGCCAGTAGTTCATGCGCACGCTGATGCAACGCACCGTACCGGGCGCAAGCTCGTAGGGGCGGCTGCGCATCGTGCCGTGGCGCTGCATGTAGTGCATCTCGCCGTGGAAGCCGGCCGCGAGCCAGTCCTCGAGGTGCTGCTCGTCGGCGCCGAGTTCGATATCGGCGACGCCCAGTGCGTCAAAGCCCATGCGGCGCGCGAGCATCCGCAGTTCCTCTTTGACGGCGGCAAGATCGATCGCGGCGGGTTCGCTCGGCATAAGGCCAGTATAATCGGCGCATGCCGCTGCCGACGCCGCTGTACACCACCGCACAGGCTCGCGCGCTCGATAGTTACGCGATCGACACGCTGGGCGTGCCGGGCTACACACTCATGAAGCGCGCAGGGGAGGCGGCGCTGCGCACCCTGCGAACGCGCTGGCCGACAGCGCACAGCATCGTGATCGTGTGTGGCGGGGGCAACAACGGCGGGGATGGCTACGTGCTGGCGCGCTTCGCGCAAGCCGCCGGCCTGACCGTAACGGCGCTGGCGGCGAGCCCTCCCGAGGCGCTGCGCGGCGATGCTCAACAGGCCTGCCAGGACTTCCGAGCAAGCGGCGGCCGCGTACAGCCGTTCGCCGCGCCGCTCCTTGCGCAAGGCGAGGTCATCGTCGATGCATTGCTCGGCACGGGCCTTTCAGCTGGCGTGCGTCCACAGGCTGCCGCGGTCATTCGCGCCATGAACGCAGCGGAGCGGCCTGTCTTTGCGCTCGACGTGCCTTCGGGTCTCGACAGCGATCGCGGCGTGGCGCTGGGCGATGCGGTCCGTGCAACCGGCACGGTATGCTTCATCACCCTGAAGACGGGGCTGTTTGTCGGCGATGGGCCCGACTTTGCCGGCAACATGTTCTTTGACGACCTGGCGATCGCGGCCCCCGCGACGCCTGAATTTCGGCCGCGGCTCGAGCGCATCACCGCGGCCGAGGCCGCGCGCGCCCTGCCGCCGCGCGCGCGCGCGGCCAACAAGGGCGATTTTGGCCATGTGCTCATCGTGGGCGGTGGCGTCGGCATGCCGGGGGCGGTGCGCCTGGCGGGCGAGGCGTGTCTGCGGGTGGGGGCGGGCCTCGTGACGGTGGCAGTCGCGCCGGAGAACGTCGGAGCGATCGCCTCAGGATGCCCCGAGCTCATCTGTCGTCCCGTCATTCACGACGGCGATCTTGCTGATGCGTTCAAAAGTGCGGATGTGGTCGCCGTCGGTCCGGGGCTGGGCCGCACGGACTGGGCGCGCGCCGCATTTGCTCGCGTACTTGACTGCGGCAAACCGCTGGTCGTCGATGCGGACGCGCTCAATCTTTTGAGCGCAGCGCCGCTGCGGCGCTCTGACTGGATTCTCACACCCCACCCTGGGGAGGCCGGACGGCTGCTCGGCACGAGCGCGAAGGCGGTGCAGGAAGACCGGCTCGCCGCGCTCGATGCGCTGCTCGTGCGCTACGGCGGCACCGTCGTGCTCAAAGGCGCAGGAACGCTCGTGGCAACGACGGATGCTATCCCGGGACTGTGTGAGCGCGGCAATCCAGGCATGGCAACCCCCGGCGCCGGGGATGTGCTCACCGGGACAATCGCCGGGATTCTTGCCCAGTGCCGGGACGCGGCGCTGGCGGCGCGGGTGGGCGTTTGGGTGCACGCCATGGCCGGTGACAGCG
>Ga0302325_10013350_pt1 | contig 17522 bp, 13 predicted proteins | sample Palsa_T0_2_FD_201948 | JGI IMG/M metagenome (GOLD analysis project Ga0302325, IMG submission 201948) | Peat permafrost microbial communities from Stordalen Mire near Abisko, Sweden - Palsa_T0_2 | ecosystem: Environmental > Terrestrial > Soil > Palsa > Peat permafrost | place: Sweden: Abisko... | reverse complement strand
TCGCACGCAGACGCTCCAGCAACTCACGATAGAAAACGTGTGTATCGGCCTGATTTTGCGGAGTCACTCCAAAGACCAGGAGCCCCTCTGCCTGAAAGCCGAGATTTTGCGTGGCGTAATTGCGCAGTGTGCGCAGCAGCAATCCGCCGGCCATCAACAGGACCAGGCAGATGGCCATCTGCGCCGCCAGAACGACGCGTCCACCAAGAACCCGGCCGCGATGCGCGGTAACGCTGGCGGATGTTGAGCGCAAAACGCCTGCCACAGGCGCATTCACCGCACTCCACAGCGGGACAAGCCCGAAAGCAAGCGCGGCAGTGACGGAAACCAGCAGCGTAAACAACAGCACCGTGCGATCCGGAGCGAGACCGCTCTCAATGCCCGACCAGGCGGTCAGAGCGCGCGTGGCAGAGAGCGCAAAGAGCCAACCGAGTCCCGCGCCGACAGCTACGAGCACCAGGCTCTCGCAGAGCAACTGACGGAAGATGCGAACCCTGCCCGCGCCGATGGCCATGCGCAGGCTGAACTCGCGTTGGCGAACAGTATTGCGCGCCTGAATCATCATGGCTACGTTGGCGCAGGCAATCAGCAGCACCAGCACGACCAGGCACATCAGTATCTGCACCGGCTCACGATACTGATCGCTGTAACCGGCGACGCCACGCGCCGGAATGAACTCCAGAAGCGGCTTCCACTGCTTTGGATCGATCTTGCCCAGGCTCTTGGTCACCACATCGCCAAAGGCGCCCGCTAAGGCCTGCTGCGCCTGCAACGAAGACACTCCTGGCCGCAGACGCGCCATCATGCGCAGGCACCACCACTTGGGCGATCCGTAAAGAGTTTCCTCGTAGTCGGCTCCCCACGCATTCAGTCGCGAATCTTCCTGCAACGGAATCCAGAAGTCGGCTGACTGGCCCGGCTCGATTCCCTTGAAGCCACGCGCGGTAATGCCAACGATAGTCAGCGGCACGCCCCGTACATACAGGGTTTGGCCAATCACTCCGGGCTCACGCGAAAAGCGCCGCGTCCAGTAGTCGTAGCTGAGAACGACGATTGACGCATGGTTCTTCTCGTCGTTCAGCGTGAAGCCGCGGCCGCGATCCATGCGCACTCCCACGCCGGAGAAGAAGTTGCCACTGACCTCTTCGCCCTCGCTCTCCTCAGGCAGATCGCCATAGCGCACGGCGACGCTGCCGGTAAAGCTGAGGGGAACGTAGGCGACTAGCTCTTCAAAAACATCGCTGCGCTGGCGCAGCGTCTCAAAGGTCTCTTCGGTGAACGAGGTCGCCGTATCTCCCGTATTGCTGCCTCCCGGCGCCTGGCCTTGCCCATTGGCCATCTGCACATAGCTCAGGCCCTCTGGTCGGCTTACAGGCAGCAGTTGCAGCAGGATGGCGTTCATCACGCTGAAGACAGCCGTATTCGCGCCGATGCCCATGGCCAGCGTAAGCACCACGACCAGCGCGAATGCCCATGACTTGCGTAACTGGCGAAGTGCATATTGCAGATCCTGGATCGTATTTTGCATGTGCCTCGGCTCCCTTCCCGCGTTAATGGTGCGCCCTGCTTGCTTGATCTGTCTGGCCTATTCGCTTCTCAGGGCCTGCATAGGTTGAACGGAAGCTGCGCGGCGCGCGGGAATCCAACTGGCCAGCATGGCTGCGGCAAACAGCACAGAGGCCACCGCTACAATCGCACCGGCATCGAGCGTGCCTACGCCATAGAGGCCGCTCTGCAAAGCCCGGCCCACGAAGTACGCGCCAATCAGGCCCAGGCCAAGCCCAAACAACGCGAGGGTCATCCCCTCTTTGAGGATCATGCCCACAACCTTGCCGCGGCTGGCGCCAAGCGCCATGCGCAGGCCGATCTCGTGTTCGCGCTGGGCTACGGTGAAGGCCATCACACCATAGATGCCAACCGCGGCCAGCGATAGCGCCACCACTGCGAAGCTGGCGTAGAGAAGCATGGTAAACCGATCGCCCGCCAGAACCAGACTCTTGACCTCTTCCATGGTGTGCGGTTCGGCGATCGCAATCTCAGAATCGACTGAATGTACAGCGTCCTCGATGCTCTTGGTCATCAATGCCGGATCGCCCGAGGTGCGCACGCCGAAATATGCCGAGGGCCAGGGAATCTGCCAAAAGGGAACCTCGACCTCCGGGCGGCCGTCGCGCAAGCCGCCGCCGCGAACATCGTGAAAGACACCTACGATCTGCCACGGAATCGGCGATCCCAGTTTCTGTACACCCGGAATCAGTTCCTCAATCATCAGCCGTTGCTGCAGCGGGTCCTTGTCCTTGAAGTACTTCTTCACGAAGCTCTCGCTCACCATCGCCACGCGCACGCTGCCTGCTTTGTCCTGGTCGGTAAAGGAACGGCCGCGCAGCACCTGGATGCTGAAGGTCTTGAAGTAATCCGGCGTGACCATGCCGAAGGCCGCTCCAGGCCGCTGCGAGGGATCGGCGATATCCGGCGCGCCCTGGATCGTGAAAGGCATGCCGAAGCCTGCGCCCTCAAGCGGCAGGCCGGTAGAGGCCGAGACATTCAACACCCCGGGAACGGCTTGAATCCGGCTCAACATTTGCTGGTAATAGTTGGCGATCTGGATGGGATCTTTGGGCCGCGCATCGGGCACCGGCAAAAAGAATGTCTGGATGTGGAAGGTGCTCGTGCCGAGGTCGACCTGCGTAAGATTCCAGAAGCTGTGAATGGCCAAACCAGCGCCAGTAAGCAGCGTCAACGCAAGAGCGAACTCGCCCACAACCAGCGTCCGGCGCAATCCCTTGCGACTCGAACTGGTTCCAGAGCGGCCGCCCTCTTTGAGCGCCTCCGCGGGATCGATACGCGTGGCATACCATGCCGGTGCGCAGCCAAAGAGTAGGCCAGCCAGCGTGGACGCTCCCAGCGAAAACAGCAGAATAGGAATGTTCAGGCTTAAATCGGCCTCCGAGGGAAGCGTACCGTCGGGCATGATCGCAATCAGGCCGCGCAGAGCCAGCCAGCCAACGCCGATTCCCGTCAGACCGCCGATCAGCGCCAGCAGGATATTTTCTGTGAGCAGTTGGGAAAAGATCGCACTTCGCTTCGCGCCAAGGGCAATCCGTATCGCGACTTCCTTATGTCTCGTCGTCCCCTTGGCCAACAGCAGGTTGGCTACATTGACGCAGGCAATCAGGAGTACAAAGCCCACGGCTCCAAGCAGAAACCACAGCGTCTGAATGCGTTCCTTGGGAAGGAAATCGTTCTGGAGCGGTTCGACAAACGAGTCCCAGCCCTTATCGCTCTTGGGATAAGCCTTGGCGATGTTGGCCGTAACTGCATCCATGTTCGCCTGAGCTTCCCGCATGGTTACGCCTGGCTTGAGACGGCCCATGACCAACAGCCAATGAAAATCATGGTTCAACTGCTCGGGCTTGAAGACCAGCGGCACGATCAGGCTCTGGTCGAGGCGATCCGGCTGACCTGCGGCCATTACTCCAACCACTGTGTACGGCTCGCCATCGATCTTCATCTGCTTGCCGATGATGTTGGGATCGGAGTCGAGCTTTTTCCACATCTTGTTCACCAGGACAACAACATGCTCCTTGCCCAGGGTGCCTTCTTCGGGAAGAAAATCTCGGCCATACAAAAAGTTGACGCCCATCATCTTGTACATGCCAGGCGTGGTTTTCTGCCCCTGCACATACTCCGGCTGATCCTTGGTAGCTAGGTTAAAGCTGCCGCCAGTCCACGCATTCAGCGCCTGGAATGCCGTGCTCTGATGCCTCCAGTCGTCGAAGTCGCCCGCCGAGACACCATTGTGAAAGCCCTGAATCTTGGACCAGACCATCACCAGCTGATCCGGCTCGGGATAAGGCATGGGCGCCAGCAGCGTGGCATACACCGTGGTAAAGATGGCCGTGTTCGCGCCGATGCCCAGCGCCAGCGTGATCACCGCCGTCAGGGTAAACCCCGGCGACTTCATCAACTGGCGCAAGGCATAGCGAATGTTTTGGAGCAGCGAATCTATCACGGCGTCCACCTCGGCGAATACTCGAAATTAAGTCGAAAGCAACTGCCCGCTTAGACTTCCGCGAGCAGTTGGTTCAGCTCTCCCTCGGCGACCACCTTGCCGTCGAAGAGATGAATCTGGCGCTCGGCGTGCGCGGCAAAGCGCGGATCGTGCGTCACCATGCAGATGGTGGCGCCTTCGGCGTGCAGCTCCTGCAGCAGCTTCATCACCGCTTCGCCGTTCTTCGAGTCCAGGTTTCCGGTAGGCTCGTCGGCCAGCAGGATCGACGGCGAGCCAGCCAGCGCGCGGGCCACGGCGACACGCTGCTGCTGACCGCCGGAGAGCTGCGCAGGATAATGCCGCATGCGGTGCGCCATGTTCACGCGCTCCAGCGATTCCTGCACCTTCTTCTTGCGCTCGGCCGAGGGCATGCCGGTGCGATAGGTGAGAGGCAGCTCCACGTTCTCGGCCACGGTGAGGTCGCCGATCAGGTTGAAGCTCTGGAAGATGAAGCCGATCTCCTGGTTGCGGATGCGCGAGCGGTCGGCGAAGTTGAGGTTCGCAACCGCCTTGCCATTCAGTGTGTAGCTGCCCCCGGTCGGTGTATCGAGCAGCCCGATGATCGACAGCAGTGTCGATTTGCCGCAGCCCGAGGGGCCGGACATCGCGACATACTCGCCCCGGCCGATGGTGAGGTGGACGCCGGACAGAGCGTGAGTCTCAATCTCGTCCGTATAGAACACCTTCGTCAGGTGCTCGATTTCGATGATGGTTGCTGCGCTCATTCTCTTTGTTCCTCTCTCGTTCGAATTTGTGCTCACCCATGCCTCAACGGCTATTCCAGGCGAATTCTGTCTACAGCGTCCTTGGTGCTCATATCCGACAGGATGACAGTGTCGCCCTCCTGCAGTCCTTCCAGTACTTGAATGCTGTTCACCGATGCGCGGCCCACCTTGACCGGGACCCGCACCGCCGTCTTGCTGTCCGGACTCAACTTGAAAAGGCTGATGGTGCTGTTCTCGTTACCGAAGGCCGGCCGGCCGACATTGAGCACGTCGGAGAGCCGCGCCAGATCGACGGTTCCGTCCACGCTCAACTGCGGAACCGCGCCGCGGGGAAGGTCGCCATCCATCGATACGTCAACCACGCGCGTTCCGTTCAAAACAGTTGGATCGATGCGCGTCACATGGCCCTTGACGACGCCGTTATGCGTATCCACCTCGGCCGGCTGGCCGATAGCGATATCGTGCGCCTGGGTCTCCGCGATGTTCAGCGCAGCCTTGAGCTTGGCCGGCTGCACCACTTCGGCAACCGAAGTTCCAGCAGTCACATGCTGGCCCACCGCAACCGGCGTAGCCAATGTCGAGAGCACTCCGGCGATGCCGGCGCGGACCTGCAATGCATCTTGCTGCTTCTTATAAAGGCCGTAGAGAGCCTGCGCCTGGTCGACCTTCGCCTGGGACGAAGCAAGCTGAACCTCGATCGCCCGGGCGTTCACGTCGAGCTGTTCCTGGCTTATCTTGCGCTGCTCCGTAAGCTGGTCGGCCTTGTTCTTGGAGGCATTGGCTACGAGGCCGGAGGTCACCCCAAGGTCGAAGAGCTGCTTGTCGGTCTGCGCCTGCAACTGGTCCTGGGCGAAGTCGGAATTGAGCTGCGCCGCCGTCGCCTTCTTGTCCATCAGCGCGCTTTGCAGCGTCGCCTGCGTGGCCTTGTAATCCGCCTTGGCCCCTTTGAGTGCCTGCTCCGCGCTCACCAGCAGTTGCTGCAGTTGCGGGTCGGCCAGGTCCATCAGGATCGTGTCCGGCGTCACCGTTGTGCCCGGCAGCACACGAATGCGGACGACAGTGGCATCGGTCTGCGCGGGGATGAGCAGAATGCTGTCCTCGCGCGGAACCAGCGTCCCCGGCCCATGTACCTGCACCAGCATGGGACCGCGCTTGACGGTGTCGGTCCAGACCGTCGCTCGATCCACGGTGGGAGCGGCCGGCTTGAGGCGGGTTACAAAAAACGCGATTGCTGCCACAACCACAACCGCCACAGCCGCCCAAACAATCTGTTGACGACGCTTCTTCTTCTTGATGTCAGGTCTTGAAATATCCATCGCAGCCGCAGTAGTTGCACGTCTGTGGCCATTGCAGGTTGTGCATTTTCAGAGACTTACGTCTTGAATCAAGAGATAAGTTGTCCGGGGCCGGATTCGACTGTCCGTTTTCGGACACTTCTCTGAGAGCAGAGACACGAGGCTACGAGGATCGCCGCCTGAAGATTCTCCCAAAAAATAAAACTCCTCCATCCTGACCGAGAGGGATGGAGGAGCAATCGATGACAAATGCAGCGATTCGCTGCGAGCTGTTTGTGGCTTAGCGCTTAACGGAGACGACCAGGTCCATATTCTGTGCAACGGGCTGATTGTCCAGCTTGGCAGGGCGGAAATGGAACTGGCGAACCGCTGCAACCACATGCGCGTCCAGATCCGGATAAAGCGACTTGACCACCCGAACGCCCTGTGGCTTGCCCTGAGCGTCAACCCAAAGGTTGACGACAACCTTGGAATCGACAGGCGAGAGCCGTTCGTTTGCGTCGGAAGCGATATGAACGTCGGTAGACTCGAGAACCGCCGGAACGGTGACTCCGGAGCTGACTCGGAGAACCTGGTTCGCGGCCGGGGCGTCGGTCGTAGGCTGGCTGGCGACTGCCGATGCGGTGTACAGCATCGGGGAAAGCAGAAGGCTGGCGGCAAGAATGGAACGCATATGATTCCTCCAGATGACGATTAGTACCCATCACCAGTATGGACATGTTTAGTCGATTTTGTCAATGTTAAAAACAATTAACTAAATATATGAGCCACTTACGGAAATTTTATGCTTCACATCCAAAAATTTTGAGAGCAATTCCTCCTCAAGCAGTCCTTGTGCTGAAGACAGCGATCCTCACCGTCTCGCTGACGCATTTGCAGCGGCGAAAAATGGAGATTTTGAATGGGGAATTCTGGTGGAACGCGATTACGGCTCGTCGCGGTAGATGCCTATCTGCGGCGTGCCGCCCTCGGCGAGTCTGGCGCGGAACATCCCTGGAGTATTGAAGCTCCACGCAAGCTGGCCATCGGGAGTAAGTGCGATGATGCCGCCGTCTCCATGCAAGGCTGTGAGCTGCTTCTGAATGACTTCATCGGCAGCCGCCTGGAGCGGCATGCCCTTGTACTGCACCAGCGCGCAGATGGTGCGCGCCACCGTGAGGCGGATGAAGTACTCGCCCACGCCGGTACCGGAGACCGCGCAGGACTGGTTGGAGGCATAGGTGCCCGCGCCGATGATCGGCGAATCGCCCACGCGGTTCCAGCGCTTGGCCGTGGTGCCGCCGGTCGACGTGCCGGCGGCGACATTGCCGTTGCGGTCGAGCGCAACCACGCCCACGGTGCCGTACTTATGCGCGTCGGGAGTCTCAAAAAAGGCCGCTTGCTTGGCAGGCGCAGGCGGAGCGCCTTCAGGCCGCGCGGGGATCGGCTCGCCCTGCTTCTTCAACTCGTCGACCAACTGCTGCCAGCGATGCTCGGTGAAGAAGAAGCTGGGCGGAACCTGCTCCAGATGCACATGCGTTGCGAAGGCGTCCGCTCCCGCTCCCACCAGCATCACATGCGGCGACTGCTCCATCACCGCGCGCGCCAGCGAAATAGGATGACGCGTCGTGCGCACGTCGGCGACAGCTCCGGCCATCATGGTCTTGCCGTCCATGATTGCCGCGTCGAGCTGATTGGTGCCGTCGGCGGCAAAGACCGCGCCACGCCCGGCATTGAACATCGGATTGTCTTCGAGCAGCTTGATCGCCGCTTCCACGGCATCGATGGAAGACCCTCCTTTGTCGAGCACCTGCGCCGCGGCATTCATTGCCTCGGTAATGCCCGCGCGGTACTTGGCCTCAGCCTCCGGCGTCATCGACGATCGCTCGATCACCCCCGCGCCGCCGTGCAGAACCACGGCCCATTTGTGCTGGCCGGCAGCGGTCTGGACTGGAGCGGTTTGGGCGGAAGACAAGAGCGGGTTAATCGCCATAAGGGCAGAACAGAGCAGGAACAGAGCACAGACCAAACGCATCATAAAGGTTCCTTCATAGGGGCTATTTCTTGTAAACGATGCCGTTTTTCATCACAAATGAGACTGACTTGACCACTGAGATATTCTCCAGCGGATTTCCCTGCACGGCGATCGCATCGGCGAAGTAACCAGACTTGAGCTCGCCGATCTGGCCCTCCCAATCGAGCAGCCGTGCGCCGTGGATCAGGTCCGCTTTGAGAACATCGGCCGGAGACATTCCGAATTGCACCATCAGCTCCAATTCCCGCGCCTGCGTGCCATGCGGAAACGGGCCGACGTCGGAGCCGACCGCCATCGGCACGCCCGCCGCGAGTTGCCGCTTGAACTGCTCGGCGTGAAACTTCTGCATGGAATCGTCCCAGTCCCCAACCGAAGGATCGGCATGCTTGCCGAAATACTCGACGATGGAAAAGGTCGGCACCGCGTAGATCTGCTTCTCCTTCATGATGCGCATGGTCTCGTCGCTCAGGTAGTCCGCGTGATCGATGGACGCCACTCCGGCCTTGGCCGCATACAGCGCGCCTGGCTCGCCGGTGCAGTGTACGCCGACGCGCGTTCCCTGCCGAGCCGTCTCCTTCACCGCAACGGCCAGCTCTTCCTCGGTGTACTGATAGGGCGTCGAAAACTTTCCATCGCGAAGATGGTCCTTGCCCGTCTCATAGATCTTGATGAAGTCGGCGCCTTCTTTTAGCTGGCGGCGAATGGTCTCGACCAGCTCCGTCGCGTTGTTGGCGTAATCGGCGTTCGAGGGAACATGCGCGGCAGGATTGTAGTGCATCGCGTCCTCGTGGCCGCCGAGGATGCTGATCGCGTTGCCGCTCATGCGCATGCGCGGGCCGGGAATCAAACCCTGGTCGATCGCCTCGCGTACCGCGGTATCGGCCGAGCCTGCGCCTTCGGTGCCCATGTCGCGTTCGGCAGTGTAGCCAGCCATCAGATCGTCCTTTGCCGCCTGTTCGGCCAGAATCGTGCGCCACGGCACCGACTCCTGCACCGTCTGCAAGTCTTCCGCGCCGGGATGCAGGAAGAGATGCACATGCGCGTCGATCAGGCCAGGCATCAGCGTGGCGCCGCCGAGGTCGAGAACTTCGGCTCCCGCAGGATGCGTGACCGACGCTCCAGCTTCTGCGATCTTGCTGCCGCGCACCAGCACTTCGCCTGGTGAGACCAGCGAGCCGTGCTCTACATCCAGCAGATGAGCGGCGTGCAGAACGATGGTCTTTTCCGGCGCGGAGACCGGCGATTGCCCCAGCACGCAGGCCGTGGAAAGAACTAGATACAAAGCAGGCAGAGATAGCGCTGACCGGATCATGGACCCGATACTAGCACGCGGATGCGCAGCCTCTTCTCATAGTTTCTTCTTCGCTTCCACCAGCGTTCGGGCGCGGGTGAAGATCTTGAGAAACATCGGCGCGGTGAGCACGCCTGTGTTGGTGTTCTGCAGCGAGGGATGATAGGTGGCGAGCAGATGAATGCCGTTGGGCAGCGCGTATTCCGCGCCGTGGCTGAATTCGAAGCCCTTGCGCGATGTGAGCGCTCCGGTTCGGACCAGGTGCGTGAGGAAGGCGTCGAAGCCAATCTTGCCGAGGCAGACTACGACGCGCAGACGGCTCAGCAGCGCGATTTCTTCGTCGAGCCAGTGGGCGCAGTTGCGTTGTTCTTCGGGCGTGGGCTTGTTGCCGGGCGGAGCGCAGCGGACCGCGGCGCTGATCCACATGTCTTTCAATTGGAGGCCGTCGTCGCGGCTCTCGGAATTCGGTTGTGAGGCAAAGCCGGCTTCGTAGAGCACCGGAAACATGAAGTTGCCCGAGCCGTCGCCGGTGAAGGGACGGCCCGTCCGATTCGATCCGTGCGCGCCCGGAGCCAGGCCGAAGACTAGCACGCGGGCTTTGGGGTCGCCGAAGGATGGGACGGGAAGGCCCCAGTAGCTCCAGTCGCGCCATTGGCGGCGGCGGACGCGGGCGATTTCCCGGCAATACTCGCGTAGGCGCGGACAGCTTTCGCATGCGACGATCTGGGCGTTCAGAACTTCAAGATTGGCGGCAGAAGGCATCTGCACATTGTAGTTTCCGGCCTGGAAAGCGAAGAAAATGACTCCATAGAGGGGGAGGGGTACGTGTTTCACCTCTATCTCATTGATTTTGCGATTCTTAACCTCAAAATCAGGCGCGTTTATGCGTACTTATACCGGAGATTCGTGCACTTGTACGACATGTTTTTGCTTCTCAGATAGACGGAGGGATGCAATACGAGAGCCGCTGATTTCATTGTGCACCTTGCGAGGGTAATTACATGCAAGGCTGGCGCCGATCTGTTTGCGTGCTCTGGAACTCATTCTCGCTCATCTGCGTAAACGCCCCCAGCGCCCGGAGGTTCTGAATGCTCTGGTTCTACAAATCTTTCTTTGCCGTGGTCTGGATTTTCTTTTTTGTCTACTGGCAGATCAAAGCCATCCGTACCAAAACCACCCAGCGCCTCGAACCGGCTGCCTCGCGCGTCCTGCGCGTCTTCATCTTCCTGATCGCGATCGTCCTGCTCTCGGTCACTCGCATCCCGCTGCCCTGGCTTTACCTTCAGATCTGGCCGGCTGGCCTTTGGTCCTTCTGGCTGGGAGCAGCCGTCACCATCGCCGGCCTTCTGTTCGCCGTCTGGGCGCGCGTGTACCTCGGCAGCAACTGGAGCCGCTCCGTCACCATTAAGCAGGGCCACGAGCTGATCACCACCGGTCCCTATGCCATGGCCCGTCACCCCATCTACACCGGCGTTCTGACCGGATTGCTTGGCACCGCGATTGCGCTCTCCCAAGTGCGTGGGTTCCTCGCTTTGGCTCTCTTCTTCCTCGCGTTCTGGCTCAAGCTGCGCATGGAGGAACAGTGGATGCGTTCCCAGTTCGGCGAGACGTACGCCACCTATGCTCATCAGACCGCTGCCCTGGTGCCTTACCTCTTCTGAGCGCTGCGTCATCGTTCGCGCTTGTCCGGCGATCCCTGTACGCCCCTGCTCATCTCTTAGCGGAGAGTTGCGGTCTCCCACCCTTGCCGCAATGAGACTGCGTCAAGGATGGGGCACCCAAATCCATCGCCGGGTGAGAACAAGCAAAGGGTGAACCCGCCCGGAATCTTTCAGTTCAGTTCGTCGAAAAAGAGAGAAACGAAAATTTTCTACCAGTTGAGGCGACTCCAAGGTCCCATCCGCGATAGACTCATTCCGGCGGAATCTATGAGACAAAACCGATTTATCGCAATGACGTTTCTTTCGGCTGGCGCTGCTGTGCTATCAATGATCGCTCTCACGGGCTTGCGAGCGCAGGGACCGGGCGGCGGCCGCACTGCTGAAGCGCTGTTTACTGCCCTCGATGCCGATAAGGATGGGACGCTGACGAAGACCGAGATGGAGTCCGGCTTCAACTCCTGGTTTACAGCCTGGGACAAGACTCATAGCGGGACCCTCGGCCAGCCCGAGATTTTGGCTGGGATCAGTACATTGCTGCCTGCGCCGCCCGCGGTCAAGCCTGGACAAGCCAACACTTTCAACCCGGCCGGCAATTCGACGCCGGTTCCCGTGGCGCAAGCTGCCGTGGACGCCATGATGGCAGCCTTACCCACTGCACCAGGGCAGAAGCCGATGCACGAGCGCAGGGTGCTGGTGATGGCGCATACGGGCGCGGGAGGGTTCGTGCATGCCTCCATCCCGCTGGCTGCGAAGGCGGTGGAAGCACTGGGAAACCAGGGCGGTTTGTGGACTACGACTGTCAGCTACGACGCGGCGGATATCAACACCGAGAACCTCAAGAAATACGACGCCATTTTCCTGGACAGCACCACTTCGTGTTTTCTTGACGATCCAGATCCTGCGGTGACAGCCGCGCGGCGAGCGGCGTTCCTGAGTTTCGTGAGAGGCGGAAAAGGGATTGCCGGAATCCACGCGGCCACAGACTCGTACCACAGCGATTGCCTGGCAAGCCTGGCCGCTGCAAAGAACGGCGGCTCCGGGCTGAATGTAGGGGCGTTGGTTTTAGCTGCCCGGCTTGTCAAAGCAGCGGACACGGATAGTGACGGGTCCGTGAGCCAGAAAGAGTGGGCCGCCCTTGCCGACGATTGGTTCCAGAAGTTGGATACAGGCAATACGGGGACGGTCACCCGCGCCGATTTTGTGGCGCATTTCAATTCGTTGTTGCCCCCACCGGACACGCGCCGTCTCAACGTGGAATCGAAGCCGGTACAGCAATGGCCGGAGTTCAACACGCTGATTGGCGGTTACTTCAAATTTCACTGGCCCGATCCGCAGGTGATTGAAGTCAAGATCGACGATCCGAACAGCCCTTTGACAGCCATGTTCCATGGCCAGGAGTTCGAGATCCATGACGAGACATACACGTTCGTGCAGGAGTCGTTTTCGCGCAAGAATGTGCATGTATTGACGAGTATCGACTACGACAAGATGAGCGCGGAAGATAAGGCAAAGGAAGCGAATCCGAGAACCGATGGCGATTATGCCTTGAGCTATATTCGCCGCGAGGGCAAGGGGCGAGTGTTCTACGAAGGACACGGCCACAGCGATCGGGTGTATGCCATGACGCCGATGTTGGAACACCTTCGAGCTGGGATTCAATACGCGCTGGGCGATCTGAAAGCGGACGACAGCCCCTCAGTGAAATAAGCTGTCCAATGTAGCTATTGCCCTCGCCCGGCAAAAAGAATGAGATTGCCGTCGGGGTCGCGAACGATGAAGGTGCGAGCGCCCCATGGTTCTGTCTTGAGTGTCTGAGCAAAGGCCACGCCCGCGGCTTGAAATTCGAGGAAGAGCGGCTTGATATCGTCGACAGCGATGGAGGCTGCGAGCAGGTCTTCTCTGGCCCGGAGCATCGCATTCAATTCGGGCTCATCCAGATGGCGGAGATTCAAATGCGCTCCATCGCGGAAGACTTGCCCATAGAAGGGCGGCTCGCCGTAGGTGAAGGCGACCTTGAACCCCAGCTTTTGGGTGTAGAACTCACACGAGGCTGCGATGCCGGCAACGAAGAGCTGGGGTTCGGCGGCCAGAAGTGTCGGTTTGGATGGGGCTTCGGCGTGTGCATCGTTCATGGTGTGGACTCCTTTCGTGCGTACTCCTCTAAGGAGCGCCTGCCAGTTCTCGAACCCAGACTTTTTTGCGACCAGTTTTTGAGCGTCCGATAGCTTGAAGCTGTGGGCGAGCACGGCTTGATCGGTCAGATGCTGGAAGCGCGGGAGCATCGCCCGAATTTGCGCCGCGACCGGGTAGTAACCGTCACGATGCCAACGCAGATAGAGCTTGGCTTGCTTTTTGAGATTTTCGAGATTGGGCATAGGGCGCGTTGTCGATTGAGTAGGCGGGCGTTGCCCGTTCGGATCGAAGATCCGTTGCGCCCTACAGCACTCCACATTTTGTAAATGTCCCTGGAATGAATGTCAAAAGATATTTCCCTTTGAGGTCGAGGGTATTGGGCCTATGGATTCAGCGAAGGTTGCGTGATCTCTTGTAGAATGGCTGCGCTTTGAGAAAACCTTTCCCGGAGGGGCTATGCTGATCCGGGTAGTTGTCCGCGGGGGAACCGACGCTCCGCAAAAAATCATGCAATTCAGGGGAACTCAACTATGAAGCTCGCATCTCCCGCTTTCGCGACCGCGCTGGCCGGTATATTTGCCGCAGGGATTCTTACGATGGTTAGCCAGGCTCAAACTCCAACGAACAGCGTGGAAGTGAACGGCATGAAGGCCGTCACCATCGCCCGCAAGCCGACGCCGGGCGCGACCAAGCCGGAGTTTACCTCGATTACCGTGCTGCCGGGCCGGGCGCTGCTGGTGCAGCAGATTACGGCTTTCTTCCCCGGCAAAGGTGAAGTGAATGTGCTGGCCACGCCGCTCGGGGACCTGGATGCGGCGGCCAAGGTGCTCAATGAGAAAGACACGCCGAACGGCGATCTCTCCTACCGGCTGGGCGCGGCCTTTCTCTTTCCTTATCCCAACCGCATCCGGGGCAAGCTCTCGGCCGACGGCAAGACGCTGACCGCCGATTGGAAGGGCCACACGCTCACCCTGCCGGCCAACAGCATTGGAGCCAAGCCGGGAGGCGAGCGGCACGCCATGCACGGGCTGATCCTGAAGACTCCAGTGACCGACCTCAAGGTGACCCATAACGCGGAAGGCGGCACGGTTTCCGGCGTGATTCACGGAGGCGATTTCGACGGGCACTGGCTCTCGAAGACCGACCTGGTGATTACCGTGTCTCTGACTGCCGACGGCGTCGATGCCTCGATTGTGGCTCATAACGTGGGCACGGAGCCGGAGCCAGTGGCCATTGCCTGGCACCCGTATTTCAACCTGCCCAGCGGCGACCGCAAGCAGGTTCGCCTGCATGTTCCGGCGAGCAACCTGGCCGAGGTGGACAACTACAACAATGTCTTTCCCACCGGCAAAATCGTCCCTGTCGCGGGCACGCCTTACGACTTTCAGGCTCCGGAGGGCAAGGCGCTCGGGGAGCAGTTTCTCGACGACAACTTCAGTCATCTGGACAACAAGGGCGGCCCGGTGGTGGTGACGATCACCGATCCGGCGGCGCATTACGGGGTGCATATCGAGGGGCTGACGCCGAATATCAAGACCATCCAGGTTTACGCCCCTCCGGCCATGAACTTTATCGCCATCGAGCACCAGTTCAACTTCGGCGACCCCTTTGGCAAGGAGTGGGGCAAGATGGATACCGGCATGGTGACGCTGGCTCCGGGCGCGAGCACGCGCTGGCATGTGCGGCTTAAGGTGTTTGTGCCGTAAGCAGGCGATTGCAATTCTGGCGTAGACTGAGTGGCTTCCGGATCGATTTCGGGGGCCATTCGGCGTTCAGGGGACGGCTGTTACTGGTGGCGGGGTTTGTAAACGGCGAGATCGGTTTTCGCGTCTGTTTTGGAAGAATGAGTGATGTTTCTTTTCGCTGCCCCTGCTGCGGGGCTCGCACACTTTCGTTGCCGGATTCGATGGAGCTTTGCCCGGTTTGCTGGTGGGAAGATGACGGCCAGGATTCTGAAGACGCCTCGGAAGCGCGGGTGACGGTGAATGGCGAGCTGAGCCTGAGCGAGGCGCGGCAGAATTACCGGCTCTGCGGAGCGGCGCATCCCAGGTTTGTGCGCTATGTGCGGGCCGCGCGGCCTGAGGAGGAATGAGGCGGTTTTACTGCCATTACGGGCTCCAATAACTTGTCCCGACCGGTGATTTTGCCTGAAAGATGTCCTTCTTTGACCTCCCCGGTTTGACCGTCTTGGCCAACCCTCTTACCATGATGTAGAACGCCCTTTGCCCGCAAACCTCGTTTCGCGGACTTCCCTTCCCATCTCGGGGCACGCTTTGGATGGGAGGAAGGTTTTCGCCAGGGAGATCCTAGCGGGCACTGAGGCGCAAGCAATTTGGAAGGCACAATTTTGAGTTCCGCAGAAACCATCGAAAATACCCCCCACTCCGAAGTTGAAACCTCCCTCCAGCCCGTGGAAGGCGAAGTGATCGCCGAGCACGATCATGAAGGCCACGACCATTCGGGCCACAATCATGACGGGCACGACCACAGCCACGAAGGCCACCAGCACGGTCCGGTTCTGAATCCGGAGTGCGTGCGCGAAGTGAAGATTGAAGCGCCGGTCGAGGAAGTCGATAAAGCCTTTGCCCGCGTGCTCAAGGAATACAAGAAATACGCCAAGATTCCCGGTTTTCGCGCCGGCAAGGTGCCGGAGAGCGTGGTTCGCCGGCGCTTTGCCGAGCAGATCAAGAAGGATGTGGTCGAGTCGCTGCTGCCGGAACGCTTCCGCGCGGCGATTACCGAGGCGGGCATTGTGCCGGTTTCGGAGCCGCAGCTTACCGGGCTGACGCTCGAAGAGGGCAAGGCTCTCGAAGGGGCGGCGGTTTTTGAGGTGATTCCTCCGTTTTCGCTGGACGGCTACCAGGATGTGACGGTGCCGAAGCCCGTGGTTGAGGCGACGGAAGAAGAATTCCAGCAAGAGCTGAAGCAACTGCGCGAGTCGCGGGCGACGATGGAGCCGGTCGAAGAGGATCGCCCGCTGGTGGATGGCGACTGGGCGCAGATCAGCTATAGCGGTCTGATCCAGAACCCGGAAGTGGGAGACAGCGAGGTTGCTCCGCCCTTGGCTGGGCAGGATTCGCTGGTGGAAATTGGCGGCGCGGAGACGCTGCCGGCTTTCACCGAAGCTTTGCGCGGCTCGAAGGTCGGCCAGGAGCTGAAGGTGGAAGTGACCTATCCAGCCGATTACACCGAGAGCAAGCTGGCGGGCAAGACCGTGGCCTACGAGATCGAGGTCAAGTCGATCAAGAAGCGCATTCTGCCTGAATTGAATGACGATTTTGCCACCGAGCTGGGCGAATATGAGAACCTGGCGGCGCTTGAGACGCGGATTCGCGAGCATCTGCTGGCGACCAAGCAGCGGCAGTCGGAACAGGAAGTGCGCGAGGCGCTCTTTGCCGCGCTGAATGAGAAGTTCCAGTTCCCTGTCCCGGAATCGCTGGTGCAACAGCAGGTGGACGCGCGCCTCGATCGCGGTCTGCGGGCGCTGGCGCAGCAGGGCATGAACACCGACATGATGCGCAAGCTGGACTTTGGCCGGCTGCGCGCCGCGCAGCGCGATTCGGCTGTCGGCGAGGTGAGAACTTCGCTGCTGCTGGACAAGATTGCGGATGCCGAGGGAGTTTCGGTGACCGACGAAGACGTGGATCACGAGATTTATATGGCTGCCTTGCAGTCGCGCGAGCCGGTGGAGACGCTGCGGGCCCGTTTGACGGCAGACGGCGGTCTGGCTAGAATCCGGGAACAATTGCGGCGCGAGAAGACGGCGAGCCTGCTGTATCAACGACTTCCCGCAGCTTAAGGCTGCGGGCTTACCCCAGAGTATTTTAGGCCTGGGTGAGAATTTGAGCAGCGCCGGCCGATTACTTAAAGGTACGCCGGAAACACAAACTTGAGCGGGGCCACACCCGGCTTCGATACAAAAGTGAGAGAATAGTTCAATGGCCTTAGTCCCCATGGTGGTCGAGCAGACGAGTCGAGGCGAGCGCGCCTACGATATTTATTCCCGCCTGCTCCGCGATAACATCATCTTTCTTGGAACGCCCATCGACGACCAGATTGCCAACCTTATCGTTGCGCAAATGCTGTTTCTCTCCGGCGAAGACCCAGAAAAAGACGTCCAGCTGTACATTAATTCCCCCGGCGGCTCGATTACCGCAGGCCTGGCCATTTACGATACGATGCAGTTCATACGTAACAATGTCGTAACGTATTGCATCGGGCAGGCGGCCAGCATGGGCGCATTCCTGCTGCTGGCGGGCACCAAGGGCAAGCGGTTTGCTTTGCCCAACTCGCGTATCCTCATCCACCAGCCTTCGATGGGTGGATTGAGTGGGCAGGCGACGGACATCGAT
>Ga0302325_10013349_pt1 | contig 17523 bp, 19 predicted proteins | sample Palsa_T0_2_FD_201948 | JGI IMG/M metagenome (GOLD analysis project Ga0302325, IMG submission 201948) | Peat permafrost microbial communities from Stordalen Mire near Abisko, Sweden - Palsa_T0_2 | ecosystem: Environmental > Terrestrial > Soil > Palsa > Peat permafrost | place: Sweden: Abisko... | reverse complement strand
AGCAGCGTGAGAATGTCCGTGATGAGAACCCGGGCATCAGCTTCGGTACGGCTTGCGATATCCATTCTGATCCTTGAAGCAAACATGCTGACGCCACATGATACCAGGCCAGGTCGGCAAGGTCCTGGGTGAGCGATGGAAGGCATTGAACGACAAGCAGCGTGCTCCATATGAGGCCAAGGCTGCTCAGGACAAGAAGCGTTATGAAGATGAGAAGGCGACCTACAACGTAAGTGCTGACAAGCCTGTGGGCGTTCGCAAGCGTACTGCAAGAGGTACTAATCGGAACGTCGCACAGGCTGATGCCGAGGAGGAAGAGTCTTCTTAGAGGACTGGTTTCGACTTCCCCCTTCTAGAGTTCGCGTTCTCGGCTGTACACATTCCTGGAAGGTTACTGCAACTTCTGGGTTTCCAAGGGGCATGCTGCCATGGACGTCTGAGGGTTTTCTTTTTTCTTTTGGGCCGGGGTGTTGCTACTCGGGAATGGGACAAATGGATGTGATTTCTCATTTTGCGACCGAGACGTTTGCTACGACCTTATGGAGGACTCTTCTGATCACGGGAGGTGGTCTAGTCCAAGATGATCGTTGACACGCTTTTCATGATCTGGGCTGGGGGCAGTAACACTGTCATGCAAGCCAACAACGCGTATCAACGATATCTTCTGTATTCTAGCTCTCCTTTATTGTGCCAACAATCGCATAATGACTCTGAATTAATGTCACCGTGCTATGTGATAGATCAGTGAGGCTGTTGCCATGTTGACCTGTGTGCTGTGTATATGGAACTACCTCGTGTCAAGGCAGCGATCAGGCTGGGGTAGGTCACATGTTTGCCTGGTTGCCTCGTCCTCCAACGCGTTGAAACCCAACTATCTAACTTAGGAGGATGCAGACGTCCCAATCCTTCACACCTACAATGCTCGTTTCTTCATGGCCATTAGCACATCTTCATCACCCAAACCTCATCCAGTTCAGCGGCGCCATTTTGCAGAGTACTGCGTTTTAGCAAGATCATGGACTGCCCTGCCTTCGGCGAATTGGGAATGAATGCTCGTTTGGCTTGTCCAGGACACCAAAAACTAGGAGCCAAATCAGTCAGACGTGTAGTGCGTCCTCTTTGGCTCTGGCTTTTGATGCCGAGGCGTTACAATCAGAAGGAGGTTATGGCTGCATGGCGTTCAACCCCGTTTCTGATGAAGTGCATCTCGAGGTACTCGGCAGCACCGATTGCATATGCATGATTTACAGGTAGCAGACCGTGGCGAGATTACCTCCAATCTTCTGATTTCCAGCTCTCGTGTCCGATTTTTATGGTCTCATTACATTTGTAATGAGACCGGTTGACAGTCACATCAGCCAGCACCAGTGAAAGCAAGTACTTTCTGGTCATGTACTCTTGATATCTGGTCAATTTTTTTCGGAATGCCTTTTCAATCATCAGCCGCATTCGCAGCCTCGCACGATTCGCCCGTTGTCGGTGAATTGCATGCTATGTATGCGTGGCATCAATCAACTGTCTCCATAGCATTCCGGCTCTATCGTATGCAGGATGAGGGGCTTCTTGCCCCAATGAGTTTTGTCGCTAGATGCATGACCCGGCTTGGTTGCATGAGGAAGCACCCTCGCATTGGAAGTTAAATTTTTCTGTGCGAATATTTACTGGAGACACTTTTTAGACCTGACACGTCAGAATCTCCGCAATGCTACCAGTCTTTGTATTTTGAATACTTCCAACGCAGAGCCTCTCCTCTGATCCCAGGTTGTCGGAGCTGCGATGGTGTGCGCTCTCTCCAAACTTCGCAGATATCCCATAATGCATCGGCCATCAACGCGTTTCCCAGAGGCATGTTGAATTGATGTCTCTTGCGCAGTACGCATGGAGGAGTTGTTGGGTTGCTGGCGGGAGGCTCAACGGGCGGACAAGGTCGCCGATGGACTCTTGAAAATTCGGACCACGCTGGACCTCGAATTCTATGACCAGATCTCGGCGGTGCTCAAAGAAGTTGAAACCACGAGCAGGCTGCTTCGAGACCTCTACGACCTCTTCCCGATTTACCGATCCCGGGTACCTATCATCGTCTACTACTTGCACGTTATTCTCCCTTCTCTCTGCAGGACCATGAAAGAGATGATGCTTTACATCGGGCATGAGAATCTTCCAGCTCGGACGCAATGGACTCTGATGTCCGATCGACTTAACCAGCAAGGAGGAATGACATTGGCCGCACGCTTCGTAATGCATGTGGAGCTGCTCGTTCAGCTGGTTCGGCTATTAAGCCGGTGAGGAAAGCCTTCATTCGCTGATTGGGCTGTTCTGACAGGCGTCAGCAGATCGCCTCTATATGATCCAACGTCGCTGGAGTTGTTGCGCTTGAGGCATTTACGTTTAAGAACATTACAACGGATTCCAGGTATGCGCTTCTAGCGGAGTACCTGCTGGGAGGAGGACACGATGGATAGTATGGATCAAGCACTCATCCCATTTGTTGTTCTAGCCCCCCCAGGCCCAGTGCATCCTCACGCCGCGAAAGCCCATTCTACAGAAGCAGACTTCGAGGTGAGACCTCCCTGTTCCCCCTTTTCTCAGTCCGTCAAGCTTACAAACAGGCGAAGCGACGCCATTGGGCAGAAAAGATTTTTGACGAACCACCTCACTCAACAACTGGCCTGCGACATAGGCGAGAGTGAGTCGTGCCTCCCGAGTCTAGTAATGAAACAACGATCTTCACAGCCTTCTTTGATAAGGACTGGAATAGGCCAATAAAATAGACTGACTCTCAAACTTAGATCACAATGTTTCGGACCCCCTATGACTGAAACGAGGCTGGGGATAGTTTCGGGGTCTAAAGCCTTATTCAAGCTGTGAGTAATGGGCTACGGATTTTTTTGGGGAAGGGCTGCTAATATAGTAGGCCATTCGATAAGAATCATCTCTCGGTTACCGTCTTCCTTGGACCTGATGCTCCTGATATGACGAGGCTGCTGTGCCGCTGGATCGACCAGTATAATAACCCAATGTATTCCTGCTATGGGGTTCAAGAACTTTGCATCAGACGGAAAGGCTCATCTCTGCAATTCCGTCGGTGGAGTCCAACCAGACATAATCCCACAATCTGGCTGGCACTCTTTTTCAAAACATGGGAGAGTGAGAGTTCCTTCCCCGGCATACCTGATATCTTGCTTATTGTATCTATAGAAATGGTCCTCTTCCATGCGGCATTTGGGGCTTTGAAAGCCCGTTGCCCGATGACCATAAATCTCACCACAGACGATCTCGTCCTCGCTGGCGAGACAAAGCGATTTCAAGGGTACTAAAATCCCTGTCTCTCATTCCCATCATCGAAATCCTTAATATTTATCCTCAATTTTGCTCACATATCTATACAGGAGAATTGTTGATGATGGCTTTGAACATAGCCTAACAGTCCTCCAGGATAGAAAATCTGGTGGACTCAGGCTACAGGCCGCTGTCAGGAACGGCGACCTAAAGAAATGTCCCGTTTGGACGGCCTTTGGTAAGCTTAGAATCTCCACCTTTTCGAATGTTTCTGTCCATGAAGCAAGCAAGTTTCTTGAGGGAGGCTGAAAATTACGGCTTTGCTAGTCACCCATCAATCAGAATCACCCCGGTGGATGGAACGCCGTAGTAAGCATCGAATCTGGCTCAAGGACATCCGTCCTTACGTTTTCTGCGACACCTACAAGAAAAGACACCAATTCAGGAAAGATGGAGAATTTGAAATATACTTTGTAAATGAGGAAGGTTCGTCACTCTCCTTAAGAATCCCATAATCGTGTGACTCTAGATGGGATGGCCGCTACCAAATTAGGTACTGACGGATCGTAGCGGCAAATGCTTTCGAAGACATCTTCAGAGGCGAGTCTGAGACGGAATCCATCGTCGACCATTCCGACGACGGACATGGCAACCACTAAAGCAGATTTGGTCTTAAATCTGCATTTATTTTTCGATTATTCTACACGTCCTTGTTCAGTATGGATCCATTTGCGCTTCAGTTCTTATTAGCATGGGAAGCAAGGCGTTGTAGGTCGTCGTCTGCCATTAATGAGATTGGTATTTTTCACATCGACAGCGACTACGCCGCTCACAGAAGGCTTTGTAAGAGATTGGAATCCTGTACTCTTTACGTTATTTCCGTAGTTAACCTGGAATCTCTTTAAAGACATGAAGCCGATAAAACCTAACTGAATAGGCCGTGTGCACGTGACATGACTTCCCCTTGCCGTTAAGAAACACAAGTACGAGATCAAGAAAATTGGGATTGAACAAATGGCACCACTAGTCTCAGTCTAAGATTTCCTACCTGAGAATCGGTTTTACTCAAATCCAATGTCCAAGGAATAGCGTTTGACGCTTGGCGGGGCATAGGAGGGGCATTTAGCATTCCTGGCTCGCTTGGGCCGCCAAAAGCTCGCCCACAAACCCGTCTCAAAAAGTTCGCGATTTGCGACCTCCAACCCAAACTGCACAATCTTTCGAGAACGTCTCACCTTCGCGAACGAGTCGACATCATTCAGGCGTCAGCTCATTATCGCGAGATCGAAAGCTGCTCAAAATGGCGGAACCTGCGGTCAAGGAAATCCCGTTAAACTCGGTGCAGGTTGAGGCACTGGTACGGACTGGTTGATCTTGAAGGATCTTGAAGGCTGACTCGTCGTATAGGTGGTTATGAAAATTGTGAAAGCATGCTCTGCAACATTCCCAACAACGGCTACTGGATCTCTTGTCGGTATGGACGTTAATGGGACCCTTCAAATTACCAACTCCTTCCCCTTCCCAACTGCAGATGTCGCTGCCTCCGACTCTCACCCCAACGACCACATGGCTGCTTCAAATCTTGCCGCTGCGGCTCCTCGATCAAAGGCGAACGTCGCGTATCAGAATGAGATGATCAAGTGCTTGCGAGAGGTTAATGTGGATGCGAACAACGTGGGCTGGTACACGAGCGCAAACATGGGCAACTTCATCAATACGAGCTTGATTGAAAACCAATACTATTACCAGAAGGAGATCAACGAGAGAACAGTCGCTTTGGTACATGATGTGAGCAGAAGTTCACAGGGCGCTCTGAGTCTGCGAGCATTCAGATTATCCCCCAGCTTTATGGCGGCTTATAAGGAGAGCAAGTTTACCACGGAGAAGTACGTATCAGCAAAACTTTTGGTAGGAATTGTGCTAATACTTCGACAGCATGCAAAAGACGAAGCTCACTTACAAGGATGTTCTGATTGAACTCCCCATCATTGTCCACAACTCCCACCTTCTTACATCTTTCCTCCACCAACTTCCCGCGGAACTTCCCAAGCAAGAACTTGAGTTCCCTGCAAGTCTTCAAGAGCTCACTGCGAACCAACCACCAATCCCTCTGTACCCTAACCTCGAATCTCTGGACCTTTCTATCGACCCTTACCTAGAGAAGACTTGCGACCAACTCCTTGATAGCATCGAGACCCATTACACCGAACTTAATAACTTCCAGTACTTCCAAAGACAGCTGGCTCGTGAGCAGACAAAGGTCACAGCGTGGAAGACGAAGCGTGCTGCGGAAAATGCGACTCGGGCGGCACAGAAACTCGCACCACTGCCGGAGGATGAGTGGGAGAGACTGTTCAAGCTTCCAACCGAGCCGAGCAGATTGGAGGGTATGTTGAATGCTCGACAGGTAGAGCAATACTCGAGACAAGTGGATGGGTTTACTGCCAGTATTACCAGTAAGATGTTTGCTGTTAAGAGCAATCTCTTGCCCGAATCATCTTAGGAGAGGTTCGCTGCTTTGCTTGGGATAGGCGGACTGTTCGTCATGAAGACATGTTTACGGGGTTTGCATGGGATGGCGTTCACGGGGACCTGTATAGGGGGTCACATATCAAAAATGAGCGACAAACATAGATTTGAACGTCGTAGGTTGCCGTGTGCAATCCTTTCCGCAGTCACAAATGTGTTGTAGATTCAAATACCAAGTCTTTATTGCCTTGAATAATCTATGAACAGAGAGCTACCAACTGATTGATTGCACAGTCTCCCCATTGAAAGATTGTCTAGCTCTGTCGATGACAAATTATTTCTTCAAGGCTGGCACAGATCATCCATATTACTTCAACCAGCGAGGCTCCAGGAAACTCGCAAGGATATAAAACAGAAACAATGTCAAAAATGACTTTGTTGGGCTAGCATAAAAACAGACGCTAGAAGACATTCTTTTCAGGGGGAACTTTACTATATAAACATGAAGCTTCTCAGGTTATCTCCTTTCCCAATATTGGTTTAAATGTACCAAGTCCACGTGGACATTGACTCGGTGACTAAAAAGTTAAGATTTTCCTTACTGCTCAAGTGCTTCCATTTTCCGGCTAGCTTCAACTTCACCGAAACCCTCATTCGAACGACAACAATAGCGGGAATTGCTGCGGCATGACATCTTTTCAAAATGATCTAATACATCAACCTCCACAACCTCCAGCCCCTCGTCAAAGGTCAAGGGTCTTTTTATGCCCCGCGGTTTAGGCGATGCGCTAGCGCAGGTGGGATCAAAAACTCTCCCGCCACAAATCTAAAGATATTTCTCCTCCACTTCTTCACTCTCCTCTCCAACCAAAATCAAAATTCCAGGTGAGCAAAACGAGCCATTATCTATCTCTGTCAATTGCAGGTGGACCATTCTAGATACTAATTCGTCTTCAATGTACAGTCTCCTTCCTGTACAACCAACACCGCCTCTCACCGCCCCACCACCGCAAATATGGCTGCGCCGGCATCGAAGTTCAAGGTTGCGGATCTGAGTCTTGCAGCATTCGGTCGAAAAGAGATTGAACTTGCTCAGAATGAAATGCCGGGATTGATGTCTACTCGTGAAAAGTATGCTCAAGATCAACCGCTCAAGGGTGCTCGCATTGCTGGGTGTTTGCACATGACTATCCAGACCGCTGTTCTTATCGAGACTCTTACACATTTGGGAGCTGAGGTTACCTGGTCTTCTTGCAATATCTTTTCTACACAAGGTAAAGAAAAGAAACTCCGTGGTCAGCTATACACCGTAGCTAACATTCTTCAGATCACGCCGCTGCTGCTATCGCCGCCGCTGGTGTCCCTGTCTTCGCCTGGAAGGGAGAGACCGAGGAGGAATACGAATGGTGCTTGGAGCAACAGCTTGTTGCATTCAAGGATGGCAAGAGCCTGAACTTGATCCTCGATGATGGTGGAGATCTCACCGCTCTCGTCCACAAGAAATACCCTGAGATGCTCAAGGGCTGCTACGGTGTATCTGAGGAGACCACAACTGGTGTTCACCACCTGTACAAGATGTTGAAGAACAAGAGTCTTCTCGTCCCAGCAATCAACGTCAACGATTCCGTTACTAAGTCCAAGTTCGATAACTTGTACGGTTGCCGTGAATCTTTGGTCGATGGTATCAAGCGTGCTACCGATGTCATGATTGCTGGTAAGATTGCCGTCGTTGCTGGTTTCGGTGACGTTGGAAAGGGATGTGCTATGGCTCTTCACGGTATGGGTGCTCGCGTTCTTGTGACCGAGGTCGACCCCATCAATGCTCTTCAAGCTGCTGTCTCGGGATACCAAGTCACCACCATGGACAAGGCTGCCAGCATTGGACAAATCTTTGTTACAACCACTGGATGCCGGGACATCTTGACTGGTGAGCACTTCGAGAAGATGCCCAATGATGCTATTGTCTGCAGTAAGTTTTTGAAAGCTTCCAATCCGTACTCATACTAATGCTCGCAGACATTGGCCACTTCGATATTGAGATTGACGTTGCCTGGTTGAAGAAGAATGCCAAGAGCGTGCAAAACATCAAGCCCCAAGTTGACCGCTTCCTCATGAAGAACGGACGCCACATCATCCTCCTCGCTGAGGGACGTCTTGTCAACTTGGGATGTGCCACTGGCCACTCTTCCTTCGTCATGTCCTGCTCGTTCACCAACCAAGTTCTTGCACAAATCATGCTGTACAAGTGCGAGGATGAGGCTTTCGGCAAGAAGTACGTCGAGTTCGGCAAGACCCAGAAGCTCGAGGTTGGCGTCTATGTCCTGCCCAAGATCTTGGACGAGACTGTTGCTAAGCTCCACTTGGCCCACGTCAACGCTGAGTTGACCAAATTGACCCCAGTCCAGGCTGAGTACCTCGGACTTGAGGTCGAGGGACCATACAAGCCCGATATGTAAGTTTTGTTCCCGATCTTTGTCTTGATCACTTATCTAACACCTACCAGGTACCGTTACTAGATTATGTTAATTTCTGGTTTCTCATTTCCTTTGTAACAGCGAATGGTGGGCGAAACTTTCAACACGAATAATGATAGCAAGCATGATGAGAGAAAAAAGCATTTGTCCTTCAACGGCATTTACAGGTATTTTCTCGGGAAAGAAAAAGTTTCAACAATTTGGGGACATTTTGTTTTACCAGCGAAAGGCGTTACTTGGCACATATTCAACAAGGGTCAAGTAGAAGTCAGTCTTTTACTTAGACAACACGGAACTGGAGATGGTTCTTAGAAATAAAGTCACTGCTCATGCAGACTAATATGCTTGGTTCATTTATGGTTCATTTCTATATGCCTGCCTCTCCATTAACGATCTCCTATTGACATAGGGTTGATACCACGCCATGGATTGGGATTCTTTCTAGGAACTGGTCCGCAAGTGTTGTTTTACAATTCCATGCGTTTGGCGCCCTCAATGAGCATCTTCTTGACTCTGACGTTGGTCACCAAGCCAAACTCTTCCAGTTTCGTAAACGCCAAGATAAAGGCCACTTCCCAATGCCGTCCAAGCAGCTCTCAGTGCTCCTCCACGAAACAAACCCTTCACTCCACCTTCTCTCATCACTTCACGCGCCACTGTAAGGCCACTCTTCTTCGTCATCCCTTTCTTGCTGGCGAGCTTATCTAACGACTGCCCTTGTTTCTGAGCCTTCTCGACTTTCTCCTTTGCTGCAGCTTCCGAGCTCTCATCAGCAGCTGAGAGCATGATCCGGGTCTTGACCACATCAACTGGAGTGGTGATGACTGCTGCAATAGAACCCGCAGCTCCAGCACTCACTGCGGTGATAAGTGCTGTTTCCGTGAGTCCTCCAGTGAACGTTCCTAACTTTTGACGGTAGTGTTTTATGCTCTCCTTTAGGTGCTCAAACATTGGGAATTGCATAGCAGTAAAAGGAAGATTTCGGGCAGCAAGAGCGGTGTAACCTCTCCATAGCTGGGAAGGCCGTTGGAACTGCTTCAGTGCTTGGAGAGTTACTGATGGTTGAAATGCCGTTGAGGCTTTTGATTTTGACGCTTCAGCAGGTCGCCGTATCATCTGAGCATTCTGCTTCAGTACCTCGGCCGGAGTTAGAATGAAGCATGATACAAGTTCAGCAGTCGCTGAAGCTGCACTGTGGATGAATGGTTGTGGAACCATGGCCGTTCCGTTCAAGTTGGGGTTGGCCTTTGAGAGCGTAGACTTGATAGCTTCATAAGTTGTGAAGAATGCTCCTGCTGGGCAAATGTAAATATCTAGATGAGATCTTGTAGATGATCTACTCACAAGAAGGTATGGTGATCAAGATCACACTTCCCACGCCCTGGTAAAGACCTCGAAATAGGAGCCTCCTATTGAGTGTATTTTTTGATGCATCATAGTAGATCTTCTTGTAGTCTGGACTTTGGAATCGAGTTTTCAGCGTGTCTAAGGGATACACCAAGAGATCAACTGTAAAAGCTGCGAATGCTCCAGCCTGTGAGTTGTGTCAGAGGACTATCTTTCTGGCACTGAAATTTTAAATGGCATTTCGTATAAAAGAAAAATTCCTCTTGATCCTCTAAAGACTTCTCCAAACAGATCCCATCTCGGACCAGTTCCGGTTATGGGGAGAACTGTTCAACGAGCTGCTGCAGGATTTGATCTTTCTCAATATACTGGACTCACGCAAGTCCCAACAACGGGCAACTTACCAGGAGCACATCGCTATGAGTAGACATTTGCGAACATCATGAAGAGGAAAACTACGACGAAATTGTGTGAACAGGGTGAGGGCCTATGAGCACGTCGTCATAGAGAGCTCTATCAGTACGCTAAGATAACACACCCTGGTCTAGAGCTCTGGCAGTCGCCTCCACTTCAACCTCCTCTCCACTATCAAATAGAAGACTCCAAAACCAGCTCCAGGAGCACAGTTCGAAAGTGCTACATTAAGTGATACACTGGCGGGCTTTATCTGGAAGAAGTCCTCTCGAACAGAGGCATCCAAGGTAGCTCAGCAAGACATAATGACCCAACCCCCGCCTCCACCCTCCCTGGCTCCACAGTTCTGTTTTAATACTGTTGCTTTAAGAGGTATAAATGCCAAAGCCCTCATTCCCCTACAAGCAGCTGATGTGCCCAGATTTCTTACGCATTTCTCGAGGAGCAATTGATGACAGCATAACCCAAAATCTGAATGCTCTGATTCAGCCCTCGACCGCAGGCTTCGATCCTACTTCGACATCGATGCGAATACCTCGAGGACCAAGATCAAAGACTATATCCTCATCCTCCTGCAAAAACTTCAAGAACAACGTCCTATTCCCGTCATGGCAGATGCGCTCCGACGTTCTGAATTACTGCGCATCAGTGGCGACATCTCCAGATCCGGATGACCCAGAGTCAGTGTTGAGGCAGATAGAAAGTGAAAAGGACAGAGAGAGAGTTGTCGATGAGAGGCTAGATCCTTATTCAGCCAGATTCTTCCCAAGAGAGGCCAGGACGGAACGATTAGCTACCATTATACGCCAAGAGAGAGGCGTGGAAAATATAATACGAGCAAGAAGTTGGGGATTAGTGACCGAGAGATGTGGAGAGGACTGGAGAGATTGGGAAGAGGCTTTGAACGAATGGCGGAAAGGGAGAGAAAAATCACAATGATCTACGACGTAAAGGACAAGGAAAAGAGGAAGAAAACGCATAACCAGGCCTCTCTACTGCATTGGGTGATGTACATAAGCAAGGTAGACCAAATGCTGGTGTGAGCAATGGTGATTTGGTAGAGCCGGTTTTGCCATGGTTGGGAGCGGGCGTGCAACTGCTGTATAATTAGGTATCAAAATTCAACTCCCTGTGATGGAGCGCAATGCTTCTCAAGATCAAAATTCAAAATTATTTTAAGCTTTTTCATACATTTACCGTCACATTTCAATTAGTATTAGCATCTCTCTACCCTTCATCGCCGTCATTATCAAGTACGATCTCCAGCAGTCTTGGATCTCGAGCCCAGTCCAGCCCACTCCCTGCAACCGTAGCACTTGCAGTTCCCTTCATAATTCTCCATTTCTGACGGCTGGCCTTCATAGATACTTCTAGCTCATCCAGTTGCTGCCTCATTTTAGGATCACTGATGTCCTCCTTCCTCTGAGTATTGGCTTTCTCCGCCAACGCAAGCATCGTTGATGCTAACTCGGCATTCTCACGAGCAGTAATCATGTGCTCACTCTCGACATTCTTTAACTCATTACGTACAGAAAGAAGTCGTGTTGATGTTTCGGTCAAAGAGATAGAGAGGTCATCCCGCTGCTGAATCAGGGGCGTAAGATCTCTATTGCATTTCAGCACAACTTCACGTGTCCCGGGGTATCTTGACTTACTGCTCTGCAATAGTAGTATTCTTGCCTCCATGTACCGCCTTCAAGATAGGATTTGCAATAAGAACGCTTTTGATGACATTGTTTTTGACTTGATATGTAGCTTTGGCTTTCAAAAGTTCTTGCCTGGCAGTGATGAGCTCTTCCTCGGAGACATCCATAGGCTCATCTGAAATCCGTAAGTCTTTGGTCTATCTTTTCGTGAAGTTCAGGCCCGTTCACCTTGTGAGAGCACGCCTTGTGCTTTTAAGAGTGCAATCTCCAGTTGAAGCTCCTCAAGTCGATCATAAACTTCCAAGATACGCTTCTCGTCCTCAGTCAGAAGAGGGCGGCTTTCCCTCTCTGTGCCAGTCATCTCCACATCCTCCATTTCTACGGCCCGGCTGCGTGACAGAACTTCTTTGAGATTCTACTTCGACACCTGATCTTCTCCGAAACCCTATTTTTGATTCAAGGCGCGTGATATCTGAACTGGGACGCGTCTGGGAATACAAGCTAGCGTGGTTGTGGCTGAGTCAGGTGTGGCGGGGCTCCAGCTGGTGATCTACTGCTCATGCGACCTCGCTCATTCAAATCTCATTGCGACGACAAACAGTTCTGCAGCTTGGTGAAGCTGCAGAAAGACGTGGTGGGGATGGCGCTTTCAATATATCTGGCCCATACGGGCCAGCGTCTTCAAGCCGATTCAGGGCTGTTTACATCGTGAGTTAATCTCTCCATGCCTGAACGCTCCGTACTGAGGGACGAATAGCCTGGATGCATTCAAAGCTTGGGTAGCAAAAAACAGCACGGTGTTACCGCAATACCAGATATTATTAACGAGCCAGGGAAAACCAGTCAAGTTCCAAGGGCTCGCAGCAGAGGTATGACCATCACTTCCATCCTCGAGCTTGGACTGATATCAGGTAGAAAGAGATCTTTGTCTACGACCTCCGAATCATACAACCATCGTCTCTTACTTCTGCAAAACCATTTCAGTCCGAGGTTTCTTTACCAGCCAAATACAATGTTACAAGACCGCCGGACACAATCTCCGACCAGAATGATTTACAAGCTTGGAAGGATCTATTCATGGCACGAAGATCTTGGGCTATGAAAGTCGTGGATGACTGCGCGGGCATGTCAAAAGAAACGCAGCAACGATATGCAGAACTCGAAATTATTACGAGGGCGGTAGATGCTGCCGTCATGAATCTCGAAAAGCATGTCAAATCCTTAGACCAAAAGAATTTAGAAATCCAGATCTGGACCGCCGAAGTCAAGAAGGAGCAAGAACAGGCAGGATCAGATTGGGAAGCGTCTATATCTCGACTACGGTCACTCCCTGCTACGAACGACATGATTAAGTTTATCACTGGGCGTGATCTACGAAGGACCCAGAGACGACCTTCCCTAGAAGATCTCGTTGAGCCAGAGGAGGTTAGACGGGCTGGAAATCTGGCTCGTAACACCTCCACCCAACTTACGCGGAACTCGGCAGAACTAGGGACCAAGGTCGACGAGGTTTTGAAAGGAATTGACGAACTTTTCGACAGGGTGGAGAAGAGCCCTGCGAGATCAGCTTTTGGACGAGCCACAGAATCTGTGCAATTGATGCAAGATATCGAAGCCATCGGCAAAAAGGTCAGCAACGATTATGAGAATGTGCTGGGCTATTCGAATACTTCCAAAAACGTCTCTCAAGCATCTAAATCGGCACTTCACCACACGAGGAACTTCCTTCCAAACCTGTCCAAGCGAAGCTTGGAAATGGATGGTCTTTTAAGAGATGCTACTGAGCTGCGGAATTCCGTTGCAACTGATGCCCTTGATGCTATGCATGACATTGCTTCGTTGACTGCCATGGTTGCTGATGCTAATGCACGATTTGCAGCACTGGACCTTGATGGAGACTCCCTTAATGCATTCCAACTTCTAGCAACCGTAAATGCTTTACCAGTGACCTATGCGTCATTTCTTGCCGAGGCAATTCGCAGGAGGGAGTGGAATGAGAAAGTAAAGTCGGATTCGTCGACGCTGGCAAACGAAATGGCCACCTTCCAGGACGAGGAAGCCAAGAGGAGAAGGAAATGGCAGAAGAGCACCGGTGCCACGCTCTGGGGCGAAAAATTGGAGCGTAAGGTCGTTGGATTAGAGATCAACTTGCTTGGAGAGGAAGAAGAATGGCCACAAGTCACGAGGCAGGATCTAGAAGAATTGCTAGAAATTCTACAGGTCCAAGACGCAAAATCCGGACTTGTTGCAGATGTTTCCAAGATCATCTCGGACCTGAATAATCCCACAAAGCAACAGAGCAAGCGAGCAAAGGCTTTTAAAGCAGGGAGTATCCACGAGGCTGCACTCGGCCAAAGTGCTTTATTGGTGAGAGGCGATGATGAGCTCATTCGTGCCCTGCAAGAGGAAAAGCAGAAAACGGAAAGCAAGTTGAAGACCGCCGAAAGTCGTGTCCGAAGACTTGAGGATTTACTTCATCGCCAAACTCAGATCGGCAGAACCTCTACTGGAAACGTCTTCCAGTTGCCAGGCGCAAGCCCCGAGCTCCAGAACAACCCAAATCCATTGGCTTCTCCACGCCTCGCAGAAGATCACTCTCGCCGGTCATCTGTGTCATCTCGGAGATTCTCTGCAAATCAGGGTGCCGATGAGAAAGCCTTTCAACAGAAAGTCTTGGGACTGGAGGCTGAGCTCATCTTTGAACGTGAACGTGCCTCTGGTTTGGAAAAAGAAGTCGCTGCTCGAAAGACAACAGCAAACGAAATGAAGACACAAGTCGAGGAAGCTAATTCGACCAAGAAGGATCTCATGGAAAACTTTGATGCCCAGCAACGCGAGTTCATCGAGGAGCGAAAGTCCCTCGAGAGTGAGATCAAGCGGCTGAAAGCCAAACTCGAAGAACTCGAAGACGAGATGGATCGATATTTGGGCTCTAGGGAGAACGAAAAGGCAACTGTAGATGAGCGGGTGCGACTCCTACAGGACGAGCTTGAGAAGCTTAGAAAGGAAACAACAGCAGAAACCCAGAAAGCGCAGGGCCAAGTTGAATTTCTTCGAAATGAAGCTAAGCTTCAGCGAGAGGCTAACGAGACCTTGGAGAGGCAGATGCAGAAGGTCAAGGAGGAAAACAAAGACTTGCTTACTCGTGCAGAAGAGGCTGAAGCAGTGGCCGAAGAACAAACAAAGACATTACTGGATGTGCACGCTCAGCTATCCCCGAAGTCTACTATTCCAGAAGATCTCAAGACCCTCGCAGATGTACTTGCCACCTTATCGGGAGACCTTGTCGCCGAACTAGGATCAGCAAAGAGTGATGCTGCTATTGCGAGATCAGATCGCGATGCGGCTCAGAGCACCATTGCCGACATGAAGTCCGAATTTGAAAATGTCAAGGAGAAGCTGTCCACTGAGGAGCTAGAATCATTCCAGCTTCGTGAAACATTGTCTGAAGAACGAGCAAAATTCACAGCATTAGAAACCGAATTGGCTGACGAGCGCGGCCAACTGAGCACTCTCAGGACCAAAATCTCAGATGGCGAGACCGGCTCCGAAGCACTTCGTACTCGCCTGGAAGAGGAAGAACGAAAGGTCACCAGTATGTCTGAGGATCTTGCTACGTCACAATCTCGAATTGGAGGTCTCGAGGAGGAGTTAAGGTCAACTCAAGATAAATACAAGTCTTCTCAAGCCAAGTACGAGAAATTGATATCAAGATTTGAGGCTCGAACTTCGCGTGCCAAGGATCTCACTCAGCGCGTCTACGCACAAAACGATCGACTGTGCAGGCTGCTTGAGCGCTTGAGTTATTCGGTGACACGAGAAGGCAACTCGATGGTCATCCAGAGGATTCCGAAGCCAGAACGTGGTAATGCCAACGACTCTTCCGACCCAGGCTCCACCATTCGACGAAGCATCTCTGGAGCAGTGACGAGGAAGGCCATGGTTGATAGCGGAGATCTCGACTTACTTTATTGGATGCATAATGAAGACTCGGAAGCCGAGTCCGAAAAGTACGAAGCATATATGAACGCTATTGGTAGTTTCGATGTCGAGTCTTTCTGCGAGGTCATCACCAAACGAATCAAGGACATGGAGTCTACAGCCAAGAAATACTCAAAAGATGCTCGTGCCTACCGAGACAAGTCTCATATGGCGCAGAAAGAAGCCCATGAGAAGATCGCCTTCAAGAATTTCAAGGAAGGTGATCTGGCACTGTTTTTGCCAACTCGCAATCAGGCTACTGGAGCGTGGGCGGCATTTAACGTGGGTGCACCTCACTACTTCCTTCGAGAACAAGACTCTCATAAGCTGCGAACTCGGGACTGGTTATTGGCACGCATCCACAAAATTGAAGATCGAGTTGTTGACCTCTCGAAGTCTATGTCTGGGGCTCATCTCCACCCATCTGATGGGCGATCATTTGGAGAGGCTAGCAATGGCGGAGACTCTTTCGAAGATGACAACCCCTTTGACCTTTCAGATGGCCTTCGATGGTATCTCATTGATGCAGCAGAGGAGAAACCTGGAGCGCCTTCAACTCCTGGTCTCGGCAAAAGCACCGTTGCAAGCGCACATATCGATGCAACTGGTAGCATTCGTCGACCTAAGAAATCCTCCAGCGGAGGCGTGGAAGGTATCAACAAGACTCTCAGCAAAAGTCTCGACAGCCGAAGAAGTAGCAATAACTCGAAGAAATCCGTGCCAGCAGCGAGCACACTGATTAAGACGACTGCTGCCGATGCCGCTTCATTGCTCTCAGCCGCTACAGGCCAAGCTATGGGTGAACCAGCTGGTGCCCAAATGGTTCCTTCCGGCAGCAAACAGGACGGGAATGGGAGTGGTGACAAGGCTCTGAGTGGGAGTTCCGATAAAGCTCTGAGCCCTACAGGGGACAAAATTGTGAGCGGATCAGAGGTGCGGAACATTGATAATCTAATCGGGCCCTGAGCAAACGCTGATGTGGCGTGTAGAACATCGCGAAGTTAAACCCAGCACCACTTGGCACAAGCCCCAGCAAGAAATCAGTCATCTGGGACAGCTTATGGTCCCTGGATCTCTCTCTGGAAAGCGGGAGGAACAAGAAGTAGGATTGCGGTTGTACATTGATTATGCATTATTTTGGAGTTTGGCTGGTGATTAGGCTTGGGTGCATCGGATTAGGACGGGCGATGATAGAGGGAGTTCCTAAAACCTAGCTTTTATTGTTCGACCTGTTGTGCTACTTCAGCATCGCGAATGATACCACTTTGCTTATCACCATAGTTTGAGTAAACATACGAAATAATCAAGAATGCACTGTCCTCATTGGTGACTATCACTTGCATGTATGCCTCCTTACATTAAAGTGTGTTACGGCGGATCACACGCGTAATGCGGTTGGTCGCGATACTGAGCGGATTAACACTGATTTGGACGTCTCTGTATGATCTGAAAGTGATGTGCATTTCATAATTGGCATCTCGTGATGGTTATAGAAAACGTGGCTCGAATGGGGTTGGAAGTAGCTTCAACCGTCAATATCCATTGTGTTCCAGCTTCGTGAACAACCAACTTGGTCTTTTAAAGCTGCGGGCACGGATAGCAAAAGCAGCTCATTATAGTAGAGCAGAAAAAAATATCCACATCAGATAATAACTGTCATGTCTGTCGTCTCGGTTCAGCTGTCATCGTCCCATACTTTCTACAAATCTCCTGCCCAGTATATCTATCTTCTTGCAGGACGTGGGGTTCAAGGTGACGTTCAGTAAGATTTCGCCCTTCCCTTAAATATTTGATCTTTTTGCTTATCCATCTATTTTTGACCGTTTGAATTTAATCTTGAAATTTGTTCTCATACTTAGTTAAGATGTCATCGATATCGTCCTAACTTTCACAGCTGCGCATCAACACCAAAC
>Ga0302325_10013348_pt1 | contig 17524 bp, 26 predicted proteins | sample Palsa_T0_2_FD_201948 | JGI IMG/M metagenome (GOLD analysis project Ga0302325, IMG submission 201948) | Peat permafrost microbial communities from Stordalen Mire near Abisko, Sweden - Palsa_T0_2 | ecosystem: Environmental > Terrestrial > Soil > Palsa > Peat permafrost | place: Sweden: Abisko... | reverse complement strand
TGAACATCCATCCCGATATACTTCACGTCGTTCATGGGGCGCTCCTTCTTGTGGTAGGTTCGGGCCAAGCACTCAAAACCTACTCCAGAACGGGCGCCCCTTTATATCGCGTCGGATTACCGGAGATGTAATGGGCTAGTACTCCACTTGCAGGTCATGGTCCATTGCGGCCGCGCCACCCGGAGGAGAGGGCGCTTACGCAATACGACACACGGGGTATCCGTTCTCTGATTATTGTCCGGCGCTCTGTTTATAGTCAGGATAGTGAATTCACGTCATCACTCAAGACGGATGCAATCCTTATCTCAATGGCGCGTTGGTCTTGGAAGCGGCGCCTTGGTGTCGCTGATTTTGTCTTGTGCGGTGACGAGTTTCGGGCAGAGCCTTGGTGACATCGCTCGCCAAGAACGGGAGCGCAGGAAAGAGGAGCCCCCTCATGCCAGTTATGTGTACACCAACGACGATCTGAGAAGGCAGCATATCCTAGTGCCGGAAGATCAGGCGCGGGTACTCGCCGCTCGCAGAAGCGCGTCCACTCCCGCAGTCCAGGTTTCGCAGGTCCCCGCTCCTGGTCTGTCCGTACCAGCCTCAGATCTGCCTGCTTCCGGGAAAATGGGAGCAATCGTACCCACGCTGACCCCTTTGAAAACACGGCTGGACGCGCTGACAGAAGATTCGACAAACATACATCTCCAGACGCAGCTCTCCACGGGGCCTGTTATTAGTCCTGTTCAACCTAACCGCCTGTTATTGCCAAGCACCCGAAGGAAAAGCGAGCGCCCCGGCATCGTGACCGGCCTTGTTGTTTCTCCTTCCGATCTCTCCGGACAACAACCGCATCGTGCGATTGTGGAGCGCGAGCCAGTGGATTCGGGTATGGCCGCCGTCGTCGTCACCGTCGAGCGAGGCGATTCACTCTGGAAGCTGGCCGAACGATATCTCGGAAAAGGCACACGTTGGCGTGAGTTGGCCGCACTCAATACCCAAATCTCGAACGTGGATGTCATTCGCGTTGGCGAATGGATTTGCCTCCCTGCGAGAAACCTGCAGACAGCGCGGCAGACAATCGCTCCCCGCGCTCCTGCACCCGGGAGTTTCGTCCGGGGCGGTGTGGTGATCACGTCGCCTTCGCCTGTATTTACTGCACAAATTGCCAACCACCGGTGACTCCTCAGCCCCAAACGCCCAGATGATGGTCTCGGTTAAGCCTTTTCAGAGTTAAAAACGTGATGTAGGCACGGCACTTACGCAGCTTCCAAGTCCTGATAAGTCGGGTGGTCTCAACGGGTCGACGCAACACCAGCTCGAACGTCTAATTGCAGGCGTCTCAAACCGCTAAAGTCGCCCGCGATCTCAATTCAAAACGGAAGTATGTACTTTACGCAAAGGGGTCTTTTTAGATTAGATTGACGGGTTAGTAGACATCCGAGACAAAGGTTGTAACAATCCATCCAATTTCCAATGGCCGACGATTTTAACCCGCTCAACTACCTAAGAGAAATTGGTGGAGTGTTCAAGCTTGGGAGTGGTGTGTTGGGTAAATCGGCAATTGCAGTCGGCATTTTGATGGTGGCAGTAGTAGTCGCGGTCTGGCGGCTTCACTCGGATTGGGCTATCTTCGGTGCGCTCTTCGTCGGTGGCGGACTCTTTTTCCTTTGGTTTTATAAGGTACTTAAATTTTCAAGCGATCATCCTGATTTAGCGGTGCTTGACGGGGTGGAATGGAGTAGTTTTCAGCGATTTCAGGCTTCTGTTAAGGGCTCTTCGTTGCCTGTGAGCAGCGAAGATCCCGTCCTTCTACCCGGAGCCCGATTAACGATAACGGACGGAAATCCTGAGAGTGAATCCAACAAGGGGTAGCGAGTACAGTGACTGTTCCGGCTCGTTTTCTTCATGTGACTTTTAAGTGGGGTGGTACTCCGAAAATATCGGAGCTTCAGCCTGTTTTTAACACGGCCCTCGATTGGGCCAGGTATACCCCAAACTGTTGGATTCTTTGGAGTAACACTGAGGTTGATAAGTGGAATGGTTACATTAAACCTCATTTGAGTCCGCAGGATAGTGTTTTCATTTGTGAAATTGATCTCAAGGCGGCCAGTCAGACGTTTACGGGATGGTGGGATAAATGGCTTTGGGATTGGATACAAAAGCAAAGATGAAGTCGAGGCGGAGACTCTAGAAATCCCCGCCCCATTACACCTACTACCTGTGGAAAAGGTAGTGGTACAGGTGCCGTACACTCCATGCGCATACTAGACCCACGGTTGTGATGCCGTGTGCCGCTAATATGACGATGAGTATCCGAACTTCCGCTGTTTCTACCACGGTTCACTCATTGGGCAGCATTGACTTCGGCCCCTTTGAATTCCTAGGCTTCTGATTCCACTACCACTGGTCGATGTCCTAGGCTCAGTCCCAGCGGGAACGATTGTATCGCTGCTTGGGGTTAAAGCCTGTTTCCCTAATTTTGTACTTGACAAACGTGTGCGTTAAGTATAATATTGGCTCATGAACGCTAAGAAGAAACGCCATCAGCTTTCCAAGTCAGACGTTATTGAGCAAGTTCCGCTGGCCTGTTCCGACGAATTGGCCGCCGTTGAATTCATGGAGAATCAGCGGTGGGGCAGCACTCCCGCCTGTGTCCATTGCGGCTCTGTCGAAGTCTACAAAATGGTGGACAGCAAGACGGGGAAGCGGAACGCTCGCTTCCTCTGGCGGTGCCGGGATTGCGGCAAGCAGTACACCGTCCGCATCGGTACGGTCTACGAGGAATCGCGGATTGAACTTCGGCACTGGTGCTATGCCTTTTGGCGAGCAGCCACTTCTAAGAAGGGCGTAGCGGCCCTAGAGATTATGCGAAATTGCCAAATCAGTTATAAATCCGCGCTGTTCATGATGAATCGGATTCGGTTTGCGATGGCCCCTGATGCGAATGAGCCGAAACTCAACGGCACCGTAGAAGTAGATGAAATGTATGTCGGTGGAAAGCCGCGATACAAGGGCATCAGTAAGCGGGGTCGCGGCACATTCAAAACTCCTGTGTTCGCCGCAGTTGAGCGTGGCGGAAAGATTCGTCGGCGCATTGTGGCGAACGTAACGGGCGAAACGCTCAAGCAAGCTATTCGCGACGAAGTTAATACTCAGGCCCGCATCGTGACGGACGAACTTTCGGTCTATGCCGGTATCGGTAAGGAATACGAAGGTGGCCATCACAAAGTCACCCATTCCACCCGCGAATATGTCCGGGGCGATATCCACACCAACACGGTTGAGAGTTCTTTCGCGCTAGTGAAGCGCGGCATTATGGGCGTCTATCACAATGTCAGCAAAGATTATCTCCATCGCTATCTTTGGCAGTTCGATTTTATTTGGAACAATCGGGAATTGAATGACGGTGAGCGCACGACACGCCTGATTCGGGTAACGGAAGGAAAACGGTTGATGTACAAGGCCCCGCAAAGGGGATAGCATGATTTGCAAATGAGTAGATGGGTGTCTTTTTCGAAGCGGGAAGCGAAACTTGTACGTATTTATTTAGCATTTATATGCGTTCTCATTGCTGTTGCTTTAATCGTTCCGTACAGTTTATTGGGCGGAGATAATGCGGTTTTCTTTGTAATCTTCGGGTCAATAGGAGCAACTTATTTTTGGGTTCAGTTCAAGCCCCTACCGCTAAAGGAAGTAGTGAATGAAGAAAAGTCTAAAGAAAAAGACCGGCCCAAAACCGGAACTATTGAAGATTAGCGGCGACTGGCAAGAGGCTGTTAAGAAGTCTTTTCAGAAGAAAAAGTCTTCGAATGGTTGGGCAAAAACGGTTAAATAATGCGATTTTCGTTCATATTTATTGTAACAGTCTTTTTTGGGTCTTGCATTGTTAGCGCCGATGATTTGCCTCGTGACGTTATTCCTTCCAATTCGGTTATTGAGATTTCGGGGAAGAAGTTTGCCGTTGGGGATGTGGCGATGCTTTTGGCTTCGTCGGATCAGAAGCGGGTATCGGCTCATTTAGATTTGAAACCGGAACCGCCAGCCCAGCACCGGGCGATTCAAATTGGGAAACAGTCCAAGCCAATTCACCCACGATCTTCGTCACATCAAAACCAGAAAGCAGTACACCCGAACTAGCACCTCCTAAGCCCCCGTATACTTCAGAAATATTCTGAACATCGTTTGTTAAGATGACGGGAACTTCGGATATTACGCCAACGACTCTGTTCGAATCCGAGATGACAGGGGAGCCGGAAGTGCCGGGAGTGATCGGCATTTGTACTCTTAAGATTTCGTAATGGGGTGTATAGCTTAAATTGGGACGCCCTTCTATCGTGCCGAACGGAAGGGGTAAACGAGCCGCGCGAGCACTTAAAAAACCCTCATATAAAACGGCAGATGTCGCCGCACCTGGAAATCCTATTGATATGAGGTGTTTACCGACTTCAATGGCGTTCGAATCGCCTAGTGGAACGAAGCACGGAGTTTGAAGTCCGGTTTCAACGAGGGCTAAATCAAATAGCGCTTTACGGCTGTCTTCAGCGGTGCTTTGAGGAATGGTTAACGACATTGTCGTTCCGTCAGAGAGGCTAATTTTCAAGTTTTTCTTGGGTGTCACTACAGCGATAACCTCGTTGCCCATCAACTGATTTTTCGGTCGTAGAGGACATGAGCCACTGTTACTAGTCTGCCGCTATTATTGATGAAGAATGCAGTACCGGCTCCCCCGTCAAAGCGCACTTGAACTACGGCACATGAAAGATGTTTGTATCTTGTTGCGAGATCTTGGCTAAAAAGCGAGGAAGGAATACACAAGATTACGAGTAAGGTTAGAGCAAAGCGGCTGGGGTTCATTGTCAACCTCCGGGAGACAGAGTTGATTATAGATTGGTTAAACGATTCACTGATATTGCGAGCGGAAACAGCGGCCGAACGCCGTTCCCTAGCTGTCGTGTTAGAGGGAATTAGCAATCCCAATAAGCTCGAAAAAGTAGAACTCTCAACTGAGTCCACAGTTACAAATCGCTTAGTTTCGTAATTGAGTTGTTGGCTTTGAAATTTTTCGTCTTATCAAAAGTGACGACAAACAGGCGATCTTTTGAGCTGTGTAAATGTTGCCAAAGATTATCGAAGACGGTTTCTGCCGAATCCGTTGTGTTTACGCCCCACACTGAATCCTGAATATGCTTGGCCCCAATCTCATCTAAGGCGTCATACAGGGGCTGATAATCGTAGTCGGGCTTTCGAAGATCGTAGCTGATCAAGAAGACGGCCATGTTTTTCCCTCTGTCACGCAGGTTAGGCGAAGCTAAAGCGAACTGTCAAGGGGACGGGTCTGTGGATATTTTCGGAGAAGTGGAAAACAGAAAGTATGGCGGTTTGCGTAAAGTACATACTTCCGATTCAAAAAGAGCACCACCCTGTTTAGGTCTAATTGCGTCCAGCCGGACAGATCGGTTGTCTAGCGAAAGCATTGTCCGATCAACTGATTAGAGGGTGTTGCGTTGACCATCTGAGCTGGCAGCCGTAACCGGACATGTGGAGTACTAGCCCGGTACATGTCCGGTCAGGGAGCACACGAAATTAACGAAGAGACGAAGTGAGGACTGCACGGAAGAGTTCAATCGGTGGGAATGTGCCTTCATTTTGGTTTTCGCCACGCGCCAAGATGCCTAAGCCCCGCCGACAATGCAATAGACGGTTCCTTGTAATTCGTTGGCTCAATCTGATGCCAGAGGCTCCTCTGGTTCCAAATTGCACAGTTGCGGGAAGACTTTTGTCGTATCCTTTCTCGATTAAAAGATCGCTGCGAAACCCGAAATCCGGGCGTGCTCGTGCTAAAATCGAGTCTCACCGCATGAAACGTCCCACACCAGTCACTTCTTGTAGCTATTGCCGGGCTCCGGGAAACTCCATCGTATTGGCCAACGGGATCTGTGGGCGTAGTCGTACAGGAAGCAAATGCAACGGAACGAATCAGAGTGCAGTTGGAAAACGCGCCTGGAAGGAATGCAAGCATTGCAGGGCCACAGGATGGATGGGAAGCAGCATGTGTAGCCACTGTGATGCTTCGTCCGGTTGGCTGTTCGTTTCCCCTTCGAAAGTCTCCTAAGCTCCGTGCCGCCGAGGCGGTGGACGCCAAGAAATTCCCGAGACTAAGACGAACATAGGACCTTCATGCACCCGGACGACCTGAAGCGATACAAGACTCTCCTGTTGGAGAAGCAGCGAGAGCTGTGCTGCGCCCAGCCCGATACCCAAGCCATGGTACCGGGAGCGGGAGGCTGGAAGGGTGATGCGATTGACCAAGCTAACGCAGGCGCAGAGGCGGAACTTCATATTCGCTTGCATCAGACTGACGGGCAGCTTTTGCGATCAATCGAAGAGGCACTTACTCGAGTGAGGCGTGATACCTATGGAGCGTGCGGCACCTGCAAGCAGCCGATTTCCAAAGCGCGCCTTGAAGCGGTGCCATGGACGCGTCACTGTCGCGAGTGCAAAGAGCGCGACGATCCAGCTGCTTGAAGGTCTCACGCCCTCCGGAACGGGAGTCAGCCGCGGCTCCGACGAAAGCTCGTAGAAGTGTCACATCTTCGGCGGTGCTTCTGCGGGCGCAGTCCGTGGCTCTTTCGTGGCTGCTGCTTTTCTAGCGATGGCTCTTCCCTTCTTTTTTGCTGCTTTCCGACCAGCCGACTTTAATCTCCGCGTCCGAATGGCCTTCTTGGTCGCCGCGCTTCGTTTTCTGGGCATGGGTATTCCTCTCTGTATGAGCGATATATGGCATGGCCCTTATAGCGCCTATCACACCGAGAATCCAGCCTTCAATCTCGGCTCCACAGATCGCAAGAACGCCTCGACCGGCGGAGGACGACCTGCCCTGCGGGCGCAGGCTGGTGGTTTACAGGTCCCAAAGAGCTTGTTGACCACCCTGCCCTGCCCTCTGGCGAGCGGGAAGAGCCAGCGGCGGAGCATGTTTTCCAAAGTGAGCATACCCGGGATATTTGCCTGAAGCAGACAGGTCAAGCCGCCGCATGTTAATTTGTTCCAAGCAGTCGGGATACAAGAGGGTCCAGGATCATGGGCCGAATCAATTGTGGAGAACCGGATGTCTTCAATAATGGCAGGGAAACACGCGGGATCAGGCGCGGCGCAACCAGCAGTCGCTGAGCCTACATTTGCCGAGCGGGTGCGTACATTGGTGTATCTGAGCCGAGTTGGCAGTCTCTCGACACTTTCGCTCAAGCAGCCAGGGTTTCCATTTGGCTCGGTGATGCCCTACGGATTAGACGACCAGGCGAATCCCATTTTCCTCATTAGCACGATGGCGATGCACACCCACAACATAAAGGCGGACTCGCGGTCAAGCCTCTTAGTGACCCAGCCTGATGCTGTCGGCGATCCGTTGGGAGCACCTAGAGTCACGTTGCTAGGAAATGTTCTGCCGGTACCTGAGGTGGAGGTGGCGGAACCACGGAAACTCTACCTGGCACGCCATCCCGACAGCAAATACTGGGTGGACTTTGACGATTTTTCCTTTTACCGGATGGACGTGGTGGACGTTTACTACGTGGGCGGCTTCGGGGTGATGGGTTGGGTCCCTGCCGCGGAATATTACAGCGGTCAACCTGACCCGCTGGCTGATTCCGCAATCGATATTATCCAGCACATGAATACCGACCACGCCGATGCGCTGATCCGACTCACCAAGGCATTTGCTGGAATTGAGGCTCAGGAAGCGGCGATGACTTCGGTTGACCGTCTCGGCTTTCACGTACGTTTGAAAACCCAAGACGGTACGCGTGGAGCCCGCATCGCATTCTCGCGGGAAGTGAGCAACCCGGCAGACGCTAGAAAAGTTCTAATCGATATGACGGCGCAGGCACGGCAAATTTGAGCCATCGATTCGAGTCACGCACCAGTCGGATTCCCGCAAACTTTCGTTCGGCTGCGCGAGCCTGACAGCGGCCCGCTGAACACATCGATCTTGCAAGGTATGTGGGTTGGTTCACAATCGGTGTCAATATCATGACGTGGAACAACGTCGCGCTACCCGCCATAGGCTTGAACTCGCAGTGGAAGTCTGGCCTGAGTTAGATCGCAAACCGTCTAAGCCCCTATTTTTAACCGTGAGAGATATTCCGAGCTTAGGCTTCTATTGTGAAACCGATTCCTACAGCCAGCCGACGGCAACATTTAATTTCTCGATTATTTTTCCTCAAGAAGTCACCGGGGACCAACCCGCATATGTCATCGGCATTGGGAGAATTGTGCGTGTTTGGAAAATAAGCGAGGAACGGGTTGGTTTCGGCGTTCAGATTGAACAAGTCCATAGATGAAGAGTGTGTGAACGAAGTCGCATCTACCGGATACGCCAGAACAACGTCGATGGATTGAAGACTATTTGGCTAAGTCCTGAGTGACGCTGTTACCGGAAAAGTGGGATACTAGCCGGTGGATGTCCGGGAATCCGACTTGCCGGGACTTGTAGAGCGGAGGCGGTAGCGTCGGCGCTCTCTGCGATCCGTTTGAGGTCTGCGAGCATGGCAGCGCGAACTTGTTCAATCGTTTTGGATCTGGAAGAAACGTTTTTCTTGGTCATACGACAGCCTGGCACAAAGCGCCGCAATAAGCTGTAGACCTTCAGAGGTGACCATTCGATCCTGGAAATCTCCCGCTCGGTGCCCGAGTAACGCGGTTTCCGTCCATATGGAGCACTAGCCGGGTATTTGTCCGGGATCCGACTACTCGGGAGTTGAGCGATTAGGCGAGGGAATCGCCAGAGTGAACTGAGGCAATGACCTCACGCGAGCCTGAGTCGCAAACGAAATAGTGTCCCGGTAACCGGGCGGCCATTCGTTTCATCTGATCGAGCGCCTTTGGTAGATCGTTCATGCTTCCCAGCCAGATCGGTCCTTTTGGATTCACTTTAAAAAGTTCATAAGCTGGCGCCTGATTTACATATTCCGGGCCAACAGATCTGCTGCGCTTTTCTTCATACATAGGAAAAATACTCCGTTTCTACGCTGACTCAATTTGATGAGATTGCTTCGCTTCACCAAATGATCGAAAAGTACCGATTCGGGGGTATTAGAAGGTTGGTCGTCCCCGGTACTGAAGTTGGGGTACCAAGTCGAACAAGTGCACTAGCTTATTGAGCTGTTGGCTTACGCACAGGAGAGAGGCAAGTGAGGCAAGACAGAGCGACACCCCTAACTCCTGAGTAACGCCGTTACCGGACATGCGGAGTACTAGTCCGCCACCTGTCCGGTAATCCGACTATACGGGAGTTGGATGGGATTGAAGGCCAGCCCACCACACGTGTGGTAACTCAGCTTATCAGTACTTAGCCCGTGATCCAGTCCCTGAGAACATCCGACCGTAAGAAAATTGCAATTCCCGTAATGGGAGCAGAACCTTGCTACAGCTTCCCAAGGACTTCATGAAAGACCGTATTGCGCTCACGGGTGTCACGGGTTATATCGGCGGGCGGCTCGCCCCGCGTTTGCTGGGCGCAGGCTATGCCATCCGCTGCCTTGTGCGGTTCCCCGCCAAATTGGACGGTCGCGATTGGGTTGGGAATCCAGACGTCGAAATTGAGCGGTCCGATCTGGCAAATTCAGATGCTCTCGCCGCGAGTTTGAAAGGCTGTCGAGCGGCCTTCTACCTCGTCCACTCCATGAGCTCCGCCCGCTCTGATTACGTCGAGCGTGACCTCTTTCTCGCCACAATCTTTGCCGAAGCCGCCCGGCAGGCAGGCGTCCAGCGCATCGTTTATCTTGGTGGCCTCGGAGAAACTGGCAAGGATCTAAGCCAACATCTTGCCTCACGCCGTGAGGTCGAAAAAGCCATGGCCTCCGCCGGTGTCCCCGTGACAGTTCTGCGGGTTCCGGTTCCGCATCATTCGAGATTCTGCGCTATTTAGTCGAGCGTTTGCCCGTGATGATCACCCCGAAGTGGGTCACTACTCGTTGCCAGCCAATTGCCGTGGGCAACGTGATCGCTTATCTCGTCGGCGTGTTGTCGAGACCAGAGACTGAAGGGGGAACGTTCGATATCGGCGGTCCTGAAATCATGCCTTATCGGGAAATCATGCGCGTGATGGCGGAAGAGCTTGGGTTGAAGTCCCGTTTGGTGATTCCTGTTCCCGTCCTGACTCCACGCCTCAGTTCGTACTGGATTCACCTAGTCACTCCATTAAGCCGGGACATCGCAAGACCTCTCGCCGAAGGTCTGAAGAATCCGGTTATATGTCGCGAAGACCGGATTACTAGTCTGATTCCTCAGCAACTGCTTGGCGTGCGGGAAGCTATCCGAGTCGCGCTCGTGCAGATGAACGAGCACAGTGTCGAAACCACTTGGTCCATGGCAGGTCCCATCCGTGGCGATCCCGATTGGGCTGCTGGTACCGTGTACCGGGATATACGTACGGCAGAGATTGACGCCCTTTCTTCCGCGGTGTTCCAGGCAGTTTGCAGAGTGGGCGGCGGTCATGGATGGTATGCATGTGACTGGCTGTGGCGACGCCGCGGAAATATAGACAGGCTTGTCGGCGGCCCTGGATTGCGTCGAGGACGCCGTGATCCAGAAACAGTTCGCTACGGTGAGGCCCTCGATTTCTGGAGGGTCGTTGGATTTGAAGAAGGCCGTGTGCTTTCCCTCCGCGCCGAAATGAAATTGCCGGGCGAAGCAATGCTTGAGTTCAGAGTGAAAGCAAACAATGCGCTTCAATGCACTTTGGTGCAGCGCGCCCTATTTCAACCCCGTGGATTGCTGGGAATCCTTTATTGGTATTCGGTAATGCCCCTGCACAACATCGTTTTCAAAGGAATGCTTCAGGGAGTAATGCGACAGTCCATAGAGATCGCAGGTGAAGCCCGCGGAGTCGAGTCCTAGAGCACGATTATAAGTTTCACTCCTGATTAACGCGGTCACCGGAAACTTAGTGTACTAGGCGACTAAATGTCCGAGAAGGCGACTACACGGGGGTTTGAACGCCACAGATTTATCAAACGGGGACCTTTTTACTCTGCGTGCGGATTTTCTCCACGGCCCCTGTGTGTTCAGGATTGATTTCCAATATCTTGGCATAGAGCGGTTGCGCCCGCCAAGGGAGCTTCAAAGTCTCATAAAGTTCTCCAAAATGGAAATAAGCTTCGGTGTTCCATGGGTCTAGTTCAATCGCTCTTTCGAAATGAAATATCGCCTCGTCCTTATAAACAGTGACTGTTCCCAGACTCCGCGCAAGCATCGCCTGATACTTACCACTATCGGGCATGAGATCGACGCACTTGCGCAGCCAAGTGATTGATCCGACAAAATTTCTCGCACGAAGACATTCTTCTGCCCGAGCAGTGCAATCTTCAATTGTTTCCTGTGATTGTGTCTTACGTCGCTCTAAATCGAACACCCCGTCAGCGCTAAGTTTCTGATCGTAGGCGTTTCGTTTTTGCTCATCTCTCAGAGTCTGATATCCCTCTGTAAGTTCTTGCATCAACTCTTTCAGCGATCCGACAATGTGCCTCTTGCTCATATGGAGGTCGGGATGAAATTTCTTCGCAAGTGTATAGTATTTCCTTTTAATTTCACTGCTTGGCGAATTAGCTGTCACTCCGAGCAGTTGGTAGTGGTTGCCTTTATGCGCTAGTTCGGCGAGTTGGGCCAATTCTTGTTCAAATGACTGCTCGGCATTAGAAGCGGGTTGATCGAGTTTCTGGACCTCTTGTTCTGAAGCATCTACCGGGAAGACTTCAGCGGGTTTCTCTGTGGCTTGCAATAGAAATTGATGCAATCTCGCTCGATCTTCCTGGCGCATTTGAACAAACTGCACCCCCATCCCTTTGCCTGGCGTAGAGCGGCGTACAATGGCGCGAGCACGCACATCTCCGATTGGCAACGATAAAATCAGTTCGACGCTCGAACCTGTCGCAGGAGGGTTCCGTGCAGCCAAATAAGTTCCCCCCAATCCAATATTGTGAACTCGCGAGACGGAGCTTTGACCGAGCGCTTTCCAACCCGCTAGGGTTCCGTTGACCACTGTGAAGCGCTCATGTTTCCGGCGGTTGTCAGTGCTCATATTGAGGACCTGATGCTCGTGATTCCATTAAAATCGCAAACAGGAAATCTACTGTGCTAGGACGCAGCCTGCTGGAGTTATATCGTTCGGTGCACTGTCTTATCGTGGAAAAGCATGCCCAGATTACCCTTATTAATGCCAAAGTTGTTAAAATGACCACTCTGGCCCGGGCTTTAGTCGCAAGGCACCCAAAAATAATGCTGCTTGCCGGTGCCGGTGACGCAGTGTTCGTATTCGCATTCCGTCCCATCGTCGCGGACGTGTCCCGTCGCACATGCTTGTCCGTGATGAATCGGACAGATTATGGTGCCGCGAATTGCCCACCGCTTCCGAGCGAGTTTCGTGATTGCCCTAGTCATAGCGGCGAGTTTCATGAGTTCCCCCTGTACCCAACAGTCACGTTTGTAGAAGCTTCCTTCCTCCCAACGCTATCCGGATAGCCGAAAAGGGCTTGTTCTCTTTGGGACAGTATTCTTATGAGTTATCTCTCGCGCTCAGAAACTGCCCTACGCTGTGCCAAGTTCTGAGCAACGCCGTTACCGGAGAAGTGGTGGTCTAGTACTCAAAGCGTGCGGCATCCGATAGTGGGGACGGTTGCAGTCAGATCGTGAGCGAACTCATTCCGGGAACAGATCTGATGGATGGCCGTGCTCGTGAACGAACTTGTTGTGTGCGACTTTCATTTCCGCGAGTTTGGTCCGCATCGAGTTAACTGCGGCTTCCTCTGAAACACGAAGGACTTCACTTTCTGCGTTCTTGTGGAGACCGAGTCTTCGAGCCAACAGTTGGCTCTCTGCCGAGAGTTTCTCCTGCTTCGCAAGTTCCTTCTCGTACCTGCGAATGGCCGTTGTCGATTTTTTGATCTTCTCGATGATCACCAATTCCGAGAAATTCACCGGTATTTACTCTCCTCAATCATTTCCCACCCCTCGGACAATGCCTGACGCCCGATACGGGCGAGTAGAACGGTATTTCTGATGTTGGGGAATCCGATTCGGAATGCAACGAAGCAAAATTCAAAGCTTAAGCGTACATTTGCCGGATTGCCGAAGTTGTCGGACGATTTCTTCGTATTCATGTCCGCAGAACCCAAAACGAACGCAGAACTCATCTTCCCATCGTTCCTTGGGAATAGCATCGGAAAGCAGCTTGCCGTTATTGAAAACGGTATAGCTTCCATTTTCCTTTCTTACAAATTCCCACACATTTTGTTTCATGGTTCCCTGATTACAATCTATATCATTTCGGACGCGAGCGGTCGCAGGATTGGGATTGACGACAGGACATGCCCTAAGTCCTGAGTAACGCCGAGTACTGGCCGGATACATGTCCGGGGATCCGACCAATCGGGAGTTAGGCAGCCCCCAAAACCGGATGTCGGCCCCTTGCGTGTCATTTTGCCGGGGCCGGCCCGGTTTGCGTCAGTTCCACGGCAAAGCCGTTGGGTCCTTCGATGAAGGCGATCGTCATCGGCGGAACGGAGCGCGGCTCGATCGTTACCTTGTATCCCCTCGGTTTCGCCGATGCGATGGCGGCGTTGGTGTCCGGCACGGCCCAACCAATGTGGTCAAGCATGTGGCCCCGGCTCGGAGCGGTCTCCGTGTCGTTTTTCTGGAAGATCAGCCACATGTCGCCGTACTTGATTCCGTCGACGCGGCCGAAGAGTTTGTCCGGCGTGCCGCCGAATGTGTCCCCCACCCATTTTTCCAGCGCGGCGGGATCCGTCGAGCGGAAGCCGATCAGGAAAAGCTTCTTGGACGCGACTCCGTCGGGATGAAGGATTTCAATCTTTCCTCCCCAGGGGTCCTCCAGGAACGCCACACCGTTGACCTTCCGGAGAATTTTTCCCCCGTCTGCGGCGACTTCGGCGGCCTTGGCGTCTACGTCATCCACTGTAAAGCCGACGCGGTCGAGGACGCTGCCCTCGTCGGGCTTCGCGTCCGCGCTCTTGGTAAAGCGGAAGACGGTCTTGTCAAAGAGAAGCAGGTCCGGCGAATCGGGGCGGCTGTTCTTCGTGCGCTCGCCTCCGAAGTGCTTCATATACCAGGACAGCGTCTGCTCCGGGTCGGCCGCGTACAGATGCACGTGATCGGGCGGCGCGGTCGGCGCCAATTGCTGCGCGCAGGCACCTATCGCCGTCATCAAGAAAACCAAAACTAGGATCCCTGCCCGGACTGTGTGGGTCTTCATGATCGTTCCCCCGGGAAACGGAAGTTAACTTCGCGCAGCGAAGACTCTTACTTCGGCCGAGCAGAATATACGCCGGGGGCCACCGTAGCGCAATTCGAGATGGGCATCTAACTCCTGAGTAACGCGGTGGTCTCAATAGGTCGATGCAACACTAGCTCGAACGTCTAGCTGCAGGCGTTTAAAGCGATAAAGTCACCCGCGAGCGTAATGCATAAAGCGCACTACCCTGTTTGGGTCTAATTGCTTTCAGGTGGACGGATCGATCGTCTAGCGGAAGCACCGCCCCATCAACTGATTAGAGGGTGTTGCATCGATCATCTGAGCTGGCAGCCGTTACCGGACAAGTGGAGTACTGGAACCGAAGCAAATAGGTTGCTCATACGCGTCCGAGGTTCTTCCGCCCAGAGTATTGACGATCTTCAACGTCGCCTTAGATCCCCCTCATCAGAAGGTAGAAACACGACTAGCCTTTTGGGGAACCGCTGTTCAGCGAAGTGGCCGGGTGGGTGTATCGGAACAGTCAATCGAAGCGCACTGAAAGGCTTTTAGGTACTCGACAGATGAGACACGATTTGAGTGAAGTATCAGCCACCGATGAACCATGAAACTAACGCCGACTGATCTTAAACGCCATTCTCGCGATTGCCGCGTCTGCGCCCACCCGCTCAGGGAAGAGATCGAACGCGAATTCTGCGCGTGGAGATCGCCCTCAAGAATAGCCAAGACGTATCGCGTGAATCGCTCCACGATCTATCTGCACGCGGCCGCAGCCGGACTGATGGCAACCCGGGAGAAGAATGTCAAAGCAGCCCTCAGTGCCTTTATTGAACGCTGCGCGCGCGTGCGGCCGTCTGCCGCGGCTTTAGTGAGCGCGTGCGTTGCGTTATCCAAGCTCAATGCCGAAGGGCAGACTATTGATCGTGTGTCTCTTTCGTCGCTCAATCATGCCTTCGATCGCTTCACCCGCGGAGAGCTGGAAAAGTTTGCGGTCTCGGGCGAGCTTCCCGCGTGGTATCTCGAAGCAGTGAGCGAGACACGGAACGGCCCAGGGGGACGTGCACAGTGAACGAAAACGAAGAGATAGGCAAACCTAACCCGGACAATTCTGAGCACCTTCTCCGGATGCGCGCAGAGGCCCGCGCCCTGCTGGAAGATCCGAACCGGCTGCCCGTGCTCTGGGCGGAGGCCGTTTCGGTCGGGCGCGATAATGAGGGCAATTTTATCGGGCCGCCGGTGTGCGAAGCGCGCCATGCCACGGTGAAAATCGTAGGCTATCCCGATCGCGACTACATGCGCCTTGACGGCGAATCCATCGAGCGATTCAAGGCGCGTATCACGAGCGAATTGCCGGTACGGGACGAAAGGCCGGAGCTGTGGTCTTGCAATGGGGGCCCCGGTCTGGGTTTCATCTGCGTAAACTTGCGCGTCCTCGATCAATGAAGAGGTTTACGACGAAAGACGCAGCGCGGGAACTTGGTATTTCGCGCGTCGCGCTTTACAAGACGATTCGCCAAGGGAGGATCGTCGCGCCGCCACAGACACCATTCGGAAGAAGCCGTCCCAGCGCCTTGAATCCATCGGATGTCCCCTCCGAGGTGACGCAAACACCCAATTTTGCGTTGCGGGCCGATCAGCTTGCGCAAACCTTGCAACACACTCCCTAACCTGTTCATCCGAAAGACCGAAAACCTGACAAGCCGTCTGCCGAACCGATACTCACGCGTGGGAACCAATATGAGGGGTGGCGTCGGGAGCGCAAGCATTCGCTCGAGTCAACCCTGGTTCACCGCCGTAGCAGGACGGTGGGTTGGACACCGATCACTTAACCGATGATCGAGCCCTGACTGGAATCTGAGGTGGCGCGCGCAAATTTCCAGCGCGGCTGGGGACCGGGGGAAATCGCTGGTGAGTATCGACGTTGCGTCGCGAGTGAGTCGCGGAGCGCGATTCCCGGACGGCGCGCTTTGCGACATCGGTGACACCGTGATCCTGAGCTCCGAAGACGGCGAGCGTGACACGATTCGCCCCCGACTCGACGCGGCTGGCGCCGATGTCGCGCGCATCCATCGCGTCAAAGCCGTCAGAGTGACTCTAGCCAGCGGCGCAACAGGCGCGGCTGCTTTCAACCTGGAACGCGACCTCGAACGGCTCGAAGAGTCCATTAAGAAAATTCCCGTTCCGCGGATGCTTATCGTTGACCCGGTCTCCGCGTACATGGGCAAAGTCGACACGTATAAAGACTCCGACGTTCGCGTCGTGCTTTCCCCGTTGGGTGAGTTCGCATCACGGCTCGGAATCAGCGTGCTCGGAATCATGCACCCGAAGAAAGGCGCAGACACCGCATTGCTTCGGGTCGGCGGCTCGATCGCGTTCGTTGCTGCTTCGAGAGTCGTTTGGGGGTTCGGCACGGACCCGGACGACCCAGACAAGCGGCTCATGGTACCGGTAAAAAACAATCTGGCGCCGCTCGGCACCGGACTCGCGTACCGGATCGAGGCCAGCGGCGGCGCCGCTCGTATCGTGTGGGAGGCCGGCACGGTCACCCTCGCGGCCGACGAGGTCTTGTCCGGCGATCGCACGGAGGCGGAGGACCGGGACGAACGCGCGACGCGAACAGAGGCAATGGAGTGGCTTACTAGCCAGCTCCAAGACGGGGCGCAACTCGTAACGTTTCTGCAGGAACAGGCGAAAAAGGACGGCTTCTCTTGGGCCACAGTTCGCCGCGCCAAGGACAAACTCCCGATCGAATCGCACAAGCTCGGCGTAACGCGGGGGTGGGCCTGGGAACTCGGCAAACCTCTCTCGCGCGCGGGTGGGCTCAACACGTGAGCGCCTTGCACATAACACACACTTTATTTGAGCTTCTTCGAAGGAGATCTTTCTTCGAAGGTGCTCACGCTTTTACACCCTCTAGCATGAGCAGCTTAGCCATGCGCATCGGTTGGGGTGACCGCTTGTCACGTTTCAGCTTTGTGAAATCAGCGAGTTAGGGACGCGTTGCAAGATCATTGCAAATGAACTCGACGAACACGCTCGATCCGAAGGACATCCTGACGCCAGAGGAGTTGGCTAGGCGACTTAAGGTGGGGATCGGCTGGGTGTACGAGAAGTCACGCCTTCGTGGGAAGCACAACGGTACTCCGCTTCCTTGTCTCCGAATGGGGCGCTATCTGCGCTTTGCGTGGCCGGATGTCGTCGAATGGATGCGAAGCAGTGAAAAGTAATTCCTTCCTTGAATCACCACAGTTTATTGTAAGACAATATCTCCGTGAA
>Ga0302325_10013346_pt1 | contig 17525 bp, 6 predicted proteins | sample Palsa_T0_2_FD_201948 | JGI IMG/M metagenome (GOLD analysis project Ga0302325, IMG submission 201948) | Peat permafrost microbial communities from Stordalen Mire near Abisko, Sweden - Palsa_T0_2 | ecosystem: Environmental > Terrestrial > Soil > Palsa > Peat permafrost | place: Sweden: Abisko... | reverse complement strand
AGAGAGGGTGACCATGGCGACGTGGACGATGAGGAAGAGCACGAGCGCGTTGGTGACGAAGAAATGGATGGTGCGCGCGGATTGACGTCCGCCGAGGGCGAGGACGGCTATGGGGACTGCGGATGTGAAGGAGGGCGACATGGCGAGTCCGGTCCAGATGATGAGCGGGAAGAGGACGAAGATGACGGTGAGATAGGCGATCTGCTGGACGACGTTGTAGGCGCGCGAGTCGCTGGGATTGGCTGGGGCGCGGCGGAGATAGCGGGCGAAAACGCTCCCGATGGCGCGCAGATTTCGCTTGCCGGGGGCGGGGATGAGGTCTTTGCAGAAGTGGCCGTTCCAGAAGCTGACGATGCCGTAGACGAGGGCGGTGAGGACGGCGAGCCACGCGGCCTGGAAGTGGAGATAGCGGCTCCAGCCGTTCTGGTCGGGCATGACGTAGTTGTAGCCGGTGGGAACGGTGTCTCGCGAGGAGGCGATGGGGATGGTGAAGAGCGGGCGCATGTTGACGTTGCCGGTTTCTCCCCAATAGAAGCGCGGATGGGAGATGAGGATCTCAACGCCGGTTACAAGCAGCGCCACGAAGGCGACGACCGTGAGCCAATGCGTCACGCGGACGAGAACGGAGTGGCGGGGATTTGGCGTGGGATCGGGCACACGCGCAGCATACCACGGCTGCGGGTGCGGTTCGCGGAAAAACGAAAGCGCGGGATTCTGAGTAGAATCCCGCGCTTGGTTGTGTTGCGTTAGTTCAGGTTAGAAGGTGAAGTGTACGCCCATGTCGATGATGCGAGCGCTGCCGATGGTGCCGGTAACTGAGCCTAAGCTGCTGTTGGAAACGACGGTGGATGCGCCGGTGCCCGTTTGCTGCGGCAGGACGTAGAGCTGGTTGCGGATATCGCCAAACGGTTGACCGGGAGCTGCGACTACCTGACCGAAGTTTGCGTCGTCGCCGATTGAGTTTCGTGCACCCCTGACGCGCGCTTGACCGATCGTGGTCGTGTTCTGCGGAATATCCAAGCTGGTGGTGTTGGTGAGGTTGAATACGTTGAACTCGTACTGAGCGGCATACCGGTCGCCGAAGTGGAAGACCTTGTGAATGGAAACGTTGGCGCTCTTTTGCGCGGACTGACGGAAGATGTTGCGCTGGTTGCCTGGCGCGTAGTCGGTTTCGTATTGGTCGCACGGCTCGGCGGAGGTGCAAGCGGGAACGCCCTTTTCGCCGGGGTTGATATAGTTGATGACGATCTGGCTAGGGTCGATGGCGGGGATATAGTTGGGCCCGGAGCGGCTGGCGCCATTGTGGCCGGTGAGGGCCTGACGGACGTTTCTGGGGTTCTTGATGCCCAGAGTGGGGTTCAGCAGGTCGGGAAAGTTGCCGTAGAAGATGCTGGCGACTGCGCCGTCGAACTCATAGAGGCTGAATGGCTCGCCGCTCTGCGCGATGACAATGCCGCTCAGCTTCCAGTCGTTGGCGGCGTAGGAAAGCAAAGAGTGCGCGTGGGCCGCGTTGGGCAGGCCGACGAGGAAGTTGGCGCTGAAGACGTTGGTACGGTCGAAGTCGGCCAGCGCGTAGGAGTTGCGAATGTGGTTGGGGTCGTTGCCGGTGAAGAAGAGGCCGATATCGCTCTGCTCGTCGTGGGCGTGAGAGAAGGTGTAGCTCAACCCTGCCTGAAAGTTATGCGTGAAGCGCTTTTCCAGGTGCGATTCGAGGCCGTCGTAAGCGGAGTTGCCGATGGCCTTGAAGAGCGCTGCGCTGGGGCTATAACCGACGTAAGGCGTGCGGAAGTCGACGTTACCGCCATCGGCCGTATCCCAGGGCTCGGTGGAGATGGCATTAAGGCAGGGTAAGGCCGGTGCCGTCTTCGTAGCCTTGGTGCAGGTTGTGCCTGACGTAGAGTTTAGGTTTAGAACCTGATATCCGTAGGTGTACTTTTCGCCATTGACGGGCGAAGACTGAGTGGCGATCTGTGGCTGGTTGAAGGGGATGGGAATGACGCCGTGGAAGCCGCGATTGCCGGTGTAGCCGATCGTGACAGCCATATCATTCAAGGGCTGCCACTGCATCTTGAAGCTGAAGTTGGTGGTGTAAGGCAGCTTGTTATCGCGGGCGTACGCGCCGAAGAAAAAGGGAGAAACGCAGCCGTCGCCACGATGCGCCTGGTTGTTGATAGCGCCGCAGTTGGCGAGATTGCCGTTGAGGATGCCCTGTAGAATGGGAGTGAACGTTGCGGGATTGGAGTTGGGCGCTGTGACGACCGTGGAGCCGAGAGGATTCTCCAGAGTGCCACCGTTGCCTGAATAGGCTGCGGAGAGCGGGGGAGCTTCCGTGGCTCCGAAGGGACCGCCGATGCCGCCGCCGGCCGGCTGCGAGAGGTAGCTGAAGAGTTCGCCGCGGTCGTAGTAGATGCCAACGCCGCCCGAGAAAACAACCTTACCGTTATTCACCTTTGGCGCCCAAGCGAATCCTACGCGTGGAGAGATGCCCCACTGGCGACCGGTCTGGGTGGAGTCGCTGACGCCCTTGGTCGGGAAGAACTTGTTGTTGCCGGCAACGATGAAACCGGGGTTGTTGACGGTGAAGCCATTGGTGGTGCCGCTGGCGGAGTTGCCGTCGGTAACCGTGCTGCCAGTGACGTTGTAGAGGGCGGGGTCGAAGTTGAAGATGTTGCCGAACTTCTCGGTGAAGGCTCCGTGATAGTCGTAGCGGGCGCCAGCGGTGATGCTGAGGTTGGCCAGAACCTGATACTTGTCCTGGACGTAGCCGTCGATCTCATTGGAGCGGTAGTAGCGGTTGGAGAGATTCTGGCCCTGAGCGCTGATACTGTCGAGGATGCTCGAACTATCGACTATTCCGGATAGGAAATCTGGAAGACTGTCCTCTGAGATCGATCCCAGGCCGCTTCGCAGATTGCGGATGTTGAGCTGGGTGTAGCTGTCGCCGCCACCGGCAACGATGGTGTGCTTGCCGAGGGCGAAGATGACATTGGTGGAGGGATTGAGGCGGTTCTGGAAGTAGCCGTCATCGACGAAGGCGCTGGCCGGACCCGAAGTAAGTGAACCCGTTGTACCCTGGGCGAACTTATCGAGGGTTATGCCGGGCAGGCCGGTGGCATTGGGGAAATTGATTCCAAAGGTGGGACCGCCAGCGCCATCAACAACCTGCTGCTGGAAAGTGCTGAAGACCTTGATGCGGGCGAAGCCAAGGCGCTGCTCCCAGTTGATGCGCGGGCCGATGGAGATGGTGTTGCCGATGGCGGCGACCTGAGAACCGGAGTCCTCATTTTCCGGGAATCCGCCGGTATTGGAGACGGTGAAAGGGGCAGAGTAGGGATCGTGCTGGTAGTAGTACTTGAGCGAGACGCGATCCGTCTGCGTTGCGTTGTAGTCGAGCGCCGCCGTGGCCTGGTTGGCGTTGAAAAGGTTGGTGCCGAGAAGGGTCACGTTGGTCTGGCCGTCCAAGACCAGGCTCTCATTGGGATTCTGAACCGAGGGGATCAGGTACGAGCCGTCCGCAAGCTTGGCGTTCAGAAGTGCGGATGCGATCGGATCGATGGCCACGGAGGTAGCTGGAGTGTAGCTGGCGCAGCCCGGCGCTACGACCGATGAGCAACCCGCATCGGCAGTGGCCTGGCCGTAGGAATTGTACGCAGCAAGTAGCCCAGCCTGGGAGCGGTCGTTGGTGAGGCCATAGGGGACGGTCAGTTGCGACAGGCCGGTGGATTGATCGGAGGTGTGGAGGTTCTGATATCCGGCGAAGAAGAAGAGCTTGTCTTTCCAGAGAGGTCCGCCGACAGTGCCGCCAACCGTATCCCGATGAAACTCTGGATTAACGAGATTGGCTGGCAGAGTGCCTTGCAGGAAAGCAAGCTTGAAGAAGTAGGGAGCGGCGTTGAGGGCGTTGTTGGCGCGAGTGCCGTATGTGGAGCCGTGCCATTTATTTGTTCCGCCGCGGGTGTTGGCGTCAATCTGCGCGCCGGAGGTAGCGCCCTGCTGGGCATCGTACATGGAGGTGTTGACGCGCAGTTCCTGAAGGAAATCCGGCGGAGGCGAGGGCAAGCCGTTGCCGTTGGAGCCGTAGACGGATGTTCCGTTTTGGATGGAGCCGGCGGTGTTGCTGCCTTGGCCGATGTTGAAGTTGTAACGCTGGGAGGTGTCCTGGCTTGAGCTTTTGCCGTTGAAGAGGTTGGTGACGTCGACGCCATCGACCTGGAAGGTGTTGGAGGTGTCGCGCTGGCCGTTGGCCCAGATGGGCTGGTTGCCGAGACCGGCATTGGTGCCGACGCCACTAAGCAACTCGGCGTTGACGCCGGGGGCGAGGACGGCAAGCTGCGTGAAGCTGCCGGTGGCGAGGGGTGTTTCTTCGATCTGGCCGGCGTCAAGGGTGTAGCCGTTGGTGGCGTCCGTGGCGTTGAGCATCGGGTTGGCGGTTACTTCCACCGTTTGCGACTGCTTGCCGACCTGGAGCGCGACGTTGAGCGTGGTTGCACGCGCTTCCTGCACCAGAACGCCTTCCTGGTTGGTGGTTTCAAAACCGTCGCGGCTCACCGAGACCTTATACGCGCCGATGGGGAGATTGAACACCTGGAAAAAGCCGTCGGCCTGCGTCTTTGCGGTGCGAGTGACGTCGATCTGGCTTGCGGTCACGGTGATGGTGGCATCGCTAACCGAGGCTCCGGAAGAGTCGAGAACAGTTCCGTTGATCGAGCCGAGGGTTTGCTGGGCGAATGCGGGCCGGGTACAGAATAGAAGGGCTACGAATGCCAGCAAACAGACTGCTGTCAGACGCCTACAATGAGTTGTCGTCATACTGCTCCTTAAAAGTGCTGCGTTATGAGTTGCTTGCAGCTTTTCACGTAGGTACGTTGCCTACGCAATTATTAGAATGCCCTTCCAGCCGAGGATTCCCCATGAATGGAGGGCTACTAGAACGTGAATATCTTTTAACATACGGAATGATGCGTTTCGCAAAGAAAAAGTGGCTGTTTCGTTGAGGGAATGGAAAAAAAAGCAGCCGGACGCTGAGGTCCGGCTGGAATGAAGCGAGGTTGCGGAGCGGATTATTCGCCGGTTCCCTTCCCGACTCGGAGGCGCAGGCCGACGCGGAAGTTCATGGGCAGACTGGGGAAGCCGATGGGGGCGATGTGCTGCTCGCTCAGGAGGTTTTCGCCCTGTCCGTAGATGGCCAGGCGGGAGAACCACTGGTAGCTGGCTCCGAGATCGAGCTTGGCGAAGGCGGAGTCGAGGTCGCGATTGGGCAGGAGCAGCGAGTTGCCGCCACTCAGGTCCATGCCTTCGAGGTAGGTGGAGTCGTCGCTGCGGCTGGAGAATGCGCCGCTGGCGATGGCGGTGACTTTGCGGCCGGCGTAGCTGGCGGAGATGTAGCCGGTGTGCGGGGCACGGCGGAATGGACGCGCGCCGGCGAGCGGCGAGATGGCGCCGATTTCGATGCCGTTGTACGTGGGGATGGGCCCGAGGAGCGCGGTGTCGTCGTTGGCGAAGGAGCGCTGGACGACGGAGTCGAGGTAGGTGTAGCCCCCGCGGAGGAAGATGCTGTGGCCGATGCCGCCTTCGACGGATGCCTCAATGCCCTGGGCGCGGAAGGCTTCCGTATTGAGGGTCAATTCATACGCGAAGTTGTCGACCAGGACCGTTTCGAGGGCCTGTTGCTGGGCTGGGGTGAGGTTGGGCAGAAGCGCGGGGATGAGATCCAGGCCGACGTATTCGATCTGCTTGCCGAATTCGTTGTGGAAGTAGCTGGCGCGGAAGATGAGGTGTTCGCTGAGGAAGAGTTGCTCGACGCCGCCCTCGTAGGTGCGGGTGGTGGGCGCGGCGAGCGGGCCGATGTGGAGAGACTGGATGGTGGATTGGCCGTTGTTGTTTTCGAGGAAGGTGAAGAGCGATTCATCCTGGTCGGTGAGGGCTGGTTCGCGGACGGCGTCGCCGAAGTTGAAAAGAATGCGAGTGCCGTTGAAGATACCTTTGCGGGGCTTTACGGCGTAGAAGCTGAGGCCGGCGCGTGGCGTGGTCTGGGTACCGAAGTCCGAATAATGTTCGAGGCCGCCGCCGAGGGTGTAGAAGAGCCGGTTTTTGAAGTCGCCGTGCACATTGGCGATGTAGTCGTAGTTGCGGCGGTCGATGGCCGGGTAGAAGGTGCTGCCGGGCTCGGAGCCGCGTTCGTCTTCATAGTGGAAGCCTACGAGGCCGGTCAGATGCGGAGTGAAATGGTAGTCGCTGGTGAAGACGAGCTGATCGCGGTTGGAGACCAGGTCCGCCTGGGTCGGGTAGTTGCCCGGGAAGTCCAGCAAGGCGCGGCCGCTGACGGAATAGCCGTTGGCTCCGGTGATGGTGACGGGGGCTCCGAAGTAGCCGTACACGCCAGGAAGGTACTGGATGTACTGGCCTTGAGGCGCGAAGTCGGTCAATTCCTCGCGCTTGCGGGTGGCGCCGTAACGGAAGCTGTTGTGCCAGTCTGCGGTGGTTTGATTGTCGAGCGAGGCGCTGATGAACAAGTCCTGGTCGCCCTGCTTGGCCTCGTCGGTGATGTGGTAAAAGGCGTAGGCATTGGGCACGCCGGTGGCGTCGACGCCGTAGTGGATGGTGCCGCGGACCTGGGTGCTGGCCAAGGGCTGCCAACCGAAGTTGCCGGAGGTGGTTCCGACATGGAACTCGTCGTTGGAGATGGCGTTTGAGGTTTGCAGCCAGGAATAGGCGCTGTAATAGTCGAATTTCTTGTGGGAGCCGGCGAGGTCCGCTTCTTCGTGGGAGGTAAAGAAGTTGCCGACGTCGCCATTGAGGTGGGCTGTGGGTTCGGGCGAGATGCCGCGCGGGGTAGTGAGGCTGACGACGCCGCTGCCTGCGTCCGCACCGTAGAGGTCGGAGTCGGGTCCGCGGTAGATTTCGGCGCTTTGCAGGCCGGTGGTGGCGAGCGGGCCGAAGTCGAATCGGCCGCCGAGATCGCCGGCTTCGATGCCGTCGAGAAGAATTTTGTTGGCGTCGGAGTCGCCGCCGCGCAGGAAGAGCGAGGTCTGCGCGCCGAGCTGGCCGGTTTGCATCTCTTGGGCACCGGGTTCGAGGCGGAGAACGCTGGAAAGGTCGGCGCGAAGGCCGAAATCGAGCGTCGAGGTGAAAACGCTGGTGGCGGCGCTGGTCTGTTCTTGAGGGGTGGGCGTGCCGGTCGCGGTGACTACGATCAACTGATGCACCCATTCGGGTTCAAGGACCAGGTTGCGCTCTACGCTGTCACTGACGCCGGCGTAGAAAGCTGGGACGTTCAATTGCTGAAAGCCATGAGCGGTGATGGCGACGACGAAGCGGCCGCTCTGGCCGGTGACGAATTGATAACTTCCGTCGGCGGTGGAAACGGTCTGCGAGACGAACTTTCCGCCGTTCAGCAGGACGATGGTGGCGCCGGTGACGGTGGCGCCGGTGGTGTCTGTGACGGTGCCGCGGATGATGCCTGCGTGGAGCGGGGCTGGTGCGACGAGCAGGAAAATGGCGAAAAACGTGAAAAAAATGGCGAAAAACGTGAAATGGAAACGCGCGCCGGAGCGGCAAGTTGCAATCGACATCGATATCCTCCGTTCCCCTCGGAACGTAAGCGGGTAATGGGCACCAATTGGACCGGTATCCTGACTTGCGCCTTTCCGCACCGCCTTCCCAGGAAGCTGCTTCCCAGTGGCTTCTGGCCGGATTTCCGCGGCGGCTGCCCGTCCAGATAGGGACGAAGCGTCTTGCGGATGCGCTCACAGTTGCGGGGCAGCGACGGATTTTCACCGTCTTCCCGAACATCCTGATGTGTCTCCGTTTTGGGTTGACGCTGGATTCCATCAGGACGCGCCTGAGAGGAATGCTGCGCAGGTTCGGGCGAATCGTCCAGCGGCCCGTTGGGGATTCCGTGCCACAAGGTGGCCAGATATAAGGTTAGCACCCGGAACGGCGCGCGGTCCGAGCCTCGCCTGCGCAGCGGAAAGCTCGGCTATGGGGCGCAGCGAAGGAATAGCAGCTCCACGCCACGATGAGGTTGTCCGGACTTGGTGGACCTAGGCGCGCTTCCGGCTCTCTGGCGCTTTCAATGCCTCCGGCTGAAGTTGCGGAGCTTCACGGATCACGGAAACCTTCGAGTGCTTTGAGGCGCCCGCCTTGGACGTCTGCGCTTTGTTGCTTCGCGATGGAACGTCCGCGGCAATCGGAGGGCCGGCGTACGGTGCGATTTGGTCGGCGTGGGCGAATCGAACCAGGACATCGTTGGTTGTGTCCTGAATGCGGGTTCCCGGCCTATGAAGTGCGCGAGCCGCTTTGGCAAGCGCCCCGGCCAGAAGATAGCGATTGGGGATGTGCTTGGCAGCACCAAAGATTAAATCGGAACGCATTGCGCCCTCCTCGATACAAGGGATCTAACTTCACCTTTGGCATATCTTGAGCAATTGTCATGCCAAAGACGAGGTGAAACGGTGCTTGCGGATACCTGTCCGCACTGGACTTGGTTTTACCCAAATTGAGCACAACACTACCCTGGGTCAGGCCCGCAACTTACGGGTGGCCATCCGTTCCAAGCTTCACAAAAATGTCTGCGGCCCTTATGCGGCGCGATCCGTCGTCGCGACGATCGCCGGGTGCGCCGACTTCCGACCCGCTGAAACGACCTCAACACGATTGGATGATTCCACGTCAAAATGGTGTCAAGAAATCGACAGGCGCTGTCGGGAAAGCTGGTGCTTGGGGTTGCCCCGCACCGACGATGTAGACGGCAGGCTCGCCACTCAGATTCTCGAACAACGCCGCCGCACGTAGCGGTCCCAGATACGGAACCGTATGCAGCCACTTGGTCGCTGCGTGTTTGCGGCACTCGACGATCAGGTCGTGTAGAGCCTGGCGACGCAGCGGCTGCAAGATGTCCAATTGCAAATAAGAGCGCTCGGCGCGGCGCCTCAAAGCGCATACGCCGAGCGCCGCCCGATACTCGCTGCGGTGAGGACCGTATAACTAGCTTCCAGTGCAGGCAATCGCCCGACCGCGAAACACAGCCTTCCATCGCTCCATCGCACGTGTGGTGTCTTCGGGGAGCATCGTGTAACTGCGCGCCAGTTGCCGAACCTATAGGGCGCCGGTCTCACGGTGATCGACCGCAGAGAACAGCCCTGCCCGCAAAAGTTCGACCAACTGGCGCGAATCGATTACACCTGGTGCTTACTGTACGGTGAGGGTCAGGCTCGTTGAGCTCTGAACATTGGTGGTTGTATCCGTCGCGGTCACAACCACGGTGGAAGTTTGAGGTACCGGTGGCGGAGGGGCGCTGCTGCCGCCCGAGCAACCGTCGATTCCCAGCATCGCACCGAACGAAAGCCCCACAACAAGCAAAGCCAGCGGCAGACTCTGACGCAGCCGCCTGCGCGCCGCCTTGATTCCCAGCAAAGGCAACAGCAGGAAGCCCAGTGCTATGGCGCCCGGCCGATTACCCATGACGGGCTTTTCGTTGTGCGCCGTCGTCGCACTGGCGGTTTGAATGCTTAACGTCACAGTGGCCGCTGCACTTCCCAACATAATGGAACCCGCCGGGGAGAAGGTAGCTGTGGCGCCCGCGGGCAGACCCGTCGCAGCCAAGGTAATCGGATCGTTGAGGGTGATTCCCATCGGCGGCGTGAGCGTGAGACTGTAGCTGGCTGCCGCACCGGCTGCCACGCTCATGGTGCCGTTTGCGGTAGTCAGTGTGAAGGGCGCGACCACCATAAAGCTGGCGGTCGCCGTTGCCGCGGTGAAGTTTCCAGCCGCCGCCTGATTGGCCGTCAAGACGACCGTTCCCGTACCGGTGACCGTAACCATGTTGCCGGCGATTGTCGCCGGACCACTTGTGACCGCATACGTTACCGCCCCGGTCGAGGCCGATGTAGCACTCACCGCGAACGGCGCGGCGCCCTCTACCTGGTTGGGAATCGATGCAAAAGTCAGGGTGGGAACCGTGGGAGCGGCAGCCATTGTGCCCATACCGCTCAGAGCAATACTCTGCGTGGCAAAGCCCGGGGCAACTGCGTTCAGCGCATTATCCGTCACCACCACCGAGCCGGTGACGGCGCCTGTCACAGTGGGAGCAAAGTCTACTGCAACGGTGCAGTTGGCGCCCTGAGCCAGGGTTGCCGACGAACCGGAGGGGCAGGTACCGGAGCTATCCAACGTAAAGCCCGTGGCAACGCTTTGAGGAGCTTCGAAGTTCAGCGTCGCGTTGCCGATATTTGCGATCGTGATCGCTTGCGGGCCATCCGTTGAGTCGGTGGTGCCTACAGCGGTCGGCGTCGGGAACGTCACCGCCGGCGGCATGGTCACCTCTACCTCACGAACCACGAAATTGAGTGAGTCCGCGACGTAGAGATTGCCGACACTATCCAAAGCGACGCTTATGGGAGTGTGCAGCTCGGCGCCGGTCGCCGCACCGCCATCCCCGCTCAGGCCTATGGTGCCGTTGCCGGCAGCCGTTACGATCGTTCCGGTTGCCGCAGAGACCATACGGATGCGGTTGTTGAGAGTGTCCGCGATGTAGAGATTGCCCGCAGCGTCCACAGCGACGGTATCGGGATTGTCCAGCTCGGCGCTGGTGGCCGCACCGCCATCTCCGCTGAAGCCTGCCGTGCCGGTACCGGCAATCGTCGAGATCGTTCCCGCTGAGACCATACGGATACGGTTATTGCCAGAGTCCGCGATATAGAGATTGCCCGCACCGTCCAACGTGACGCCATTGGGGCTGTGCAGTTCGGCACTGGTGGCCGCACCGCCATCTCCGCTGAAGCCGATCATGCCGTTGCCGGCAACCGTCGTGATCGTTCCCGCGGACGCGGACACAACACGGATACGGTTATTGCCGGAGTCCGCGATGTAGATATCGCCCGCGCTGTCCACAGCGATGCCATCGGGATTGTTCAGTTCCGCGCCGGTTGCCGCACCGCCATCTCCACTGAAGCCTTCCGTGCCGTTGCCGGCAACCGTCGTGATTACTCCCGTTGCCGCAGACACCATACGGACACGCTGATTGGTAGCGTCCACGATATAGAGATTGCCCGTACTGTCCACGGCGACGCTTGAGGGATTGTTCAGCTCGGCGCCGGTCGCCGCACCGCCATCTCCGCTGAAGCCTCCGGTGCCGTTGCCGGCAACCGTCGCGATGGTTGCCGTTGCCGCAGAGACCTTCCAGACTACGTTACCCAAAGCATCCGCGATGAAAATATCGCCCGCGCTGTCTACAGTGGTGCCAACGGGAAGGCTCAGCGCGCCCTTGCCGCCGCCAGCGGCCGTCACGATCGTTCCAGGAAGCAAGGCAACCTGCGGGCCTGTGCCGACACCGTTCAGACCGAAGGCAAAGGTGCCGGTGTCGGTAACAGCTTGCAGTGTCACGCCGCGGTTGCCCGTGTAGGCCGGCTGGAAGGTTAACGGAATGGCACAGACCGTGCCCGCGGGGTTCGAGGTCTTGCCATCCACCACACACCCGGTGATCTTGCCGGCAACATACTCCTGCTTACCGCCCTGCGAGGCCGCCGCTGTGATGCTGGTAATCGTCTGAGCGGCGTTCAACTGCAGGAAAACGTTCTGCGCGGCGCTGGAGCTGCCTACAGCGGTAGCCGGGAACGGCTGGATGGTCGAAGAGATCTCCCAGACCACGGCATTGTTACTATCTGCGATGAAGAGATTGCCAGCTTTATTGAAAGCGACGCTTGAGGGCAAATTAAACTCGGCGCTGGCCGGAGGGCCGCCATTCCCGCCGAAACCCTGCATGCCATTGCCGGCAAAGACCGTGATCGTTCCCGTGGCCGCGGAGACCTCCCAGATCACCTGATCGGCGTCGTCCGCGATGTAGAGATTATTCGCACTGTCCAAAACGACACTTCCGGGAGCGGCCAACTTGGCGCTGGTCGCAGGACCGCCAACACCATTGATCCCGTTGGAACCTTGCACGCCGGTACCCGCAACGGTCGTGATCGTTCCCGTTGCCGCCGAGACAAAACGGACCGAGCCATTGAAAGTGTCCGTGATGTAGAGATCGCCCGCACTGTCTAAAACGACGTCTGTGGGAAGATTTAGCTCCGCGCCGGTCGCTGGACCGCCATCTCCGCTGAAGCCTCCCATGCCATTGCCCACAATCGTCGTAATCGTTCCCGTCGCCGCCGATACAAAACGGACCACGTTATTCGAAGAGTCCGCGATGTAGATATCGCCCGCGCTGTCCAGAGCGAGACCTGAGGGACCGGCCAGCGCGGCGCTGGTCGCCGGCCCGCCATCGCCGGTGTAAGCAAAGTTGCCGTTCCCAGCAACCACCGTAATCAGTCCCGTTGCCGCTGAGAGCTTCCAGATCACGCTATCACCGGCGTCTGCGATGTAAAGATTGCCGGCACTGTCGAAAGCGATGCCAGCAGGGCTGCCCAGTTCGGCGCTGGTCGCCGGCCCGTTCTGCCCGCTGAAGCCACTCGTACCGTTGCCCGCGACCACCGTGATCACATTCGTTGCCGCAGAGACTTTCCAAACCACGCTATTGACTTCGTCGGCGATATAGAGATTGCCCGCACTATCCAGAGCAATGCCACCGAGATTGCCCAGCTCGGCACTGATCGCCGGCCCTTTCTGCCCACTGAATCCAACCGTACCGTTGCCCGCAATTACCGCGATCGCCGGAGCAATTTGGACCTGCGCCACTGCGGTTGCCTGTCCATATCCGCAAAGAAGAAACAACAGTATCCCCAAACTGCACACATGATGGAGACGAACGAACGGAACGATGGAAGCGAAATACGAACGCGTGCTGCGAGTACTCATGACCGACAAACCTCCAAAAGGCAAATAAGCTGAATTTTCATGTCGATACCGTTACTACCGGGATCGTGAAAGAGAGGAGCGCCTGGACTGCGCCTTTCTCATTGGCGACTCATTGCAAAGTTGCAGGCACGTTCACCGATTGAGTTACCCCTCCCGAGTTCCCAGTGACCGCCAAGGTAAAGCTTCCAGTGATTGCTTGCTCCACGACACCGGAGCTGGCAGCTTGGCTGCCGTTACTGCTGGAGGATTGTGCCGTAATGGCGTGCGTGCCGACTCCGAGTGAAGTGGTGGTGTAGGTGGCCACTCCATTCACCGGAGTGACGGCGCTGCCGAGAGCAGTCGTGCCGTCATAGAACGTCACGCCTGCATTGCTGGAAGCGGGCGTGACAGACGCCTGGAACGTAACGCCGGTTCCGGAAGCAACCTTGGTGGAAGACGAGGTAAGGCTAATACTGCTGGGCTGAGAAGCCTTTCCTGCGCTAGCGCCGCAGCCGGACACGCCGAAGGCCACGGCTACTGCGGCTAGCAGCACGGAAAGAGGAGCGAAGCGGCGACGGTTTGGAATACAGAGGAAGAAGATCGCCGCGAAGGCTGCGGTTCCTGCGATCTTCCCAAGACGAGAACCGGGCTTTGTCGAGGCCGTCGCCGATCCGGTTCCCGGCGCGATTGTCGTGAGGGTAATAGAGCCGGCAGATCCGGGGCTGACGGTTGCCGAATTGCAGCTCATTCCAGCCGGCAGCGTTCCGCCGCAGGAAAGAGTGATGGCTGTGCTGTAGCCGAGGAAGCTCTGCGTGGCAACCGAGAGCGCGGCGGACTGGCCGGCTACAACGGTGAGTGGGTTAGGCGTGGCTGTTACAACGAAATCGGCGGCGCCCACAACGATCGGGGCCGACGGAGCCGAGCTTACACTCTTCCAGTTGGCATCGCCGGAGTAGACGGCGGTCACTACGTTGGAGCCCTGTGGGAGCGTGGGCGCCAGGGTGGCGAGCAGCGTCGTCCCATTGTAAGTAGTGATGCCTTGCGCGGTGCCAAGGGCCGTCGCTGCCGCTCCATTCAGCGAATTGTAGAACTGAATGCTTCCAGTGGGAGCCGGGACATTGGTTGAAGGGGACGCGCTGCCGAGGATTGCTCTAACGCTCGTCGTCGATCCCACGGCCGCATAGGCGGCAATGGGCGTGACAGCCAATGTCGGCGTGGCCTGCGTAACCGTTACCGGCATGAAGGCGCTGTTCGCGCCGGCAAAATGATTGTCTCCCGAATAGGCTGCGTAGACCGACTGCGGCCCGGCAGACGTCCATTGGATCGTGCCGGTGGCTTTGCCTCCGGTGACAGGGATTTGCGCGGCAATCTGATTAAAGCCGTTATACAGAACGATGTTGCCACTCGGGGTCGAGGTGCTCTTCTGCGTGGAGGCGACGGTGACCGTGTACTGCGTTTGCTGGCCAAGCGCGAATGAGCTTCCGCCCAGGCTTAAGGCCACTGTTACAGGGAGTGTCCCAGGGCTATTCACCGGCTGTATGAACTGACCGTCTATGTGAGCTGGAGACGCGTAGTTTGCATCCCCCGGCCAGATGGGAATCACCTCATACAAACCGGAGCCTGCATTGAACGGTATGGTCGCAACCCCGGCCTGGATAACTGCCGATCCCAATACAGCGCCGGTGTCGGTGCGTGTCAGCGTTACCGTTCCGGTTGGTTGTGTGATGGGATCGGTGGGGTAAATTGAGATAACAGCGACAATCTTGGAATTCGCGAGCGGCGTTTGATTGTTTACCGTGACAGCTATTAGCGGTTCCCCTTGCACGACGAGGAATTGATAGGTCGTCGTGCTTGGGTTAAAGCTGCTGTCGCCCGAATACTTCGCGGTGAAGTTGAGAGTACCAACCGGGAAATCGCAACTTCCGCCCTGACCGCAGGACACATAAATCTCTCCGGTAGGGCTTAGCGGGTATGTCCCGACCACGGTACTCCCCACAGACAAGGTGATGGTGCCGGTGGCCCTGGTCGATCCGGATACGCCGGCGACATTGAACTGGAGGAACCAGCCAAACCCGAGCACCACACTCGTTCCCGGGTTCAGCGTCTCAATTCCATTGGTCATTCTATTCGGCGAGAAGACAAAACTGCTTCCAGTCACAGTGCTGTTTTCCGGCGTAACAGTCACGGAAACAGGCGCCGAGGTGCTGGCAGCATACATACCGTCTCCGGAATAAACAGCCGTCACCGTATAGGAACCACCAGGCAGGTTGATGGTACTGCCGCTAAATGCCCCCGCTGCAAGAGAGAAGCCCACAACTTCTCCAGAAGTGCTGCTCGCCTGGATATTCACGCTGCCGGTAGGTGTTCCCGTACCCGACATTGGGGTAACGGCGCCGCTGAGCGTGATTGCCGTTCCGTGCTGGAAGGAGGTTTGCGAAAGGGTCAGCGTAATGGACGAGGCGGTAAGCTTCTGCTTGCTCCAGTTATTGACAAGATTGGAGATATTGACCGAGCCCAGGCCAGACGCGAGATCGTAACCCGCTGTTGCCCTGTAACCGTTCATATCGGCATCGCCTGGAGCATCTCCTAAATCGGCATTGGGCGGCGCACCAACCACAACGGGGTAATCCGTACCGCCGCAGTCCTGAGAATGGTTATTGCACGGAACGGCATTCGACCCTGCCGTGATGTCATTGAAGACGCAGGTGCTGGGCTGGGTAGGATCGGTGCGGCTGCTGGAGTTGCAGGAGCCGGAGGTTTGCGCGGCGGCCAGACTATACAGCTCGTAGTTGGCCACGCCCTGGAAGGCGCCGGCCTTTTGCTCCACCAGCGCCATGGCGCCGGCCATGGAGGACGCGGCGGCGGCAGTCCCGCCCGCAAGATCGGCCACCTCCAGCGTGATGGAGCCGTCGCTGCTGGTCGTCCACTGGCAGTCGCCTTCATAGCAGAAGAGGTAGGAATCATGCAGAGTGGAAGCGGACAGAGAGACATCGGGGAGATCGCGGACGCCATCCTGCGGCACGCCGGTTCCGGTCTGCCAGGTGGGCTTGGGATAGCCTCCAGCGCAGATCTCGGTGGACCCGCTGACGGTTCGACTGATGCAGGAGCTTGCGCCGCCGCCACCTGCAAAGAGGACGCCGGCACTCGGAAGAAAGCAGTTGGTTAAGGATGGGGGAATATTTTGCGTGCAGGATTCATTCCACGCCGCTTCCGGGATGTAGCCGAATGCAGAACCAAGGTTGGGTCCGTTGACCGTGTTCCAGTAAGTATTCGGATTGCTGAGATCGTTCAGCTCGGTTCCGCCAACTGCAACGTCGTAGGGCGTGGAGGCCTGAGCGCTCACGCCGAAGCCGTAGGTAGTTTCACCCGCCGTGGCGCCGTCGTTCGCTGTAGCGTTTACGTTGCTGCAAGCGCTTGATCCCGCATCGCCGGCCGCGACAAGAACCGTGATTCCCTCGGCGGCCGCCTGCTGCCATAGGTTCTGGTAGAAAGCGACTTCGGAGTCCGGCTCCAGTTGCTCGCACGATGCGAAGCTGTAGGTCATGATGGGAGCGGTGACATTGTCCACAATGTAGCTGGACGCGATGTCCGCGCCATCCGCAGCATTGGTTGTAGCTCCGATCACATAATCGATGGAATCCTGCGGCGCAATGGCTCCGGCCCATTCCACGTCGAGCGATGCTTCAATGTCATCCCCGCTCACCACTCCCGGATCGGAGTTGGCATACGTAACGGTGGGATCGTTCAAAGGCAGCCCGGCGATCGTGCGAAAGGCTTCGACATCCGAGATGGCGATATCCGAGCGTCCCACGACAGCGATAGAAACGCCAGCGCCATTGATTCCGGAAGAGAGGACCGCGTTGGCGCCGTAGATGGTGGAAAAATCGGCAGGAGCAAGGTAGGTGACGACCTGGCCGCCGCTGTTGCCGGTAAAGTCCGGCTTAACGCCCTGTGGGGACGGCGAGGCGGCGCCGGAAACCAGCGTCATTTTTCCGTTAGAGCCACGCACCATCTTCTGTGGCGGTGTATGCAGCGGCAGAGACTGGAAGTTGCTCATGCTGACTACACCGGCGACAACCGGCGAGAGCGCGACCGGGATGGAGAGATCCGTGGCATTCGCGTAATTCGTCGCGCCATTGAGCGAGTAGCCGTGAATCGCTGTCCGAAAGGTGCTTTCTACCTGCGAAGCCGTTCCGGAAAAGCGAATCCAGCGCTTTCCGCGCGCGACCTGTTCTACAGTGAAGCCATTCGCTGCAAGCCAGGTGGTCACTGTTTGCACATCCGCGTCGGCGATACCGAACTTGGCCGCGTACTGCTCGGGCGTGAGCCATTTGTGAAAATTTACCGACTGGGGATTGTGCAAGCTATCGATGTACTGCGCGATAGCAGCTTGCGACGCCGACGGCTGCAGCATGAGCAGCATGTCTTTCATCGCCAGCGAGGAATCTGCCCCGCCAAGATCGGCTGCACTCTTCAAGAGAGGATGAACGGTATGGCTAAGGACTTGCCTATACACCGGATCGATTGGCGCAGTGATACGCGGCTGAATCGGTGGCATCTGAGTTGCCGTCTGCGCAATGGCGAAGGAGGAAACAAGCAGCGCTAAGAGGACCGAGGCGAGATACCGGCGAGAACGCAAAGACACAACAGCTTTCACGAAACAACCTCCAGCACGTCCACCATCTTTCCTTGAAAACCTAAGATTGGCCGGTGAACTATTCGCGTAAGCTTAACAGTTGCCATAGGAGTCG